>Ga0364920_10018_pt1 | contig 86833 bp, 87 predicted proteins | sample SorcelJu500001C8_FD_206961 | JGI IMG/M metagenome (GOLD analysis project Ga0364920, IMG submission 206961) | Enriched cells from Trout Bog Lake Hypolimnion, Wisconsin, USA - BchlTB.June20.5000.01.C8 | ecosystem: Environmental > Aquatic > Freshwater > Lake > Hypolimnion/Profundal zone | place: USA...
CGTAATCGTGATACAACAAAACAAGAACGTATTAATATAGATGCCATTGAATCATATCTGGCTACATTACTGTCCTAAGATGGTATCTCATCACACAAAAGGGAATACTCATGCTCAAACGTCTTTATGCATGGACTGGCAGTTATGTGTATTCAAAGTACGCTGAATTAGTACTGGGCATATTATTTTATATAGAAGCAATTATTATGTTGCCCACCGATCCTATGCTCGTAGTGTATTGTGCAAAACGTAAAGATAAAGCCATGCGTTATGCAGCTATTGCCACTATTGCATCAGCGCTGGGGGGGCTTACTACCTATGCACTCGGCTATTATCTTTGGGTACATGCCGGTGAACAGATTATTCATCACCCGTTCATAACTTTTTTTATAAAACCAGAAACAAGTAAACAATTATGTACGTTGTATAAACAAAATGAATGGACCACACTGCTGATCGCCGGCATTCCTCCTATTCCTTTTAAAGCCGCCACCTTAACAGCAGGATTTTGCCAAATTTCATTACTTCCTTTTATTGTTTGTTGCTGTATTGTACGTGGCATACGCTTTTTCTTAATGGCATGGATTACCGTTCAATATGCATCAAGCCTAAGCCAGTTTGCACAACGCCATCGCTGGTTAGTTGCAATGGGAGCAGTGAGTGGTGTGCTCATTATTGCGTGGCGCTGGTATTATTAATTTTTTCTCATAACAAATACTTGCTGCACACGTTCATTACATGCGCACGCGCACAATAACACCATGTAATTTATAGGAGGGCAATTTATAAAATTGTACAAATGAGGGAGTCAATTTTTTGAGAAGCGTAAATATCTTCCAGATTATATTTTTGCTCGTAATATCTTCCATACCATAAAAAATTACTTTGGGGCTAATGCCCGCATCAGTAAGTAATTTTTCTATATTGATAATCTCTTTGTAGCCGCTGCATATTTCAAAATGGCGCAATCCTGGCGCAAGTTCTTTTTTAAACTCACCAATTACTCCATATGCTTTATCTTGAATGGCAACCGTAACAATAATATTGTCTTGATAAATAATATTATTGGTAAACATGGTATAGGCAACATAAGTTGGTATGGTTGACACTGAACGGGAAAGAAAGACAGCCGTACCACCAATATGGTTTAAGCGCGGTGTAAAAGTTGTATATTCTTTTAAAAATTCTGGTAATCCAAGTGGCCGTAATGATCGATAGAGTTTACGCTGACCAGCGGTGTAAATGAGAATCAAAACTAAAGGAACACTGGCAGTAAGCAATGACCAATACCCACCATAGACTATTTTTTGCATATTCGAAGCAAAAAATAATACATTAACACCAACAATTAACAAAGCAATCGGTGCCTTTAATTTTTCTTTTTTAATGAAAAAAATCCATGCAAGAAGCAGTGCCGTTATTGTCATAGTCCCACTTGCTGCTAATCCATAGGCATTTGCCAGATTAATAGCATATTTAAAATTAATAATTGCCATCAAGACAAAGGTCATCAAGAACCAATTTACTGAAGGAATATAAATCTGTGACATAACCGTAGTTGACGTGTATTCAATATGAAAACGTGGAATAATACGGGTCATAATACCCTGGTACACTATAGAAAAAATGCCACTGATCATCGCCTGTGACGCAATCACCGTCGCAAGAATACTCAATAATAGAAAAGGAACATAGAGAAGCGTAGACTGTGAACGAATCATTTCATAAAAAATGTTTTTCGCCTGTGGATTTTGCAAAATAAAAACACCTTGTCCCATATAAACAAGGACCAAACAAACAAATACCAGCATCCATGCATGCACAATCGGTTTACGACCAAGGTGGCCCATGTCTGCATACAATGCCTCTGCACCAGTTGCACACAAAATTATCTTTGACAACACCAGAAACCCAATTACCCCATTAGAAAACATAAAGTGGATGCCATACCATGGATTAAGTGCTTTTAAGATAGATGGTTGGGTACATACCAACAAAAGCCCTGAAAAACCGAGGGCAAAAAACCATAAGAGCATGAGAGGACCAAAAGCAACGGCTATACGCTCAGTACCTCGCTTTTGAAGAAAAAAAAGCCCAATAGCTATCAGGCAGGCTATAATAATAAACAACTCTTGTGGCAATTCTGGAATATGAGGGATTAAGCTAAGTCCTTCTACAGCACTTAAAATACTAATAGCAGGCGTAATAACTCCATCACCAATAAAAAATGAGATCCCAAGGAACGCAAGAATACTTGCAATACCTACTAAGAACCGGGATGTTAACAAAGGAATAAGTAGCTCTTTAAGTACAATGGTACCTCCCTCTCCTTTGCTACCCAAGCTCATGGCTAACCAGGCATACTGCACGGTAACCAACAAAATGAGAGTCCAAATAATAAGAGATAATATCCCAATAACATTTGTGGGCGTAATAGGTATAAGCATAAACGCAGCAGTCAGCGTGTATATAGGGCTCGTGCCAATATCACCAAAGACAATACCTAATGATTTTGTAATATTTCGTATAGATTTTATCATAAGATATGACCATTCAGCAAAATTACTACAGCATTTTTACTAACTATCTTTCTACCATTTCTACCTGATAGGAGGTAATGACAAATAAATAGCTTAACACAAAAAGGGTTTTCTTAAAAATCATCTGTAGGAAATCCACTTACTATAGTGATTCTCTAGTACAAAACAAAGCATTACTATAATGGAAAATGAAGAAGTTCACCCAGATTAAAATCTAAGTGGAATAAGGTCATAAAAAGACGAGAGGCTAGGGATATTTCTATCCCTAGCCTACAGTTTTGCTTTTTGGCACATAAGACGCGTTAAATTGATACGATCCGAACAATCGTCATTGGCTGTCGATGGTTTTTCTGTACGCGCACTTTTTTGCGTCTTTTAAAACGAAGGGTCATTACTTTATCATCTTTCATGTGCTTGAGAATGGTAGCTTTTACTGCTCCGTCCTTGAGATAGGGTTTACCTATTTCAAAATTTTCTTCTCCATTTTTACGGAAAAGTACTTCGTTAAATTCAACGTTTTGGCCGGCTTCACCTTCCAATTTTTCAATAGCAATTGTTTTACCTTCAATCGCTTGGTATTGCTTGCCACCGGTTTGAATTATTGCATATTTATCGAACGTTTTAATCTGTTCCATGTAACATCCTAGTATGTTTATACTAAAGGCTTTCTTAATTTTGTTCTAATTATATCAAATATCATGCCCTTGGTCTAGCAGCTATCATATTATTTATTATTGACATACTATTTCAAATAGAAAACTAAATAGCGGACCAAGTATCATTGATTCTATATTTACTTTTTTTATTTTTTGCTTACAGTCTTATTACAATAAATAACCAACTACCCCCTATTAAAGGAATCTGCATGACTATCCCATTAATTTTCACTGCCGCTTTTATCTGTCTTTCAGCTGCTGGCATGGATAATGAAACCGACTATATTAAAAATGACATTAGCGAAATACATGCCAAAGGAAGTACTGTTGCAGAGCATTATACTCAAAAAATTAATCAAACAGTATTAGACGCTCATGATACATTACAAAATACCTTTAACATACCCCCTGATACATGGAGTAACTTTAAAAAGTCATTATTTCATCGTTTAGACATCAAATGCACGAGTAAGCTTCCCTATGAATTATCTGCTCTTGCCTTCTATTCACACATTGAAGACGATCTCATTGCTGATACTAACCGTAAAATAATACATATCACCTATAATGATGCCACATTAAAAAAGGAAACTATGGAATTTATAATAAAACATGGTGGTATTTCTAAAGAAGAAATAAAAAAGAATCCAAGCTGGGTTGCATTATGCCGTTATATAGAATACCGAGCTGATCTTCTACCAGTCCTTTCATCAAAAAATCATGTTCATAGGATGTATAATTTTCTCAAGAAACAGTACGATACCCCTAGTAGCAAAGATCCTCATCTGCTTGGTCCTAATAACCGCAAAGTACTTCTCAACCGAATGAAACATGTAAAACAAGTAGGCCAGTATTTAGACTTAGAGAAAAAACTTAATAATAACAATAATAATGAAAATATTAATTATCCTGCTTACTAGTAATGGCCATCTGCCTGAGTTGCCACACAATATCAAATGCTTGGCGTGGCGATAAGGCGTCAAAATCAATTGATTGCACTAGCGCAAGTACCGCATCTGACTGGGCACTGTTTGCCTGGACCGTAGTAGCATTAACTAATGCTTTTGCAGGAACTACCGTCGTATGCTCATGCAGTGAAATAGTGTTTAAAATTTCACGTGAACGATCAATAATTACCGAGGGGAGCTGTGCAAGTTTGGCAACTTCAATACCAAAGCTGCCATCAGCTATTCCTTTAAGAATTCTATACAGAAATACAATGCCCTGCTCTGTTTTTTTACTTGCCGCATAATAACTTGCTATGCCAGTAAATTGTTCCTTGAGAGCACTCAATTCATGATAATGGGTTGCAAACAAACAACGTGATCGCAATACCGTATGAATATATTCAACTACTGCTTGCGCAATGGCAAGTCCATCAAACGTACTGGTACCTCTGCCTACCTCATCCAATATAACTAAGCTTTCAGACGTGGCATAGGTACAAATAGTTGCCGTTTCTTCCATTTCTACCAAAAAAGTACTTTTTCCTTCTGCAACGTTATCCCCCGCTCCAATACGGGTAAAGATACGGTCAATTAACGGTAGATCTGCTTTTTGGGCAGGCACAAATGAACCAACTTGACCCATAATGGAAATTAACGCAACCTGTCGCAGGTAGGTTGATTTGCCACCCATGTTAGGGCCGGTAATAATCCAGGTAGCTTCAGCGTCTGTTAACAAGGTATCATTCGGGATAAATGTATGGGGCATAGCTCGTTCAACTACAGGGTGTCTGCCATTAGTTATCATAATATCACGGCGCTCATTAAAAATCGGCCGCACATAATGATATTGATAGGCAGTATAAGCAAGTCCTGCTAATGCATCGAGATACGCCATGCCGTGAGCTAATTTTCGTAGATTTGATAAATGCCCAAATACTTGTTGCTTTATCTGGTCAAAAACTGCTCGTTGTACCATTTCGATATCAGATTTTGCACGAGCAATCTCAGTTTGCAGTGAGTGTAACTCAGGCATCATATATCGTTCTCTACCAACCAGTGTCTGTTGGCGCTGATAATGTGCTGGCACTAAGTCGGCATTTGCTTTGGTTATTTCTACGTAATAACCGTAGATATTATTAAATCTTATTTTTAAAGAAGAAATGCCAGTCTTTATTTGTTCCTGATGCTCAAGTGCAAGAATTTTCTGATGACCAGATAGGACGAGCTCACGAATATGATCCAACTGTGCATCAAATCCTTTTTTGATTATCCATTGTTGGGTTTGGTCATCATTAAGAGCCGAATCAAGCAATGTAAATAGAGATGAAAAGTCTGCAATCATACCAAGTAACTGTTCAAACAAATAACTAGTAGTATGTGCAGACAAAAGAATAATAAGTGCTGGCACTTTTTCTAGTGCATCTTTAAGGTTAAGATAATCGGCATGACTCGCCCTGCCCAAGGCAATTCTGCCTACTACACGCTCAATATCACCCATGTGGTGTAACAATGTTTGTAGTTCCTGGAGTGTTGTCTGTTTCTCAACCAGTAGTTCTACAGCATCGAGCCGTTGTTCAATCGCTACTTGTTTAACCAGCGGCCGCACCAACCATTTTTTGAGCATGCGAGAACCCATAGAAGTTGCTGCGTTATCAAGTACCTCAAACAACGTATTTTTACTACTACCATCAGTGATATTTTTAACTAATTCCAAGTTGCGCACTGTCGCTGCATCAAGTAATAAAAAATCATCCGGCTTGTATACATGCAAAGATTTAAATTGTTCAACAGCAGCATATTGCGTGGCACGCATATAGGTATAAAAATTGCTGAGAGCCAACTGCAATGTTGTATGAGTAGTTAACTGCTCGCGCACTGGCAAGGGAAATTGTATGTTTATCCAACTTTTGGTCTGCAATTCTTGATCGTCAACAGACTCATTAAGTGCGGTGGTGTAATAGCCACGCTGTTTAAAATATAATGCAAACGGCTGTGCACTTTTTGTACCAGGAATAATTACTTCATCAGGAAAAAATCTAATCAATTCAGATTCAAGTGATTTGAATGCTTGTACGGGAATAACAGTACCAAATAACTGCGCCGTTAATAATTCACCAAACAGCAACCCCCAGCTGTCATTGCCAGGAAAAAAAGAGAACAAATAAGAAGCTGATTTTTCTGAAAGCCACTTAGTATCAGTCAAAGTGCCAGGTGTTAATACTTGAGTTACTCCCCGGTCTACCACTTTGCCCGGTTTTGGCTCTTCGAGCTGATCACAAATAGCAACTTTAAACCCACCTTTGATCAATTTTGTCAGATAATGGTCAAGAGCATGCACCGGAATACCACACAAGGGGATTGGTTCTCCCTGAACTTTTCCTCGCTTTGTTAATGCTATGCCAAGAAATTGTGATGCCCGTTTGGCATCATCAAAGAAAAGTTCATAGAAGTCACCCACTTGAAAAAGTAACAGCGCATCAGAGTACTGTATTTTGATATCATGATATTGGCGCATTAAAGGCGTTAGCTCAGTGGTGCTCATAGTACTCATCTGGTAAGTATAATTTAAAGACCATGCCCAGTATAGCAAAGCACTCAAATAAGTCAGTATAAAATTGGGAAGTTACCTATCAGTGCATTGATTAATGGCATGCTTTAACTCTGCACTAAATTCATCGACAAAAAACAGAAGGTCTTTTGCGAGCTTTTCCTGATTTTCATCAGCTAATGCGGCTTCAATTTTACCAAACATAGTATTAGTGTAATGAAATAGATAGTCAGGAATAGAATCAAGACCAGCCATACGTGCTTGTTCTGCCGGAATTAATTCAATTTTATAATGGGCAAAACCAATTAACTTTTCCATTGAATCTGCTACACCACGACATAAGGGTACAATTGCCGCTTTGTGATAAGCAAGATGCGTCTGTTCATCGACCGTTAATTCTTGTAACTCTTTTGCACTATAGCGGAGCGCTTCCAAATAGGGGAAAAGTGGGCATTTGTTCTTACTAAACCAGTCCAAATCACCCGCACCAGACAATACTTCATTAATCATTTTTTGAGCGTAGACATTCAATACCATACTAGAAATCACATGTAAGGCCGTTGATCCCATCGTAGCACCCACGTCTACTGTCTTTTCTACCGTTTTTAAACCAGCCTTTTTTAATATACCCATGAAACCCGTAGATGGCTGTTCTTTTAATTTGGCAAGCTGCTCAAGTACTTTGGCAATCTCAATTCCGTGCTGGTTCACTGTATCGACCAGTACGCACATTCCTGCAGGGTTGGTCATGTACTGTGTAGCATCGCAAGAAGCACCTAAGGTCAATGCTGTTGCAATGGCAGGCTTTTTAATCCAATTATAGAGAGAACCAATTGTTGTATAACCAAAATAGCCAATAGCGCCTAATGAAACACCAACACAAACGGTAGTCATTATTTTGGATACAAGACTTTTTAACTTAAACTCTTTTACATATTTAATTTTATATTCTCGTATTGCATCTGCTCGTAGCAACAAAGGTGTTGGTATTACTGCTTGAGCTTTATCTACTGCTACTTCCACATACTGCTCTGGGTATAGAATTTGAGCAGCATCAACTAACACGGTAGTATCTGCTCTTACTACCGGCATCACCGTCAATGAGAAAATCATAAAGAAGAAAAAAGTAGTGCTATTGCTTTTCATACCAATATCCTATTAAAAATCTTATATTATTCATCTTTTAGATTAACAAACTGCACAAAAAATGCCAGAATTGTAGGCCATTTTGCATCTTATTGATCTATTTGAATTGATTATGAAGCCATTTTGTAGCAATTATTGCTTATTGTCATATACGCGCTAAGTTAAAAGCATCGTTATCTATAGCAGAAGAAGACTCAAAGCAGCTTTTTTAGATACCTACCGGTATGACTTGATGCAACTCGCGACACAGCAAATGGCGTGCCTTGCGCCACAATTGTACCACCGGCATCGCCGCCTTCAGGACCAAGATCTATCAGATAATCTGCCGTTTTTAACACATCAAGGTTATGCTCAATAACAATCATTGAGTTCCCTTTTTGTATTAATCGGTTCAGTACTTGTAGTAATTTTTCAATATCACTTGAATGCAGCCCTGTTGTTGGCTCATCAAGAATATACATTGTCTTATTACCCCGCTTTGCCAGTTCATCAACTAACTTTATACGCTGTGCCTCACCACCCGATAAGGTAACGGCTGGTTGACCCAACTTAAGGTAATCAAGCCCAACCTCACATAATAACTCTAAGCGTTTTGCAATGGTAGTATGGGCAGTAAAAAATTGTGCTGCCTCATAGGCAGTCATGTCAAGCACTTGCGCAATATTTTTATTTTTATAAACAATTTCTAAGGTTTGTGCATTATATCGCATACCATTACAGGCTTTACACGTCATGGTCACTTCTGGCAAGAAATGCATTGTCACTTTAATAACACCATCCCCAGCGCACTCAAAACAACGACCTTCAGGAACATTAAAGCTAAACCGACCGACCTTGTAACCACGGGCATTACTTTCAGGCAAGCCAGCATATAATTTACGAATTTCATCAAAAATGCCCAAGTAAGTAGCCGGATTTGATCGAGGCGTACGACCAATAGGACTTTGGTCTATGACCACTAAATGCTCTAGCTGATCAGCCCCCTGTAAATCAGGGTCTGGACCACCATTTTTTGATTTCAGTGAGCGTTCTAATGCAGGTACTAGCTCTTGCATAATTAAGGTACTTTTACCTGAACCTGATACCCCTGATACAGCACACAATACTTCAAGCGGAATTTTGACTGTCAGATCTTTTAAATTATTTTTTGTGGCATGCTGCATGGTTAAAAATGACTGTGGTTTTCTAATTGGTTGTGACCGAACAATGGCACGTCTACCGGCAAGATATGCGCCGGTTAATGAATTTTTGTTACGTGCTAATTGTGCTGGTGTTCCTACCGCTGTTACCATGCCGCCAAGCACTCCTGCTGCCGGTCCCATATCAATCAAATAATCTGCCTGTTGCATGGTATCAGTATCATGTTCTACTACTACTACGGTATTACCCTGGTCTCGTAATTTTTTGAGCATCTCAATAAGACGATCATTGTCCCGTTGATGCAATCCAATACTTGGTTCATCAAGAATATATAATACCCCGCTTAATGCCGAGCCAATTTGCGTGGCAAGCCGAATACGTTGCCCTTCCCCACCAGACAGAGTACGCGCTGAACGATTAAGTGAAAGATAAGAAAGACCTACATCATTCAAAAATTGTAAACGGGATTTAATTTCTTTTACCAATCCTTGGGCAATTTCATGATGTTCAGGACTAAGTCTGAGTGTAGAAAAAAATAGTAACAAATCTTTAATTGTCCGTTGTCCTAAATCATAAATAGTTTCTTTGCCAATAGTGACGGCTAATGCGTATTTATTGAGGCGCTTGCCGTAGCATGAACTACAGGTTTGTTGTTGTGCATATTTATCAGCAAAAAAATCTGGATACTGCGCCTTCCAACTTTCCGGATCATTAGTATTCCAGGGCCATTGGTGAACTATGCCAAGACCATGGCACTGCTCACAGGCACCAATGGGTGAATTGAATGAAAACATACGCGGTTCAAGTTCAGACACTGAGACGGCACAGTTCACACACATGCGATTTGAAGAATAGAGATAATACTGGTCACCAATAACTACTTTACATATGCCATGTGCCAACTTAAGGGCAATCTCAACAGCTTCATTTAACCGTGAACGCTCTTCTGATTGAACTTCAATAGCATCAATAACCAAGTCAATATCATGCGTATAGGTTTTTTGCAGTTTAATTTCTCTTACTTCAGCTTCAGACTTGAACCGATACATGCGTCCATCAATATAGAACCGATAAAATCCTTGCGTAAAGAGACGGGTTAATTCATTGATGAATTCACCTTTTTTTGAGACAGCAATCGGTGCATGAATAGTTATGGTATTGCCCCTATAGGTATCAAGCAGCATATCAACAATTTTTTGTGGCGACTGAGCACTGATCGGCAATGAACAATCAGGACAATGCACATTACCAATGCGGGCGTAGAGCACACGCAAGTAATCATAAATTTCAGTGATAGTACCAACGGTTGAACGGGGATTAGCCCCTACGGTTTTTTGCTCAATGGCAATGGAAGGACATAGACCATCAATACGATCAAAATCAGGTTTTTTTGCTATTCCTAAAAATTGGCGTGCGTAAGAGGAAAGTGATTCCATATAACGGCGTTTGCCCTCAGTAAATAAAATATCAAGCGCAAGAGAACTTTTGCCTGACCCAGATGGCCCAGTAATCACCGTTACTTTGTTTTTTGGTATAGAAACATCAATATTTTTTAAATTATGTTCGCGAGCCCCAACAACCTTGATCCATTGATTTGTGTCATTTGCCATGCGACTACCTCCAGATCGTTACAAATGGTAATTAAATTACTTTTAAAATTAATGATTTATTATAGCATAAAACTACAAAATCAAAAAGCCCCCCTAGAAATCAGCTAATAAGAGCGATATATTAGGAATAGTGTATATAAAATTAACCCAAAAAATTATTTTATCTGAGTCACTCTAAATACCATTTTCACTCGTAATTTAGGAGCTATTATGTACCACGTATTGTGGACTCTGCTACTTACCTGCCTGTTATGCCTAGAAGCAAAGGGTATGGATTATTTAGCCCCTCCTCTAACTCCTCTTTTTGAATTATATCCTGATTATTGCGAGGCACTTAACACACCACAAGTACTCAATACAGTATTTACTTATGAAAATAATGAAGAAGCACCTACTTTAGAACAAGTACAAATCTATGCTCGTAAATTAACTCGTGAGCAGCGGAAGTGCCCTTGCGGATTTACTGGCCGCTCCAAAGAACAGCTTAAAAAACATGTAAGCAATGACCATATAATTAAATCTACTAACAATAAGAATAAAATTAGGTATGCTTGCCCCACATGCAAGAAAACAACCTTATATAGAAGTGAGCTTCTTACTCACCTTTTCATGCATCCCTTAGATGGTCCGTTCCGCTGTCTCGTTCCATCGTGCGGCCACCGACGATCAAATCCCATGTTTCTGGTACCTCATTTCAAAGACAAACACATGCAATGAGAACCTTCACAATAAAAAATATATATTATTATAATGCGCAGTCTATTTCATTGATTTTTTCATCCAAATAAGTATACTTTTTTGCACGCATGGTGAATGTAGCTCAGTTGGTAGAGCATCGGGTTGTGGTTCCGAGGGTCGTGGGTTCGATCCCCACCATTCACCCCATCAGATTTATCTCGTACAAAGAAAATGTTGATTTTAGTGTTACAGCCTTATTAGATTCACACAAACCAATATAAAAAAGGGGTGCGTTGTGGATTTTATTCTATTAATAATCGTATTATTTGTGCTGTGCTGGCTTCATAAAAATCACACCTCATTTTCTTTTCCCTCTTTCATAATAAGGTATTTTCGACCAATATTGTTATTTATTCTCAGTGTAATTTGCATTCAATCATTGATTACTGGCATTGCATTATTATTTGCATTATTTTATGGCGTACCAGGATTCTTATTAACCATTTCTCAAATAATAGGATGCATTTTTTATCTTGCACTCGGTATTCTTCTCGGTAGTTTTCTTTATAGTGCCATTCAAAGCAGAGCTCTCTAGGATATCATCTAGAAGACAGTTCATCTAAAAATTTATTAGTAAAAATAACTCGTAAAAAAGCAAAATAATAGTTGCAAGTTCAAAAAAAAATCGATACATTACCTTACATACTTCTTTAACTTCGTTATTGTATTATCGGGGCATGGCGCAATTGGTAGCGCACTCGCTTTGGGAGCGAGGGGTTGTCAGTTCGAGTCTGGCTGCCCCGACCATCAAAAAAAAGGAGCAATAAATGAAAGTTATCTTTTTTATTTTATCCTTCATTCTACTTAATAATTTCTCTCTTTATTCATCTGATTACTCAGTAGAACAATCAGCACAGACATGGTTTAAAACCTATGTACTTTCCTCTGAAGGTGCACCTCTGTTGAACCCAAGCGAACTCCAAATTCTAATAAATGTTGTTTATTTTTCCTATCTACGCTCACAAAGCACCCTGAATGCACAAACAAAAGCATTGGATGCCTTAGAAACAGTCTGGCAAACAGCACAAAATATTACCCATTTGCGTCTTAACCCTTCTATTGATTTGCCCTATCAAAAAACAGCCACACAAAACAAAAAAATAGCAAATGCCTTGTGGACTGCCCAACAAGAACATCACCGCATTGGAACAACCTATGCACAGGCATTCGAACTTATTCTTAAAAAGGATCTCGTATCGAGTACTGCTCTTACTCTTGCAATCACCAAGATGCGTACCAATGCTCGGCAACTGATTATGCAAGCTTTGTTAGATGTAAAACAACATGTAGGAGACTTATGTATTTACCTAACACAACCGTCCCCTCATACACAAAAAAATAGATCTTTATTGGATACGGTAAGTTCCTATGTACCTTTTTTCACTACATCATCTTTTGCAAAGATTAATAAAGCCCATTTACAAGCAAGCAGTAAGGCATTCCAAGCGCTCATACTTTTGCAACAGTCTGGCAACCATGTGTGGCGCATTATTGAGCAAACACGAGGTGCATGGTATTTTGAATTATACAAACAGTTATATCAGCTCTTAATAACAAAAAATGCTGGCTACCTTGGTATTGTATTTGATGAAACAGGATATATTCCTGTCACTGAAAAAATAGTACTACCAAAACCAGAACTGTTGCCTGGTTGGAACTAATTACTATGAATAAAAAAATGTTTTTTATTTTAGGATTGCTCAATTTTATTATCGGTGTATCAGCGCAAGAACTGATAAGAATATCTCAGGAAGACCTAGATCGCGAAATGAATAATTGGCTTGATCATGTTATCGTGCTGGACCATGCTGAGTGCAACTTGATAGCAAATACGCTCTTTTTTTCAACTCAATTTGCGTTATTAGATGCGCAAATAAGACGTCTATGTGCACATTTATCTCGTATCAATAAAAAAATTGATGAATATACTGACAGCCAAGAACAACTTTTAGAAATGCAAACAACTATCACTATACTACAACAGCAATTAAACGAACATAAAAAAATGAAAGCTTTATGGCGTGCTTGTCTTGAAGAATTAAAACAACATCCAGAAGCTCGTACGGCTGTTGACCATATTCTTCTCATAGAGCAAACAATTATCATTAAATTTTTGCGTTCACGTAAAACTAACTACCAAACTATGCTTGCAAACTTGGATACCAGTTTGATCAACACTCTATCAGTTATGGAAAAAGCACACTTAGAATGCAAAGTTCTCCATGATTCTTTAGCGGTACTTGAAGATGGCCAACCTGAAAAACTTTCTCTTCATCATATGTATCAGGCAATCAAACTTACGCAACAGGTGAATGGAAAAGAAAATAATGAAAGACTCATAATCTGTGATTCCTTAAAAGAATTTCAATATATTATGCTTGATGTTTCAGCACAACTCTGTTATTTGTCTTATAAAAAACTATTCCTTGCCTGTACCAGTAATACCTTGGCTACTCCATTTACCTATATGTTTGATGAACAGGGAATAGTACCTCATGATAAACAAATTACATTCCTTCCAGCACCTCTATAAAAGTAGTTATTTTAACGGTGGGCATTTTTGGTTAAGATGTATGCGTGTATAAAAAAGGAACATCATTATGTTACTTATTGATCGTCGTTACATCCGTTATTTTGATTGGTTAAGTTTTTTAATCATCATCATTCTTTCAGGTATTGGATTACTTTTTGTTTTTAGTGCTACCTATAAAGTTGAGCAACCAGTTTCACTCTTTTTTAAAAAACAGCTTTTCGGTCTTGGCTCTGGTCTGTGTATCTATCTACTTTTTTGTCTTATTGATTTTAAGACCCTAATGCGGTGGGGATATTTTATTTATTTTGCCGTTATTGGCATTCTTTTTTTTACCATCATTAAAGGTTCTATGGGAATGGGTGCTCAACGGTGGCTTGATATTGGCATTATTAAAGTACAACCATCGGAATTAGCAAAACTGTTTTTTCCTACCTATGCGGCATATTATTTTTTTACTGAAAAAGATACTCTTAATTTTACTCCTTCTCAATTTACCCCCGTACTTATTACCTTAGCAATTAGTTGTATATTAATACTTAAACAACCAGATTTAGGTACTGCACTACTTATTCTTTTTTCGGGCCTTCTAATGATTTGGCTTGCAGGTATTGATCGCAAATTTTTATTACTAGGGCTCTTGTTTGTAGTTAGTACGGCACCTATTACCTGGCACTTGCTCAAATCTTATCAAAAACAGCGAGTATTAGTTTTTTTCGGCTATGGTGACAGCAAAAAAGAACGATACCAAATTGAACAGTCTCAGATCGCTATTGGCACTGGTGGCTGGCGCGGCAGTGGTTTTTTGCAAGGAACACAAAATAAATTACAATTTTTACCTGAAAGTAGAACCGATTTTATTTTTTCAGTCATTGCTGAAGAGACGGGATTTTTGGGCGTGCTCACCGTTATATTATTATTTAGCATATTGTTTATTCGGCTCTTTATCGTGATTATTTCTATTCGCTCACCCTTTATTCAACTGCTTGCCACCGGGGTGATTAGCCATATTATCTTTGCCATGATCATTAATGTGTGCATGGTTATAGGGCTTTTGCCTATTGTCGGTATACCACTACCCTTAATCAGTTATGGACTGAGTAACCTCTGGGTTACCTTTGCTAGTCTTGGGCTCTTCAATAGCATTGCTATTCGTCGCTTTTATTTTGGTGAATAATAGTAAATTCTTACTATTGCCACTTGCGCTGAAAGTACGGTACTATTTTGAGAGAGTTGGTTTATATAACTAGTTTTTTTTTAGGAGAAAACATAATGAAGTACCATTATAGTATCTTAAGTGCAATTTTATTACTTACTTATGCCTCAATTTTTACCGCTAGTGAACTGGTAACCATGGGAAAAATCATTATTAGATGATCTGCACACACACTACATGAAACCAGTTTTTGATAAATATTATAAAATGTATCACATTGCATAAAAAATTTTCTGATGATCTGATTCTCTTTTTTAAAAAAGAGAATCAGATATACTTTGCATGTATACTATACTGGGTAAATTGAGTCACTACATGCAAGATCAAGAAATTTCTATTATCACTCTTCAAGATTCTGCAGAAGATCGTTCTCAAGATTTTTGTCCTAAAACTTTTGACGATTATTTAGGCCAAAAAGCACTCAAGGAAAAACTAACCATTTACACGCAAGCAGCAAAAATGCGCGGTGAAGCACTTGATCACATCTTGTTGTTTGGCCCACCCGGGCTTGGCAAAACTACTTTGGCTCAGATTATGGCACAGGTCATGAATACTGGCATTAAAATTTGCAGTGGTCCCATGTTGGAACGCACGGGTGATTTGGTTGCTATTCTTTCCAGTTTAGACTCGCGTGATATTTTATTTATTGATGAAATCCATCGCATGTCTGCCCATGTGGAAGAAGTCTTATATAGCGCCATGGAACATTTTCGTGTTGATATTATTATTGGCCAAGGCGCCGGCGCAAAGTCAATTAACCTACCTATTAATCCTTTTACCCTTGTTGGTGCAACAACCAAAAGTGGCATGATATCTGCTCCTTTACGTACCAGGTTTGGCATTGTTGAGCGTATTGATTTTTATGATGAGGATGATTTACGCGATATTGTTCTACAAAGTGCCCACTATTTATCCATAACAGTGTCATCTGCCTGTGCACATATCATTGGCACCTGTGCACGTGGCACTCCTCGTATTGCCAAAAAATTACTTCGTCGCGTTCGCGATTTTGCACAGGTTACTAATAACAATATTATTGATGAAGCACTTGTTGGCCAAGCACTTACTTTTTTGGGCATCGATGCTGAAGGTTTAACCGCCCTAGATACCTTATTATTACAAAAAATGGTGGAGAATTTTAATGGCGGACCAGTTGGGCTTGATACATTAGCAGCGCTACTTGGTGAGGATAAAGAAACACTCGAAGAAGTATATGAACCGTTTTTGTTGCGCAAAGGTTATTTAGAAAAAACGCCACGTGGGCGACAAATTCCTGCCAAAAAGCTTCCCTTTTTAAAGCAACGATTTTTGGGACAAAACATATTGATTTAATGTATAATTTACGTTGGTCATTTGCATTACCATTTGCTTTGACAAAACTGTTTATTCTTTCTAATTTCATCTTCAGGAAAAACAAAAAAAGGATTCTGATGAACAAAATAATGATTATTCTAGTTACTTTCATAGCTACTCCTACTCATATAAATACTATGAGTTTATTTAATACACTATTTGGCACTACCGCTAAGCAAAACACCCAACCTTTACTCGATGTACCTCTTAATGAAACGCAACAAAAAAAACTTGCCGGTTTTGTCAAAGACATAATTGCACTCGGTTCCAAGCTGCCAAACTCAGATCAAAATAAATTGCTTGGCTATTACAAACAATTAGATAGGCCATTCATAATCAAAGATAATAAGGAATTGTTAGATTTAAGTGGTATCCAAGAACTGATTAATGATCCTAATGCGATCAAAATAGCTAATATAATCCAAAAAAAGACAAGTAGAAGCAAGGAATTTAAATTAAATTTAGCTACGGCGCTTACGTCAGGTTCATGGAAAAAATTCCGCACTGCAACGTCGTGGCAATATGTTGTAATACTAGAAAAAAACACCGCAATGCGATGGCCAAAAGAACGCGGTGAAAATGAAAAAGAATTTGAAAAAGCATTTCTTGAACTTAATAAGTCTTTGCATGATGAAGATGCTTTCCGCGCTTTCTATATTTTACTGATTACCCCGCGACAAATTGAAAATGATTATAAACGGGTTCAACTGGGTAATTGATAGGCTATCAACAAAAGCACAAAATGATGATACTATTTAATCGATAATGTTATTTTCAACGTCTGGAGTTTTGTGCATGTCCGGTCATAATAAATGGTCCCAAATAAAACATAAAAAAGCCAAGGAAGATTCAAAAAAAGCTCAGGCTTTTACCAAACTCATTAAAGAAATAACTATTGCTGCACGCGCCGGCGGTGGTGATCCTACAGGTAACCCGCGATTGCGTCTTTTGCTTGAAAAAACAAAAGAGGTCAATATGCCACTTGATAATACCATCCGCGCTATCAAACGAGGTACCGGTGAGTTGCCAGGTGTTCACTATGAGGCAATTACCTATGAAGGGTATGGCCCTGGTGGCATCGCGGTAGTTCTTGATACTTTGACTGATAATAAAAATAGAACGGTTGCCGAGTTGCGCCATCTCTTTTCTTCAAAAGGCGGCACTCTTGCTGATACCGGTGCCGTAAATTGGATGTTTAACCGCATGGGCGTTTTAAAAATTACGGGCAAGACAACAGAAGATGATCTGTTAGAAAAATTAATGGATTATGATATAAAAGATGTTCGCACTGACGAAAATACTTTTTATATTTTTTGTGATCCCAAATCATTGGAGCAAGTACGTCACGCATTGAGTGCCTTAGCCGGCATCAAAGTTGAGTCTGCAGAACTTGAATGGGTACCAAAAACAACCATGAGTTTATCAGAGGACTTGTCCAATAAGGCATATGACTTTCTGACTGCTATCCAAGATCACGAAGATGTGCAAAATGTATCAACTAACTTAGCTTAAGGAAAATATGATACGAAGCATGACCGGTTTTGCCTCAAAAACAATGACCATTACCGTGCAAGAGAGCAAAATTGCGTTATCATTTGCGCTCAAGTCTCTCAATTCACGCTTTTTTGAAACAAGTTGTAAACTGCCTTACCCACTGAGCAATCTGGAAACTGAATTTATTAAATTATTCAAAGAACAGTTACTGCGTGGCTATGTCACTTTTACCATTCACCTTGGGAGTGCCAATGCCTTTAAAGCCAAGATAGAGCCATCGCTGCCCACCATATCTAGTTATCTGCAAGCATTAGAACAAATACAAAAAAGATTTGCTCTTGAGGGCTCCATCGCCTTAGCCGATGTTTTGCAATTGCCAAATGTATTTAATGCGCAAGAAGAAGATTTAAGACCTGAGAGCAAACAGTTACTATTTGATACAACACAGCAGCTTCTTAAAGAACTTATTACTATGCAAACAAAAGAGGGGCTCGTTCTTAAAAAAGATCTGCAACAACGCATTAGTCTTGTTGAACAAGAGATTACTGTCATAGAAACTGCGTTTGAAGAACTTATGAAAACACAGAAAAAGAAAGTTGATCAATCACTGCAAGAACTAGAAATGGATGAAAGCAAATTTGCTGAAGTTCATAAAAGTGCCTTGTACGTGATGCTTGATAAAATTGATATTCATGAAGAGATAGTACGTTTTAAAAATCATTTGAAAAATTTTGCTCATGAACTTGATACAGCAACAATAGAAAAAGGCAAACGGTTTGATTTTATTCTGCAAGAACTCGGCAGAGAGATTAATACTATTACTGCCAAATGCTCTGATTCAATCATTGGCACTCACGCGATTAACATTAAAGTTGAATTAGAAAAGGCACGGGAACAAACACAAAATATTGTGTAAATAGTAAGCATAACCAGTTCCCCTCTATTGTACCTTACGTAACTTTTTCTATACTACATACATTAGTCTGCTGTCTTAAGGATTGCCACATTATGTCTAATCATTTTACCCATTTGCATCTGCACACCGATTTTTCATTACTTGATGGTGCTATCTCTATTGATCGCCTTGTTGATTTTGGCAAAAAAAATCAATTCAAAGCATTGGCAATTACTGATCACGGCAATATTTTTGGTGCAGTAAAATTTTTTCAAAAATGTAAAAAAGCTGGTATTAAACCAATTCTGGGCATGGAAGCATACTTAACAGAAGATGCTTCAGTTAAGATTGCTGACAAAAAATATTATCATCTTATTTTATTGGTGGAAAATGAAATCGGCTATCGCAACTTGTGCAAACTTATTTCATTTTCATACCAAAAAGGATTTTATTTTAAACCACGCATCGACTATGAACAACTAGAAAAACACCAAGAAGGCTTAATTGTTACCTCCGCCTGTCTGGGTGGCCATGTTCCAACGTTACTCATGAATGGTCATGATACACAAGCAGATGAACGCATTGATTGGTTCTTGCGTGTCTTTGGGCCAGAACGCTTTTTCCTAGAAGTGCAGCCAGAGGACCAAAAAGAACAAGTACTCCTTAATAAAAAACTATATGAATGGGGTAAGAAAAAAAATGTTTCATTAGTAGCGGCTGGTGATTGTCATTATGTAACACAAGATGATCATGAAGCGCATGAAATCATGCTTGCTATCCAAACACACGACAAAATGAGCAACCCAGAGCGTTATACTTTTGGTGATTGTCGTGTCTATATACGCACCACGCAAGAGATGTTAGATATTTTTAAAGATCATGAGCAAGCGGTATGGAACACCGGCATCATCGCAGACAGATGTAATTTTGATTTTAAAACTGACACCCTATTTTTTCCTCAATTTGCTATTCCTGAGCAGCATACACCAGAAACATTTTTTAGCACTATTTGTCATGAAGGCTTTGAGCAGTTGTTACAAGGAAACCGTTTTCCTCTCGCACTATCGGATCAGTACAGGCAACGGTTAGAAACAGAAATTGCACTTATTATCAAAATGGGCTTCGTCGGTTATTTTTTGGTAGTAAGTGATTTTATTCAATGGGCACGAAAGCAAAAAATTCCTGTTGGTCCTGGTAGAGGATCAGCCGCCGGTTCACTGGTTGCTTGGGCATTGCAAATTACTGATATTGATCCAATAAAATATAATCTTTTGTTTGAACGTTTTTTAAATCCTGAACGTATCAGCATGCCTGATATTGATATCGATTTTTGTATTGAAGGCCGTGAACGGGTCATTAATTATGTGCGAGAAAAATATGGCCATGACAAAGTTGGTCAAATAATTACCTTTGGTACCATGATGGCAAAGGGTGCCATCAAAGATGTAGCACGCACTCTTGGCTTTGCTTTTGAGGACTCAAATGCTATTACCAATCTAATCCCGGAACAACTTAAAATAACACTTGCAGAATCATTGGAACAAGAGCCACGACTTAAAGAATTGATAGAAAGTAACCCTAAAGCAAAAAAACTGTTTGATATTGCTCTGCGCCTTGAAGGTCTCACCCGGCATGCATCAAAACATGCTGCTGGTATTGTAATATCACCAGAACCCATTGATCAAGTATTGCCTATTTATGTACCATCAAAAAGTACTGATATTGTAACGCAATACGCCATGACCGAGCTTGAGAGTTTGGGATTCTTAAAAATAGATTTGCTGGGGCTCAAAAACTTAACGCTTATTGATAAAGTAGTTCAATTAATTGAACGCAATCATGGCGTATCTCTTGATATCACTACGATTCCTCTTGATGATGCTCCAACCTTTATTTTAATTGGACAAGGTAAGACATCAGGCGTATTTCAACTTGAATCTGATGGCCTAAAAGACGTATTGCGTAAGTTAAAACCAGAAAAATTTGAAGATATTATCGCGGTTAATGCTCTCTATCGTCCTGGTCCTTTGGGCTCAGGCATGGTAGATGATTTTATTGAACGTCGTCATGGCAAACAAAAAATTAATTATCTATTTGCTCAGCTTGAACCTATTTTGCAAGAAACATATGGCGTTATTGTCTACCAAGAACAAGTCATGAAAATTGCCTCTACTATTGCAGGTTATTCTCTTGGTGAATCAGATATTTTACGCCGTGCCATGGGTAAGAAAAAAGCAGAAGAAATGGCTAAACAACGTGAACTATTTTTAACACGTGCAACCTCCCATGGCTTCGATGAAAAAAAATCAGCAGAATTATTCGATCTAATGGCCTATTTTGCCGGCTATGGTTTTAATAAATCTCACTCGGCTGCCTATGCACTCATTGCTTATCATACTGCATACTTAAAAGCCCATTATCCTGCTGAATTTATGGCTTGCTTAATTTCACTTGAAGCAACCAATGCAGATAATATGGTTTTTTATCTGCAAGAAGCCAAAGAACTGGGGCTCACCATTCTTCCTCCTTCTATTAATCAATCAGAGATTGAGTTTAGTGTGACGGATGGAAAACTATTGTTTGGTCTTCAAGGCATAAAAAATGTTGGTCTTGCCTCACTGGAAAATATTTTAAGCCAACGGTTAAAAGCTCCTTTTACTGATCTCTTTGATTTTTGCAAACGGATTGATTTGCGTACGTCAAATAAACGCGTTATAGAACACCTGATCTGGGCAGGTGCCTTTGATGATCTTCCCGGGTCACGCGCACAAAAATGTAATGAATTGGAAACTATCATAGAACAAGCAACAGATCATAAAAAAGCAATTGCTACGGGACAAATGGGACTGTTTAGCACTCATTCACTCGATCAACAATCATCACCAGAATCTTATGTTTTTCAAACAGTAACCGAGTGGCCAGAAAAAGAAAAATTAGAAAAAGAAAAAGAAGTCATTGGTTTTTATCTAAGTGCTCACCCACTTGAAAGCTATAAAAATTTTTTTTCTTGGCTTGGCATTGATACTTTTGAGCAAGCACTTAAAAAATCAACTGACGCAGCTAGCACAGAAATCACCGTCTTGAGCTGCGGTATTGTAAAAGATCGTCGTGATATCATTACCAAAAAAGGTGATCGCATGGCGTTTTTACAATTAACAGATATGAATAGTGCTGCTGAGATCATTTTATTCCCCTCAACATTTAAAAAAGTAGAACGATGGTTGGAAAATCATCATATTTTTTTGGTTAAAGGCGATATTGATCTCACTACTCCTGGCAAATGCAAAATTAAAGCAAATGCACTAGTACCTTTAGAGCTCGTTCTACAAGAGTGGGAAGATCCTATAACCATATGCTTGCAACTGCCTGATGAAATTACTCAACCCATGATCGCTGACCTGCAAAAACAGTTCACCAAGGGAAAAGTTTTTCTTGAATTTATAGTGCATGAAGAATATAAGAAGCTCAGAGTTAAGGCCAAAGAATCAATCAACATCGATTTACAAACAGTAACTTATCTCTATAAACAATTTAATATAACGCCCCGTATTATTTTGTGATTATAACGTAGGTTCTTTTGATAACTCTTGTATATAAGAAAGAGCATCCTGATGATAAGAACTATGCAAAGCATGCACCGTTGAAACCAATAGAGTCAACTGATCATAGTTATTTGCTTGCAATAGACTCTGTATCGCTTTACGCAAAAAATGACTCCCATGGTCAACCAACTCGGGTGCATATTCTATTATGTTAATACATCCTTTTGTATATTCTGCAGACAATGCTGATAATCCAACTATTTCTTCCAAACTTATCAGTAAATTAAGTAGATCATCATAGCGCTTTTGGGCAATGAATAACGTAGATAATGCAAGACCGTGATGCATCATTGATGGAATCAATGCTAAGGATTTATAAATAGTTACTAATGCAGTAAGTATTTGAATATTATGGGGTACAAGCAATGCCAGTTGTTCATAAAGTCCAGCAGCATGTCGATAATTAGAACTCTTATGATATAATTGGGCGGCATCACGATAACGGGCAATAGCACCACTGCTATCATTAAACGCCCATAAGATATCCCCCTCCAATTGCAAGGCAAAGGCAGGATCTTCCAATGAATGTGAAAGCAGTCGATACACGCCCAATGCTTTTTCTCGCTCGCCACGTGCAATACATTCTGCCAATTTAAACCATGCAATAGTGTATTTATCAGATGCTACCTGCCTCATTACATACCTTTTTTGGGACCTACACCTGCCTTTTAATCAAGCTTCTTTGTTTTGTTATTGAAGCATGCTCAATTAAGAAAATCAACCATTAATCATTTTATTTTTTTTATACGTGGTGAAATTGCTACAAGAGCAGTAGCAAGTTCACCAAGCTTAATAGTGGCAAGGTCATCAAGCTCTTCACGTGTCATCAGTTTGGGACCCTTTGTTGTTTCTATCTCAAATTTTTCACATTCCATCCCAACTTCTTTTTTAATCTCCTCTGCTCGAGAATTTTTTCTGCCACGTGGGGAAAATAGCGGTCCTTCATTTGATAGAGAATCTTTTCTATGTGGCGATGAGAGGGGTAGCGATAACTGCGCATCATTCTTCTCAGCTATATGCTGGCAATGTAATATCTTTGCGGCGTAGTATTCTTTTCCTTGCTGGTATTTAATTTCCATACATAGTATAAAACTAGAGATCCCTAGACACATAAATACTATAGAGAACCTATTAATCATTTTTGCCCCTTTAACCATTTTTTGCCCCTTTTTAAATATGATATCTTCAATTAGTTTAAGCCATCTGTATCATCTTCATCAATTAATCAGAAATATTCTAGCAATTCAGCTGGATACAAAAGATTTTTCCGGGCATCGCACACAACCACATTTGTCTCTGCTACTGGAATTTATCACTTTGTTAGCGCTCTAGAAGGTGGTGTAGTAATTGACAAAGCTCGATAAAACGATAAGATACCTATCATCTGTACATTTCTTCTCTAAATATGCCGGGGTAGCTCAGTGGTAGAGCGAGAGCCTGAAGAGCTCTGCGTCGTTGGTTCGATTCCGACCCTCGGCACCAGTCTTCCTCACGCCGTTTACTCCGACGAAGGTCAAAGAACGTAGCGGATGGCTACGCCAGTGCGTTAAATGATAATAAAAAACGCATCAAGCACAACAAAATTCCTTGTGATAAATCGTAAAAGGTAGTATGGTAATTCCCATACTACCTAGCGCAGTTTCTATTTAAGGTACTATTATACATTTCTAAGCAGATTTATGAAATACTTACATTTTTTTCATCTCCTTTTTATTCTATCTTTTCATACATACACCATAACCTATGAACACATATCAAGTTACCCCTATATTTCTGGAAACTCATTTAGGGCTATTTGTAACCATTTCTGTGATGATACCGGTGTTTCATTTAGTCCAGACCAAGTTAAAAATGGGGATCTTATTTTTGTCAAAACAGATAATCTTGATTATTTCTTCAAAAAAATCCATCCTCTTATCAAAAATCGATATATTTTAATTTCCCATAACTCAGATTATTCAGTCCCTGGTAGGTTTATTACTTTTCTTGAAGATACATCGATAATTGCATGGTTTGGTCAAAACCCAGATATTTATTCTCATCCAAAGTTTTTTCCGCTTCCTATTGGCATTGCAAACTCGTGTTGGGAACATGGCACTGTTTCACATTTTGATACAGTCATAGAAGAAATAAAAAAGGATAGCGTATCTAAAAAACATCTCTTGATACTTAACTTTAATACAAGTAAGTATCTAAAAGAACGCAATTATGTCTTTAGACTCTTTCATGATAAACCCTTTTGTTGCTTTGATCAGTCGACTCATCTGCACTATCTACGCAACATGGCACAATCTAAGTATGTTCTTAATCCAAGAGGTAATGGGTTAGATTGTCATAGATTATGGGAAGCTCTCTTGGTTGGCTGTATCCCCATTGTCAAAAGTTCACCACTTAATAGCCTATTTACTGACTTGCCTGTTTTGGTTGTGGAAAATTGGGAACAGATAACTGAAGAATACTTAGAGTTCATGTATCCCATCATTGTTAATAAAAGCTTTAACCGCGAAAAGTTGTATATGGATTATTGGATATCTTTAATTAATGAAATGAAAAAATAGTTATTCATGCTTTATCGGGTATAACCATCATCAATCTGATTGTCAGCAGATTTGCCAAGGTAAGTAAGCTTTGTTACGCTAGCTCAATAATCAATCGCCCTGTCAGGAACGTATGAATAACATGCAAAATCTCATAGAAACTACCAAGCAAGAATTTATTTCTGCCTTGAAAAAAGTTAATTCTCTTGATGAGTTAGAAGCAGTTCGTATTGCTTTCTTAGGACGCAACGGCAAAATAGGGGCACTCATGGATACCCTAAAAAAAGCCTCCCCAGAAGAAAAAAAGGGCATGGGATCACTTCTGAATGAGCTCAAAGAATTTGCGCACCATGCGTATGAGGAACTGCAGCAACAATTACAAGGACAAAAATTAAAAAAAGAACTGGCAAAGCACTCTTCTTTTGACGTCACTGCCTACAAAAAGCATACTAGTTCAGGTAGTCTTCATCTGTATACCCACTTAATTGAAAAGCTTGAGAATATCTTTATTTCCATGGGATACCAAGTAGCAACAGGGCCTGAAGTTGAGACAGAATATTATAATTTTTCCGCACTGAATATTCCTGAGAATCATCCCGCCCGCGAGTTACATGACACTTTCTGGCTTACGTTGCCAGATTATTTATTACGCACGCATACGTCTACGGTACAAATACATATGATGGAGCAAAAAAAACCGCCGTTGGCTATTGTTGCCCCCGGACGCTGCTATCGCAATGAGGCAACTGACGCTACCCATGACTTTATGTTTACTCAAGTTGAATGCATGCTCATTGATAAAAATATTTCTATCGCACACTTACTCGCAACTGCTAAAACTTTTTTACAGGAACTTTTTGATAAAAAAGATTTAAAGATAAGGGTTCGCCCCGGTTATTTCCCTTTTGTTGAGCCTGGTTTAGAAATTGATGCCTCGTGTCCCTTTTGTACAAACGGATGCTCTGCATGCAAAAAAACCACTTGGATCGAGCTGTTGGGTTCTGGACTTATACATCCGAATGTTTTAAAATGCGGTGGGATTGACCCGGCGGTCTATTCAGGTTTTGCCTTTGGCATGGGTCTTGAAAGGCTCGCGATGATTAACTATGGTATACATGATATTCGGCTATTTCATAGCAATAAAATTGAATTTCTTACTCAGTTTTCATAGATGCATGACACGAAATAAGGAGAGTAAATGGATATTACCAAAGCAATTATTCCCGCCGCTGGCATGGGAACACGATTCTTGCCCTACACGAAATCTATTCCCAAAGAAATGTTACCACTACTCAACAAGCCTGCAATTCAATATATTGTCGAAGAAGCATTAGGTTCTGAAATTCGTAATTTTTTAATTGTTACCGGCCGCAACAAACAATCTATTGCTGATCATTTTGATCTTTCACCAGAACTTACTCATTTTTTAAAAGAGCATAATAAAAGTGATCTTATTCAAAGCATTGAGCGCATTATCAAATCTGCCGATTTTACTTATATTCGGCAAAGTGAACCTCTTGGTCTTGGCCATGCAGTATGGACAGCGCGTCATACGATAGCCAAAGAATATTTTAGTATTATGCTGCCTGATGATATTATTGTTGATAAAACTCCTGCTTTGTCTCAATTAATTCGCATTGCTCGCCAAGAAAAGGCAAGTGTTATTGCTATCCAAGAAGTACCTAACGAATGCATATCATCATATGGTGTTATTGCCGTTAAAAAACAAATTAGTGGATCATTATTTCAAGTTGCTGACTTGGTTGAAAAACCACAACAAAAGGACGCTCCCTCAAACTTGGCAATTATTGGTCGCTATGTGTTGTCTCATAAAATTTTTCAAGCATTGGACGATGTAAGCCGTTATGCAGTAGGAGAATTACAACTCACTGACGGCATTAGCCAAATGATGAAAAATAATGAAAAGGTATTCGCTTACAAGGTGCAAGGTACCCGTTATGATATTGGCAATCCGCTTGGTTGGATAAAGGCTATTATCGGGCTTTCTTTACAAGATCCTACGTATGCACCCCATATTAATGACTTTGTATCAGAGTTAAGAAATGTCGATAGCCGTTTTTTTAATAAAAATAAGAATATTTCACATCAACTTTGATTATGCTGCAGCAGCCGTGATAGTTATGACAATATTCCATCCATTATTGTATTGAACAGATGTCTGTGCTTGTTGCGATAACTTTTTGTTATCGCACTAGCCGCTTCTACCCTAGAAAATAGCGCTCACTAAGTAACGCTGCTAGGTTAGACGACAGGTTCCCTCTGACAAAATTAAGCTCAACAATAATTTCTATTTATAAAAATATTTTAACATATCAAACTCACCATAATCAACAAATAATATCAATTTTTATAACTCTTTTGTTCAATAAATCGCTTTTCTTATTAGCCATCTCATTTTTAATGACACATTTTACAATATATTGCAATCTGTAATTTACAGATGGTATTATCCTTGTAGGCAGGTATAGTTTTTCATCATGAAGATGAAGCAAGGAATTATTATGAAACGTATCATATTTTTTTTGCTTAGCCTTGTTGTAGTAACTTCACGCATGGCCAACTCATGTGCTACCTGCATTGGTATACCCGATAGAACTAGTCTTCCTTTCTTTGCGACTGCCTACCCTGAAGATCAACTTTTTTCAAAGATCACCTCACCAGTAGAACGCGAGACCGATGATGAAAACCAATTTGCCACGGAGGATTGATAATGAAGCGTTTATTCGTGGTATTTTTATTTCTCCTGCATCAACAACTATTTAGTGCACCAGGATGTATGGACAACAGTAGCCATGTTACCGAATGGTACGACCATAAGAATTATCGTCTAGTAAAAAATGTCATTGATGGCCACGCTTATCCATGCTCGTGCCCCTGTGAAAGCTATGGTATTTTAGAAGACCGTGGCAGATGTCCTGTTTGTCTGCATTATCGCGATGTTCGACCTACCATTGTTATACAAAATCAGGCATATCAAATGACAAAGCCAAAAAGAGTTAAAAAATGTTCTCTCGAACAGAAAAAATTAACCTGGCTCAGAAAGTTAAGCCACTACAACAAAAGGTCTCTGCAATGAGTAATAAAATAACAGTCCTTTTAATACTATTCATAAGCGGTAACCTTATCTGCATAGAAAAAAAAGAACAATTAAAAATACAATCTATCCAACTCTTTGACCCACAATCTGGCTCATCAATCACCATCGATACAGAATTTCTACCCTTTATGCAAAGAGTAGTACCAACATTGCAAGCCATGACTGAATCAAAATTGGGTTTATTAAAAATGGAAGCACCAAAAGAAGTTTTTCCGCTTATAAAAATAATATTGTTAATAGCTCAAGTAAACAATCTTTCCCAAGTTTCTGATGAAGAAATGCTCATTAAAACAATGCAAAATAAATTAGATACTATTTCTGCTTATTTTGCTTCACCCCACGTATTATTAGAATCCATAAAACTGTGCGATAAACTTATTCTACCATCGACTATTATTAAGCCCTTGATCATACAGTTTGTTCGCCGCATAAAAGAGTTAGCACAGGAAGGGATACAAGAATTTAATGTCGATTTTTCTCTTGTCCCTGAGCATATTATAACACTCATTGGTCACTATTACTTTATTGGGACTGGTAACCTTTTAATAATAAATGACAAACCAATTCCCACTACTACCGCTATTCCTGAACTTATTACCTTTAAAACCATAAGAGAGAAAATATTAAAAAATGCAGCACCAGGAAGCAATATATTAGATCTTAAGAGCTATAATTTAAAAGAAGTAACTCCTGAAGATATTACAAAAATATTCGCTTTATTATTGCAACCAGATCTTAATCAAAATGAAAGAAAAACCGCAATAAGTGCTTTATCTAACGAATTACATACCATTATCTTATCAAATAATAAATTAACTAAGATGCCAGATATTTTTTTAACCGCTGAGCCTCCTCGACAATTTAATAATTTAATGGCATTAATACTCGATAATAATATAATTAATAACATTGATAATTTTGACTCACGTACATGCCCTCAGCTACAATTACTGGATCTATCTTTTAATAAAATTAACACTATTCCCGCTCATTTTTTAAGTCACTGTCCTCTGTTGAAACAGTTATTGCTTAATAATAATCAAATAACTACTCTTGCTGAAGATTTTTTAACAAATAACCAACAACTTGAAACATTAGATTTAGCGGCCAATACTATTAGCTACTTACCGGCACATTTTTTAGCATCCAATAAGGAGCTCAGAACGGTGAGCCTAGGAATAAACAATATTAGTGACTTACCAACGGACTTTTTAGCATCTAATATGAATCTTACAACAGTAAGTCTCGGGAAAAACAAACTAACGACACTTCCTGATAATTTTCTCGCTCATGCAGTACACCTAGAAAAAGTAAATTTATTTGACAATACTATTAGCCACTTACCTACGAACTTTTTAGCATCTAATAAGAATCTCAAAGTGGTTATTCTCACTAAAAATAAACTAACTATGCTTCCTCCTGATTTTCTTGCTAATGCTTTGCAGCTACAGGAGCTTTGGATTATAGACAATAAAATTCCGCCAGAGGCCATCCGCACGCTTGCTCCACACGTGCAAAAAGCAATTTTAAATGCGGAAAAAAAACATGCCGGCCTTGAATCATCGGAAGAATCTGAAACAGAGGATGAAGAGGAAGAACCAGCACATAAGGAACAATAACTTGAGAACCCAGAAAACAATAATTATTTCTTGCGGAAGCGTAGTAAAAATGGAATTACTGAATCGGGGTTAAGTGAAAGTGAATCTATGCCACGCTGTATCAAAAAATCAGCAATGGCAGGATGATCTGACGGTGCTTGACCACAAATGCCAATTGGTTTTTTATTATGCTGTGCACCTGCAATTGCCATTTCCATCATTTTCATAACGGCCGGGTCACGTTCATCAAATGAGCCTGCCAATAATCCAGAATCGCGATCAACCCCAAGTGTTAATTGAGTAAGATCATTTGAACCAATTGAGAATCCGTCAAATAATGCGCTAAATACATCAATTAAGATCACATTTGATGGTATTTCACACATCATGATAACAGCAAGATCATTAACGTGCTGCGCTAAGCCATATTCTTTCATGGCAGCTAATACTCGCTCTGCTTCTGGCACGGTGCGCACAAAAGGAACCATAACTTTGACATTGTATAGCCCCATGACTTCGCGTACTTTTTTAATTGCCGCACACTCAAGGGCGAATGCTTCTTTATAATGCCGATCATAATAGCGTGATGCGCCACGAAATCCAAGCATTGGATTTTCTTCGATTGGTTCAAAATAAGTACCGCCCACTAAATTACGATACTCATTACTTTTAAAATCAGAAAAGCGTACAATAACTGGCTTAGGGTAAAATGCTGCCGCAATTTGCGCTATACCTTGTGCAAGTACATCAACAAAGAACTGTTTTTTATCTTTATAGCCCGCAGTAATATGTTCGATTTGTTTTTGTATTTTTTTGTCCTTAACAAAGGTTGGATGAATTAGCGCCATTGGATGAATTTTTATTGTCGTATTAATAATAAATTCAATACGTGCAAGACCAACACCGTCGCAAGGTAAAAATGAGGTGGTGAATGCCCGGTCAGGATCAGCCAAATTAACCATAACCCCGACCTGAAGTTTTGGTAGATTATCCAGCGGTGTTCTCATAACATCATAGGCAATACTACCTTGATAGACATACCCCATTGTTCCTTGTGAACAATCAATGGTAATGTCTTCACCTGTTTTAATACTATCTGTTGCTTTAATAGTACCTACGATAGCCGGAATTCCCAACTCGCGGCTCACAATGGCCGCATGGCATGTTCTACCACCTTGATCAGTAATGATCCCTTGTGCTTTTTTTAATGCTGGTACCCAGTCAGGATCAGTCATACGAGTAACCAAAATCTCACCCGGTCGCACCTGATTTATTTGTTTCAGACTTTTTATTACCCGCGCTTTACCGGCAACAATTTTTTGTCCAATACTTTGCCCGGTAACAACAACATGGATTGGTTTATTATTACTTTTTAAATGATACTGTATTAATGTGGTATGCTGTTCTTGTGCATGCACCGTTTCAGGCCGTGCTTGGATAATATAAATTTGTTTATCAGTACCATCTTGTGCCCATTCAACGTCAACAGGCGTCCATTTTTTTGCCAACGTACTATAATGAGATTCAATTACAGTAACCGCACGCGCTACATAGAGTATCTCTGCATCAGTTAAACAAAACTGTGTTATTTGATTGGCCGGTACTGGTTTCTGAGCAAGAGCATGACCGGAATAGACTATACGACTTGTTTTATTGCCTAACTTTTTTTTAATAATAGAGGCGTATCCCTTTTGCAGCGTTGGCTTATGCACAATAAATTCATCGGGAGTTATTGTGCCTTGTACAATTGATTCGCCAAGCCCCCAGGATGCATTGATAGTAACTACATCTTTGAATCCTGTTTCAGTATCAAGAGAAAAGGCAACACCAGATGCCGCCAAATCAGAACGCACCATTTTTTGTACACCAATGGATAATGCACTATCAAAATCATCAAACCCTTGCTGCGCACGATATGCAATAGCACGATCAGTAAACAACGATGCAAAGCACCGTTTACATGCATCAATTAATGAATCAATACCACGCACGTGCAAAAATGTTTCCTGTTGACCAGCAAATGAAGCGCCGGGTAAATCCTCTGCAGTAGCCGAAGAACGCACTGCAACATCAACATTCTTAATGTTATACAGTTTTGACAACTCTTGATAAGCTGCAGCAATAGGAACTAACAAATCAGTTGGCATTACACCAGCGACAATCAAAGCACGCATGTGCTTTGCTTCCCGTGCAAGTGAACGTTCATCGGTTATACTGATCCGAGCACGAAGCTTTTTTAAAGGTAGCACTAGGTTATTTGAATTCAGAAAATGCCAATAGGCATCGGCCGTAATGGCAAAGCCCATCGGTACTTTAATACCTTGCTCAGCAAGGTCAGTTATCATCTGCCCTAATGATGCATTCTTACCGCCAACCAATGGAACATCTTTTAAGCCAATTTGATTAAATTTTTTTATGAAATTCATAAATCTGTTATATCTTTTTACGTTTATAGGTGCCCATGAGCTGCGCTGTTGCAATAGTATGATTTTGAATCGCAGCCATAATATCATTTTTAGTTGCTGACTCTTTGAGTGTCAACGTGGTATCAATCGCATACAACGTGAAATAGTAGTGATGTGTTCCTGCTGGTGGACATGGCCCACCCCATTCCTTCTTTTTCCAACTGTTTGTACCCGACAGTGCACCAATATCTGCAACGCGTGCTCCCTGTGCAATGTGCATTACCGTCACTGGAATATTAAACAGTATCCAATGAACCCACGTACCCGCAGGCGCGTCTGGATCATCACAGATAAGCACAAAACTTTTAGTATTTGGGGGCACTCCCTTCCATGACAACTCAGGTGAAACATCACGCCCATCACACGTGTATAATGCAGGTATCGATTGGCTATTTATAAAAGCTGAGCTGGTGAGTTCAAACTTCCCATTTTTTTGTTTCATCTGTTTTCCTCTGACGGGACTAGCAAGTACACTCATTAACACTATTACGCTAGCAAATGCAACCTTGTATACACTCACTGATCTTCCTTTCATTATAGATGTAGCATATTACTGAATAACCCGATCGACAATAGAATGTTTTCTTTAGTTTTTTGACAGTTACGTATTGGCTATGTATGATAAACCCACATTTTAAACTATCATAATAATTTCAAAGAAAGGAAAGTGTATGAAAGTATCTATTTCTGCTTACAGTTTATTCATATTGTGCGGATTAGGATTATTATCCGTTCCAAATGCATCTGCAGCTACTATAAAATCAAAACCTATTGGTATAACAACCATTATTTTTCTTCTGGCAGGTGTTGCTGCATATTATGCATGGAAAAAACCTGGCAAGGTAGAACCAGTCAGAACTGATGCGTTACTGATGGAAAAAATACATTACTATCTGGATTGCATTTTTGGTGACATGGGCGAAGAAAAAGAAATAAAAGAAGTTGATTTAAAAACAGGAAAAGTTATCTATGAAAAAAAAGATGCCCGTAATTTAGGATGGTACATTAAAACGTTTAATAAAAAAATACTACCAGTTTTAACGGTTGGCACATTGCTCTTTAAAACACGTGATGACATAAATGCTGGATGGAAAAATTTTATTGGTACGGCAAATGGCTCACTCTTTAAAGGTACACCTGCTGCAAAATAGTCAAAAAAGAACAAAAAAAGACCACGGTTTTAAAAACCCGTGGTCTTTTTTTAGATAATTTATTTTTTATCTGATAGTGCTTTTTGTGATATTACATAGGCAACAACACCCGCTACTGCAGTTAGCGCAACAGCAAGAGCAATCGATTTTTTATTATCTTTGGCAAATTGACATACTTTGCAAGCAACTTTGTTAGAAACCTTTGTAGGTTCACCAGCATGCATAGTTGAAACTGCTAAAGATAAAGCAAGTGTCACCGCATACATTTTTTTGTAATTCATACAAAATCCTTATCAAAAAAAATTAAACATTCATTTTTATAGTCTATTACTGCAGATAATAATAATCAATACCTTGCAGTTTTATTGGTAATATTCGTATGTTACAGTGTCATTTGTGCAAAATAGGCAGCCTGCTGATCAACTAATGGCTTATTGATTGGTATATGGCTTACTTGTTGCTGCACACATGCCTGTGCAAAGCCAACAAATAAAGGATGTGCTTGTTCAAACCGACTGCTAAATTCTGGGTGGGCCTGCGTTGCAATGAAAAATGGGTGGTGCTCAAGTTCAATAAACTCTACCAGGTCAGTGCCATCTTCCCGCTTATAAAAGCCAGAAAATAATAATCCTTGTTTTTGTAATAGAAGCAAGTAATCAGGATTAACCTCATAACGATTACGATGACGTTCTGTAATAACTAAACGGCCATCTTCATACGTTGCCGTACCTTGACGCATATAGAGCTTAGCGACATGACTCGTAGGTTCTAACACCGCTTTATAAGCACCTAAACGCATAGTGCCACCATAAGAACGGTCATGTAATAATTGTTGTTGCAATGGTAATAACGTAACCACGGGGTGGCAAGTAGTTGTATCAACTTCTGTCGTATGTGCACCAGATAAATCACACATGTTACGGGCAAATTCAACTATGGCAAGCTGCAAACCATAACACAATCCCAAAAAGGGAATCTGGTGAATACGCGCATAATTAATCGCTGCAATTTTGCCTTCAACACCAACAGCCCCAAATCCTCCCGGCACTATAATCCCATCAAACCTTGAGAGAGATTCAATTTCATGCGGATGCTGCTCAAATTGCGTTGCATTAATCCATTCAATATCAAAACCAATATTTTCATGTGACCCTGCATGGATCAATGCTTGATAAATGCTAATATAACTGTCGGTTATATTATAATCACCATGTTCCAAATATTTACCAACAATGGCAATTTTTACTTTTCTCTGTGGTTTTTTTATTGCATCAACTTGTTCCTGCCAACGCTGCCAATTAGGTTCTTTTTTACGAGGTAATTTAAAATGACGTAATATTTTTTGACCAAGTAACTGTTCTTCAAATAAAAGAGGCATTTGGTAGATTACTTCAATATCAGGCGCACAAATTATATGATCAGTACTCACTGATGCTGAACATTCAATCTTTTTTTTGCGTGCTTCATCGAGCAGTTGCTTGGCACGGCAAATAATAAAATCAGGCCAAACACCTTCTTGCCCCATTAAACGAATTGCCTGCTGTGTTGGCTTTGTTTTCATCTCTTTTGTATGATCAGGAATTGGTAGATAGGTCACCAAACAATAGGCAACACGCTCAGCACCAATTTCACGCTCTAATGCTTTGAGAGCAAAAAGAAAGGGGGTATTTTCATAATCACCAACAGTACCCCCCAATTCTATGATAGCAATTTCGGCATCTGCGGCTGCCTGCAAAATACGATGCTTTATTTCATCAAGGATATGCGGAATAAATTGGACTGTCTGGCCCAAATACTGCCCCATGCGTTCGCGATCAATAACCGCCTTATAAATTTGTCCGGTCGTTATATTATTTTTTTTAGGGATATCAATATTGATAAATCGTTCATAGGTGCCCAAATCTTGGTCTATCTCACCACCATCTTGCGTAACCCATACCTCGCCATGTTCGGTTGGTCGCAGTGTACCTGCATCATAATTGATATACGGATCAATCTTAATGAGCGTAACCTGATAGCCATATTCTTGTAAAATTTTTCCTAGAGAAGCAGTGGTAACCCCTTTACCAACACCAGAAATTACCCCGCCGGCAACTACTATAAATCGAGTATTCATTGTTTTTTTCCAATCACAAACATGAGTCTCCTTTTTATGGTATGTCTTACACCATAAAATAATTCGGCATATTTGGCAAAATCAATTTTTCAATAACGTAGTGATTTTTCCCGAGAATAATTACTTTTTTCCGGACATGGTAATTGCTGGTCATCACACACTTCTTTTTTCTCTGGAGCACTTTTATTTTCAGGCACGTCCGGATAATATTCTAAGCATTCATTAATCTGATAACGCTGGTAATCGGTGGTCGAATAGGTCTTTTCCGTTTCTTCATAATAGGTTAAGCAGGCATGCACTGGCACAAAAAAAGTACTGAAAATGAGTAGATAACCAAAAGAGTTCATTGATAATTCCTTTATAGCAATAAGGCAACAATTAATGCTGATAAGACATTAGAAAGGGCGCCACCCAGCACTGCATAGAGCCCTAGCTGCGCAATCCACTCTCTTTTTTCTGGCACTAATGCACCAATACCCCCCAATTGAATACCAATACAAGAAAAATTTGAAAAACCACACAATGCATAGGTCATAATAGTTACTGCACGCTCAGACAAATGCATATTGGTAAGATCCCCAAAAGCGATCATTTCATTAACAGCAATTTTTGTACCCAGCAGCTGACCTGCAGCTTGAGCCTGAGCACCGGTAAATCCAAAGAGATAGCCAAATGGTGCCAGTAATACACTAAATAAATATTGTAAGGTAATTTCTGGTAAATGAACAGAACTGCCTGCCCAGGCAAACAATGCATTAAGCCCATGACCTGCATAGGATAACCCATAATTAATCAATGTCAGTAATGCAAGAAATGAAATCAGCATGGCAGCAACATTCACGGCAAGCTGCAATCCATCTGAGGTACCACGAAAAATTGCATCAAAACTATTTTTTGTACCACTGTCACATGATGTGGCCACCCTAGCACTAGTAACTGTTTTTTCAGTCTCAGGCATTACTATTTTTGCAATCACAATTGATGAAGGAATCGCCATCATACTTGCCGTTACTAAATGAATCGCGGGCACTCCCATACGTGCATACACCATTAAAATGGCACCACTAATGGTAGCCATGCCACTCGTCATTACCACGAGCATTTCTGATTTAGTCATACTACTCAAATAATTTCTGATTACTAATGGTGCTTCTGTTTGACCCAAAAAACTATTAGCAATCGCACATAATGTTTCAGCGCCCGATGTACCAAGTATTGGACGAATCAACATATTTATACAGCCCACCACTACCTGAATAATATCAAAGTGAAACAGCAAGGCAGTGAACGCACCAAAAAAAATAATAATCGGCAAAATTTTAATAGCAAAAACAAATCCCCAAGGACCCTGCGCATTTGCTAAAGAACCAAACAAGAAAGTAGTGCCAACATCAGCACACTGATAAATCCCATCAACTCCTTTGGCAAATGATTGCAATACAAAAAGACCCGTTCCCGTTTTGAGCAACACCAATGCGATCATTGCCTGAAGAGCAAGGCCAATTGCTATAATACGTAAGCTAATAGAAGAACGACGACGAGAAAAGAGAGCTGCTATACCTAGCACCACCAGTATACCAATCAAATTCATATAGCGATTATGCTCAAGTAAATAAGATAACACCATGTAGCACCGTCCTTGTTGTTGAAAAAAAAGAAAATCTATTAATAAGTATAAAAAGAAATGAACGCGCTGCGAAGCAAAAAATAGCGGTGTGAATGAGGACAAAGAAAATTTTAATAATTATGAGAAGGCAAACAGAGAGTTCTTTTTACGATCTTGTCGATCTTTGAGTCGTAATACTTGGATTATTTCATCCAAGTCCCCTTCAATAACCATATCAAGTTTTTTGAGAGTCATATCAACTTGATGATCGGTAACACGATTTTGGGGAAAATTATACGTACGTACTTTTTCAGCACGCTCACCAGTACCAACAAGTTCTTTTCGTTGTTTACTTTGTTCTTGTTGTTGTCTTTCTAACTGAGCAGCTAAAATGCGAGATTGTAAAAGCTTGAGTGCTTTTGCCTTGTTTTTATGTTGTGAGCGTTCTTCCTGACAAGCAACGACAACGCCAGTAGGAATGTGAGTAATACGAACCGCTGAGTCAGTAGTGTTCACATGCTGGCCACCAGCACCACTCGAGCGATAGACATCAATACGCAAATCACTTGGATTTATAGTAACATCAACCTCTTCTGCTTCAGGAAGTACTGCTACCGTTGCTGTTGAGGTATGCACACGGCCCTGTGTTTCGGTTGCAGGAACTCGTTGTACCCGATGAACACCAGATTCAAGCTTGAGGTGGCCATAGACACCTTTGCCTTGAATGTGCAATACGGCTTCACGAACACCCCCAAGATCAGTACCACTCGAGCTATCAACAGAAACTTTCCAGCCTTTGCTCATTGCATAATTGGAGTACATTTTTACCAAATCTGCTGCAAATAATGCTGCCTCTTGACCACCCGTACCCGCCCTAATTTCTAGAAACACTGAACGATCATCCCGCTCATCAGAAGGATACATAAGCTCTTCAAGTTCATGCTCTTGTACCGCAAGTCGAACTGCTAGGTCAGTAGCTTCTTGGCTAAAAAGTTGGGCAAGTTCAGCATCTTTTTCAGACACGGCTTGCCTTTTTGCTCGTTGAATTTGTTCTTGCAACTGTAGTATTGCAGCATGCTTTTGCAAAAGATCACTTAACTGTGAAAATTCCTTTTGCAACAGATGCCGTTTTGCATTTTCTAGTAGTGGCTGTGCAAGTTCTTGCGAAAGATCGTCATAGCGGCGTTTAAGCGCATCCCATGCGATAGCCATAAGAAATTACTTTTTACCTTTTTTGAATCGTTTTTCAAACTTTTCAATGCGACCAGCAGTATCAACAAATTTTTGCGCGCCGGTAAAGTAGGGATGGCAGGCCGAACAAATGGTTACATCAAGATCAGCAGAGGTTGTTCTTGTCTTAAAGGAGCGACCACAGGCACAGTGTGCCGTAATTTCATGTAATTCTGGGTGAATACCTTGTTTCATAAATTCTCCATTGAATGAGAAAAATCATTTAAGTTATCATTTTTAGTAATACCCCTATAGTATTGCGCAAATTCGATTTATTGTAAATATCCGCTACTATAGAATGATACATCCACAATTAGAATAAAAATTCATTAAACAAGTATTTTTATTTATATTTCATCTGCTCGAGTATTCCACACCTTTTAAACTTCAGTTATATTAAAAAAATAATTCCTCACGAAATAGGAGAATGTTATGAATTATCAGTATCTATTCATATGTTTGGCGACTATCTGTTTAGGTGCGCCTGTATTGTGCATGAATACCCTTGCATCACGCATGCAAGATGACCCAGCACGTCTTATAATACTTATTGCAAATCTGACACCTAAACTTCTCAAAGTAACACTTACCAGTGTAGTGAATAAGCAAAACAAGATATTAACAAGGAATGTTATGATGCCTGACAGCGATCACCAGATAGATATTCCCGCTATAAAGAGCGACCACTTACAATTAGAGGTAGAAATTATTAAAACGTCTTCATTTGCATCACATTATGCTTCTTTGAGATGTCTTGATTATCCTGCTACTTCCTTGAAAAACAACTGGCCCATTTTTAAGATTGATGAGATAAGTTCTATTGTTACAAAAACATTGCCCAATCAGACAATAATTACTTCTTTATTTCTTAAATTCTTAATGGATCAATATCTATGGGATAAAAATGCAAATATAATCAATGTGTATACTAAAACACCAACAAGATATACCGTTAAACAACCTAAGAAAATCTAAGTAGACCAACTCAATTCTTCATCTCACCGGTGAACAATTTCTTTATTGTAGCAATAGAGCTCCTCAAAAGTACCTGCTCTTTTTTAAAGCATCGTAGAACTGACCAAGCGCCTGTTTTTGTACTGTATTAAGTAATACCTGAAAACGTTGAAATGAATACAGACCCTTGTGAAACACTTGATTAGTACAACATACTATTCTATAGTGCATTACTAGTTTCATGGAGGGATAGCTATCTATGGAGAAATGGAAGATAGAATATTGGGCCGGCAGCACCGGAAAAGGCTCAGTAGAACATTGGCTTAATCATCTCACCAATGAACAATTGAAATCTGTTTCTAAAGAATTAAAAATGCTTGAGCGCGCTGGTAACAATTTGAAAATGCCTCATAGCAAGGCATTAGCTGAGGGATTGTTTGAGCTAAGGGAACGGAGATACAGCTATCGTATTTATTATGGGTTTCAAGATCATCAGGTAATCATTCTTCTTGCAGCAGGAAACAAAAGCAGCCAAGAACATGATATCACTATTGCTCGTGAACGATTATCAAAAGAATAGGAAGAACCACATGAAAACAAAGAGTTTTCAAAAACATCTTGAAAAAAGACTAAACAAAAAAGAGATCGCCGCTATAGAAGCACATGCAGAATTAGAAATCAGGATTCTTCAATCAATTCAAAAGGTTATTGCTGATACCATGGATGATTACATGAAAAAAAATAAAATTGGTTTTAATGAATTGGTCAGACAACTGGCCTGGAGCCCGGCAAAAGTTGCCAAGATAAAACGTGGTGAAGCAAATTTGACATTGGCAAACTTAGCCCACCTATTTGCTTTTCTTGGCAAGGATTCTCAAGCCATTTTTAAAAACAAAAAAACAACTTTATTTATGAAATGACAAACGAAAAGGCCTGAAAACATCAGGCTCTGAGTACTTATCTTATTCTATTTCAAAATTAAAGTAGCTCGCATCTTGATCTGCAGGAAATGGTTCATTCTTCAACGTAAAATGCCACCATTCTTCTGCATAATTTTTAAATCCATGCTTTTCCATCACCGTTTTCAAATAACCTCTCAATTGTTTAAATTCTTTTTCGATAAGATTATTTTCAAAATGAGAAGCTACATCAAATAAATCAAAAGACGAACCCATGTCAACAGTACCGTCATCGAGAATGGTAATGGTATAGCCATCTAATAAGGTGCGTTCTTTTTCTTCAATGCTTTTAAGCTTTTGCCCATCTTTAATAATGGTAAGGTCAATTGTACTGCCTCTGCTGTGACCTGATCGTTTTGCAACATAGCCCAACTCAAATACATCGGCTTTATTTACCCGCGGATAGTAGTGAGATTTTTTAGCTTGATCATTAACATCTTCACTCCATTGTATAAAATGATTGACGGCCTTTTGTGGGCGATACGCATCATAAATAACAAGACTATAGCCATCTCTTTTTAGTTCTTCTTGCACCTTTTTTAATGCTTCAGCTGCTTGCTTGGTTAAAATAACAACCGATTTCTTGTAACCATCAACCAGTTTACCGACAAAATTTTCATCATTATAATAACGTAGAGAAATGAGAATGGTTGGATCTATTTCATGAAGGTACACAAACCCTTTAGAACGTGCTTCATCAGAAATTGCAAACAAGCTGCCAGAAACTATAAAATAATTAACTATTAATAAAAGTAAAAACTTTTTAGCAAAGCACATGGCATAGTCCTTTCATTGTATTCGGTAATCAACTTCATAATGTATCATACCACCAAAAAACTCTGAAAGAACTATTAAGCCCAAATGTAGTAGATGATATTGCTCGCGTATCCTACTTAAAATGAGAACCCGATACCAGCTCGTAAATCAATGCCACCTACATCAAATTTTTCACCCCATCGAGATTGAGGTGGAAAAAGATAGCGAGCTGCAGTTATAATATTCACCCGGCCACACCTTGAATAATTTAAGCCAACTTCAAGTTCACCAAGACCTTTATAAGTTCGTACATTGCCAAGATAACTCTTCTCTTTTATCCATGCAAAACCTGCACCAAGCGAGCCATACAGCTCCACGGCGTATCTAAATTTTTTTCTTACACTTAGATAAAGAGTAGCAGGTATTTCTTGCACAACAGTGCGCAATCCTAAAAATGTTGTTTTTCCTGTAGCTCGCCAATAGCTCAGTTTTGCGCCAACGCCGCTATATTTACATGGATAAAAACAGCCATCAGCAGTTATTATATTTACCATGCCGTGCCCGTAGACCGCTTTAAATCTATCATCATTCTTAAAAACATATCCTGCAGACAGAGCAGCATCTAAATATGAAGCTTGTAGTGCTACTCCGGACAACAATATAAAAAAAGAGAAAAATATTATTTTTTTCACGCTCTACCTTTATCTACAAACATTAAGCCACATTGTATCAAGAATATTAATCACACTTACATTATTGGAACTATAATTAGTAACATAGGCGTATTTTCCATCTGATGTTAGTGCTATAGCACCAGGAGATGAACCAACTATGAATTCCTGGCAAAGTACTGTATTAGAACTGGTATCAATAATATTAACAATTCCTGTGCCAGGAGTTAAATCGCTGTAATCTGGACCAAGGTAAAGTGTATTGTAATTAGTAACATAGGCAAGACGACTATTAGAAGTAATAGCAATACCTGATGGTTGTGTGCCCAATGTAATAGTATCAGTTATCTTATTCGGCACAGAGTTTGGCCAATTACTGCTTAGATCAACAACACTGACAGTTGTTCCTACGGGTGTAAAATTATTACTTCCGAAATTAGTTACATATGCGTAGTGACCATTCGGTGTAATGGCGATTTCAAATGGTCCAGAAAACCCTGATATTGTACCGACTACGGTATTAGTACTTGTTTGTATGATACTGATTGTACCGGTACCAGGATTGCCAGTAACATAATTAATTACATACACAAAATCCCCATTGGGTGTTATCGCTAATGAAACAGGGGCCAGCCCCACCGTAATTGTATCGGTAATTGTGTTAGTATTTAAATCAACAATGCTCACGGTTGTCCCAAAACCGCTACCAGCATGAGGTCCTCCATAGTTGTTAACATATGCAGTATTTCCATCAGGGGTTATGGCCACTCCAGATGGGCCATCAAACCCATTGATCACCCCAACAACCGTATTAGTTGCAATATCTATGATAGTAACGGTCGTACTGTTACTGTTGGTAACATATGCCCTTGTGCCTGCTGGATTAATCGTTACGCTAAAAGCCTGATTAAAACTGGCATCACTAATTGTCTGTACAACAGTATTGGTTGGAATATTTATTACACTTACTGTATCCCCACCGGGAATACTATTATCATTATTATTCGCAACATAGGCAAAACGATTATTAGGCGTGATAGCGATCCCCGCCGGATTATAGCCGACGTTAATAGTTGCGAAAACCCTATTAGCAGCAGGTGTAGAAAATGTTATCAATAAACATAAAACAGATACATATCTTATTATCATTATTACTCTCCCATGATATTACGCATGCCGTGCAGTCTAGAAAATTTTTAGTTATGATGCAACTCTTTTATTTCAGACATAATAATTAAGAAATGTATATTTTTCACAAAAAAATCCCCAGGATGTCTCCTGAGGTATTGCCAAAACAAAAAATTTGAAACTCAGCTTAACGCCATAGAGAGAACTTTTTTGTCAGCACATTAAGATCGGTAATTTTGCCAAACATACAAACACCATAATATTCCAATTGTTCCTCTGGTGTATGTGCGGTACGTTCTTTTTGTTCTGCGTAGGTGCCAACGGTCATGGTATCAGTAAAATCGACAAAATGGATATTGTTTGCCATTAATTCTCGGCGCAGTTTGCGAATCTGATTTGCATTATCTGCTTGTAAAACAATAAAGGGATTATCCGAAATACTTTTGTGCACAGAACCATCTTTATCAGTGTAATCACCAAAACGCATAAGACTTAAATCTGCAAAAGAACCAACTAAACCAGCTGCCATATGACCAACAGCATTCATAAGATTGCCCATAGGAATTTTTTTATTAAGTACCGCAACAAACTTATATTCGGTGGGGATATAATTCATACAACATCTTTCAGAGAAATTAAAACTTTTGTGAAGGATTTTTTCCAATAAACCATGCGCAAAATGATTAAGAATGCGCATGGTTTGGTATGCACAATAGGTAATTATTCAGATCCTGCAGTACGTGAAGAGTTTCCGTATCCTAAGATACGTTTGGTGAACGCATCAATATTCTCGTTCATTGCATGACGACTTATGACCGTTGCTGCGGGAGCGAATGAACCACCACCTGATCCCAAATGAGTGGTACAACGTGCATTTTCTACTTTGGCGTTATCTTTATAAACACAACCCAGTGTTGGAAAGCCATCGTACACAACTGCACGTACTCCCGCCCAACGTTTAGCTATCTTGTGAGCCTCTAAGTAATCCAAATCTTTTGCTGTTAACGTTTTGCCTTTAGTGTCATATTTGAGCGCTAACGAGATAAATTCAGGTAAAACATCGTTAACCATATTGAGTTGTAACAGATTTCTGTTTCTTGCAAATTCTTGATCTTTGGTTGGTTGTTGATCGCTATAAAATGCCTTTGTTCCAGCAACGCCTATAAAAATTTTATTATTTCTAAAGCGAGCTTGCCAAGCAAGTACGATTCCTTCTTGGTGCACTTCCATACAATGGCTGAATTTTGCATAATCTTTGAGCTTGTCTTGTGGAATTTCAATATCCAACAATAATGACACCCCTGCAAATCCTGCATAGGCTGGTTCGCAAAACCCTAATTTTTTAAGCGTTCCAATTGCTTCCCCTGGACAAAATACATAGTGGCAGTGAGAACTATCATGCACAACAGTTTGCCCATCTTCAAACGTAAGACCAGCAATAACCGTTTTACCAGCAGCATTAATTGCACATTCAACGCTTGTCACTTTCTTGCCAAATTTAACTTGGAAGCAATCTTCTTGCTTACCCTGTGCATTGGTATATGTTCCCATAGCCTTTTTCAAATACTCATACAGCTTCGGAAGGAAAACCTGCGCATCAAGGCAACCACCTGGGCGCCAGAGAGCAACGGTATCATTATTCCATACATTATCTACAGAATGGCTTTTACAAAAATCTGTCAGGAATAGGTCAATTGCCATTACTTCTGCCGGTGTTAAAATCGTACAGTGTTTATATCCCAATGCTTCATAATCACGTTTCATGCCATTGGCACGCTCTTGTGCATTTGAGACATTGTAAATTAAATCGATTCGATATCCATCATGAAGTACTTTCGTATCACTTGATGGCTCACCGCATCGGTTAAAGTTGGACAATCTTAATATCTCTTTAAATTCAGCATCAGCATTATGGTAGATCTCTTGCCATAAATCCATGCTCATTTTGCCAAGAGCTAATAAACCCTGAGTACGTTGGTTATGCCCAACTTCATCAAGGCTATAAGTTTGTACTTCGCGCTTAAACTGTTCTGTTATCGATGATCCATGAATTCCCGCTACATCCTCTACACGTATGCCGCCCGGATTACTAAACAAAACTTCCATTTTTTTTACCAACTCAGGTCCTCGAGGTACAACTGACAATATTTCATCACAAGTCAGACTTGGAACAATATTACTCACAGTAGTATCGGCAAGGGAATTATTCTTTTCATATATGGTAAGTCGAAGCGGAATGTTGTGCTTCTTTGCATCAAGGTGAGCATAATAAGCTTCTATCCCACCCACCATTCCTCCGCCAATAATCACCATTTCTTCAGGTGATGAACAAAATAAATTGGCACAAGAAGTGATCAGAAGCGTGATCGCCAAAAATATACTTTTCTGCCTATGAAACGTCATGAGTAAACTCCTTAGAGCTAAGGTTAATGAAGGTTATATAAAGTTTAACTCTAAAAAAATATGCCACAAGCTAATGAGCTCCTGACTATCAAAGGATGTGTTTAATCGATAGCAGATTATAAGCAGCAACAATAGTACTGATCGAAGGTATTGTTTTACGCTGCAAAACCCGCGTTTGCTATTTGCTTCATTCGCATATTTAACCATCCAATATCAATGTGCTTCTCCTTAAACGCCAGATAATAGTCACGTATTGCGACATTTAAAATCAGTCCTGTATTCGTCATCCATCGGTCTTTCCAGAATGCTAAATGTGAATAAAGGGTAAGATAGTCGTAGGGGTCATCGGAGACAATATAGGGGAACTCCTTTAGCAGATGTACCAAATCTTTGCGGATAAAGGTAATGTTGCCCGTGTAAGAAATGGGAATATATCCCTTTTTAAGCCCTAATTTAACTGCTGAAATAAAACTACATCCAAAGGCAACAAGGGGAGCTCTCCATTCTCTGAGCAGGTCGATATTGTATTCTTGTGATGCTCTACCCGGAAGCTCTTCATAGACAGGATCACGGTAGGGATTGGTTTCCAATATAACAATCTTCGGCATAAACTCGGTTAAGTTTTCCCACGCATAGTAATCATCATAGTCTATATCTATCGACAAAAGATCGAGGTCATATGGTAAGTTTCCTTTCTTTAACCAGCTATTCAGATCATTGTTCGGATCGTTATAGAAAACACCACCATGGTATACTTTGACCTGTTCAAGAGACGCATAATTTTGTTTAAGTTTTTCAAAACGCCTTGTATCTAATTCGATTGCAATACCAGAGAAATTGTAATTTTTGATGAGGTTATAAGTATTACTCGAGGTGATACCATCTGATGCACCAAATTCGCAAAAAGTACCTGCACTTATACCTAGCTCCTTAAGAACTTGTTCAAGAATGCCATCTTCCCCATTCTGGGAGTAGATGTTTCTGCAATACTTGTGATAGGTGTGTTCTGGAATATCGAAAGAATAATTAAAGACCTTATCGTCTGGTTGCATATCCAATGAGGTTGGAAAAATATTGATAACCAACAAGCTACCAAATAATACAACATATTTGTTCATGAACCCCCTCCTAATAAATGATCATAGTACCTAGCGGTGAAAACATCGTCTACAACGTACAAAAGCCATTTGATGCGATCAAAGAAGCATCAGATCGTAACGTATGGCGGAGCTGATGGGACTCGAACCCACGACCTTCCGCGTGACAGGCGGACGCTCTAACCAACTGAGCTACAGCTCCCTTAATTTTTAAGGGAAAAGGTTTGGCTCCTCGGGCAGGACTCGAACCTGCGACCTAACGATTAACAGTCGTGTGCTCTACCAACTGAGCTACCGAGGAATTCCTTTTTTAATATTTAATTTCTAATAGGATGTCAATTGAAATTGGTGGGCGGTGCAGGGTTCGAACCTACGACCCCCAGTTTGTAAGACTGATGCTCTACCAACTGAGCTAACCGCCCATGCATACGTTTCAAATTAAGACTCCAAAATTCTAAATGAAATTACCTAGAAAGTCAAAGGCATTTTTGTATAAAATCTTCATAAAATCCCATTTTTCTATAAGCTGTTCAGATGATCTATCATTCATTACTCAAAGGTACTACCCATGGCAATGCCATCCTTTCTCAAAAGCATATTGTATTTTGTTATTCTTTTGTTTTTGCTCCCCCTTATTCCACTTGCAACGCAATCACTCAAGAAGATTTATCAGCGCAATTTTGATGAACGAATAGCTGTCGGTGTGCTACCTATTAAAGGCACCTTGTCTGATGCATCTGACCATATCAAACAGTTAACCACTTATTTTAAAGATATAGACATCAAAGCCATATTAATCAAAATGGACTGTCCGGGTGGTGCCAGCGGCACGAGCCAAGCAATATTTGGTGAGCTGGTCGCACTCAAAAAAGAACATCAAAAACCGGTCGTAGTCTGGGTAGAAAATATGTGCGCTTCAGGCGCCTATTACATAGCTCTGGGGGCTGACCATATTGTCGCATCACCATCAGCTATTATTGGGAGCATTGGGGTGTATGCACCCTTCTTGTTCCAGCTCAAAGATTTTCTTGAACAGCACAAAATAAAATATGCCCCGGTTCAATCTGGCGCCTATAAATCAGCCACTAACCCGTTGGTAGATCGTACTCCCGAACAAACAGCAATGCTTCAAGCATTGCTTGATGACACGTATGATCAATTTATTAATGATGTTGCTCAATACCGCAAATTACCACTTCAAACAGCACAGGAGTGGGCTAATGGCAAAATATTCACCGGTCGCCAAGCACAAAAACTAGGTCTGATAGACACGCTAGGCACACCCAATGATGTTGCCACTATCATTAAACAAAAAGCGGGTATTGAAAAAGAAATTCGCTGGATCCATCTACCAGCAAAAGGCGGTTTGCTGTCGAGCCTGACAGGTGATCAAAAAGAAAATGATGATCAATCATTACTTTCAGCACAGATACATGAAATATGCACTATTTTAGAGACGCGGTATGGCTCGCCGGTGTTGCGGTAAGCTCAAAGCTTGTATCTTTATCCCGCTTTAGCACGTAACAATAAGACAGTGTGCGCAGATCAAGCAGTGGTTGAATATCAATCATATAAAAAAGACCATCAATTTTTGCTTGTTTAATACGTCCAATACCAAAGCCACGGGGGAACACCAGACCCTCACCACTGGAAATGACCAAGTCATCAAATTGCACCTGGGCCAGATGGCTTACATGATTAAGCTGAGCATGTGCTTCTTGATTAGTGCCCTGAAAAATGCCACTCGCTTTGCTTTGTGCACAATGTGCCGCAATTTTACATGTTTTATCAGTGATCAGCTCAACTTTGCTATACCAGGGAAAAACATCAGTCACCCGGCCTACCAGGCAATCCTTGTATACCGCAATCATTTCAGGTGCAACCCCTTTGTTAGCACCAGCATCAATCCAAAAGTAATGTTCTTTGACGTTAAACTGCTTTGAGAGCACTTGGGTTAGCAACTGCTGGGCACCCAAGTAACGATCTTTAAAATCGGTCAGCTCTTTAATATCATGCAGATGATCAAGCATGCTATTAAGCTCAATATTTTCAGCTAATAATGTTTCTTTTTCTCTTTGTAGCAGTGCAATGCGCATCTCAAGTTCATGCATCTGCTTTTTGCGTTGCAATGCCTGATTAATCGGTTCGATAACACGCTGTCTAAAAAGCAAAACAGGATACACAACATATGAACCATACTGTTCAATCTGGTCAGGGTTCAGGTACCATTTGATACCAAATATCGTTACAAGTATTACACCGCTTACTGTAAGGAGAGCCTGCTTTTTTCTTTTTTTAAAAACCATGTCTTTCAGCCAATTCCGCAAAGGTTGTTCTGACGTGATCTACCGAATCAGATAGTACCAACTTTTGACGCAAAGCAGAAGAATCTGGCAATCCTTTTAAATAAAAAGGTAAATGTTTTCGAAAAGCAAATAAGCCACGCGGGCCATAAAATTCAAGCATGGCGTCCAAATGGCGCGCCGCCCAATAAAAAATCTGTTTAGTATCAATAGTATAAGGATTTCCGAGTGCATTCTGACGCATCTCTTCTAATTTCCATGGTTTACCCCAAATACCACGGCCAATTAAAAAACCATCTACTCCGGTTTGTTCATGGACTAATTGTGCTGTTTTATAATTAATGACACCCCCTGACACAATTACTGGTATATCAATAGCCTTTTTTACCTGAGCAACCAATGCATAATCAGGTCTCCCCTCAAACTTTTGTGTTTGTAGCCGTGGGTGTATTGCTAAGGCATCAGCACCGCAATCTTGTATCAGTTTTGCCACTTCAACAGCATTTTGACACTTAAAACCGGCGCGAATTTTTACGGTGAATGGCACCGGAATAACTTTACGAAACAGGCGCAAAATCTGAGTTAACCGTGGCAAATCTGCCATAAGCGCTGAACCTGACCCAGAACCAATTACATTGGGCGCCGGGCAGCCAACGTTAAGATCAATCATCTCAACACCGGCAGCTAAGATTTTTTCACATGCTTTTTCGATAAATTCAATTCTATTTGCCGCTACCTGAAAGTTAAGTGGACGTTCTAACTGCTTAAACTGCAATGCTTTAGTACCACCTTTGTCATTGGCCACACAGGCAACGTGTCGCATTTCAGTATACAACAGTTCTGATGGCGAAAACTCACGCACCAACTGCCTAAAGGGCGAATCAGTAATACCATCAAGTGGGCCACCAATAAAACGGGGAAATGAAAATGTACCAATTTTAATTTTTTCTTGCCAAAAGCTCATAACATTATCGTAATAAATGAGTAATAAAGACCATTTTTTATCTAGTATAATGTCTCAAATACTTTTAGGCCAGCTAGAAAGCACCTTGTTTTATGAATTATTTTTATTTAGAAATTATAGCTCACTTTTAATGCGGTACACCCGCGATGATCTATATTGAAATCAACCTTAAAATTTTGACTCAGCTTGTCGTCAATCAATGCATTGGCGGCACAGGCATAGATAGTGCCAAGCGTTGCACCAGCAATCAATTGAGAGACATAGTGACGATTACAACTTAAAAATGTTGCTCCCAATGCTGCTGAATATAACCCTAATGGCACGGCAAACTTAGGACCAAATCGCATGCCATACAGTATGGTAATATAAAATGCTTGTGCCATATGCCCTGAAGGAAACCCACCGAGCGCTCTTTTTTTTGTATGACAAAAATGTTCATTCCAAGGTCGCAAGCAACAATCTGCATCAAAACGTTTAATAATACCCTTACCAAAAATAACAAATGGTAAGCCAATTAACAGAAAACGTCCTGCTAATCGCAATTCGGGATCTTTACTCAAAAAAGCTTGGCTGCCAAGCGTAATGATTGGAACAGCAAGACCATACCGCACGACATTATGACACTGCGCCGGCAACTGATTTACATTTTTTTTGTGCGTGTGACAAAAAAAGCAATTTTGTAAACTTTCATCAATCATCCTTGTACCAACAAACACCGGAAACAGCGAGGTAATAATCTTGAAGCTATCCCATGATATTAAATTAATATTTAATCTAAAAATATCAGAGACTAATTCTCCAAGCCCATCGAGAACTGGCTGAGGAAAATGGGGTAATGTACATCTTTTTTTGTTTTTTTTTATCTTGATCGATTGATCTGTTTTTTTATTATATTGATCAATACAGGCACCCGTTGGTGAACTCTTAGTTGCATGTAAGATGGAGGCAGAAAGGCAACAGACAGCAATCAGTACGATTGCATTCCCCTTGTTTTCATGCATAACACCCTATCCCTGTGCATACCGCTGCACTCATTACAAATATACTGTAACAGGAGCGGGCAACTCAAGAATATTATTTACCTTTATAAAAAGTAATTAAACAACAAGTATATATTTGGTCTATTTGAAAAAAAGATGAGTACTGTTATGTACTAAAAAGTTGTTGCTTGCCCTTTTTTGCTCTCTGTTATACATTAAACACAAATGATTATTACCATAAGGAGTCGCTATGAGACGCGTGTTCTTTGAGAGATCAACGCCACCTGGCACCGATCATACCTATTATGTTTCCTCCATTACTTGCATTTCCTCTTCTATTGCTCAAATTTCTGCGAGCACTTGTCTTTTAGCCGCGTGCGGCGCCACGTGTACTACTATTGGCACCATGTGTGCCTCAATGACTTCCTCCTTATAAAATTCAATCGTTATTATAATTTTTAACTATTCAACAGATCATCATCTGTTACCTTTTGCATAAAAACTCAAGGATGTTTATGAGATTTACAAAAATATTTTCAGCTGGTCTTGCTATGTTTGCTATGTTGTTTGGGGCCGGCAATATTGTCTTTCCCCTCGCCCTCGGCCGTGATACGGGTGATATGGTATGGTATGGACTGTTTGGCTTTATCATTACTGCTACCTTAGCACCTTTACTCGGTTTAGTATCAGCCAAGTTAGTTGAGGGTGATTACAAGAGATTTTTTAAATTGTTGGGTCCTATTCCTGGGTCGATCGCTATCTTTTTGTGCCTGTTACTCATCGGGCCATTTGCCATTGCCCCGCGGTGTATTGCCGTAGCCCATTCGGCAATTGCGTATTATGTACCATCATTATCACGTTTTATTTTTAGCATTCTCAGTGCCGCTATCATCTTCTTATTCACCTTCCGTCAAAGTGCCATTATTGATGTTATTGGCAGGTTTCTTGGCCCACTCAAATTAACCCTGCTTTTGGCAATCGTGGTATTCGGTTTGGTGTGGTCAAGTACACCCCCTCATTTTGATATAACTGTTTTTGATAGCTTTTCCCGTGGCTTGGGAGATGGGTATTTGACGCTCGATCTTCTTGCTACCATCTTTTTCTCTGGTCTTATTTTGCAAGGCCTCAAACGTAGCCTCACTTTTGCTAACAAAAAAGAGCTGCTCATAGTTGGTTTGCAAGCAGGCGGCATTGGCGCTTTTTTATTGGCAGTGGTATATACCGGGTTCTGTATTGTTGCAGCTATGTATGCACCAGCACTAGCAGGCATTACTGATCGCTCAAAAATTCTCACCGTACTGGCATCGATCATTCTGGGTCCGCAAGCAGGAATTCTGGCAAACATCACCGTTGCCGTGGCCTGTTTAACTACTGCCATTGCTTTAACTGCGGTATTTACTGATTATTTAATGAGCGAGATTTTTAGCAACAAGACTCCTTACTTGGTATGTTTATCGATCACCATTGGTATCACTACCATCATGGCAAATTTAGGTTTTGAAAAAATTATGAATATCATCGCACCAATTGTCATCGTCTGCTACCCAGCGCTTATTGCCCTTGCTATAGTTAACATTTTACATCAGCTGTGGGGTTTTAAATACGTTAAAACCCCGGTTGCAGCCACTCTACTAGCAACATTAATTATTAAATATGTTTGGTAATATTTTCAAAAGGCTTCTGGGCACAGGAGTCTTTTTTTACAAATCTTGTAGTCAGAAAAAAAGAATGATACGTTTATTAATAATCAAGTGAGTTTTCACTTAGGAGATATCATGGATAAAATAGTTTATAGTTTTCTTATTCTCTTAGTTACCAGTATTACTACCCACGCAATGCAGAACCCTCACCCTCTAGAAAAACACAATCACAAAAATGCAACACCTCTCAACCTTCACAAGGGTTTTAAACAATTACCAAAAATAAATCGAGAAACTATTAAAAGAGATATGATCATAGCCATCTTAAGCCTAAACAACTACGCTCACTTGGCAAAAAACAATCAAATTGAACAAGAAATACGGACTTTGTTTGCCGAACATATAGAAATAGAAAAAAACTCTTTGAACCATAAATCACCAAGAAAAAACAGAAAAAAAGTTACTCTCTACCAGCCAGCCAGTAAAAATGGCTACCCCCATTAGTAGAGGAATTATATTAAAAAAGGCAGTGTGTTATGCACTGCCTTTTTTAATACTGTAGTACTATCTATTACAGAGAAGCATACTGTTTATGCCAGTCGGTTGCTTGTTCATAGGCATGGCCCACTTGAAACAAAAGCTCCTCAGAAAAATCAGGTCCAACTAATTGCAAGCCAATAGGTAGCTTGTCAGAGGTGAATCCACAAGGCACTGAAATGGCGGGGATATGTGCCAAGTTAGCCGAACAGGTAAAAGAATCTTGTAAGTCCATCGCAAGTTTATCAACATCAAATTCACCAAATTTGAACGCAGGAATAGAGTGAGTAGGCATAACAAGTAGGTCTATATTTTTAAATGCCTTAACAAAATCAGCGCGAATCATAGCACGCACCATATTTGCTTTTTCATAAAACTGGCCAGCGTATCCTGCTGAGAGCACATAGTTACCAACAATAATACGCGTTTTTACTTCAGTACCAAAACCATTGTGTCTGGTTTTGCTATACATCTGTTCCAGGGTATCAACATCAGCACGCAACCCATAGCGCACACCGTCAAAACGGGACAAATTAGATGCTGCTTCTGCACGGCTTACAATAAAGTAGGTTGCAGCGCTATAATCAATAGTCGGCACATTGATTCGTTTAACCGTAGCGCCCAGCTTTTCAAAAACAGAAATTGCTTTCTCAATAGCGGCTGCTATTTCTGAATTCATTCCTTTTGCATGCAAAGCATTATCAACAATACCAATGGTAAGACCATTCGGCAGTTTTTCGGTGAGTGACTTTGTATAATCTTTTTTGACTCCCCGTGATGATGAATCATGCACATCAGGACTCGCAATGGCTGATAATACCAGTGCATTATCATATACCGTCCGAGTTAATACACCAATGTGATCTAAGGATGAACCATAGGCAACAAGACCATAGCGCGAAATTAAGCCGTAAGTTGGCTTGCTGCCCACCAGATTACAAAAAGCTGCTGGTAAACGAACCGACCCCCCTGTTTCTGATCCCAAGGACCAGGGCACTAATCCTGCTGCAACAGCGGCTGCTGACCCACTACTAGAACCTCCTGGTACACGTGCAAGATTCCAAGGATTTTTTGTTTTTTTATATGCTGATGTTTCACCAGAACTGCCCATAGCAAATTCATCACAGTTGGCACGGCCTACTAGCAATGCCCCTTCCTTTTTTAAATTATGGGACGCGGTTGCATCATAAGTTGCAGTAAACCCCTGTAAAATTTTTGATGAGCAAGTGAGCTTTCTACCTTTTTGAGCAATATTGTCTTTTAAAATACCAGGAATGCCACTTAATATTCCATCTTGCGGTGATGCCTTAATAACCGATTGATCATCAAAAATTTCAAGTGCAGATTCAATCTGTGGATCATGTTTTTTGAATCTGCCTATGCAATAGGACAACAATTCTTGTTTAGAGATCTCTTTTTTTTCAAGTTTCTTTTTTAATTCTGCTATTGTTGCAAATGCAAGTTCTGCCATGATCAGCCTTTATTCATTATCAAGTACTACCGGAACCACAAAATAATCAGCTTCTTGCTCAGGAGCATTCGCTAAAAGAGGTTGAGGGTTTGTTTTTATAATAACGTCATCACGCCATACGTTCCTGTTTTTTTGCAATGATTCTTCTATTGGTTTTGCAATTTCTTGTACACGCTGGGCATAGTTTAATACCCCATTAAGCTGCTTAAGCAACGAATCTATCTCTGTTGCCTGAATTTCAATGCGAGAAAGATGAGCAAACTTAAGAAGCTCTTCTTTAGTAATTGTAATCATTGCAATCCTTTACCATGAGTGTTATTTCCAATTGTCCGTACGGAACCGGTGAATGTATACCAAGCTCATAAGCGCATTACCTACATACAATGACCCATAAATAAAGATAAATTTTAATGCTACATTCTCTATATGCATGTTCGATAACATATACGATATAGGTACAAAGTAACCAATGCATACAGCAAGTCGGGTGATCATAACCGTTTTTACATTGCTTGCCCCACGCAATGCGCCTGATAAAATCAATTGTAACAAATCAAAAAAGACCAGTACACTCAAAATTGGAAATACCTGAGCAGCCAAGGCACTGAACTCACCTTTCCTGTCAAACAGGTGCATAATAGAGGAGGGGAAGAGAGAAAAAAACAATAAGATAGAAAACACCAGTATCGAAGCCAAGAAAATTACTTTTTTTATATTACTTTTTATGCCCTGCCAATTGTGTATTCCGTAATCATTACTTACCAGAAACGTGATAATCTGTGCAAAAGCAATGGCAGGTAAAAAAGCAAAACGTTCCATATCCTTGACTACGGCAAAATTTGCTACCGCACAGGTACCCATAGGACAAAGCATTTTATTTAGCCACACATATGCACCAGCCAATGTTGCTTTATCAATAACAACAGGCCAAATGAGCCCACAGAGGTGACGTACATAACTCGTGCCTCTTTCAAAAGAGAATAACTGAATACCATATGCCCGGTATCGTTTATCAAAAAAAATAAAACAAAGCGCGGTAATAAACATCACAATACTTTGTATAACAGAAGCCAATGCTGATCCATTGAAACCCAACCGTGGCATGCCACAGGCACCAAAAATAAATAAATAATCACTCAATACAAAAACAACAGCGCCAATCAAGTAGATTTGCATGGGAGTACGAGTATTTTTTATGCCCCTTAAAAATCCAATAAATGCATAGGCAAGAAAAGTAAATAAAATGCCAAGGGAACGTAATCGCAAAAAAGGTACTCCTAATTGCATAATTTCCTGTGGTACACCATGCCAGGCATAAATTGTGGTGGCACCAAAATACAAACCACTAGCGATAATAATTCCTAACACACAAGTAATCCAAAAAGAATCCCTCACCACCCTGCCAACAGCTTTATAATCATGCAGGCCATTAAATTGTCCTGCCAAAACAACGGTGCCTATTGAAAATGCTTCAGCAATTTTAATAAAAAAATGAATAAGATTATTAGTAACCCCCAACGTTGCATACGCCGGTGTTGAATGCAAGCACCCAATAAAAGCTGCATCAAGAACAAATGGTAAAGAAAAAACAATTAATGAGGTCACATATTCAGGAAAAAAATAACGAAGTATGGCATGATAATTCTCCCCATGGTTACGCTCTTTTATACCAGAAACGTAACTTGCAAATAATCCTTTTTTCATATCAATGCCTTTCATTAAACGGCCTTAATCTCAAAATAATTATTCTACTCAGTATACACAGCATTATTATCCCCGTAATAAAAATTAATATGCCTTGTTTTAATTATTTGCAAAAAAAATAAAACGTCTTGTTTTATTACCAACAACATAGGTCTCTTCCTTTTGAATAAACGGCATTTCCAAAGGCCCGGGCTGCCATGTTTTAGATGCCCAATAAACTAACTGGGCGACATGATACGGACAACTCGGTTTGAATATACGTACCAGTTCATCAGGATGCAATGAGGCGCGAGACAGAAAAAGATCAATAGGGAATGATGTTTTGCGCAAAAAAGTGCGCCAATCAATATCACATACAATTACATTTTTTAAACCAAGTAGTTCAATAGTCTCATGCAAAAAGGTAACTTTCTTCTGATTAACTTCGAGCAAAAAAAGCTGAAGGTGCGGAAATAAAATTTTTAATGGGATACCCGGAAAACCAGCTCCGGTACCAATATCTGCAATAGCACTTATTTGGTTAAAATCAATGTAATTGCTCAATTGCACAGAATCTTGAAAATGGAACAAAATAATGTCTGCTGGATCAGTAATAGCAGTCAAGTTTATATCTTTATTACGCTTAAGTAACTGTTGTTCATACTGTTTAAACTGATCAATTTGTTCCGAAGATAAACGATATTTTTGCGTTAATTCATGCCAGACATGTTCATAATATTCAGTGTGTGCAGTCATACCAAATTTTCAACCCTAGATTTTATTTTTCTACATTTGATAAACTATTTTTAACTATTAGTTCATAGAGCCGAGAAAAAATGGCACGTATGAAAAATAACATTTTATTATTTCTCATTATTGTAACAGGTTTTGGTGCAATTCCCAATGCACTCTATGCGACACAATTATTAACTTTTTTTTTCAAACCATACCCCGCTGAACTATCTCATCATAAAACAGATAAAAAACTAGCTAGTTTGGCAAAACCTGGCAAATTAAACCGTGAAATGATTAAATTATTGGTACAAAAAAAAGTTGCCGGCATTTTTTCAACCTATTATGGATTCTTAGCAATTTCAGACTTGCATGGTCAAACTACTTTTCCCCTCATGCATGCTAAGCCATTGCTGTATATTGCCATCAGTCAAAAAATCAGTCCAATCACCATGGCCTATAATACAATCGACCACTGGGAATTTGTAGAAGGTAGTCCCGTTGCATTATACAGCGTAGAAAAAAAACAAGACCCAGGAACAAAAATTAATTATTGGAAAGTGTCAGCGGCCCAACAAAAAAATAATATAGTACCACTCGATTCAGTCACTATCCTTGCTCATCCTAAATATTTTTATGTCCCCGAAGGAATTTCTATTATTAAAGATATATCACAAACAGTCCTTCCCCCTATCTATGTTAAGCCAGGGGTTCATATTACACATGATGCTTTATATATATTGAATTTAATTCATTTTTTTAGCTGGGTGCCGCATTGGTTCAAGCAAGAACCAAAACGAGTCACTATTTATACGAATACTGGATATTGATAGCTTTTTCAAACAGAAAAATTGTTGCTATACTGCTCATTATTACTTTAGGGTAGTTCTGTGTTTTGAAATAAAAAAGTCATAAAAGGAACTTTCATATGAAACTGCAAATAGCACTTGATATGACCGATGTTAAGAAAGCATTAGAGGTAGCCGCCCAGGTAGCTGATTTTGCAGACATCCTCGAAATTGGTACTCTTCTTATTTATAGCAATGGCATAAAAGCTATAGAGCTATTCAAAGAGAAATTCCCACGCAAAGTAATTCTTGCTGATGCAAAAATAATCGACCGCGGCAAAGAGGCAATTACACTCTGTGCCAACGCAGGAGCTGATTGGATCACCGTCATGGCAGGCACTGGTAAAGATGTAATTCATGCTGCATGCACCACGGCACACCAATTAAAAGTTCAAGTAATGCTTGACCTAGTTGATGCTGCCTCATTAGGACAATCAGCGCTAGAAGCTAAAAATCTAGGCGCTGATGCATTACTTTTTCACCAGGCATATGACGAAAAAGAGTCTTTACAGTTTCTTGATAAATGGGAAATGGTACGTGGTAACAGTCCTCTTCCTATTTTTGTTTCCGCAAAAATTACAATTGAAACCATTAATTATTTTACGAGCTTACAACCATATGGGCTTGTTATTGGCAAAAGTATTATCGATGCCGCAGATCCCGCCCATGAAGCACAACTTTTTAAGAATCTCATTACTGGACAATAACAGGCAGACCGCCATAAGATATAGTGTATGCAAAAAATGAACAATAACATTCATTTAAAAATCTTTAGTCTTTTGAGTACTATTTGTTAGAGTTATGATTAGTTGATTTTTTACCATTTAAAAAAGGAGCAGTAATGAATTACATCTCTGCCTGTCGTGGCTTACTTGTCACTATACTTTTATCAATACCTGGTTATCAGTATGCAGTATCACCCATTCCTCAGGCTAAAACTGAAAAAGAATCAGTAAAATATAAGCTAGCTGCTGCAAGTCTTTACAGCGCACTCTATTTGGGAATACCACATGCCAAGATATTTAAACAACTTGCAACAGCATCTGACAACGCACGTTCAACATTTTTAGAGAGCCTCAGTAAGAATGTACAAGTTTCAGAGTTTAAAAAAACAGTTGCTGCTCATACTACCCACTATGCACCAGAAATTGGCGGATTGGTTCTGCAAGCAGGTGCAAAAGAAACGCTCAAATACGTGCTTGCCTACGCAGCAGCTGCAAATCATAAAGAATCTGTTACCATAGGTAACACTAAAATTGATGTTAGCAATATTATCGACCCCGCTGTTGAAATTGCTTTTGGCGTTGGTAACTATTGTAAAGAAATCAACAACAAAACTAAAAGAGAATTCAATAAGCGCGAAGCTGCCGCGAGTGCAGTAAAAACTGCCGGCCGTGAAGTTGCTGCACATACGTTAGTATGGGCAGGAAACAAAACAGGTGTATTGCCAACCATTGAAAAACAGTTACCTGCGTTTGCAAAAAGCGAGATTGCAAAAATTACCTATATGCAAACACTCCGAACTGTTCTTGATGTGTTAATTGAAAAATATGCGTAGAGCATAATAAAACAGTAAGTAGAGGGGCTCAGATAATCTGAGAGCCCTCTACTTTTTCTTACCCTTATTTACGGCCAAACTGATCTTTAAACAAATGTTTTATTTCTGTGACAGTAGTTGCCTGTAAAGATCCTTTATCAGGTGGATAGCTTAAAAAACGTGGAAATCGTAATGCATAGCCTAGATGACGCTCAGTTTTTCCGGCGGTGTGCAATGGGGATATAGTAATTTCATCTGCAAAAACGGTACATACTAGTGAGGGGTCAACCCATACATCCGGATATAGTTCAGGAGCACAAACGACGTTTTTTGGTTCATGTGTCAGTGCAATTTTATCACATTTTTTCTTAAGTTCTCTCCAATCATCATCCTTAAGACCAGTACCAATTTTTGCAATGGTCTCGAAATGATCTTTATCGGGATTATAAACGCCAACTAAAAAGGCCCCTATACCAAATCCTGCTCGTTTGCCAGAACCTGCATAATAACCCAACACTACGCAGTCGAGCGTATCTTCAAGATGACCTTCTACGGTCCGCTTAAGTTTTATCCAATTAAAGTTACGCTTACCCGGTTGATAATGTGAATTAGGGCGTTTTACCACTAGTCCCTCAAGACCCGCTGAAATATTCTGTTCAAAATAATCTTCTAAATCTTTTGCATTTTTGATCGATTTTTCATCAATAACTCTGATTACCGGACTATCAATATGCAAATTAAGTAATGTAGTACGGCGATGTTCGTGGGTTTTGCTTAGTAATGATTGCCCATTTAGATAAAGTAGATCAAATAAAAATACCTGTAATGGCATGTCATGTACCGCCTGTTCAATACCATGTTTACGTTTCCGCTTTACCGTTTCTTGGAATGGCAAAAAACTCCCGGTATCTAGGTCATACACAATCGCTTCACCTTCAACAATCATGGATTTTACGGGCACTTGTTCAATTGCTGTTGTTAAATCAGGGAACATATGCGATATATCATTCAGGTTGCGGGAAAAAAATTTTATTATCGGTTTACTTTGTGTTTTGTCTACATGAATCTGCAAACGAAATCCGTCTAGCTTGGGTTGTGCAACACAGGGACCAAGTTTTTCTACTATATCTTTAGCCGTTGGTAACCGTTCGGCCGCAGCAGGTCTAATGGGAGTACCAACGTGTGGTTCAATTTTTTTTATGGTTTCAATACCATTTTCTTTGAGTAATTGACTAATGTAACCAATATCAGCACAAACATTATAAGCATGCTCTATAGAGGTTCGCAGTGATTTGTCACCTGTTTCCATCCATGATAATGCATCTACAATAGTCATGTCAGAAAAACCCATCCGCAGGGTACCAAGAATAATCCGAATAACATATTTTGCCGATTCTTGATCCAGACAACGGATCAAGTCATAGAGCGCTTTATTTTTTTCTTCTTGGGAACCAGTCCCACTTATTTTTTCAATAGCATCAAGCGATTTATATACTTCAAGCACTGTCAAATCTTGGCGCGTTCGCCAGGTACCTTGTTCTACGACAAGTCCCAGATCGCCAAGTTTTTTTGCTCGCTGTTCAATTTCTTTATCACTTTCATGCAACAGCTCAGCGGCTACTTTAATAATATTTTTTTCTGCCAAATTAAACTGGGTGCCAATATAAGGGGGGTGCAGTTGGCCAAGAGAGATATTGCAAATTATTTCGCTTTCGCGGGGAGATGATTTTTTAAGTAATTCAGCAAGTAGGCGGGTCATTTCAAGCCGTGAACTTACGGCATCAATCTGGGAAAAATAATGGGCAACTTCAGAGAATTTCATAGGGCACCTTACACAATAATTAATCACTAACCAGTATAGCAAAGTACCCAGCAAAAGTGAGCCGGTTACCCGTGACACAATATGAATGATTTTTTTAGGGAAAATAAGATTGCTGATCAAATTTTTGCAGTCTCAATTTTTTTCTAATATTTTTCAGTAATTATCTTCGTTTTAAATACAAGGTTGTTAATCCGGCTAAAAAAACAAATCCAACTGAAATTGCTACCGGTGGCTTAACCCACCAACTATGCAATCGATCCATCAATGATGGTTTCATCGACGATTTAATATACGTTAAAGGCCAATTAAACTTTTCTGCAATCACATTGCATAAATAATCAAAGGCTTTCTTGCTTGCTTCATCTTCAAGAGTACTAAACAAGTGAGTCAATGTTATTATATCTGTCATGGCTACGTGCAATGAAATAAGCATTATATGCGGAGCAATTAACTGTAATATATGAGTTTTTTCCTCATTATTGGCTTCTCTTAATGCTTCTAACACCTCAGGCCATTTATTATTTTTTATGTTTTCTTCAATTTTATATGGGCTAATAGTAACTACATTGTTATGCTTACCGTGCCCCATGGCATTGGTTATACCAGTCGTTGACAGAGTAACAAGACTAAAAAGAACTAATGAATATACTTTCATAATAACCCCATTTTTATCCATTTAATGCTGTATTCTGTATACTTTTAGGGTATCATTTTACTCTATAATGTCAAATAGAAACACTATTGATAAAGTGTTCTATCGATCGAATAGATCGTTGTTGTGCTGATTGCGCACGTGTACCATATGCCCATATGCTTTGATAAATGATTGATAATAAAAATATGCTGACAACAAAGATATGCCGATAGTAATAGCAATAACTACTAATTCAGTTATACACCAATGGGGGGCACCTCGTAACCCTAATTTTTGATAAGGATTTACTATTATTATGGTAAGCATAATCATTTGGCAAGCAGTCTTGAGCTTGCCAAAGAATGACACAGGAACTACAACGCGATGTTCAAGAGCAATTAAACGAAGCCCCATAACGAAGAGCTCTCGTACTAATAAAATAATTACCCAATAAAAAAATATTTTTTGCACGGCTAATAAACTAATCAAAGCGGTACATACCAAAAATTTGTCAGCTATATGATCCAGACTTTTACCAACGTTAGTTTCTTGATGAAACCTACGCGCCAGATAGCCATCAAAAAAATCAGTCAGGCTCAATGCAATAAAAAGAAGTACTAAAAAACCATTAATAATCAGATTATCAAGGGGCAACAACCAATAAAATAGAAATGGTAAAACAATAGGAGAAACAAGTAGACGAATCAACGTTAGTTTGGTTGGCGTATTTATTGGATTTGATGCTATCATACAATCTTCCGACGCTATAAAAATGGTGGCGATGCAGGGACTCGAACCCCGGACCTACGGATTATGATTCCGCCGCTCTAACCAGCTGAGCTACATCGCCACGGTAACGTTATTTATTTCAATAATATGTTAAAGTATAACTTAAATTCTTAACTTTTGAATCTTAAATGTATCAAAGATAATAGTAAATAATGAACGCAAGAAGAACAAACCGGTAATCAATGTTGAAATAATACCAAGCATCATAGTAACGGCAAAGCCCTTAATTGGACCAGTACCAAAGTAATACAGCACCACACCAACAATAAAAGTAGTAATGTTTGCATCCAAAATAACTACCATGGCATCAGAAAAGCCTGCCTTGATCGCCGTTCGTATGGGTGCGCCGGCTGCCAATGACTCTTTGATTTGTTCAAAAATTAGGATTGAAGCATCAATTGCCATCCCCACGGTAAGAACCATACCAGCAATACCTGGTAAGGTAAGCGTGGCATTGAGCCATGACATGCCAATCATGATAAGTAATAAATTATAGAGTAAGGCAATAAAGGCTAACAAGCCTGAAAAACTATAAAATATGATACTAAAAATAAAGAGTAGTCCAAGACCAACAGCACATGATAATAATCCTTGGTGAATTGATTCAGCACCCAGTGAAGGCCCAATTTGGCGTTCTTCTTCAAAGATTACTGGCGCAACAAATGAGCCGGAGCGCAATAACAATGCCATTTCTTTGGCTTCGTTAATATCAGATTTCCCCAATGTTATGCGGCCGTCAGTTTTTATTGCCGATTGAATCACTGGCGCTGAAAGCACAACATTATCCAATACGATAGCAAGTCTTTTCTGAATATTTTTGCTGGTCAATTCATAAAAGTGTTGCCCGCCTTCGCTGGTTAAGGTAAAAGCAACTTCCGGTTTCATATCATCATGACCAATCTGTGCGCGAGCATCTTTAAGCATTTTACCAGTCACATCAGCATACTTTTGTACTAAGTAATACTGAATGCCATAACCTTCATCCTTACCTTCCAAAATTTCAAGATCCCCGGGAATTATGCCATCATATTCATATTCGATTTGTTCTTTGCTTGAACCAGATTGATGAACAAGTCTAAATTCTAATACTGCTGCCTTACCAATACGCATTTTTGCTTCTTCTGGATTAGCCGTATCAGGTAATTCTACGATAATATTTTTTTCACCCTGAGCAGTAACGGGAATTTCTTCAACACCAAAACGAGCACGTAATACTTCAATGTTACGATTAACTGCTTCTTTTTTAATTTTTTCAACTTGAGATGGGCTTGTCTTAGCAACAAGTGTATTTTGATTAACTGAAAATTTAAGTTCTTTATCAAGCGGTGCTACTATGTTATTTGCTGCTATTGCTGCAGCATTTGAATCAAAGGTCAACACAATGTGGTCATTGTTAATCAATTTATTGACTGGCTCTTTGCCCAGCTCTTTTAATTTGTTAGTTAATACCTGCATCTTGGCTAACAGCTCAGCCTCAACAGCCTTTTCCGTTTGTACCTGCAAGGTAATGTAGGTACCTCCCACAAGATCTATGCCAAGCCGGATATTTTTACGCAATGGCAAAAGAAAATACGTTCCGACAAGTGCCAGAACAATCCAGAAAGAAAACCAGGAAAAAGCAAAGCGTCTTACTGCAAAGCTCATGATGCTCCTTTTTTATAGGTAAATTGAATCTTCAATAGTATTCCAAATAATTTTTGGTGCCGAGGAGGGGACTCGAACCCCTACAGGATTTCTCCCACAGCCACCTCAAGGCTGCGTGTATACCAATTTCACCACCTCGGCACAGTAGCCGGAATCAAAAAAAAACATATCAAAATGTATCAAAATTCACGCAACATAGCAAGGTAAAATGAGAAAACTAATTAGTTTTAGCGCCTATAGTTCAGCCAATTGGTAGCTTTAGATTTATCTGACCTAGACCACAACTAATTAAGAAATATCAACTTATTTTTTTATATTGGCAAATTCTGCAATCAAGCAGCGCCGTTGAACCAGCCAAGAAATCACCTTTTTTATTATCCGCAAGTACAAACTTCACACCAACTTCTATACTAGCGTTTGATGCAGGTAATGGTAACTGCTCCCAGCGTACTACGTTTTTTTCTCCCATCGCTGCTGCTTGTGCTTTATAACCTGTATAAGTCAAAGAGAACCGCTTATCCGCTATCACGTTAATTGTTAAAGTATTGTCTTTTTCTTGTAAAAAAATCATACCCATAGTAATTGATTCCGCAGGTGAGTTGCTAAAACCGATAATTCTTCCTGCACTCAAAAGCCCACCCTCGGTAAATTCTTTCCATTTATTAAATACATATTTCAGCTTATTTTTTGATTGAGGACCAATAATGTTTACCACGGTGCTATCTTCCCCAATAGACGTAAGAAGAAGTTCATGGTTTGTAGTATTACGAATAGATTTTACTGTCATAGTAACGTTTGATCTCAAAAACTTAACAAGTTTTTTATGATTACCTTTTTCTGACTGTTCAGATCTTTCAGCACCCATCACAACAGTTGGTAGTACAACACAGAGTATTAGTAGATTCTTATACATTGATGATCTTTCAATTTTTTTTGATTAGTTTATTGTATCAAAAAATTAACTAAAAGAATTCGTTTTTTACCCGATAAAAAAAGGACCCGAAAATTATTCGGGTCCTTTAATTGTTCGAGATGAATATTATGCTGGCTCTTCCTCTGCCGACATTCCTTCATTATCTTCAAACTTCTCAATTTCTTGTTCTTGATGATTATTGAGTGCCTCTTGTCCACCTGAAGTTTCTTCTGGCCGTTCTGGTCGCACCCCCCAAATAATGCTTTTTATCCAGCTGGCAACACTGCTGATTCCATAATAAACAAAGCGGAATGGAGCCGTTACTACCTTAACAATACTGTGCCAGATAGAGCTGAAGAAGCTTTGCTGTTCTGGTTCTTCTCTTTGTTCTTCAGTTTCTTGCCTATGCGGCAGTTGGCATATACGCGCTAATCGTTGCGCATCTTTCTTAAGATTAATGCCCTTTTCTTTAAGAGACAGTGCGACTGTTTTTGCGTTCTCAATCTCTGTGTTTATTTTTTGTAACAACTCATCAAAATACTTAGTAAAATCATGAGCAACGTAATTATTAATATTGTTTATGTTCTTCCAATAGGCTTCCATAGCAAGATAGTGCTCATGCGCCTTCTTGTCACTTAATTCTCTGTTAATTGCTTTGAGTTTTTCCCACGCCTGGCGTTCATAATTACGGGCTTCTGAAATACGTTCTATCAATTTACCCAATGCGTCATCAATAGTGGTATCAACTTTTCGTATCATATCTAAATCAGCCTGCAAGGCAGCGATTGTTTCTTTTTCTTTGGTAAGGCGATTCAATATTGATTGCTCTTCCTCTGGCAACATTTCTTTATTAATATGTGCTTGTTGCAACCCATCTTCAAAAAACTCTACCAGTGCTTTAAGCTCGCCTTGTTCAATACCAACATTAACATACAGGGGGTCCAATACCGCTCGATCTAGTTCGGTACGCTTTTTAAAAAAGTCATGACGAGTTTGCGCAATACTATCAGCTAACATTTTAATTTTTTCATAAGAACGCTCTGCTTTTTCCCACCAGAAACGTTTAAACAACCAGTTACCTTTAGGTTCATCGACATTCAACGTATCAATTCCCTTAATGCTCGCTTCTTCCGGCTCATTTGATTGAGATGTTTCTTGTATCATTGGAACAGTTACCGGTACTGGTATTGGTTCTTGCAGCTGTTGTGGCATTTGTTCAACAACCGGCTGCGGCTCAGGAGTTGGTTGCATTGCAGGAACAGATACTGGTGATGTTTCTAGTTGAGTCACTTCGGGCATGGTCACCGGTGCAATCGGTTCTTGTGGTTGTTGTAGCATTTGCTCAACAACTGACTGTGGTTGTGGTTCAGGAGTTAATTGCATTTCAGGAGCAGCTACCAGCGTTTCTGGTTCTTGAGCAGATACCGCCTCTGGTTTTGGTTGAGTCACTTCAGGCATGGTCACCGGTGCAATCGGTTCTTGCGCTGTTACTTCTGATTGTTCTTCTTGCGGTGGTAATTGGTCCTCGTGCTGTTCAAATGTCCACGTAGGTACTGCCACACTTATACCCATAAGTATGCTTAATAACAATGATATGCGCATGAATGCTCCTTTATAACTCTCTTTTTATAATGTTTCTGCAAGCTCTTTCAATTCATTCATTAAAGCTTTAGAAAGTTCTTCTGCCTCCCATGAAGTATAGGTCCACCGTATACCAGTGTCGATTTTGGTCAGTACCGATCTATCGCTTTTGATGTCGATGATATCAATTCGTACAATATTCATCAATGGATGTACTATAGACGGCGCACGCACCACACCTGCACGGCCTAAAACACTATAGGCTACATTACCTTCGTCCATAAAACAGATCATAACTTTTTTTTGCCATACCATATTATGATAACCCGCATGATCTTTATTTATAGAAATCAAAATACTTTCAGTGCCTTTGGGATAAATGCACTGAATCGGTGTAGTATGTGGCAACCCTTTTTCTGAAAATGTCGCAAGTACTGCAACTGTTTTTCCTACTTTTAATATTTTAATTAAATCTTCTGGTAATTTAACACCAACATTTTTTGCCATAATAGATCCTCATTATCAACAACAATATTAATTTTTAATATTTTTTAATTTTCATGACATCAGCTGCGTAACAATATAATTTTGTACTGCAAGTCCTTTAGGAGTCAGTATCATTTGATTATCACGCATCGTTGCAAATTGATTGTCAGTCAACGTTGCAACATAGTTCATTACTTTTTCTTTTTTTTGACCACCACTTATCTGGAGCAATTCATCATATGAAATTCCTTGCATTCTTCGTAATGCGAGCATAACTTTTTCAAGTACAATCTGTTGCTCGCTTAATAGTTCTGAAAAAATAGTAGTATCCCGATTAGACTCAATGTCATCCATGTACTTAATCAGATTTTTTTGTTGCTGGAAACGTCGTTGACCATCAAATGAGCATGCTCCCAATCCAAATCCCTTATAAGGCTTACGTTCCCAGTATACGCTGTTATGCCGTGATTCAAAACCAGGCTTACAAAAATTTGATACCTCATACTGTACAAACCCATGCTCTGCCAAATATGAAATTGTATGCAAGTACAAATCAACAATTGCATCATCTGGCGGCAAAACCACCTCCGATTTTTTTACCTTAAAATATAATTGGGTATCTTCGTGAACCGTTAAGAAATAAATTGAAACATGAGTTATTGGCCAGGTTACCACCGTCGCAAGCAGATCGTACCATTCTTGTGAGGTAATACCAGGCAGTCCGATGATAAGATCAACCGAAATATTATCAAAAAGGTCCTTTGCATGCTCCAGTAACCATACAACCTCTGAAGCTGCCTGTTTTCTATTTAGTGAATGCAAAACTGAATCCTTAAGGCTTTGAACGCCAATACTCAGACGATTGATACCGCAGCGTTTCCATGTTTCTAATTTTTCATTCGATACTGTACCCGGGTTCACTTCGAGAGTAATTTCAGCAGCACCGTGTACAGACATCATGTTTCTTAGTGTAGCAAACATGTCAAGTAGCAACGTAGGGGGGTAGGTACTTGGCGTACCACCACCTATAAAGACTGTCTGGATCGAATTTTTTTCTCTAGTGTCACGTTGAGAATAGTCAATTATCTCTTTACACAAAACAGTATGATATCGCTCCATAAATTGATCGTGTCCCGCAATAGCTACAAAGGGACAAAAATGGCATTTATATGGGCAAAACGGCCAATGAAGATATAAAGATTGAACTGGTTGTAATGGCGCAAAATTCACTAAAAAAATCCTTGAAGATGGCAGCGATTATTAAAAAATGCATTTATTTCTTGGGTAAGCTGGACTGATCAGGTTTAGTATGATCAATAAACTCAATAGCATGTACAATATCTTTGGTGATGAATCCCCCATTAAAATGTTCTTTTGCAAATTTTGCTTGTACTGCATGCTCGAGCAACTCTTGCATAGCCATTTCTAGATCTGGTGTAATATTCAGCTGGTGCAGTGCCGCTTTCAATTCCTGATCACTCAGTGATTTACTATATCCCTTCTGTTGGTACAAATAGTGCTTAATAATAGCACTGAGCTGATCATAAGTAAGAGTAACACCTTGCCGATTCACCATGTTTTTTAGTAATTCCAATTGTTGAATAGCATACTCGAATGGCGTTACTTTTTCTTTTCTTTTAGCATATATAATCAAGAATAAGGCAAAGCCAACAAATAAGCAAATAAGCACTCCTATGGTATAGGAGAAAAAGTTAGTCTGCCACCATGGTACATGCCAACACCCATAAATATCATACAGTCCCTGTTCAGTCATTGATGTCCTTTATTAATAGCGCATGCGACGTGAGAAAAATTGAATTACTTGCTGCAACATTGGTCGATCAGTACTCACTTGCATATGATCAATACCATATTTTTTAAAAAGTACATTTTGTTGTTGTACCCGTGCATCTAGAAAATGATTAAATTCAGAATTTTTTCTTGTGTCAACAAGCCCAGAAGCTCCCGATTCAATATCACGCACCATAATAAAGCCAATGCGATTAAAAAAATATTCTCTCACATCAAGAAATCGTAGCGCAACCAGTTCATATTTTCTGGATGCGATAGCTAAATTGCGATCAAATCCTGTATCAATAAAATCAGATAACATAAAAACAATCGCATTTTTATAGGGCAACTTGCACAGGTATGACAATGCCGTGGCAAGAGAGCTTGGGTTACTATTTTCTTTGATACTAAAAATTGTTTGGATCAACTTAAGCGTGCACGTTCTGCCCCGTTTGGGTGGGAGAAATGTTCTGACCTGATTATCAAATAAAAGTAACCCAACTTGATCTTTACCATAATCACCAAGCAGTGCCAATAATGATGCAATCTGTGCAATCATGTCCCATTTAGAAGCATCACGGGACCCAAAAAAAACTGATCCTGAAATATCAATAGCAATGATAATGGTTCTATTGCGTTCTTCAACATATTGTTTGACAAGCAAGCTGTTTGTTCGTGCTGAACTTTTCCAGTCAATAAAACGAATATCATCGCCTAATTGATATTCTCTAATTTGATCAAATTCAAAACCTGCACCTTTTTGAGCTGAGCTTGCACTCCCAATAAAGGAGCCGCTCACTAAACGACGAGTCTTAATTTCTATTTGTTTGATAGTTCGTAATAATTCTTTTGATATCATCGCACCATCTCAGTCGTTAAAAATTCCCTCTTTTTTGAGCACTTCAGGAATTGCAACAGTGCCATCTTTCTGTTGATACACTTCTATCAATGCCACCATGAGACGGGATAGTGCCAATGATGACCCATTTAATGTATAAACTAGTTCCGTTTTTGATTCAGCATTTTTTTTGAAACGTATCATACCACGCCGTGCTTGAAAGTCAGTACAATTGCTAATCGACGATACTTCATAATACATCCCCTGCCCGGGCAACCAAACTTCAATATCATAGGTTTTTGCAGATGGGAATGAACAATCCTGGCCAGCCAGTAAACTAATGCGATAATGCAAACCAAGTTTTTGTAAAATAGCTTCTGCACAATCAAGCATGCGTTCTTGCTCTGTCTCGGCTTGATCAGGCCTACAAATGGTAAAAAGTTCAACTTTTTCAAATTGATGCATACGAATCAGGCCACGCTCATGAGCACCATAGCCACCAGCTTCACGTCTGAAACAGCTGGTCCATGCAGTCATTCTAATGGGTAACTCATTACCCGGAATTATTTTATCACGATACATATTTGCTAAATTCACTTCAGCAGTAGGTGTCAAGAATAACCCATCGGCAGGTACGGCAAATACTTGATCTCTAAATTTTGGAAAATTACTGGCCACAATAAGTGACTGTTCATTAACTAAATAGCTAGGCAACACCGGCTCAAAACCGAATTTGATATTATTCTTGAGCATGAGCATTGTTAACGCGTAGATCATTTTTACGGCATCGCCTTTATACAAGGCAAAATTTGCACCACTAATCATTGAGGCAGTTTCAAAGTCGAGCCATCCCAGCTGTGTGCCAATATCAAGATGATTCTTCACGGGAAATGAAAAGATTGGCTTTTCGCCCACTGTTTTTATTACTTTGTTTGATTCTTTACCACCAAGCGGGATATCAGCAGCCGGAATATTAGGACATGATAAATAAAGCTGCTGAAATTCAGCAAACACTGTTTGGAGTTTTTCTTCTTTTTCTTTTAGCTCTTTACTCGTAGCAATCGAACGATTACGTAATTCCTGAGTAACACCCGATTTTGCTAAGTTGGCAAGTTCATTTTTTGTGTGACGTAATGACTCAACTTCACTTCGCAACTGACGCACTTGTGCATCAAGGTCATATAAACGACGGGCGTCAAAGCGGGGATCTTTTTTGTGCAGTAATTCAATTATTTCCGCTGCATTATCTCGTAATTTTGACAGGTCTATCATTGCAACTCCGCAACCAGAACATAAATGGTGTATAAATCATTGATAGAACTAGCATAGAATAAGATAAGCAACTTGAAAAGTGCAATTTAGAACTATGCATATTAAAGGAAAAGGTCGCACTAAGCGACCTTCTGAATAAAGCTTTTTTTGAGAATGAGATTCAATCAACCAAGCTTAATTGAACGCACTACTTCTCGTAAATTTTTGCCCGCTTTGAAACGTGGCACATTTACTGCAGGAAGATCGATGCGTTGTTTTGTTGATGGATTGATACCTTTACGCGCAGGACGGCGTGATAACCAGAATGAACCAAATCCAGTTATTGATACTTTCTCACCTTTTTTCAACGTACGTTCAATAATACGAGTCAATGACTCAAGTACACGAGTTACATCCTTTTTGCTGAAGGTTGTCTCCTCGCTCAGCGAATTTATTAATTCACTTTTGTTCATAGTTACTCCTCATTAGTATATTGGTTAAAACACTGCTACTTGCATTACAACTCTAGACCTTTTAATTTTCCTCAATCTTTGTAACATAGAGTAATTTGATTTAATTGTTTGTCAAATTGCAGCATTGTTAATGCAGAATCGTTCAGCAAACAATTTATAAATTTTTTTTGTTACAAAATCAAGATAACACTACATAAAAAATCATGAAAATACAAGAGAGAGAAATGCATGAACACCAATACGCTGTTTGACACCCACTGTCACTTGAATATGATAGTGAAAAATACATTTGATACCGCATTGTCAGAGCAAGAGATTATTAGCGCACAAGAAATAATTAATCAGGCAGCTAATTGGCACGTACGTTATATTCTTAATGTTGGCACATCACTTGTTGAGAGCCTCAACTGTGTGCAACTAGCACACAAATATCAGCACAATTTCGCTTCCGTTGGTATCCACCCTAATGATTTAACCTCATCATGGCGTGCTGATTTAAAGGAAGTAGAACAATTACTCAAACACAAAGAGCACAACAAAATTGTTGCTGTCGGCGAGTGCGGCTTTGATCGGCACTACCCTGATCATAATATGCAACGACAACACGATGCTTTTGACACGCAGGTTGAATTAGCACTGAAATATGATTGCGCATTAGTCGTACACACACGAGACGCACGCGAAGAAACAGTACGAGCACTTGAACAATATAAAGGTCAACTCACTCGTGGCGTGATTCATTGTTTTTCTGAGAATAGTGAATTTGCCGATTTTTCACTTTCTCTTGGTTTTTATTTAGGTATTGGCGGCACACTCACCTATCCAAAAAATACTCTGTTGCGAACAATTTTTTCAACCGTACCCCTAGAAAAAATTGTCCTTGAAACGGATGCGCCCTTTTTACCCCCACAAGTAATCCGTGGTCAAAAAAATTACCCAAAACAGATAAAGACAATTGCAGAATTTTTAGCAGCAACACGCAACGAATCTTTTGAACGTATTTGCCAACAAACAACACGCAATGCCTTTGATCTTTTTGGTTTACCTCATCGGGCAAAAACAGAATAGCTTGAATTTATAAACCTTTTAAATTACGCTTATTGATATGAAAATCATAACAAAAATAATTATCCCCCATTTTTTGCACTATCAACCCCAATCGGGGTATCATGTTGGTTGTACTGTTACGATCTCATCTCATTAATATTATTGTAAAATGCATGCATTTTTTGAGGTATCATGAATACGGCGATGCTCTTTGCTTTTGGTTGTTATGTTTTTATTTTAATTATCATTGGTTATCTCGCTTGGCGTCGTCAATCATACGCAAAAACCACTTCTACTGATTTTATTGTTGGTGGCCGCTCGGTAAATTACTGGGTAACGGCAATATCAGCACATGCGGCAGACATGAGCGACTGGTTGTTCATGGGATTTCCTGCCGCTATTTATCTACAGGGAATGTTTAACATCTGGGTCGCCATCAGCTTAGTGCTTGGCATGTTTGTCAGTTGGCAGTTTATAGCTCCTGCCATTAGACGTGCAACTGCACATTATCGTAGCACAACACTCACTTCATTTTTTGAAGCAAAATATCATGACACTACCGGCCGAATCAGCCTGGTTGGCGGTACTATTATGGCATTCTTTTTTACCATTTACTTGGCTGCCGGCATTAAAGGTGTTGGCTATGTACTCAGCACCAGTTTTGGTATTCCTTACCATGTTGGTGGGCTTATTGCCATCGTAGTAACATTATCGTATACCCTTGCTGGTGGTTTTGTTGCCGCCGCGTGGGTAGATTTTTTTCAAGGCATTTTTTTATTAGCCGTTGTGATTATCACCCCATTGCTTGGTTATTTTTCTGTTGGTGGTTATTCTGCGCTCGTGGGTGCCGCTACCCAAAAAAATATCTCCTTACAAATACTGCCAAATCTACACACGTTTATAGGAATTCTGCTGGGACCTATTGCCTGGGGCCTTGGTTATTTGGGTATGCCCCACATACTTTCTAAATTTATGGGTGCACGCAGTGCTGATGAAATGTACAAATCGAAATACATTGGTATCACTTGGCAAATTTTAGCACTGAGTGGCGCTGCCCTCACGGGCTTTGTTGGTCTTGCCTTTTTTGCCACGCCATTGGTTAATCCTGAACAACAATTATTTGTAAATATGACCATGGCTCTGTTCCCGGCCTTTATTGCTGGCTTTATTCTATGTGGCATATTAGCAGCAACCTTATCCACCATGAATTCACAATTATTGGTACTTGCCGGCGTCATCACTGATGATTTGTACAAAAAACGATATAATCCAACCGCATCAGAACAAACGCTTGTTACTATTTTTAGGATCGCCATCACGGTAATTTCATTGTTTGCCTTTTTTGTTTCATGGAATGAACAAAGCACTATTTTTGGGTTGGTACAATTTGCTTGGAGTGGGTTAGGTGCCTCATTTGGACCATTAACCGTACTAGCACTCTATGCAAAAAGTATTAACAAACACGGCGCATGTGCCGGTATTCTTGCCGGTGGCACTACTGCCCTTCTGTGGCGCATAGTACATCCAACCATTGCAGGATTTATGGTAAACGAAATGTTACCAGGATTTGTCATAGGATTAGTAACCATTGTAGGTATTTCACGAATAACAAAAAAATAATGGTAGCACTAAGATTATCAGAGACGCACCATACGTCTTAATCCTAAATCAAGCCATAAATGTGAAATAGCGCCTAATAAAAAAAACAATGCATCTAAAGTAATCAGGGTGCGACACGAAGGCATGACAAAACAACTAATCCACGAAATCATAACAACAAGAGCTACAATAAACCATAGTCGATGAAATAGACCCCGATGAGGAACCAACTGTGGTAGCAATCCAAGCATTCCTAAAAATGCTACCATGGTAAATCGTTTGGTATACACCGTATATACAAGCAAAATCAGCAAAATACGATAAAACCATCGTTGTCCCTTGCTTTTAGTATCAACATCAGGAAACAATGCCCCTGCCAATGCAAACAGAAGCCATTCCACCATTGCCAATAAAGAGGGTGAATAGTAATACAATACCGCACATAACATGACACTATACACTAGTACCCCCCCTACTAAATGACTTTTATAATTTGGCATATTTTTACCTTTGTTAATTGCTAATACCCCCTATGGCGTGGTAAGCTTACCATATATTTACTTTTTCATTGTTTTGTAATCTGTGCAATAAACAAACCACGTAATATTGCTATCACTCTTGTAAGCAGCAGGAGTAATAGTTGATTGAAAATATAATCCCCGGATCAGATACCGGGGCATTTTTTTAACCTATTTTGGAAACCATATGAAAATTAATTCAACCGTAGTTCTTCTCATATTTGTTATCAGTGCTATTGTTACCATTTTTTTAGTACAAAGAAAAATTGATAAGAGAGATGGTAAAGCACATATGGTCATTGGTATTTTGCAAACAGCTTCGCACCCTGCTCTTGACCAAGCACGCGAAGGCTTTATAAAAACAATGAAAGAAAGATTAGATAATCAAGTTGAGTTTGTGGTACGCAATGCAGAAGGCTCTTTAGCAAATGCACAAACTATTGCACAAAGTTTCCATATAAACCCAGAAATAAAAGCCATTTATGCCATTGCAACACCAGCAGCACAAATGGCCACCGCCATTGAAAAAGAAAAACCCATTATTATTGCCGCGGTAACTGACCCGAGTGCTCTTGGTTTAGTACATCCGAAAACTAATGTGACTGGCAGCTCAGACGCCATTAATGTCGCAGCACAGGTCACCCTAATTAAACAGCTGCTGCCACAAGCAAAGACCGTTGCAGTCTTGTACACAGCAAGCGAAATAAATTCAACAATAATAGCAAAAAAAATAATTGAAAATCTGTTGGCACAAGGGTTAAGCCCACTTGAAATATCATTCAACTCAGAAGCTGACTTGGTTCCTGCTCTAGAAAATGCACTACGTAATGCAGATGCTGTTATAACTCCCGCTGACAATACCATTGCTTTAGCAATTCAGTTGGTAGCAGATCGTGCACTGCGTGCAAAAAAACCACTCATAGTCAGTGACAACTTATTAGTAAAATTTATGGGCGTACTGGCAGCACGGGGGGTTGATTATGAACGAGGGGGCATACAAGCAGCACATGCAGCCCTTGCGGTATTAAAAGACGACAAAAAGCCTGCCGATGTACCCATAGTACAACCAACAGCAGATCTCATTTTTATTAACAAACAAACACTCCATGAATTAGGGCTTACCATACCAGGCGAATTAGAACCAATGGTTCATAGCATACTTTAATAACATTCCTCCAACTATTTTGGTAGGATACATTCATCTTGCTAATGACACGAGTATTTGTTAGGTTATAACTATATTATATAGTTAAGTGGAAAAAAAATGATCAACGCATCACACAAACCCCTTTCTTATATCTTTTTACAACGCAAAACTATGTATGCATACTTTTGTGCCATGTTATTTTTGAACTTGGGGATTTTGGTGCGATGAGCTAAATACAGCAAAGCATTAAAAAACAAAAATCCCCGGGAAAAAACCCGGGGATTTTTTATCATTTAAGGAATTTTATGAAAATTAATTCAACACTGCTTTTGATAGTGAGTGTTACCGGTGTCATAGCTGGTATCTCACATCTGCAAAAAAAAATAAAAAAAAGAGATGGTAAAGCTCACTGGACCATTGGTATTTTACAAACTGCTTCGCATCCTGCTCTTGATCAAGCACGTGAAAGCTTTATAAAGACCATAAAAGAAAAATTGGATACTCAAGTAGAGTTCATTGTACGCAATGCAGAAGGCTCTCTTGCAAATGCACAGGCCATCGCACAAAATTATCATGCAAACCCAGAGGTTACCGCAATCTACACAATTGCTACACCAGCAACACAAATAACCGCTACCATTGAAAAAGAAAAACCAATTATTATTGCTGCAGTAACCGACCCTGGTGCCCTGGGATTAATTTATCCAAAAACTAATGTAACGGGCAGTTCTGATATGGTAAGTGCAGAATCTCAAATTACCTTAATAAAACAATTAGTCCCCACGGCTCAAAGAATAGCAGTACTTTATACTGCAGGTGAAATAAATTCGGCGGTACTTGCAAAAAAAATGATTGAATTATTAACCGCCAATGGTTTTGTACCTATTGAAGCTACCTTTACTAATGAACATGATTTAATTACTGCCCTTGATCAGGTTTTGCATACTGCCCAGGCACTGTGGATTCCTCAAGACAATATTATTGCGCTGGCAATCAAATTGGTGGCTGATCGCGCCTTTCAGGCGAAAATACCTATTATTACTTCCGTCAATCAGTGGGCATGCTATGAAGGTGTTTTAGCAACAAGTGGTGTAGACTACGAGTATTGTGGCCAACAGGCGGCGCAGGCAACAGTGGCACTATTGCAGGAAGGAAAAAAACCATCTGAAATTCCCATTGCACATTCAACGTTAAACACCATCTTTGTTAATAAAAAAACGGCACAACAATTAGGTTTAGTTTTTAGACCAGGATTAGAAGAATTAATCCATTTTGTGTAAAAAAAATAAGATAAATAGAAAAACTAGGGAAACCACGATGAAATATATAGTACCGATGGCCACACTGGCTCTATTTTTTTCACACACTCATGCAATGAAAAATATAAAAAACACAAAAGAACTCACTATCGTTGATTCAATAGGCATTGGCGCTACCACCGGCATGATAGCAATCACCGGTTTGCAGCCACTCCTAAAAATAAAGAATGATGTGATCCAACAAAAAATGATTTCGTGGCATCCCGCTGTGCTATATCGGGGATTTCTGGTGAGCTTCTTGAGCATGACTCCTACAACCATAGTCCAAGTCACTACTAATGATCTATTGAAAAAAACTATGCCCAAAAATAACAACTCACTATCCGCTCTTGATAAAACTGCCATTGCATTTCTTGCCGGTGTATCTTCAGCCCTTGCTGTCTGTCCGGCAGAACGAGTAATGATTAAACAACAAAATGGTGGCGAACCATTCAAAAAAGTTATTTCAGACTTGATCAAACGCGCTGGCTTTAAGACATTGTACCATGGCTTTATACCCACCGCGGGCCGTGAAGGAACTTTTGCCACCTCATACCTAGCCAGTGATGTGATCGCACAAAAATTTGGCATGGTAAATCCAAAGAATGAACTTTTGTACTCTTTGAGCGGTAGTCTTCCTGCTGCCATTTTAGGAGCCAATGTGAGCCTACCTTGTGATGTGATAAAAACAAACATGCAATCCCATGAACTGTCCCTAAAACAGGCGGTCAAAAAGATTTATCATGCTGATGGCTTGCGTGGCTTTATGCGCGGCTCACTACCGCGCACCAGTATCTTTCTTTTTGGTATACCGGTGATGAGTTATACGAGTAAAGTATTGGAACAAAAAGTAAAAAATATGAACCATTAATACGATAGTTGATTGGAATATATGATTTTTTTATTATTACTAGCACAAGGCATTCTTGAAAGAGGACTACTTTTTTGCGTGGTAGTTTTAGCGGTATATCTTACCTCACGTATCATTTCATTTGACGATCTAACCGTTGAGGGAAGTTTTGGCATTGGTGCTGCCGTACTCGCAACAACACTCGTGCATGGATTTTCATGGCCTATTGGTATGTTTCTTGCCATTACAGCGGGCCGGTAGTGCAGGGTTAATAACTGGTCTCTTGCATACCAAATTAGGTCTGAATAATCTTATCAGCGGTATTGTGGTTACTACCGGATTATTTTCTATCATGCTTATCATTGCAGGATCAACTATTTCATTAGCAGGCAGATCAACCATTTTTGCTCACGGGCTCGGTGATGCACGATTTTTAACCATACTAGTACCACTCATTGGCGCTATTGTTTGGGCAGTTCATTGGTTTTTACGCACAGAAGTTGGCTATTTGATACAAGCAACCCTCAGTTTTTAATTCATTTGGGTAAAAATAGGGATGCGTATACAACCTTTACACTCATACTTTCTAATATGCTCACCGCCTTGAGCGGTGCTTTGACTGTACAATACCTTGGCTATTTTTCAATCTGGATGAGTGTTGGCATGCTGGTCATGGCCTTGGCTGGACTTATCCTAGGAACAACACTTTTTAATAATAGTATAATTGCAGTAATAATGGGTTCAATTTTATATCAAACCATTATTGCCTTTACCTTTGAACTGCATGTGGACCAAGTATGGAATAAGTTAATCACTGCCCTACTGATTGTTGTCCTGTTTTCTATAAAAAAAATTGTTTCCTCAACGAAAGTGAAAGCGGCATGGTTAGCTTAAATAACATTCATGTTTCATTTGATCAGAGAGCAGTGTTAAAAAATCTTTCTTGTCATATTGAACCCGGTGATTTTATTGTTATTGTAGGCGCTAATGGCAGTGGCAAGAGCACTCTTTTTGATACTATTAGTGGTCACGTTGTACCAAGCCAAGGTACCATTATCTTTCAAGACAACGATATAGCTAACCTTTCTGAACAACAACGGGCACCATTTATCAGCAGATTATTCCAAGATCCCCGCTTGAACTGTATAAGCACTATGAGTGTTACACAAAATCTTGCCATGTCCTCTTACAAAGCACGGCGTATTAGTTTGCGTTCTGGTATGTACAACTACCCCTATGCCATTGAGTCTGAGCTAGAACAGTTGCTGCATCTTGATCATAAACAATTATTACATACTCCCGTGGGCGCATTGTCCGGTGGTCAACGACAATTGATTTCACTTATTATGGCGCTGGTAAAAAAACCAGAGCTCTTATTGCTTGATGAGCCAACTGCCGCTCTGGACCCTGCATCTGCCACCAACCTATTACTCTATGCAAAAAAAGTAATTGCACATAATACTATAACTACCCTACTGATAACCCATGATCCATTACTGGCACTCAGCCTGGGTAACAAACTGTGGATCTTAGAAGATGGGCAGATCAAAAAACAATTTACCAGCGAGGAAAAAAAACAACTTTTACCGGAACATTTAATTGGTCAAATTAATTATGACTCCATCAAAAATGCTCGCTATTAAGCTAATTGATTAAGCACAAATAAAGTAATAAGTGTTATTTTTGAAATCGTGTACATTCCTATAGTAAACGCATAAAAATAGTGCCGGGATAATAAAAATCAAGAATACGTTTGAAGTCCCATCCATCACGTACCATTTCACGAGCACCCCACTGACAGATCCCCAAATGATGCCCATACCCACGGCCAGCAAATACGATGTTTTTACCTTTTTTAGTCACGGTAAATGAGAAACTTTTTACTTTATCTTTCAAGAGTGAATAAATTTTTTTCCCGCTTACCGTATGCCACCCTGATTTTCCTACCAGCACTACTTCTTGAGTGATCTGCGCTTTATCTTTTTTGCCAATACGCACCGTCAGTAACTGTTTTAACGGCGCTACTTCTTTTTGCAGAATAAGTTCCAAGCTCGGCAGAGAATAATGAGCTTGCCAAGAAAAAATTTTGCACCGTTTACAATGAGTACATGCATATGAACGAGCCAAATAGGGAGCTTTGGCAAAATCAACGCCAACCATGTAGCGCGGTATTATACCACCACAGCAGGTATCAAACATTGCAATAATTGGTTCATTATCATAAGAAAGAAAAATACCCGTGGTCTGTTCTACGGCTAAACGCAAATCAGCTCTCGTGTGCATACCGGTGTACGTTTGGTGTTTATTAGTATTTCTTATATGATAAGGCAGTTTTTGCACCTGGCTTTTCATGATCATGTGCATTGCGTAGGAGCGACAGGCAATCGCAAATACTTTGTTAACTTCAAGTGGCCACCCTGGCCAGCTTTCGGTTCGCAATACACTAACTACATAATCTTCTAATTCGATAACGTTTATCAGGTATACTTTGTTATTCTGATATAGCAATAATAAAGAGCCGCCATAGGCATTACCCACATAGTTTAAATAGCCATTACAAGGACGTATATTAAGTTGATTTTTCAAATATTTTTTATTGTTAACAAAAAAATTGCCATCTTTAAAGGTGATGGCCAATTCATTTTGATTGTACACAAAGGCATTGCTTATTTTTTCTGGGCTACTAAAAAGAAAATCCTTTTGCGTGGTTACTTGCCATCGCACAAAACAATCAGCGGGACTTTCTGCCAATAAAACACGCACCGTATACGAGCGTTTGACTACCGGTGGTGCTTGTTCGCTCACTAACTCTTGGCCACGCAGTGAAAAAGCTATCACAAGTATTACAAAAAAATAGTTACCACAATATTTCATGTTGTCTTAGTAAAGAGATAAAATCTTCAGGAGGATATATTTTTTTATCGATACCATAGTTGGCCATTGCATCTGCTTGACTGTTTTCTTCACGCAGCACATGGCCAATAGAATATGCAAAGGGATTGAGCAGCTCTTTAAAGAAAGCATGAAACTGCTGCAACTGTGTATGCTTTACCCGATACTCTCCCTTTATTTGTCTGACAAGCAATTCAGAATCGGAAATAATTTGTAATTCGTCTCCTGGCTTCATATGCTTTTTGACAAAAAAAATACCCAACAACAATGCAAGGTATTCGGCTTGATTATTAGTACGGACTCCTAAATAAAAACCCCGTTTTTCTAATGGCTGACCATCTTTGACAATATACAAGCCTGCACCCGCATCACCTGGGTTATTGCGTGCGGCACCATCTACAAACAACTTATAATGATGTTGCTCTCTCAGAGTAATTTCAGGTTGTTTTTGCAGATCAGGTTGTTCAAACAAATGCATTTGTTTCATGATCATCCTTATGCTTACCTATACTCAAACAGAAGCTGGTAGATCAGCATAGAGCAACCGGAAACAATCTTTGCACTGTACCAATTTTCTCTTGCGTAATTGTGACATATCTTGTTCAGAAATTAAATAAGAGCATGCGCTACAAATACCGTTAATAGCAGGCACAACAGGATCAATAACTTTTGCACGCATAATGGCATATTTTTCCAACCATTCTGCTGGTACTAATTTCTCTTTTTCTTGTCGTTGAGGAGTAAGCTGGTTAATCTCGCTTTGCAGTTGCTCACTCGCCATGATCTTTTGCTTGTTTTGTTCACCTAATGAATGCTCCTGCTGTTCAATAGCACTTTTTTTAGCATCAAATTGTTTCTGTGCTGTTTCAAAGTTCTGCCATGCAACAACTAATTGCTCTTCAAGAGCATGTTGTTCTCTACGAACCATATCAATTTCTGCTTTGATTGATTGATATTCTCTATGATTGGTCACTTGCTCGAGCCGCTCTTTCTTCTGAGCAATTTTTTGATCAAGTTGCTTCATTTCCAATTCGCAAGAATCAACTTCTTGCTTTGTCTGGTGAAATGCCATTTTTGCTGCTTCTAACTCATGCTGCAGTTTCATTTGCTGGTTCTTAATAGACGTGAACTCTTTCTTGAGAGTTTCAATCTGTTTTTCACGTTTCACTAAGGATTGATCAAATTCAATAAGATCGATAAAGAGCTGTAGAGGTGTTTCACTCGTCATACCAACTTTCCTGACCGCTGTTGCTCATGGTGGTGGGCCCACCAGGATTTGAACCTGGGACCTCTCGGTTATGAGCCGATTGCTCTAACCAGCTGAGCTATGGGCCCCCATGTGGATGATAAGATATTTTGATCTTAGATTACGGCAAAATCACTCACTTGTGAAGTAAGGCTTCATAGTATTCTGCATAACAATCAAAAAATAAATGCTCCCGCTTGTTATCTAACAAAACGAGAGCCTTTATTTTGATAATAAGATTTAATTTTTTCTTGCTATTATACGAACAATGAAATACCAAATGTTTGCGCAAGTGCTGAACGAGTGTGATCAACAGTAGCAAAGTCACTCAATGATTGATTCTTAAAGAAGGTATCAATCTGAACTAACTCAACTGGCTTTTTACCCGCAAGCGCTTCTTGGTTATTCTCACCGATAGTTTGATCAATAAGTTCATAACCTAAATATTTTTGTAATGCATCACTTACCTCATCAGTATGGAACGCACCGGCAACAACGAAAATGTTATCAGCTGTTTTTTTACTTGTTGGGTCACACTGCAATTGGTAAATACGGTGTAACATTAATTGGTTCATTAAACGCGCGTCATACAACTGTAGAATACTACGTGGATCATCTTCACATGTTACTGGCATTTTATCAGTAAGATCCATTATAGCATCCTTAATAGACGGCTTCATGACTTGTTCAGCAATTGTTTGATGACCGACAAACTGCGCTTTTATTTTTTTGTGTACGGGCACAAATTCGTCGATAAATTCTTTATAGTGCTGCTTAAGTTCAGTATCATCAAATGACTTAACCTTTTTAACCATGGTATCCACAATCGCAAATGCATCTTGTGCAGCAACCCCTTTATCGCATAGAGAATATTCCATCTCCCTGCGGTATTCCATATTATCAACTGAAAGGCCACGCTTTTTTGCTAAGTCATGGACGTCACGTAATAAATACACTGGCTGCCAATACTTTAATAATGCGTTATCAGAATCAGATGAAATCACGGTATTATTACCGGTATAATCAAAAATGTCTTCAATAAGAATATGAGCATCTCTATTTTGGGCTGCTTTTATGATATCTTTTACCTGCTTTTTTACCCCATCTTTGCATATCATGTCTTCATGAAAATCGGCAATAAGAGCCACGAATTTATCTGTTTTTTTGTTATACAAATAATTGATTTTATAAGTAAATGCTTCTGATTTTGAGGCAAAAACAAGCATACATAAGGCAAATAAGAACTTCTTCATAGTAACCTCCATTTAAAGTTCACTTAACTCAATTATACCATTTCTATTCAGTTTGTCAATTTAATACGAATATTAAGTACAACCAATTGAATAAATATACGTTAAAAACATACCTTCTTAATGTATATTTATTAAGGAAGGGATAAACATCCCTCATTATATTAATTACTCTTTGTTAGCCTAATCCCGAACATAACCATCTTTTGCAAGCTGTTTTCCCATAGCATCATAGGTCAAAAAATCGGTAGGAGTCATGGTAGCAAGACCATCAACGTAGCGATTATACATGCAAAACGCTGCTGCAATCAGCACCACATCATGAATTTCTTGATCAGTAGCACCCTGTGTTCGCGCTTGCGCCACATCGTCAGTAGTCACTAAGCGCCCACCTTTTTGGACTTTACCAGCAATAACCAAGAATGCCTTCATTTTTTCTGAAATCGGTGCGGTGTGGAAATCTTTCTTTACCGCTTGAACTATATCCTCTCCATCATCTAATAAATATGTTGCAGCAGCACTATGGGTAGCACAACAAAAAGTACATTTATTCAAAGATGAAACATATGCCGCTATAATTTCCCGTTCACCCGATGATAGTGGTGACTCTCCTCGCAATAAAACCTGTGCTAATTGTTGCAGTGGTTTTGCTGTTTCAGGACGAAATGCAAATAACGATCTAATGCCTGGTACCCCTTCCGGAACTGCGATATGGGGGGATGTTTTTGCTAGTATCAAAACAGTAGTAAATCCTGGCACAAGTAATAGAATCAGTGACAATTTTTTATAACAATTCATGTCATCATCCTTTTATACAGTGAATATGGTTTGACTAGGTTATTGCGCATTATTTCATTAGTGAGCGAATATGAATGATCACGCTAAAAATAATCAGCGCCCAACCTACCATAGGCGACAGAAAAGGATCACCGTGTAGATACTCCTGCAAAATAATGGCGATACCAAAACCAACTGCAAAATGAGTACAGCTATTGAGCATCGGATGTTTTGAAAAATACTGTATAGATTTATTGTATAGTTTTACCAACATCGCATTATCCTTTTTTTATAATTAAAATGTGGATTTACTCTCTATATAATTTCACAACAGTTAAACCTGTCAAGACCAACCATAAAAAATTGCGAGATTTTGTGATAATTCATATAATTTCTTTGCTAAATGATTTTACTACATTTAATAAGAAGCCCGACGCACACTGCGGTAGCTACTGCACATAAAAATGCAGTAGCTGAAAAAGTTATGCCGTATGATGAATAAAGAACAACAAATATTCCGATGCATAACACCAATGATGTCGCTATTTCATCTCTTATCATTTTCAAATTCATGGGCACCATGGTCCTGCAAACAATGCACCAAATCCTAAAGAAGCACCTTCAATTGCGACCACAACTCCCATGCTACTTCCAGTTGCGACAGCTGCTAATCCGACATTTGTTGCTCCTACTGCGGTAGCAATACCTGCCCCTGCGGCACCGCCAGCGATGGCCGAACTAACAGCGACTCCTTTGCCTACCGCCCCAGCTGCAATTGCAGCTGGTACAGCTCCGCCGCCTGTCGCTATTACTGCGGCACCTACCGTAGTTGCTGCGGCAACGGCTAGTGTGCTATACATTGTGCTTTTAGCAAACATGTAGGCCCACCAACCGCAAATAGGACCACCGCCTAAGCCACGGACATGGGCCTTGAGTGAGTAATCACCATTATTCATCTTACTGACTTTGATGCATCCTACCTTTTGGAATTCAGCCAATTGTTTTAGTGTTGCTTTACGCAATACTGGATCAACATCATAATGATGAACTTTATGATAATTACCTGCTTGTTTAATATGAAATGCATTTTCATGATGATAAAGTGCAATGTTTCCTAAATTATGGGGTGCCATAAGGGAAGATTTGTTGATCTCTTGCGTCGGAAAAAGAGAACAGGGGAATAATAAACTGAGAATAATGATCTTATTCATGAGTAAAACCTACGTGCTTTAAAATTAAAAAACATTTAAAAATAATGAATAGAAATGGAATAAGAAAAAGAGATTAAAATAACATGAGGCTTCCCTTTGAGTTAGGAGGTGTTGATACATAGAGGCTTCAATCACTAACTCATGAGCTCATGTCAAGCATCATAGATGATTCTTCACAAGAAGCAATAGCCCAATTATCGCTTCCTGAGCTATAATCTAAAAACAGCGTATCTACCGCTATTATTAAAATTTTATTTAAAAAAGAATATTACCACATATTCACCATGAGAAAGAAAATCTAACAGAAAAAGAAAAACATATTCACAAAGAATTGGAAACAAGTAACAAAAATAGCATAAAACTTATAATTTATGATAATGCCGCTAACTATCTCAAGGCCTGTCAAAAAAACGAAAAACTAAAAAGCACTATTTTATTTGCTATCGACTACTTCCCAGCTGAAACGTATGGGTATTTCGACCTGCTACGTACAACAGCACTTAAAAAAAATGGTTGGGCTTGGACGGTTATTAACCAACCAATTCTTGGAGAACCTGATAAAGATACTGATATTGTCCCCGTTGAATATGAAAATTATTATCTAGCTACCGGTAATGCGGATTCCCTCTTGCTTTATGAATGGCAATTAAAAGATAAAAAATTTAAAAACAAAAAACTTGAATATTGGCCATTAAAACCGCGCGGATATAGTAATGTACCAAGGAAAAATCTTATCATTAAAGTTGATCGTTTTAATCCCCTATGGCCCATTAAAACGTATTAAAACAATTCCTGTGTCCTACCCAATAATACCAAGCACAAACAATGTAGATGCTTTAGAAATTAACGAACAACTTCCAGAATAGAAAGGGTTGGATAAGCAAAAACTGGTGCTTTTCTGCTACTTTTTGGCCATGAGCAGAAAATCTTTGAGGCGCTCGCTATACCCCCACTCATTGTCATACCAACCAAAAACTTTTACCAGATTATCAACGGTATCAGTTAACAACCCATCTACAATTACTGAGTAGTTAGCCATAGAATAATCTGATGAAACAAGCGGTTCAAAACTTACCTGCATAATATTCTTCAATGTTGATTGAGAAGCCAACACAAACGCATCATTTACCTGCTTGGTAGTTGCCACTTTTTTTAACACCAGCGCAATATCCATTATAGAAACTTTAGCCACCGGTACACGCATTGAACTCGCTTTAATAATATCTTTGAGTTCAGGAATAACTCGTGCAATCATGCCGGCAGCACCCGTGGTCGTAGGAATAATATTTAATGCCGCCGCACGTGACAAACGCAGATCTTTTGCTTGGTTATCTAATAATACTTGTGAAGCCGTATAGGCATGCACCGTTGTCATAAACCCTTTTGTAATGCCAAACGTATCATGCATAACCTTAAGTAGGGGCATAAAAGCATTGGTGGTACAACTGCCTAGTGAAACAATAGTATGTTTTTTTGCATCAAACATCTGGCTATTCACGCCCGGAATTATCGTAACATCATCACCTTTTGCCGGCGCGGTAATCAACACGTGGCGTGCACCAGAATCGCAATGTTTTTGTGCTTGTTCTCGTGCAGTATATTTTCCTGATGCATCTACAACCCAGTCAATAGAGAGCTCTTTCCAAGGAAATGGTGCATTGCAGAGAGTAAATAACTTTATACGATGATCATCAACCACCAAAAACTCGTCCTCTAAACGCACGGGGGCCGGATAGGTGCCCATGAGTGTGTCATATTTAAACATATGAGGTACAAATTCACTCTGATCAGGACCAATATTAATGGCAACAACAGTAATGTTTTCTAAGGCTTTTGCGTCACTCAGTAACACGCGTAAAAAATTTCTACCAATTCTC
>Ga0364920_10019_pt1 | contig 82443 bp, 82 predicted proteins | sample SorcelJu500001C8_FD_206961 | JGI IMG/M metagenome (GOLD analysis project Ga0364920, IMG submission 206961) | Enriched cells from Trout Bog Lake Hypolimnion, Wisconsin, USA - BchlTB.June20.5000.01.C8 | ecosystem: Environmental > Aquatic > Freshwater > Lake > Hypolimnion/Profundal zone | place: USA...
CGTGTTGTTGGCGGTTCTTCTTGAATACAGCCTCAGCACTTTATATCGTGAACAATCGTCTATAGCGGTGTACTGGTAAATTCCCGGCGCAATTTTGCACACATCCATTTGTACACGATCACCAGGTACCGGACGGCTGTATCTGATGGCATGTTTTCTAAAAGTTCGCTTGTGCTTTAGATACTGTTTGTTTAGACGTGCAAGTACTTTATGAATAGTCGCTGTTGACAGGGAAATGTTGTGCAAACGATTTAACTCGTTTTGAATCCTTCGATGGCCTAATTTGCGTTGCCTGAGGTCAGAAATAAGTTGTTCATGAACGGACTGAACCTTCTGTGCTGGCGATGATTTAGGCCTGCGACTTTCTCCCTGCAAGCCATCAATGCCTTTTTCCTGATAGCGAGTCCACCATTTACGCAATGTCGGGCGTGAGATTCCGCAACGCAGGCAAACGATACCTGCGTTGCCGAGTTCTTCATATAACTGAACCCATTTAAGCCGCATTCGAATTTGGTCATCCATTTCGCCATTTTAGTTGAAATGATGTCTATGAATCACACAGTTAATGGAAGTAGTCGAACCGTTTTGTCCCTGGAAATTTTTTCTTCGAAAAAAACGGGCTTTCATGCTGCGCACCGAGCCAACAAAAATCCGTTGTCTCGGCCATTCTGTTTCAATCCCTTTTGTGAACGGCGTAACGGCAAGATCAAGATCAAGATCAACATCAACTGCAACGACTAAAGTGATGCTGCGCATAGGCTGTTTTTTGCCAGCAGCTTTCTTATCCCATTTCTCCCCTGTTCAACTGAGTTCTTTCGCTGTCTGGCACATTTTTGCTTAGTACAGAAAAAATACAAGACACCGCTGCGCTCAAATCCTCACCCGCTCAGACTCGCTTTGCTCCCTTAGCTGCGGCTTGCGGGTTTGGTCCTGCATTTCTTCTGCACCAAGCATGTGCCAGCCATACCGCGAAAGAACTCAGTTGAACCGATACGTAAATTGAAGCAGGAGCCGACTACCAAAAAACAAAGTCAACGACAACTTCCCGCTCGTGAATCTAGTTGCCCCGATATGTGTTGGCGAGCATGTCAATCACGACAAAGGTACGATCGGGGGTTGTGTTCTTACATTGGAGGAAAGCACTTTGTTGGGGCTTCCTATCGGATCGCTCGGACTAATTTATCGTGGCGTAATTTACGATCAGAATCAACAACCTATTGAATATGTAGTCTCCGTTAATCATCCTCAACAGGTTGGGTCAATATTCAGTCGGCGCCAACACACAAGCCAATCTATCGGCATATACACACGACTGGGGCGGTAACTGATCAACCATCAAACACAGTTACTCCAAAATTTCTTGATCCGACATAGCTATGCGTAACGCCAAACCTGGCACTAAACTCGTCAAACTGAATGACGACGACGGACTATTTTTATTATTGAATCCGACCGGATCAAAATGGTGGCGGATCAAGTATCGGATTGAAGGTAAAGAAAAGCTTCTTTCTTTAGGAGTCGATCCAAGCGAACACAGAAAACCAGTAAAGGCATCAAATGTGGTTAATGCCGCAAACGCATTTGAAGTTGTTGGGCGGGAGTCCGCTTGAACCTGACTGGCAAGATGGACTGAATGTCCGTCGGATACCTCATAGGTATAGTGGCAGACCTCAACAGTATTTGACGCAAATCCCCGTTTCACTGAACATACCAGCCAATCACACAATTAGTAATGGACTCATACGATTGAGGGTGCTTGCATTCGATCGCATGAATAAACTTAATAGAACCAAACTCCACGGAGAAAGGTTCAAACAGAGATAAATGTAATTTAGGGGACTGAAATGGCAATTACTGGCGTACTGCGACCTGGGCATACACAACTGCGGGTGCTTGATCTTGAAGAATCCGTGAAATTTTACACTAATATTCTTGGACTTGTCGAAACAGGTCGTGACGGAACCGGACGTGTCTATTTCAAATGTCATGATGAGCGCGATCACCACAGCTTCATCATTCGACAGGCGGACCGGTCTGGTATGGATTTTTACGGACTCAAGGTATCAAACAACGAGACACTTTCAAAATTGGAAGCGGATCTGAATGCTTACGGTGTTGCGACTGAACGCATGCCGGCAGCAGATATTCTGGAAACCGGAGAACGCGTGCGTTTTGTCATTCCAACAGGTCAGGTTTTTGAGTTGTACGCTGAAAAAAGTGAACTTGGCGATGGCCTTGGATATATCAATCCTGATGTGGTCATTGAGGATCGCAAAGGCATTTCGCCGCTTCGACTGGATCATTGGCAAATGCACGGCAGCGATCTGGATGGCAGCAGGGATCTGTTCATCAACGTCCTGGGCTTTTGCCTTGTTGAACGCATCCTCAGTGAAGATGGCAAATCCGATATGGCAGTTTGGCTCAGCTGTTCAAACAAGGCGCATGACGTTGCATTCGTCCGTGACGAGCGTGACAACAAGCTGCATCACACATCGTTTTTACTGGAAACATGGGAACACGTTCTGCGCGCGGCGGATCTGATGGCCAAACATCGAGTATCTGTTGATATCGGACCGCTTCGCCATGGCATTACCCGGGGTTTCACGATCTACGCTTTCGATCCATCGGGAAACCGTTTTGAAACATTTTGCGGTGGCTATGCGTTCTATCCTGACATGCGTCCCTACACCTGGACATGGGATGAGGTGGGAACGGCAATTTTCTATCACACGCGAGCGCTGAATGAACGCTTCCTCACTGTTGTAACCTGACCGGACGGCTCCAGCCACTTTAAACTTGGTAGCTGCGATACGCTGTGAAAAAGTTTTTTTACAGCGCTGGAGTTTTGTGTCTTTTTTTCGGGAAATTCCGAACTCCTGATCACAGTTCAGGGCACGGCAAGATAAAACCGGAAGATATCGGCAGTTTCAGAAAGTCCCGCGATTTGTTCTGCTTTTTACTAAAAACTCTTTTAACACTTCTTAATTCTGGATGCTACGATGAGTAAAAAAATTAAATGTGCGCTAATCGGTCCCGGCAACATCGGCACCGATCTGCTCTACAAGTTGCAACGAAGCCCTGTTCTCGAACCGGTATGGATGATCGGCATTGACCCAGAATCTGAAGGTCTCAAGCGCGCCGCCGTGATGGGACTGAAAACATGTGCTACCGGCGTAGATGGTTTTCTGCCACACGTCCTTTCCGACAATATCCAAATCGCCTTTGATGCGACCTCGGCTTATGTGCATGCCGAAAACAGCCGTAAACTCAATGCCCTCGGGGTACTGATGATCGATCTCACACCGGCTGCTATCGGACCTTACTGCGTGCCGCCGGTCAATCTCAAGGAGCACGTCGGCAAACGCGAAATGAACGTCAACATGGTCACCTGCGGTGGTCAAGCTACTATTCCGATCGTCGCTGCAATTTCTCGCGTTCAGAAGGTTCAGTATGGCGAAATCGTTGCGACAGTCGCCTCCAAATCCGCCGGCCCTGGTACACGCAAGAACATTGATGAATTCACCCGAACAACTGCCAGTGCGGTTGAAAAGATTGGCGGTGCAGTCAGGGGCAAGGCCATCATTATCATCAATCCGGCCGAACCACCGATGATCATGCGCGACACCGTGCATTGTCTGACCGAAGGCACGCCTGATCAGGCCGCAATTACCGAATCTATTCACGCCATGATCAAGGAAGTGCAGAAGTATGTGCCCGGCTATCGCCTGGCTAACGGTCCAGTCTTTGACGGCAACCGCATCTCGGTCTACCTCGAAGTGCAGGGTCTTGGTGACTTCCTGCCGACTTATGCCGGCAACCTCGACATCATGACTGCCGCCGGTGCGCGCACCGCCGAAATGTTTGCTGAAGAAATGATTAATGGCACGCTCAAGTTTGAGCCGGTGGCCGATTAAGGAGAAACAACATGAATCTACGCGGCAAAAAAATTACCGTCCACGATATGACCCTGCGGGATGGCATGCATCCCAAACGCCACCTGATGACTCTCGAACAAATGGTCAGCATCGCCAGCGGTCTGGATGAAGCCGGTATTCCGCTGATTGAAGTCACCCATGGTGATGGCTTGGGCGGATCTTCCATTAACTACGGATTCCCGGCACACACCGACGAAGAATATCTCGCCGCTGTTATCCCGAAGATGAGGCGCGCCAAAATCTCGGCCCTGCTGCTCCCCGGTATCGGTACCGTTGACCACATCAGAATGGCTCGTGATCTGGGAGTGGACACCATTCGCGTCGCGACCCACTGCACGGAAGCAGACGTTTCCGAGCAACACATCACCATGGCAAGAAAGCTCGACATGGACACCGTTGGCTTTCTGATGATGAGCCACATGAGCAACGCCGAAGGATTGGTTAAACAGGCCAGACTAATGGAAGGTTACGGTGCCAACTGCATTTATGTAACAGATTCTGCCGGTCATCTGTTGCCGGACGGAGTCAGAGAACGTCTTGGCGCCGTGCGTGCCGCCCTGAAGCCGGAAACGGAACTCGGTTTCCATGGGCACCACAACCTTGCTATGGGTGTGGCCAACTCCATCGCTGCCATTGAAGTCGGCGCCAACCGCATTGACGCCGCAGCTGCCGGCCTCGGTGCAGGTGCCGGCAATACACCGATGGAAGTCCTGATTGCCGTATGCAGCCTGATGGGTATCGACACGGGGGTTGATGTCGCCAGGATCACCGACGTGGCCGAAGACCTGGTGGTGCCGATGATGGACTTCCCGATCCGCATCGACCGCGATGCGCTGACACTTGGTTATGCTGGCGTATATGGTTCCTTTTTGCTGTTTGCCAAACGCGCGTCTGTGAAATACGGCGTGCCGGCCCGTGACATTCTGATCGAACTGGGCCGCCGTGGCATGGTTGGCGGACAGGAGGACATGATTGAAGATACGGCCATGAGCATGGCCAGAGAACGAGGAATATCACTATGAATTTGGACAGTCAGATCATCACGCAATTGGCACAACATCTGGAAGCCTGCCAACTTAATGCCGCAGATACGCAAAAAATCACCGACGCCCACCCCGAAATGGATTGGGACGACGCTTATGCCATTCAAGATGAAATACTCAAACGCAAACTGAGCCGGGGAGCCCGTCTTGTTGGCCTGAAAGCCGGCCTCACGTCGCATGCCAAAATGAAACAGATGGGAGTGACTTCGCCGGTGTTTGGGTTTATGACCGACGACTACATAGTGCAGGACGGTGGATCGGTCGAACTTAGTGCATTGATTCACCCGAAGGTCGAACCGGAAATCGCTTTCGTATTGAAAAAATCGCTCAAAGGCCCCGGATGCAGCATTGCGGATGTGCTTGAAGCGACCGGCTTTGTTTTGCCCGGAATCGAGGTCATTGACAGTCGTTACAGGGATTTCAAGTTCGACCTGAAAAGTGTCATTGCGGACAACACGTCCGCATCCCGCTTTGTCGTTGGAGGCATCGCCACCACCGCAAAAGGATTAGACCTCAGCACGCTGGGGATCATCATGGAAATAAACGGCTCGCCCGTCGCATTTGGCGTTGGTGCTGCAGTTTTAGGGAACCCGGCAACAGCTGTCGCCATGCTGGCCAACCACCTCGGAAAACGCGGTCAGGAAATACCTGCAGGAGCCGTCATCTTATCTGGCGGCATCACCGAAGCAGTGGCGGTTTCCAAGGGGGACTCCGTTACATTACGTGTCCATGGAATGGGCAGCACAAGCATCCGCTTTATTTAATTTAAAAAATTCATTTGGAGATAATCATGCCTCTCGTACAAATTTTCATGATCAAAGGTCGTTCCGAGGAACAGAAAAAATCAGTAATCGAAAAAGTTACTGCAGCCATCGTTGAAGGCGCAGGTGCGCCCAGGGAAGCTGTGCGCGTCTGGATTCAGGAAGTTCCCAATACCGACTGGGGTACCGCCGGGACAACCGCAAAAGATCTCGGCCGTTAACGTCATTTGAAAAGTCAGTGACATTGAACGTGCCAAGCCCTCGAATACAGGATACCTCGCAACAAACACCTGGTTCGTCGCTATCGGCGTTAATGATCGGTCCACTGGCCTCGGGAACAAGACCTGAAACAACCGCAGTGGCAACAATTATTGAGAGGTCTTCAGTGATCTACTACACTATCGTAATTGAGAACTCCGATGAGCAATACCGTTGCTCATCGAATGAATCACTTTTGAACGGCATGGAACGCCTGGCAAAAAAAGGCATTCCGGTGGGATGTCGTGGCGGGGGCTGTGGTATCTGCCTGGTCCAGATAATTGAGGGGAATTTCAAGAAGTGCGCCATGAGCCGTGAATTCATCAGTGAAGAGGACGAAGCCAAAGGACGGGTTCTGGCTTGCCGGATTAAACCGGCAAGCCACATCAGACTGACCGTGATTGGCGGCATGCGCAAGAATATCTGCCGATCGCATTCGGTGATACAGAACAGATAAATTTTTCAACCAGGTTGAGCAGTCCACGGCATGCATATGAAATCGGTCACAGCATGACCGCTTGACCTCATCCAAGTACACCTTCAATCAGATCAGTGTCCAAACTGATCGGCATCGAACATGTCAGGGTCTGGCCTGTCAAGTCCGCCAAGAATTCTCATTTCTTCATCGGAAAGAAAAATGTTGAATATATCCAGATTTTCCATCATGCGTTGAGGGTTGAATGATCTGGGCGTTGGAATAAAGTTCTGCTTCGTGTGCCAGCGCAATACGACTTGGGCTGCCGTGCAGCCGTGACGCTCGGCGATCGCGATAATAACAGGGTCTGCAAGCATATGGCTGGCGCGACCAAGAGGACTCCATGTTTCAGTAACGATTCCTCTGGAGCGATGCAGCGCCACCAGATCATTACGCAGATGATATGGATCGAGCTGAATCTGATTGACGTGTGCAACAAGCCCAAGTTCAAACAGGCGCTGCAAATGAGCCGACTTGAAATTTGAGGTGCCGATTGCGCGGACCAGCCCTGCCTCCAGCACACGCGTCAATCCCTGAAACGCCTCAACGTAGCGGTCCTGGTCTGGGTTGGGCCAGTGAATCAGCAGCAGATCTATGTAATCGACATTCAGTCGCTCAAGACTCGCTTCACATGCCGCGCGCGCGCCTTCAATGCTATGCCATTTTCGATTGAATTTCGTTGTGATGAATATTTCATCACGACTGATGCCGGATTTCCGAATGCCCTCACCGACACCGCGCTCATTTTCATAATTCTCTGCGGTATCAATCAGACGATAACCCATGCTCAGCGCGGCTTCAACGCCGACCGCCGCTTCGACATCATTCATCGGCCAGGTCCCTAAACCAAGCAGGGGCATCTCGACACCATTGGATAACGTAATTGTTGGGGCTACTATATTAACAGTCAAGGTCGGTTGTTCTTTCAATGAATATGCAGTAATCGCAGCCAAGCCTGCTCGCGCAGCCTGGCCCGGAGGGAAAATTTTCCCGAATCAAGCCAAGCGCGTACCGAATGCGCCATGGCCTTTTTTTGGGCGCTGAATGTCAGCCGAATCGCAGCGAAACAGTACCGAGATCCTGAAAGCGGGCAACGATAGTATCGCCTGCCTTGACCGGAATCGCTTCCGTAATACCGCCACTCATCACAAAGCTGCCCGCAGGCAAACTCAATCCCGTTTCAGCAAGGATATTGACCAACATCGCAACCGCATTCGCCGGATGATCAAGTACGGCAGCCGACGCGCCCATCGCGACGATTTCACCGTTTTTTTCCATCACAACGCCCAGAGTACGCAGATCCAGATCTTGCGCATATCGGGTGCGCGAGCCACAGACAAAACGAGCCGACGAACCATTATCAGCGACGACGCTGGGCAGGTCAAACTTGAATTCTGAATAACGGGAATCAATGATTTCGACCGCCGGCAGAACGTAGTCGGTTGCTTCCAGGACGTCCTGCGCTGTGCAGCCAGGGCCACGAAGCGATTTCTTCATCATGAAAGCGATCTCGCATTCAGCACGCGGATGCACCAGGTCGGCAGTCAGAATGACGGCATTTTCTGCGCGAGCCATGCGATCCGTAAGAAAACCGATAAGCGGTACATTGACACCCATTTGCAGCATTTTCGCTTTTGAGGTCAGACCCGCCTTCCAGCCAATCAAACGCTGGCCCTGGGCCAGCAGCCGTTGTCGCAACTCACTTTGTACAGCATAACCATCAGACAGACTCATATCTGGGTATTCATCTGTCAATTTGGGAATCGCGCAGGCATGTGCCTGGGCTCCTTCAACTCGTTCGCTCAGCCGAACGATATCTTCTCTGGATAATATTCCATTCATGCTGCTTTTCCCCCTGAAAATCTTACGGTACAGCTACCAAGGCCACCGACGGTACACACCAGTTCATCTCCGTTTGCGACCGGCACGAGCGGCGACTGCGAACCGGAAAGAATGATCTCACCGGCTCTGAACGGGATTCCCAATTCCCCCAAGGTATTCGCCAACCAGGCAACTGCATTCGCCGGTGAGCCCTGCACCGCCGCACCAACACTGGTGGAAATCAACTCACCGTTTTTATTGAGCAGCATGCCGGCAAGGCTGATATCGAGCTTTCTTGGATCTCCTCTGGTTTTTCCCAGCACAAATACACCACACGAAGCGTTATCTGCTACCGTGTCCTGAATCTTGATTTTCCAATCTGTAATGCGGGAATCAATGATCTCAAAGCAAGGCACCACATAGTCTGTAGCACGTATCACATCCATAGCAGTGATACCTGGGCCGATCAAATCCTCTTTCAGCACAAAGGCGAGTTCTGCTTCAGCCTTGGGCTGAATCAACGTGCCGAGATCAATTACATCGTCCTCAACAAACAGCATATCGGAAGTCAGTTGACCAAAGTCAGGCTGAAACACACCCAACATGTCTTGCACCACTTTGCTGGTCACCCCTATTTTTTTACCTATGATTTTTTCACCGGCATTCACACGATGGGCAATAAAGCACAGTTGGATGCCGTAGGCATCTTCGATAGTGATGTCCGGCTCTCGCTGAAGAATCGGCGCAACAGTTCTGCCTGTATTCCAGGCGTCGTATAACTCTTTCCCATACTTTTCAATAGTGCTGCTATCCATAATTTCTCCATAATAAGCAGATTTAATGCTTTAATATTTTCCCTATCCCTGCCAAAGATCAGCGTTGCAGGCGACGTTGAATCGATAACACTTCCAAACCGGTCTTACGTGTGAAAAATCCCCATGCCCCTTCACGGAAAAACAGCATCATAACGATTGCCAAGACACCCAGACCAAGCAGATACCATGTGCCATAATCGCTGAGAAACTTGTTCAGTCCCCAAAAAATGATTGCGCCAAAAAGCGGACCCTCGATCCGTCCGATTCCCCCAATCATGACGATAAAGATTGCAAATGCAGTCCAGTTCACTCCGAAAGCGGCATCAGGGCTAATCCGGAGATTGGTCACCAGATAAAGTGCACCGGCTATACCGCAACCGAATGCGGCAACCACATAGACGGCAAGCTTCATTCGCTGGACAGCGATCCCCTGGCTTTCCGCTGCAACCTCACTGTCCCGAATGGCAAGCAACGCTAACCCCTGCTTGCTGCGCAGGAAAAAATAAATCAGCACGATTGTCATGATCACGCAGGCAAGTGCAACCCAGTAGGTGGTATTTTCACGAAACGTCCGGTCCATGCCGCGCAACGCCGTCAGGCTTGTTCCGGACCCGCCGCCGACGGCCGACAGGTTGGCAATACTCAAACGGAAGACCTCGGCAATGACCCAAGTGCCAATGGAAAAATATCCGCCCTGAAGACGAAAGGCGATCTTCGATACAGGCAGAGATATCAGCGCTGCCAGAACCCCTGCAATCGGAATAGATAAGAATGGATTGATCCCGAGAAAATTCCCCATTACCAGCAAGGCATAGGCGCCAAGCCCAAAGAATGCCTGCTGACCGACAGAGACCATGCCGCCAAACCCGGCCAGCAGATTCCACATCATCGCAAAAATGAAATAACAGGCAATCTCGACGAATTCCCGCATCCACGAGGACTCACCCCAGAATGGCAAGGTGATGGCAACTAAACACAAGGCGACACCCAAGCTGATGCTCGCTTTGCTCGCCCTGGTGATACGAATTACACTCACGTTCACACTCATGTCAGCATCCTTTAGTTTTTGGAAAAAGACCATTCGGCCTGACGATCAGGACGGCCAGAAATACGATATGCCCGAACCAGATACCCCAACTTGAATCGAATTTGAATCCCAGTTGCTGGGACAGGCCGAGGACCATTGCGCCAACAAATGTCCCCCAAAAGGAACCCATGCCGCCGATAATAACGGACTCAAATGCAAACAGCAGAAGCATCGGTCCATCCGCTGCAGAAACCGTCGTGCGCATTCCCTGAAACAGGCCGGCCAAAGCGATAAGAACAAAGGCAATACCTGTGGCGATGGCATAAATATGGCTGGAGTTCAGTCCCATCAGTTCAGCGACTTCCCTATCGTCAGAAACCGCGCGGAATGCCCGTCCCAGAGAGGTTTTGTTGAACAGTAGCTGCATGCCGAACGTGCTCGCCGCAGCAACAGCAAAAATAATCAGCGGAAGGACTCCCACGGCGACGTCTTGACTCAGTTGAATACTTGCTACGTTGATTCCCCCCGCATCCAACGAGAGCGGATCCGCAGAAAAAATTTGCAGCAGCGTGTTCTGGATGACAATCGAAAAGCCAAAGGTCACGACAAGCGAAGGAAGTGGATCCTTCCCCAAGGTCTGGTTCAACATAGTGCGCTGAACGAGATAGCCAACGACATAGGCCAGCGGCAGCAAAACCAGGGCCACCATCAATATATTCATGCCCAGGAGCGGTGCTATTGCAATCGCCATGAAGCTGCCAAAAATAATTAAATCGCCGTGGCCAATGTTAGTAAGCCGCATGACGCCGAACATCAGCGACAGGCCGAGGGCAAACTGACAGTACAACCCGCCAAGCAGCAGCCCCTGAATAATAGTATCTATCATAATCAAATTCCGAAATAAGCATGACTTATCTGCTCACGGGTCAGGCCGGCGCTCGCTCCCTCGAGAGAGACGCGTCCTTCCTGCATGCAGTAAATCCGTTGTGAGACCCGTTTGGCCAGCATGACATCCTGCTCGACGATGACAACACTCATGCCTTCCTCTATGATCGAAGGCAACGACTCGTAGATTTCCTTGATGACGATCGGGGCAAGCCCGAGAGAAATTTCATCACAAAGCAGCACCGTCGGATTGCTCATTAAGGCGCGGCCAATCGAAACCATCTGCTGCTGCCCTCCAGAAAGCGAGGTCGCCGGGATATGTTTTTTCTCTTCCAGAATGGGAAACATTTTATAGAGCCGAGCCAGGTTCCAGGGACCGGAACGCTTGGCAAACGCACCCATGAGAAGATTTTCCTCGACGCTAAGACTCGGAAAGAGGCGACGCCCTTCAGGCACCAGCGCCATCCCTTTTCTGACGATATCGCCAGGCTTCAACCCGCCAATATGCTCGCCGTTCAAGAAAATCTGCTTCCTTTCAACCGATACCAGTCCGGTCAGCGCCTTCATGAAGGTACTTTTGCCAGCCCCGTTGGCGCCAATAATCGCAACCAGTTCCCCTTGATTAAGGCGAAAGTCCATTCCAAACAAGGCTTGGGCATCACCATAAAACGCCGTCAGTCCGTTGGTTTCAATAATTGCTGCAGTCATGCTTCAATCCCCATGTAAACGCGCTGAACATCAGGGTCATTCATGACTGCATTGGGCTCGCCCTCAGCCAGCTTTTCACCAAAATTAATTACCAAAAGACGATCCGCAATCGACATCAACGCGTGGACCACATGCTCAATCCAGATCATGGTGACTCCCTCCGCTTTAATCCGTTTCAACTCATCCACCAGTTCATGCGCTTCGTGCTCGGTAAGCCCCCCCGCGATTTCATCAAGCAGTAAAAGTTTAGGCTTGGTTGCCAGGGCGCGTGCCAGTTCCAGTCGCTTGCGATTGAGCAAAGTGAGTCCGCCAGACGCCTTATTGGCGTGGTCCTGCAATCCGGTTTTTTCGAGAATTTCGGCAGCCAATGCCCACGCTTTTTTTTCGGAGAGTTGCCCGCCAAAACAGGCCGCCGTCACCAGATTCTCAAATACCGACATATTTCCAAAAGGGTGAGGAACCTGATAGCTTCGCCCGATACCGGCCCTGCAACGGAGATGGGGTGCTACGCCCCCCAACTCCTGCCCCAAGAACCGTATAGATCCGGATTCAGGACGAACATCACCAGAAATTAAGTTGAAAAGCGTCGTTTTTCCTGCTCCATTTGGCCCAAGAATTCCCAGAGTTTCACCTCCATTAACCGAGAATGAGACCCCCTGCGTCACCTTCAGCGCACCATAACTTTTATAGACCTGATCAACTACGAGCAACATGATGATGTTCTCCTGATGGCATTACAATGGGAAAACGGCTTTAACCCAGAAGGCATTGCCTTTCGTGTAGTTCTCCACATCGGTGTCCTTCGTGTACTTTGCGGTCAGGAACCAACCTTTACCGCTGTCGTAGCGAACCGATGGACCGATAGCCAGTGAACGCGCCTTGTCATTGTCCACTCCACCATAGTAAGTGCCATTATTTTCATCGTTGGTAATCTGCTGATAGAAATAACCGCCAACGCCCAGAGTCCAACCATTGCCCAGGCCCCAGCCGAGATCGTAGTCCAGTGTCAACTCCTGGCCATTTTTATAGCTTGTGTCATTGTTGCGCATGTTGAAGGTGTACATAGACTTGAGATCGGCATTGAGCCCATTCGGATCTATATAGCTGAAGCCGAGAACCGGCTGAGCGGCCCAGTGATTCACACCGATGTTGGCCTCGGCTCCCAACTTGTATTTCCCTGTTGGAGCATGAATATCGAGTGCCAGAACGCTATGTAAGCTCTGACTCAGATTCCAGCCCAACGCAGGTCCGAAAGTCATGTCGCCAATTCCGGAACTGCTCGCGCTGACTCCTCCAGCGGTAACTTTTTCCTCCACCAGTGGGAGGATTGCGTGAAGCGCAAGCGACGCCCCCCCGACCTTGATCGGAGTGACCCAAATAATGCGCGGAACAACGGCATCAACGTTAATACTGAAGTCTGACGGAGAGACGACGTTGCCATTATTCCCGATGACCTTATCAAACTCAAGTTTGCCAGCGTAAACCATCCCATAGACGCCTGGTGGTGGCAGCGCGCAACAGGTGTAATTTTCAACACCGACTGGATAGATAGATGGCTGCCCTGGTTCGACCGCATTTGCAAAGCTGGATACAGCCATGATGAACAGGCCGACGATATTTAATCTGAATTTAAACATAAACTACTCCTTATGGATGTAAAAAGACTGGCGAGGCGGTATTGGCCGCCCTGCCATCAAAAAATCAATACAGTTTCTGGAATTAACGCCGGTCAGGCGTATTTGATTGGTTCAAGTTCGGCCTGTTTCTGAATCATCAGCGCCTGACTGTTTTCCACGATGACCAACTCGTGACCTTTACCACGCTTTTGCCACTGACCTGTAACCAAAGGAGTCTTCGCAATATTTGGAACCGGACCTTTCTTGAAATTTACCGACCCGGCAATAGTGTTCAGATTGGTTGCAGCAATGGCATCCCGAATCGCTTCGGGATTTTTGCCCCCGGAGCGCTTCAATACATCAAGTGCAACTTCGAAAAGAGAATGTTTCAGGCCAAGCGGCACAGTCCACTGCTTGCCAGAAGCAGCCGTGTAGGCAGCTGCCAGCTGACCCGCACTCTGCCCATTTAAAGTTGAGATAAAAGGATGCGCAGGACTCCACATCATCTCAACCGTAAGTCCAGTTGCCCGGTCACCAAACGCAGCAATCGCAGCCGGAAACTCGGTGGCTTTTGCGACTGTGACAATTTTAGGCCGGAAGCCTTGTTGACCTGCCTGATTCCAGAAATTGGCAAAGTCCGGAGGTGCTACCACCCCGGTAATGATGTCAACATTTGCGCTTTTGAATTCAGAAAGAAAAGAGGAGAAATTATTAATTGGAGACTGAAAACGACCACGATCGACCAACTTGAAACCCTTGGATGCAAGCACCGGAGGGAAGCCCATTTTGGCATTGCCCCATGCATTGCCATCCTCATCATTAGGCCACAATCCACCCACTACTTTATTGGTAGGTATCTGTCCCCAAAGATTGGTGAAGGATCCGATGATGTCTTCGAGCCCCCAGAAGAAGTGGTAGGTCCAGTCAAAACCTTTTTTGGGATCTCCCTTGCGGCCGAAGAAGTAAGGTTGCCACGGCGTGTCATTGGTAATGCAGGGCACACCATTCAACTCACACTGATCAGCAACCGGGTTGACTGTCGCCGGCGTGGAAGAAGCGATAACCAGATCTACCTTGTCCCGCAAAATCAGTTCAGCTGTTACCGAACTGGCCTTGTTGGGATTTGATTGTGAGTCCTTGTAGATGATCTCAACGGCATATTTCTTGCCACCAGATACAATGCCACCAGCAACAATTTTTCTGATTTGCTCAAGAATGAATTTGTCCGGCTCAGCAAATGCAGCCAGAGGTCCAGTTTGCGGACTAACGTAACCAATTTTAAAAGTATCACCACCAGCTGCACGAACCCATGGCGCTACAAAACCAGTCACTGAGGCCACAACCCCTGCTTTAAGGAGGCTGCGACGCGTCGTATTTACAGTCATATCTTTGTCTCCAACATTCGTTTATTATATGGTTTTTGTTTTTTTAGATTGAAACTCATCTTCAATCAAAACATCAATGTTGGTTTGGTTAGTCTGAATCGCCAACACATTCTCAACATGACCACATTGTTCGGTCAATTGATGTCCCGAGTCCAATATCGTTTTCGTCTGAAACTATACTTTTGAGGTATACATGGAACTACGGCAGTTCAAGTATTTCGAAGCCGTCGCAAGCACGCTTAACTTCACCCGTGCAGCAGAAATTCTTCACATAGCGCAACCTCCACTTTCGAGACAAATTCAACAACTGGAAGATGAACTGGGTGTCCAACTGCTGGACCGAACCAGTCGACCACTTAAGCTCACGAATGCCGGCGTATTCTTCTATGACCAATCCGTGCAGATACTTGCCCGACTAAAAGAGATTAAAAAAGCGACCCAGAGATTGGGCAGTGGGCGTAAGCAGTGGATGGGGATTGGTTTCGTGCCTTCTGTGCTATATGGTTTTTTACCGAAGGCACTTCGACAATTTTCTATCGACCATGAGAACCTGGATATCTCTTTATCGGAACTGACCTCGATCCAGCAGGCCGAAGCTCTCAAGGCAGGACGCATCGATATCGGCTTTGGTCGACTGGCTCTGTCTGACGAACGTCTGGTAAATTTTATTCTTACCGAGGAGCCTCTGGTTGTCGCAGTCCCGGCGCCCGGCCCTCTGATGGCGGAAACGAGTATCTCGTTAAAACAACTGCTCAATGAAGTGCTGATCCTGTACCCTGCCGCCCCGCGCCCCAGCTTTGCCGACCAGATTCTGCATCAATTCAGTTTAAGAGGATACGAACTGCGCAAGACCTACGAGACCAACGGATTACAGACCGCCATCGGGCTTGTGGCAGCGGGTATGGGAGTGGCCATCGTACCCGCGTCAGTCCGACGATTGGATCGGACTGACATTGCCTATCGTCCTCTTTCTGACCAAGGTCTGACATCCCCATTGATCATGACTATTCGCGTCGGTGATACAACCAGCTATGTAGCAGATTTCCATGCACAGATATGCCGTAGCATTGAGGGCAGTGACTGACCTGCACCGCATGAACTTGGACGGATATTATTCTCCAGATATGGGTGTGTTTAGGTTTGGTGCTCTTCGAACTTGAAAAACAGTTCATGGTACGCTGCGGCCTCCATTTTACTGAACCTGCCAGATGCGGGTGTTTTTTACACAAACGGCGCTAAAATTCCACAGAAAAATTACGCGTTTCTTACATCAATCGATATATTCACATAAGATAGTTGCTTACAGCTCTTTCAGAGCCTTCTGTTCTATCGCGATTAGTTGAGTGAGGAAAAAGTGGTTCCAATCGCAAACCGGTAATAATTTCAGAAAGTAGTCACTCCACTCAAATCTCTCAATTTCACCAGCCAAACGTAAACTCCGCTCAATTTCGTCCAATTCTGCCAACAAAGCATCGCGCTGAACTTCTGAAAAAAGTACCGGTGCGACACCTTTAGCGCCCAAGGTAGCTTTAACTTGTTTGAATGTTTTATTCGAACCTTGCTTGCCAGCGAAAGCAGGAACTCGACGCTGCGTCCGGCACGCCCATTACTATGCACAATCACCACTGTTTCACCTCTGGGAAGCAGGACGCATGTACTTGCACTTGCTGAAATTCGCAAACTCCATTCATAAACCACAGCCAAAATTTTCTGATATCAGCAAAACCAATAGCTGGTCCTCTGTTCATGCTGCAGCAAATCGCCAGCACCAGACCAAGCGCTTTTATACAACCAATTGATTTAATGGAGAATTAAAAAAATCAGTAAATCAATTACGAAATAGGCCCGTATTTTGCTATCAGACACCTACAAGAACATTTATAGGAGACAACATGCAACCGGAGTCCGACTTACCTCCAATACAAATCGACCCCTCCCGTCGCTTTATTCGAATTCGTCAACTGCGCGACGATGGGTTCGTCGAATTCGATTTTGCCATCGGCGATCCGGAGCTATCTGTTGAATTGATTTTGCCTCGGGCAGCCTATGAACATTTCGCTCAGTTGCCCGGAGTAGAAAAACTCAGTGATCGTGACGCTGAGCATGCGCAAAAGCGCCAACACGAGTACCTGCACGGGCAACTCAGCCGTGCACTTAAACCCCATCAATAAAATCAAATAAGGAGATATCAACAATGAGTGTTGAAATCAAAGTTGCCAACATTGAACCGATACGCCAAACCTTTGCCCGAGTAGCCCGGCGTTTTGGCGAAAAAAAACCTGCGTCTCGCTACCAGGAAGCAAGTTTTGACCTGCAGCCACGGGACAACTTCCATTACCGCCCAATATGGGATCCCGAGCATGACATCTATGATGCACGCCGCACTGCAATCGAAATGGCAGATTGGGACGGGTTCAAGGATCCGCGCCAGTTCTACTACGCCACCTATGTAATCAATCGGGCTCGTCTGCAGGAAACGGCCGAGAAGAATTTCGAGTTTATCGAAAAGCATGGATTGATGGCCACGCTCTCGGCTGACCAGATAACTCAGATCGAATTGACGCTACTGCCACTCCGGCATCTGGAATGGGGAGCTAATCTGAATAATTGTTTTATTACCGCATATGGATTTGGGAGCCCGTTAACGCAAGGCGCCATGTACAACACGACCGACCGCCTGGGAATGGCGCAGTATCTGTCCCGAGTCGGCCTCCTGCTGGACGGAAATTCGGGAGAATCACTGGCCTCCGCAAAACAGCGCTGGCTTACCGCGCCTGAATGGCAACCGATGCGCAAACTGGTGGAAGACACTTTGGCGCTCAAAGACTGGTTCGAGATATTTATCGCCCAGAACCTTATTCAGGACGCCCTTGTACATCCCGTGATGTACGGGCGCTATCAGAGTGGGTTCAGTCAACCAAACAATGCCTTCCTCGCCATGCTCATTGAGTTCATGCAAACCTGGTATGTCGAGAACGTCAAATGGGTGGACGCCAGCGTCAAGACAGCTGCGACCGAATCACCTGACAACGCAGAAAAGCTGTCGAAATGGGCCAGGCACTGGACTGACCGTGTGGTCGAAGCACTAATCCCGCTAGTTGACCTGTTTGATAGCGAGGATGGCGAAAAACGTCTTACTGGAGCTATCGCCGAACTCGAGTCACGACTCAATAAACTTGGCCTGACGGTCTAGGAGGCACACATGAGCGAAATTCAAAGCACCGTATTCATGGCCTTGCAGACCAACGACGATACCCGTCCAATCATCGAAGCCCTTGAGCGGGACAACCCAACAGCGGTGGTGAATTATCTGCCGGCCATGGTCAAGATTGATGCGCCGGGTCGACTGGTTCTCAAGCGAAGCACCGTTGAGGAAATTATGGGCATGGCGTGGGATCTGCAATCCATCAACATAAATTTGATCTCGCTGTCGGGCAACGTTGAAGAAACCGATGACGAAATGATTCTGCACTGGAATCGATAACAAGGAGACATGAGATGACCAATTTTGCTACAAGCAAACCGCCCGTACACAAGATGAACCTTAAAGAAAAATACGGGCTGATGACCCGTGACTTGGCTTGGGAAACCAGCTACCAGCCGATGGATAAAGTATTCGACCAACTTGGCCTGGAAGGGATCAAGATCCATGACTGGGATAAATGGGAAGACCCGTTCCGGCTTACCATGGATGCCTACTGGAAGTACCAAGCAGAGAAAGAGCGCAAGTTGTACGCAGTGTTGGATGCTTTCCAACAAAACAACGGCCAGATGAATATTTCTGACGCGCGCTATGTCAATACGCTGAAGCTATTCTTGACCGGCATAACCCCGGCAGAGTACAACGCGCACCGCCTCTTTGCGATGCTCGGTCGCCAATTCCCCGGTGCCGGTGCCGCCATCGCTTGCCAGATGCAAGCAGCAGACGAATTGCGCCACGTCCAGACTCAGATACACAGCATCAGTCAGTACAACAAGTATTTCAATGGCCTTGGCGATCACAGGGTCATGAATGACCGACTCTGGTACCTGTCAACGCCCAAGTCGTTCTTCGAGGATGCAATTTCGTCCGGACCCTTTGAGCAGATGATTGCCATTTCCTTCGCGCTCGAATATCTGCTTACCAACCTCGTCTTCATGCCGTTCATGTCCGGTGCTGCATACAACGGCGACATGGCGACGGTAACATTTGGCTTCTCCTCCCAGTCTGATGAAGCCCGCCATATGACACTGGGTCTCGAATGCATCAAATTCGTCCTGGAGCAGGACCCGGGCAACCTCGAAATCATTCAAGGTTATTTGGACAAATGGTTCTGGCGCGGATACAAGGTGTTGGGACTCGTCGCGATGATGCTGGATTACATGCTGCCGAAAAAGGTCATGTCCTGGAAAGAGGCCTGGCAAATTTACTTCGTACAAAACGGCGGCTCCCTGTTCAACGATCTCAGCCGTTACGGTCTGCGTTTGCCCAAATACTGGGAACAAACGGTCGCCGAGGCGGAACACCTTTCCCACCAGGTTTGGAATAATTTCTACAACTTCACCGGTGCAGCCGCAATGCATGTCTGGTTGCCCTCAGACGAGGACATGGAATGGCTATCTGCCAAATATCCAGACACCTTCGACAAGCATTATCGTCCGCGTATTGAGCACTACAGGGAACTGGAGGCCCAAGGCAAGCGCTATTACAACGACAACCTGCCAATGCTTTGCCAGGTCTGCCAGGTGGCATTGATCTCGACCAAAATGGACGATCCGACCAAAATTAGTCACCGAGAACTTGATCACGATGGTGAGAAATACCACTTCTGCTCCGATGGTTGCCGAGATATTTTCCAGGCGCAGCCGGACAAATATGTCAGCGCCTGGTTGCCCGCACACCAAATCATGCAAGGTAATTGTTTCGAGCCCGGGGTAGATCCAGAGGCCTCAGGGTTCGATGCGATGGCGGAAGTCATGAAATATTTCCACGTCACCCCCGGCCAGGACAACATGGACTACAAAGGTTCAGTCGACGAACGTAACTGGAACGAGTGGAAAGGCTTTACCAAGGATTCGGAAACCAAATCCAGTTAAAACCAAAAAAGGCGCTCGCGCAGCGCCTTTTCCCTTAATTAACAAACATCGCAGCGCATGCGCGCGATCAGGAGACATTCATGGAAACAATTACAAAAAAATCAGAACATTTCCCGCTAGTCAGAGACCGTCTGAAGAACTTCCACGGTAAGCAAGTGCTCTACGTCAGCTGGGATCATCACACGATGATTTGCGCCCCCATCGCCTTGCTAGTCGAACCCGACATGACTTTCGGAGAACTCGTGCAGCAGATATTGCCCGGCACCGCATTCGCAAAACATCCGGACTATTCCCGCATTGATTGGGCCAAAGTCGAATGGCTTTCCTCAGACCACCCGTTTATCCCCCGCCCCTCCACTGCATTGCTTGCCCAAGGCTTGGGTCACAAATCCTTTGTACGTATGCGCACTCCTGGATTGAACGGCATCGCCGGCACTGGTTGCTGAATAGGGGACAACTATGAGCTATACAATTACGGTCGAGCCTCTTGGCCAATCCTTCCAATTGGAAGAAGGGCAAACAATATTGGATGGAGCCTTGCGCCACGGCATTTACCTGCCCCATGCGTGCTGCCACGGACTTTGTGGTACCTGCAAGGTAGAAGTGCTAAACGGCGATGTGGAGCATGGTGATGCATCACCATTTGCCCTGATGGACATGGAGCGCGATGAGGGACGATGTCTCGCGTGCTGCGCAACACCTGAATCGGATCTGACCATCAAGGCTGACATTGATGACGATCCAGATGGTCGAGATATCCCGCTGCGCGATTTCAAGGGAAAAGTGACCAACCTTATCGACCTGACACCGACCATCAAAGGCGTATTCATAGCACTGGAGAATGAGAATGGCATCGAATTTCAAGCCGGGCAGTATGTCAATCTCAGTTGGCCTGGTCTGACTCACCCTAGAGCCTTCTCATTAGCCACCCCACCTAGCGCCAGCCATCTCGTGGAACTGAATATTCGTCAGGTACCAGGCGGGGAAGCCACAGGCTACATCCACCAGAAACTCAAGATAGGTGACGAGATCCGGGTCAGTGGCCCTTTGGGACGCTTTTTTGTGCGTAAATCAGACTCGCAACCAGTGATCTTCATGGCCGGGGGATCAGGACTCTCCAGCCCACGCTCAATGATCCTGGACATGCTGGAAACCGATGGTGACAGCCGTCAGATCACACTGATATATGGCGCGCGTCATTTGGCAGAGTTGTACTACCACAATGAGTTTTTGGAATTAGCGAAACGCTACACGAACTTCAACTACCTCCCGGCGTTGAATGAACCGACTGCCGAATGCCGCTGGCAGGGATTTCAGGGATTTGTGAATGACGCTGCCTGGCAGCATTTCGACGGCGATTTTCGCGGCCACAAGGCTTATCTTTGCGGCCCTCCTCCCATGATCGAAAGCTGTATTCGGACACTAATGAAAGGACGCCTGTTCGAGCGAGACATCTACACGGAGAAATTTATTTCTGCGGTCGATGCGAACCAATCACTGACTCGAAGTCCTTTATTCAAAGCTATCTGATCTGCATTTCCAGGCACAAGGGCGAGCTACTCGCCTTTGTGTTTTTCTAAGCGATAAGCGAGTTGAGCACGCGAAACCCCAAGAATGCGTGCTGCTTGTGACAAATTGCCAGCACACCGTTGGACTGCTTCCTTCATTGCCGCCAACTCCAAGAACTCCAGAGAAAATCCCGCATCAAGTGCGCGCTCCATAAGATCGCCAGCAATTGCCTCATCCGAAGGACGTTCAACAATGCTCTGATCCGTCGGTTTCATGATTCCGATCTTATCCACCTCCAGAATGGTTTCTGAGGGCTGCACCTCAGACTGGAACAGATGATGACGATCAATTGGTTTACCTTCTGGGACCATGATCACCCCGCGCTCGATAATATTCTCCAACTCGCGCACATTGCCGGGATAGCTGTAAGCAAGCAGCGAAGTTATCGCGCGAGAAGTAAACCCAGGCATAGATTTTTCGTGAGCTTTCGAGAACTTTCTGATGAAATGATCAACGAGCAACGATATGTCATCACGCCTTTCGCGCAATGGCGGTATGTGAATCGGAATGACATTCAGGCGATAGAACAGATCTGAACGAAAACGGCCTTCCTTCACTGCGTTTGCGAGATCAGCATTCGTAGCAGCAACTACACGCACATCAACCGGTCGTGTGGAAGATCCGCCTACCCGCTCAATGGTTCTTTCCTGTAATGCTCGCAACAGCTTAGCTTGTGCTGCTTCATTTAGGGTCCCGATTTCATCAAGAAATAAAGTGCCAGTATCAGCACGTTCGAAGCGCCCTTTTCGCGATTCTCCTGCACCAGTATATGCACCACGTTCAACGCCAAACAGTTCAGACTCCAATAGATTTTCAGGAATCGCTGCACAATTCAACGCAATGAATGGCCCGGAGCAGCGCTTGCTAAGCCGATGTAACATATTTGCAAAACGCTCTTTACCGACACCTGTTTCACCTAATAGCAATACCGTAGCGTTCGTAGGTGCAACTTGCTGCAGCTTATGACAGGCAGCAAAAAAGCCGGATGACGCACCGACCATGAAATCTTTTTCCGAAACAGTCAAAGCTTCCCCATCAACGCCCTTGAAAGGAGATGAACGTCTAATCAAAGCTGTATTGATGAAATCTTCGGGACGAAGGAAACTTGACTCTGCTTCGGCGTCACTCCACTCTTCAAACGGTTTACCAATAATCCGACAATGCTCGGCTCCTGCCCCGCGACACTCAACCTCTCTGAATAAGATCGGACGGCCAAAGAGCGCACTGTTGAAACCGGATGCATACCCTACCTGCATCCAGCAGACCGGACAAGACGCCATCCCGAATACCTCGATATGGGCTGAAGCTTCGGCCGAGTCGTGCCAAATCTGCTCAACATAATGAATGCCACGTTCAACATCAATTTGGATTTTGACTGACTCTACGGCAGCGAACCCTTCCAAAGCATGCAACTGGGGACCAACGGCAAATATCTCGTCCAAACTTTGACCTGCACGAATGTCCGCGGCAAGCGACGCATCCCTGGCGCCGGACGAATAACCGACACGCATGAGGAGGGATCGAGCCTTTTCTATATCTAGAGTCTCAATCATTTCTCGACGTAAAGCAGAAAAGACCGATCCATGGATCATGAGCATTCGCTGATCATCAAGCCATATACGACCATCTTCTGGAGCAAAACGCAGGCGAGCAACAATGTCCCTGACATCCGCCATTTTAGGCACGGCGCCAGGCACAGTCGATTCAATATGGATGGTCGCCCCTTTCAAAGAAAAGGCCTTATCAGTTGATGACATTCAAGCGCTCCAACAGGCAGATCAGTTAAAATTTTTGCATTCAGTTTGAAACTTGCAACAGTGCGCACATCCGGACTCAAACCGAATCTTCAAAAAAGATCAACAGTTCAACGGGAAAACACTTTTTAGCGACCACCACATTAAAGCCATCGTAGCGAAAACTAAATTTGTCTGCAATCCTGCGCAAGCTTACACTATCAAGGTCTTCAGAAGAACTCCAAAAAATAACGAATTTAAAATTAAAACGTCCAGAAGACTTGCTTTCAATATTTTTCTGCTTTGTCGCATTACTGCTATCAACTCCCAACGCATCGGAAAGGTCAAATTGGAGAACCAAACCGGTGTTGCAGATGGAATTGGAACTACGCGGTAAAAGCACCACCATGAGCTATCGCCCCGCTATTTACTGTGTTGATTGTTGGCGCGCATCGAATTTTTACCACCCCCGGTACCAAACAAATTAGCGCAGCTGGGGAACTCTACGTCCAACACCTACCTGACCGCGATGCTGCGAAATCCGGTGTTCAAGGGATGAAACCAAAGCAACGAAAACCGCGAAAACCGCAGGTCAAAAAACCTAGCAGTGCTCCAAAATGACGGCAACGAATAAAATGTCCAACCATCGTCACTCGTCAACGCGAATAGCTCTATACAACCACAAAGGTGGCGTGGGAAAGACAACATTAACAGTAAACATTGCTGCAGCCCTTGCACGAGCCGGAAAACGCGTTCTTTTGGTTGACGCTGACCCTCAGTGCAATCTAACTTCGTATCTTGTCGACGCTGATGTTGTCGATGATTGGCTTGACAAATCAGATTCAGAGACAGGAAATACTATATGGTCAGCAATCAAACCTGTTGTCGAAGCGACTGGAACAGTGCTGGAGATTAGTCCTGTGCAACGCTTAAAAAGGGTCCATCTACTTCCCGGAGATATTCGCCTATCAGACTTTGAGGAAGAATTGCCGCAACTTTGGACCGACTGCTTACAACAAAAAGTTCGTGGTTATCGAGGTTGCACAGCGATAAGTGAAGTCGTAAACTTAGCGTAACCGTCCGCTAATCCCCGTACAGTAAAGTCCGGACTAATCTTCCGCATCGAATTAAAGATCAATAATTTTCCGCAGAATACGCCGCGTCACGCGCCAGCGTTCCCCGTCACAAAGTATAGACACTGTCTTGTCATTCAATCGTTCGACCGTCCCGATATGCTCGCGAAAGTATTTATCGGTGAAAGCCACCGTGTCGCCGACCTGGAAGGTTGCTGGCGGAATGGCAGTCTGTGGCTGCGGCGTGGGTTGAGCACGAATAGTCGGATCGATGACAAGAGCGACATAGGGCAGAATCCACTGACGCCGATGCACACCATCTTCCTGTACGCAGACATCTTTTTGGCGTAACTCGGTCACACGGCCAGGGACCAAGGCGTTGGTTCGATGGTCGAAAAACATCACCGGTGCGCCGAGATGAAGGTGCTTACGGATTTCAAGAATGCGAACCGGATCAGCCAGTAACTGATTGACGGTGAGGCTCAATTGATACAGGTCGAGAGTGGGGGCGTTACGAAGGGAATCAAGCAGAGAAGTATCCATCCCCGCAGTTTACTATTTCACGCGACGACTTGTCTCTTCAGCGGTAACAATTCCGCTACCCTGTTGGACGGATACGACGGTAACAAAGTCAACGTATTCTTGAGCCAGTCGTAAGGGTTGATTTCATTGAGGCGAGCAGTCGACAGCAGCGAATACATCGTCGCAGCAGCATGTCCGCCGCGCAGCGATCCAACGAAGAGATAATTGGCACGTCCCAGCGCAATCGGGCGAATCGTTCTTTCCATGGCATTGTTATCCGGTTGCAAGATGCCGCTCTCGGTGTAGCGCACCAGCGCATTCCAGTTGCGCAACGCATAGCCAAAGGCTTGCGCCAGCGGCGACTGTGGCAAGAGTTGCGGGGCATGTCCAGCCAGCGGCGCAAGTCATTCAATACGGGGATGGACTGCGCCTGCCGCATGGCGAGTTTCTGATCCGGCGGCATGGCCTTAATACTCGTCTCGATGCCATACAGTTTGGCGATCCATGCCAATGCCTGCGCGGCCAGGCCGGGCGTCTTCTGATTCTTGGCGATTTCAAAAAAACGCCTTCGACAATGCGCCCAGCAACCAACCTCGATGATACGACCATCGCTAAACAGTGATGAATAACCGGAATACGCGTCCACCTGCAAATAGCCACGATAATCTTGCAGAAATGTCGCTGGGTGTATGGCCTGCCTGGTCTCGGCGAATTCAAATAGCACTGCCGGCGGGTGTTCCACCCATCCCTCTTCTTCGAGTCGCTGTCCGGCACCCAGGTATCCCCACAGGCGTGCCGTCTTTGTGCTGCCACGTCCGTTCACCTGTAATGGCATGGTTGTGTCATCTGAGTGCAGGCGCGGCGCACTCAGAATATGTGACTTCAACGCAGGCATCAATACATGCATCAGTTCTGCCGTGCTGATCTTCCAGTCACACAGCGTCGAACGCGCCACGTGAAAGCCAAGCCGTTTGCAAATCGATTCCTGCCGGTTCAGCGGCAAATGATCAACAAAGGTGTTGACACCAATCTGCGCCAGCAAGCTGGCACTGGCATTGGATTTCGGTAATGGCGATGGTTGCGCAAAGGCGGTACGGACAGTGGATTCGCCATCCTTCTTGCACGCGTATTTGATGCGTGCGTGTTCAATGACGACCAATCTGGCTGGCGTATAGTCAAGCGTTTCAGATACTTCAACCCCGATCCGTTCAATCTGCTCAAACTCGGCCTTCTCAGCGTCGGTCAGGTCGTATTCGATGCGTTCACGCGGCAAATCCTTAGGTAATGCCGGGCGACCGCGCCGTACGTGGCTGGAAACCGTTGTTTCCGGAGCCGGTGGTGGGGTTGGCAGGGTCAGTGCTTCGAGAAATAATTCCGCCTGACCGGACATCTGCTCAGAACTTGTGCCAAAGCGTGCCCGGACGAATTGAGCGATCTGGTGTTTGAGAATTTCGTTCTGTTCCCAGAACTGACGGGCGATCCGGTTCTGATCCAATGCCAATGCTTTGACGGAGTCGATATCGTCAGGCAGGTCGGCAGGATGGAGGAGTGTCAGCATGCCTTCATCAACGTATACGGGCTGCAATGCGTTTACATCTTTTTAAAAATATCTTCGCCTTAAACCACCTGTGCAGAACGCATCGTCGCATGGGGTCGCAGCGCTGGAATTTCGATACCTTCGAGCCAGGCATGTAATTCCCCAAGTGACAGGCTGCGTTGGGCGAGTTCGGCAGGAGCAGGAAACTTTCCACGTTCCAGTCGCTTGTGCCAGAGCGCAAATCCGGTGCGATCCCAGTACAAAATCTTGACCTTGCGGCGATCACGACCAACAAAAACGAAGAGATGGCCAGACATCGGCTGCTGGGCGAGCAGCGGCTCAACCAGATAGGATAGTCCGTCGATACCATTACGCATATCAACCGAATCACGACATACATAAGCGCGGCAGTCGCCGGCGATTAACACGTCAATCCGTTCATCCGACCAAGCAGATGGCGCACGATTCGGTCGGCATGAGCGCCGGTCAGTTCAATGCGGACGCCACCGCTGCTGACGATAACGCAATCTCGTGAGGATGCTCTGGGCGGTGAATACGGTGCTGGCTCAGGGGGCGACGTATTCGCCGAATTACCTTCGGCAGTAATTGGAATGAACATGGCGTCCGGTGTTGAAACAGGCACTGGTGTGTTATGCACATTGCGATCGGCGAGTATCTTCCGCCACTTGTGAAACGTACTGGATGCCACACCGTTAGCTATGCAAAATTTGCGCACTTCTGAACCGGACTGCGCTTGCCTCGCAATCAGGTCCCGCCAAAATTCTTCACCGTGCCGGTAATATCGGACTGCGCCGTCCGCATTGGGTTGTTCGGTCATTAAAATTCCCCCATCATTAAACTGACCGCGATGGTGGCAGGAAAATCAAATTGGGAAAAGATGGGATTCGCGGACGCTTACGTTAATTTGGAGCTTACTCCAGAAATCGCGCAAGAATTTTTTGAGTGGCATTTCGATCGCTGACTGGATTTTGTCTCAACAATCCATCACCCCAAAGGGCTAGTCAAATCCGATTAGCCCATTACTGCTAATCTCCTTTTCATTTCCGAACACCCGCCAAATCGCCGCGCCAGCTTCATTCACCGGCCAATCGATAGCAGCGAGCCAAAAAGGCGGACGCAGCAAGTCCTCGCCTTGGTTACTGTGATGCCAACTGTTAGCGCTTTCGTTGTCAGATCACTGGTAACTCCGTATTGAAGTAATTATCGAGCGTACGTGTCTTCATAACGTGATGTAAACATATTCAAGACATTTTGAGGGTAGTTTGTTGGCGCCGACTGAATATTGACCCACCGGGGGTGCGGATAAAATCTTGGACTACTTTTGGGGGTAGTCCATGTATTCATACGAAGAACGCCTTAGGGCGGTGAAACTATATATTAAGCTCGGCAAGCGCTGCAAAGCCACAATCCGCCAATTGGGTTACGCGACCAAGAATTCATTGAAAGCTTGGCATGACGAATTCCAAGGGCGAGGCGATTTAAAGGACGGGTACTTTCGACCAAAGGAAAAGTACTCAGAAGATCAAAAGAATGCGGCCCTAGATCATTACGCCAATCATGGACGCTGCATTGCGTATACGACGAAGACGCTGGGCTATCCTGGCCTTGCGAAGTTAAGGGAATGGGTTCGCGAGCGATTTCCAGAAACTGCGCACTTCGTCATTGGCACACGGGGTAGACCGAGAGCTACATTGGCGGCCAAACGCGCCAGCGTGTACGAGCTGTGCACGCGCGAAGGACGAGCACAGGATGTTGCACGAAAGCTGGACGTTGATCGAGTAACCCTGTACAACTGGAAGAACCAGTTACTTGGCCGAGAGGCCCCAGCTTCTATGAAATGCGACAAACGCTTACCGGCAGAATCGGATCGGGAAAAATTGGAGCAGCAAGTTGAAACGCTCAGACACGACATCCGCAAGCTGCAACTTGAACACGATCTTCTGAAGAAGGCCAATGAACTACTAAAAAAAGACCTGGGCGTCGACCTGCGGATACTGAGCAACCGGGAGAAGACGATGCTGGTTGACGCCCTGAGAGAAGAATACGGAATACCGGAGCTTCTGGACCGGTTGGACTTGGCCCGCAGCTCCTATTTTTACCATCGGTCGCCAAAGCGGCTTGCCGATAAATATGCGGAAGTCCGCAGCACCATCACTGAGATTTTCGAGAATAATCACCGATCCTACGGATATCGTCGGATTCAAGCATCGCTGAGCCGGCACCGTGTGTTCGTCTCGGAAAAGGTCGTTCAGCGTCTGATGAAACAAGAGGGTCTCTATGTAGCCAGACCTAAACGGCGTAAATATCGCTCCTATATTGGGGAAATAACACCTGCCCCGGAAAACATCATTAATCGCGATTTCCATGCGGCTGCACCAAACGAGAAGTGGCTCACAGATATTTCGGAATTCCATATCCCTGCAGGGAAAGTTTACCTGTCACCCATGATCGACTGTTTCGATGGTATGGTCGTGAGCTGGTCGATTGGAACAAGCCCAGATGCCGAACTGGTGAATGTGATGTTGGATGCGGCCATCGAAACGGTTACCAATGAAACCGACAAACCGATCGTCCATTCTGACCGAGGCGGGCACTACCGCTGGCCTGGTTGGCTATCGCGGGTTGAGAAAGCGAGTATTATCCGGTCCATGTCGCGCAAAGCATGCTCGCCAGACAATGCTGCGTGTGAGGGATTCTTTGGAAGACTGAAGACTGAAATGTTTTATCCACGGGATTGGCGTTCGACGACAATTGCACAATTCATTGAGGCACTTGATGCCTATATTCGCTGGTATAACGAAAAGCGGATTAAAATGTCTCTCGGCTATCTCAGCCCGATCGAGTACCGAGAGAGTCTAGGTTTAACAACGTAAATCAGTCCAAGAAATTGTCCGCACCCCCAGTGGGTCAATTTTCGGTCGGCGGCAACACCCACAACGACAGATTTTTTAAATAGCCGCCCGAGCAAATTTGCGTCGACAGATTGCAATGCACGAAGGACTGCAATCTGTACTGCGGTACTACATTCAATATGGTAGGTCAAACAGGCATTCGCCAACGGACCCGATCCAACAAACAGGTCACCAATTGCTTCATTCATTTGCTCTGCGCGAGATCGAAAGAGACAACCTTGCCCGGCACGTATTTCCATAAATTTTATTTCTTTGTCTGTAAAAGCGCGCTTACCGTAATTGCAGTCAACTAATTCATTGAGAGCAATCGCCGTCCAAAAAATGGGATTCATGCGCAATAAATCAGACTTCAAGTTATACCCGACCGTAGGTCGGTCACAGAGTTCACTCATTGCACTGCAGATACCGATACGTAATTCGATCATCGATGCAAACTCCTGGGAAGGTTGTATATCGATATTTTTACCAAGATAGTGATCGATAATTTGCAACGCTGGCAAATAAAACTTCTTGTCACTATAGTCAAAACCCATGTCTTCGAAGATCTGCATGGCTTTGCAGTAATTGCGTCCATCTATTACTGGGTCAATTGCCAATGACTCTTCGTCGTCTCGAGGTGGTATTGCACTCTGATATCTGATTTCAGAGGAACCGGTCAATCCGTTCATATTGATTCTCCTAAGTTGCGTATTCTGGTTGCAAAATTCCCCGCAGCGCGACTATTTTGTATTGAATAACGACACGTTGCTTGCAAGACGAGTTGGGCTGTGAACTCGAGTTACTTGATCTACCGAGCAAAACATTCCTTATGACGCGACACCAGAGATCCAGTAACGAGCCAGTCTTTTTTTATAACTGCGAACCCCATTTTTTTTGATGCAAAATTCGGTCAGTTAATGATGTCCATCCACCTGAATCACCAATCGACTATATCAACTTCACAGGCATTTTGGCACCTTTCAATATTGCGCCAGTCAGGTCTGCGGTCGATAGATCGGCATCTGTCAGATCCGTGTTAATCAGACGCGTGTTGCCTGATTTTGCATTTCTCAACCTGACACTAACAGGAATGGCGCCACTCCAATCCTGATCGTTCAGATCCGCCTTGGCGAAATTCGCATCGTTAAATGTAGCGCCGATAAAATTCATATCTCTTATCACCGATTCCTGCAAATTGGCATACCTCAAGGTCGCACCGGTAAGATTTGTTCGTTCCAGTCTCACTTTCTCCAAATTCGTTCGGGTCAGATTGGCACCGCTAAAATCTGCCTCAGTTATGATCGACGTCGCCAAATTTACCCCCACCATATTGGCGTCTGAACAGTTTGTCCTGGTCAAAAATGATCGATATAAATTGGTACAGGTTAAATTTGCATTGGTCAAATATGCCCCACCTAATCTTGTACTGGTCATCTCTGCGCAGCTTTAAATCAGCGTCACGGAGATCGGCGTATTCCAAAAATGCATTAAAAAGATTTGCATTGACCAGTTTTGGGCCTTGAAGAAATTTCAGCCTTGGTCGAACCTTGTTAGGCCTCATACATTTGTCACCAAAGTTTTCAGACAGGTTCGAATTAGACAGATCGCTGCAGTTCAGGTTGGCATTTTCCAAATCAATTTTCCGCAAATCCATGCTGCTCAGATTGAGGTGTGACAAATCCACTATTCCATGTTCCTTGACGTATTCTCCAATCACGCAATTGAGCTCGATTTTTTTCCCTGTAAAACAGCATCGCGGATAATTTGGCCTTTGAGGCCCACGTCGCTGCCAGAAAATTGTTCTTTGATTTGTTCTGCATTTCGTTCGCTGATTTCTATCAGTCTGTCGTAAGAACTTGTCCGGTTGATCAACGCTTCAGGCAGGACGCCCGACAGAACCGAATCAATCGCGTCGCGCCGCCCGTCGCCGTTGACGTAATAAAGCTGTCGCTTCATGTCGACAGTGTCATCCTGATGCTGCTGGAGTTCTATGCCTCGCTCCTGCAGTATGTCGTTGACACGGTCACTGACTGTCCATGGTTCAGAAGTGGCAACGATGGTTTGGATAATGGCGTTCAGCGTATCTTGGGATTTGTTTTTAAACGCGTCTTCACATATCGCGGCAATGGCCTCTGGTTTGCTCCGCGGGTCTGACAGAATTTTGAATGGTGACGGGAGGTACTGTTGCCGATAACCGGATGGGGAATAAGAACCAGTCTTTGATGCAGACGGAACACTGGTCGGTGTCATAGAATGCACTCCTAAGTGACATTGAGGATCAGTCAAGCGAGTCAATCTGTTTTTCGATGCGGCTCAAAGTGCCACATTGACTTCTTCCTTGAAACAGATCTACCGGATCTGTTTTACTGTATCTGCATCAATATTGTCTTGTCCGAATTGCTGGAAGTCCGATTCTCCACGTCATCAAGCTAGTGTATATACGTATATTTACCGTTGACTACATATGTGTTGTATCCGTTATTCGACTAAAACTTTTCTGAGTGCGGTCATCGATTGATGTCCCCATTGATGGGAATTGTTTCTTTGGGAAGGCGACCTTTCATGCTACGAACGTTCGTACCCAAAAACTGTTTTCTTGACCATTTGGTTGGAGTGCCTGATTGCAGCGGCGTAACTACAGGTTCAACGTCGTCACCACATTCCAGGGTGAAGTGATTTGATTTGAGAGGGTAATGCCTGGGAAATTTTTTTCTTCGAAAAAAACGGGCTTTCATGTCGGGTAGCAGCGGCGCATTGCTGCGCCGCCGCCCCCTAAGAACCGGACATGCAAGTCACCCCGCATCCGGCTCAAGCCACTCCTGTCAGCACCATGGAATTGGTACCGAGTAGTTAGCGAAACGCTTCAAGGTCCGGCGACGGGCAAAGTAGTCGGCCCATTCCGGATCAAACGGATTGGCGGCGCCTGGAATTTTGACGTGGCGATTGATTGCCACAGTCGATGCCCGGAAAAGCTCTACTCCAAGGGTTGTGCCGTTGGCCGAGGTTCTCGTCGCAAAGTTCCATTTCCGCTGTCCGTGCGTCGGGAAGTACCGATCTTTGACCCATCGTGCTCCTTTGTTGGGATGCCTGCGCTTTGCCCAGTTCCAGAGCAGATGCCAGATTTCCGAGTCAATCGACGAGAAGGTCACTTTGGCCACAACATGTCGGTGATACATGACCCAACCACGGATGACCGGGTTGAGTTGCCGTATCAGCAGCTCTTGTTTGCTACTCGTGTTGCCTTTGATGATTTCCCTGATCTTGTCCAGCAACGATTTGATACTTTTCTTTGCAGGCTTGATCAGCAGCTTGTTATCGTACTTGCGTACGTTCTGCCCAAGGAAATCGAACCCTTCCGTTATATGCGTTATTCGAGTCGTTTCTTCCGATAGTTCCAACCCGCGAATCGCCATGAATCGACGGATCGCGGGAAGAACTTGGGATTCGAGAACATCCTTCGACGCACATGTCGCTACAAAATCGTCAGCGTACCGGACGACGTTGATTTTAAGTTTGGGTTTTAGGCTTGCAGGTGTCGATAAGCTGACACTCGCATGAATTGCTGCCTCTAACCCATCCAACGCCATGTTCGCGATCACTGGCGAAATGACACCCCCTTGGGGTGTACCCGCCCGTGTCTCGAACAAGGATCCCTCATCGACGTATCCAGCCTCCAACCATTTACGCAAAATCACCTTATCCATCGGAATATGCTCCAGGAGCCAAGAGTGACTGAAGTTGTCGAAGCAACCTCGAATGTCCCCTTCTAGCACCCATTCTGCCGAACTGCGATGTGACAGAACCTTGAAGCACTGCTCAATGGCATCAGCGGTCGAGCGCTCTGGCCGAAAGCCGTAGGAATTCGGGTCCGCCAGTGTTTCTGCGATTGGTTCCAAAGCGAGCTTCCACAAGGCCTGCATCGCTCGGCACCGCATGCAGGGAATCCCCAACGGTCGCCTCTTTCCATTAATCTTGGGAATATAGACCCGTCGCAGCGGCATCGGGCGATAGCCATGATGTCGCAGCGATAGCATTCCCTCCCATCTGGCCGCCGGGGTCGTCCAGACCTTCCCATCTACCCCCGGCGTTCTCTTACCTTTGCTTTCCGTTACTCGCTTGACGGCCAGTAACTTGCCGCTACGCGAGCGAGTTAGAAGATGTTGCAAAGCACTCACCTTACCCCATCTTCCTTCCCGAACTGCCTTAGCGATACGCATCTGAAGCCGCTTCACCTCTGCGTCGATCTGGGGCCAGTCCAACTGATCCCACATTAACGCAGCGAGCGAGGACGCACCAGCCCCCGACACTTTCGTATCGTGCGCCGTCATCTGCTTTTCCTCGTACAACGGTTAGTCATAATTCTCTCGCCATGAATGACCATGCGGAAGTCTGCCCGCTTTCGCGTCAGGCGATGTCGCAGCCCGTATCCCATTCATTACAAATAGGCATTCGCTTTCTCCGCACTCCTTTACCCACCATGCCAACAGCGTTCCTTACGGTTCGCCTGCCGTTGCCGGCGACATGATGGGCTTACCCAGTTCCACATGAATTTCGGGATGGGGCGGACCCGTCCAATAGCACCGGCGACAATATGTCCATGATGGCCCACGTAGCTAAGACCATTCCTGCCGCACACCTTTTGGTTCAAGCCTGTCAGCACATTTGGCTTGCTCTCCGTGACGATGCCTTTTAGACGTTCACATATGTTGGTCGTACCCATCCATCCCTAGCGCCTCCCCGCATTTGTGCTGGCAGGTTTCGCGTCGCCTCGCGGCTCGACGTACCGAATTACTCGGTGGCTACATTGTCCCCAGAGTTTCACACCGAGCCGTTACCAACTCCGCATGTCTAGGTAGGGAACGGCTGATGGAACAGCCGGTTTCATCAAGTTATAACTTCCTCCTGAAACAGAAATTCAAGTGACTTTCTGGTCACACGCTACGCACGGAGCCAACATAAAGCCGTTGTCTCCGCCATTCGGTTTCAATCCCTTTTGTGAACGGCGTGACGGCAACATCAACAGCAACTTCAAAATCAACTTCAAAATCAACTTCAACGGCCACTTCTCAAGTGATGCTGCGCATGAGCTGTTTTCTGGTAGCAGCCTTCGTATTTCAATTCTCCCCTGTTCAACTGAGCCCTTTCGCTGTCTGGCACATTTTTGCTTAGTACAGAAGAAATACAAGACACCGCTGCGCTCAAATCCTCACCCGTTCAGACTCGCTGCGCTCCCTTAGCTGCGGCTTGCGGTTTGGTCTTGCATTTCTTCTGTACCAAGCATGTGCCAGCCATACCGCGAAAGAACTCAGTTGAACCGATATGTAAATTGAAGCAGGAGCCCTCTACCAAAAAACAGAATCAACGACAACGGCCCGCTCTTGAATCTAGTTGCCCCGATATGTTTTTTTAACTTCTGAAAGGAATTCATTATGGATATCAAACAAACGATTACTAACTCAATTATTGACATGCTTGAACAGGGCAGTTTGGAAAATCGGCCTTTATGGAATCAGGCACTGGCGACCGGTTTGCCTCGTAATGGAACAACCGGACTGACTTATAGCGGGGTGAATATTTTAATTTTATGGAACTGCGCTGTTCAAAAATCGTATTCGTCGAATGTCTGGCTGACTTACAAACAGGCGGCCGAATTGGGCGGGCATGTGCGTGCCGGTGAAAAATCAGTGATGTGCGTCTATTTTGACATGGTTAAAGCCAAAGATCAGCGGGCCGACGATGAAGAGTCCTTTTATCCGATGTGCAAACCATTCTGGCTTTTCAACGTCGCGCAGATTGATCAATTGCCGCCAGCGCTGTATTCCGTACCGCGCCCCGATTCATTTCATCCCATTGATGAAGCAGAACAGGTGCTGGCCAACAGCAACGCCGCCATCCATCATGGTTACGAGAAGGCCTGCTATGTCCCAGTCAAAGATCAAATCTTTTTACCTTATCGCGAAGCATTCACTTGCCCTGAAACTTACTATGCCACGGCTTTGCATGAACTCACCCACTGGACCGGACACCAAGACCGGTTGAATCGTGATTTTAATCATCGGTTCGGCAGTGATGGTTATGCATTCGAAGAACTGATTGCCGAAATTGGTTCGGCTTTTGTTTGTGCGCATCTGGGTTTTGTGGATGCAACCCTGGCAGATCATGCGTCCTATCTGGGTAGCTGGATCAAGGTACTCAAAAACGACAAGAACGCGATTTTTACAGCGAGCAGGCAGGCTAGTCTGGCAGCCGATTTCATTTTGAAAAAGGCGAAGCAGAATTCATGTTGCGAGCGTGCTGCATAAATTAATTGCCTTAACCAACTGTCGCAGTTTGATGGTTGGCTGACGTTGCTGCCTGCTTAATTAAGTCGGTAGCGCACTGCGGAGAATGATGCGCCTGGTACCTCGAATCGCATCTGGCGGTCGAAGTCACTGTAACTGGTCACGGATCTGGACTCGACATACTTTTGCATCTTCACAATGTGATCGTATTCGCCGGATATTACTAATAACCTAACCAGATTAGGATTGGATATAATGCCACAATTATTTACTGTTCTCGGACTCCGTGTCGTCATTTATTCCAATGACCACCAACCATCTCATGTACATGTCATCGGCAAAGGTGGTGAAGCAATTTTTAATTTGCATTGCCCGGACGGACCGCCCTCTTTGCGTGAAGCTTATCGGCTTTCACATAAGGACTTGGAAAAGGTTAAAGGCGAGTTAAATGCCAACCTGACGTTATTGTGCCAATACTGGAGAAAATTTCATGGAAATTACTGATGAAGAATTTGAGAAAGCCACCCAACGTGGTTTAGCCAAGAAAGCTGCCTATCCAGCCGCCCTGTCCGTTCGTTATGATCGACGCGTTTCCAGAATCATTATTGAACTCGCGTCAGGGATAGAAATTGCCTTCTCGCCCAAACATGTAGAAGGGTTGGAACATGGGCACCCGGCGGATTTCGCCAATGCGGAAATATCGCCCTCTGGATTCGGGATTCACTTTCCTTTACTGGATGCGGATATCTACCTGCCTGCCCTATTGGAAGGGTTTCTTGGGTCAAAGCGCTGGATGGCTGCAGAGAATGGCAGACTGGGTGGTGCAAAATCCAGTCCGGCCAAAAAAATAGCGTCGCGTGAAAACGGCAAGCTCGGTGGCCGTCCCAGGAAAAAAACCTTGGTTGCCGCGTAAGTGATTGACTGGATGATTGACCGCGAATAATTTTAATCTGTCCGTTTGACATTAGCGTTAAGACAGAAAAAATAGTGCGTTGGGAAGTGAAACAATTGACTAAGGAGTTTGAACCAATAGAGACGCGGAGTAGAAGTGCGACAACACCCCTGCCCCGCTGACCACATTCAATGAAAGGAATTGAACATGGCTGGAAATAATATTACGCCCAAAAAACCCAAATTGACAAATCAGACATTTCCGGAGCGCTCGGCAACGGTGGCAGATTATCTGGAAAAAGAGACTCATTATCCGTGGATGCGGTTACGAGGACACTGGCTGGCCAAAGCGGGCTTTACACCGCATACCAAAGTCAGAATTCGCGTCATGACTGAGTGCCTGGTCATCACGAAGGAGTAGATTCAATCAGGCTTTGTCCATTGACCAGCCAATTCTCTCAACAATGTTGAGTGAATTGGCTGTAACTTTTATTCGTTACTTATTTGTTCTTAACGCATTTATGTTACGCAGCCATGCCATGGAACCTGTTTTCAATCAATTCTGGCTGGATCCAGTGCCATTCGACCTCAGCATTAATTTAATAGATTTTTAGTTATCGGATTTTAGCTACGATTTTACTAATTTTATTAAACATCATGTTGAATATATTTATCTATTTCTTATCGTAGTATGAATACGATTTCAACAAATAAATTAAAAAACCTCTACACTGACCTGAAGTCAAACAGGCCAGCGACATCCGCTGAACTTCACCAAATCAATATATCCCCTGACCTGCTGGTTTATTACGTCAAGGCCGGGTGGCTCAAACGTCTGGCAAATGGCGTGTATGCCAAGCCTAATGCCGTGCTTGCGTTGAATGAATGCCTGAACCTTTTGCAGCAAAAAATAAGAGGGCTCCATGTTGGCGGGAAAAGTGCCTTGGATTTTTACGGATACCGACATTACCTGGGCAAAGTGCCCCAAACACGACTCTACGCATGGGACTCTGTTACGCTTCCGGAATGGTTCCTGGCTGAATTTCGTGCAGAAGTAAAACGCAAAAGGTTGTTTGATGAAACGCCGGATGAAATGCTCAACGTCAGCCACTTCAATAACGATCCTGGAGGACCACTGGTCTCTGAGCCTGAACGCGCCATATTAGAGATGTTGAGCGATGTCCCGAATTATCAGGAGATTGACGAAGCGGAAGAAATTCTGGAAAGTGCATTAAATCTGCGCGCGGAAATTATGTCCGGCCTGCTGCACAAATGCGAAAGCATTAAAACAGCCCGACTGTTTCTGAAACTGGCTGCAAAGCACTCGCTGCCCGTTTACGAAGAACTCAAAGATCAGAAATTCCCGGTTGGCAGCAACAGAAATTGGGTGCGCAGGAAAAATGGAAAGACCTTGATACTGAAGCCATGGACGAGACTTACATCAACACGGTTCGACTTTTACTCAGGATTACCCCAACAGCATTTCGGTCCGGAAAATTCGCTTTAAAGGGCGGCACGGCAATCAACCTGTTCATCCGTGAAATGCCACGGCTATCTGTTGATCTCGATCTGATTTATATCGACTATACGAAAAACCGAGAAGACGCGCTCACGGACATATCCGCCTCTGTGCATGAAATGTGCAAACAACTGCAGCGACAAGGCTTTAACGCGTTCATCAAACCAGACACAAAGGAACTCGATGCCAAGGTTTTTGTAAGATTTCGAAGGAAAGCGATCAGAGGCGCCTTGGCCATCGCCGGGCTGCATGCTGAACACGTAATATCTCAACGACATCCCCACGCACTCGGTAGGGAATGATGTAGTTGGGATGAATGACCAGTTCGCGCGTGCCGATCACACGCCCAGGTCGCCCCATGCCAGGGAACTCGGCCAAACTGTTCGTCTTTGCCTGGATTTCGAGGGCAAACGACTTTGCTCGTTCGGCGTTATCTTTTTCGATGTAATCGACGATGGCAATTAGATTGGCCAACGCCGTTTTGGTCCACTTAACCGCCATATTTTGAGAAGAACGCATTCACTTCGCTATCGCTTGCAAATTCGCCACGATTTGCCTCATCAATACCCTGTTTGATATCTTGGATTTGCCAAGCCTCGGCTTCGACATATTCCGTGAGCGCAGCAACGGTGATTGCACTTTTATTCCTGCCCGTCGCCTGGATCAGCTTTTCGAGCTGATCCGCCAAGTCAACCGGCAGGCGAACGGTCATCGGCTTATCTGTAATTGGCTTCATAGCTAAAGTACCTCAACTTAAAATTGTAATACACACTCAGTGTACGTATTATAGGATCAATGTCTGGATGTTCCAAGCTGAGGAATTATCGAAATAGATATAAAATTTTAGTTCAAGTCCAAAAATGTCTTGAATAATGCCTTGAAACCCGCATTAAATAAGGCTTTTCTGTTTTTTTACCGGCACGACAGGTGCGTGTAATAGTGGCTTGGAAGCCATATATTTAAAGGATTTACAATTTATATAAGTAATTTCTACTGTCACAAGTACCATGAAAAATATTTCCCAGCCTATCTTCGAACACTCAGGTTGACCAAAGCGGGCTTTACACCGCATACCAAGGTCAGAATTCGGGTAATGACTGAATGCATGGTCATCACGAAAGAGTAGATTGGATCAAGCTTTGTCCATTGACCTGACAATTCTCTCAACAATGTTGAGAGAATTGGAAATTACTGGACAACTTCCGTGTAATCGTTGCGTGGATTCCTCGGATGTCTGCATGGGCGCTGAAACGAACCTTTTGAACCCGCCAAACCTGAGACTCATCAGGCAAATAAGTTATATTCTTCAGCCGCTAAAAAAAACCACTGCGTCCGGGTGTTGTGCCCCCTTTTTATGGCCTCGTCATTATGATGTAAATTTAATTCTTACTACGATTTAAACGTGGCTGACGCTAGAAAATTGAATGACGACAATGTGACAAAATCGTCCCAATCTGATTAAAAACAGAAACAGTATGGGTTGCCACGTTCGATTCGCGTGCCATGATTTTACTGGCCGCACCCGTCGGAGCCATGCCCTTGACCAGGTAGCCTTCGTTTTCTGCCAATGCGCACAGGGAGCAGCATTGTGGGCTTTCCGGTTCCGACTAAAACCTAAATCGCGACAAAGCGGTCTTCTGTGGTCAGGACTTTCGAAATGGCGTTTGCCTGCCCATCGGTAAAACGAATGCCATACTCGGCTTCGGCATGAGCCAGTTTTTCCGACACAGCATCCGGGGACATGATCTGGGCAGACTGATTCTTTTGACCCACGATTTGCTCCAGAGCCCACCGTTCGCTATTCAGCATTTTGGCGGTGGTGTAGTGATCATCGGTGACATGCACGAGGTCGCCCTCTTTGACCAGCGTATCGAAGGCGTGGATAACGGCGCGTGGTGCCACACGCCCCATACTGTGCGCCAGCGAGGTCTTCAGCAAGTCCCGTTTTGAAACGACGACCTCGCGTTCAATCAGGTGCGCGGTAGCAAACTCAATAGCCTGACGACCCGACAATTTATCCAGCCGCTTGACCCCGCCGCTTTCTTTGATGAGTTCCGCCCTGGATTGAATCGCTACAAAATCAATCCAGGCTGCGCCTGCCCTGTATTTCCATTTATCCAGCAGTGCATCATGTGCCACATCGGTCTTTTTTTCCCTCGTGATCAGGGCCGCCATATCTTTCGCATGCGCACTGGCCGTATTGATATCCATCCCCAGTTCTTCCAGTGCAGTCTTGATCTCCGCACGGCATTGACTGAATTGTTCAATCTGCACACGATCAATGCCGGAAATCTCAAAATTGCCTTTGCTGTCGTTGCGAGTCAATTCAAACCTCAACTTCTGCAAACTGGATGCCAGCTCGCTGGTATAGATAGCGCCGATAATGCGCTGCGATTTGAAGATGTCGTCATTGAACATACTGCGCCACTGACCATCGTCACGCTGGGTGGCGTTGATGAACACCGCATGGGTATGGGTTTGCGGATCCAGGTCACGGCAGGTGTTGTGGCGAAACAAAGCAGCGACAATATTTTTGGTGGTAACGCATTCCACTTTGCCGTTCACCATCTGTCGTGTCTGTGCCAGGTTTTCTTTTGTATACTGCAACGCCACCTTGACTGCGTGTTCGAGCGCTTCAAGCACCAGACGATTCTCGGCTACCTCTGCCAGCAGTGATACGCTTTTCGGGGCAGAAAAGGTGATGTCGGTGCCAGTCCGGTGTTCCCGTTGTGCTTCATTCGTTGCCTGGTTCAGTGCAAACCGGCCCAACTCTTGTGTGCCGATTTTCCCTTCCATGCAGGCGCTGAAGTCCTGCTCGTCAATTTTGCCTTTCAGGACCAAATTTACCGCGCCCTTACCGAACCACTCCGACATCTCTAACCCATCATCCTGGGTGTAATAATTATCAGCCGAAAAATAGTGTACTGCTCTGTCGGCACTCCCGATGTTGTTAACGCTGATCATGGCCACCTTCTCTCGCTATAGCATAAGCACGGTTAATCCTGATTTTTATCTGGGTATTGACTTGAAACAGATGGGTAAATTCAGCAGGTTAGCGACGACATAAAACATATGTGATTTTTCGAAGCCAGAAAACATATCCAAAAAATTTATTCTTCAGGACAGTCATTGATTTTGTGCGTCAGACACCTGAACACATCACAAAAGCGCTTTTTTTAGTGCTACTATTTTTTCACCTCGACTGGTAAATAGTTTTCAGGAAGATGATTTTATCGAGAGTCGATTCTTGAAGAGGATGCGAAAACAGATAATACAAATCGACGCAAATCCCCCCACATGGTTTAACCCAAACAACATAACAAATCGCATCAACGGCTGACTGACAAGGCCGAACGACATTCGACTTTATATCCGTCGGATCGGTGCTCGTCCTTCGCCGCTTCATTTTCCGAACAATTTTTCAGTGGGGATTTCTATTTTTATTTTTTTGGGAGTGAACCATGTTAACAGTCTCGAATGGATGGATAAGAAACAGCATCAGTCAGGAACGCATCAAAAGAGTCGTCAACTCTGCCAAGTTATATGCCAACACCGGCAAGCAGGATGACGCCAGATATATGGGGCCAATAGATAGCTTCGTCGATCACTATTTTTTCGGTGATACGAAACGTATGGCGCTGGATATTCTGTATGCACTGTCCCTCAATGCCACGCTGCTGAATAATGAAGCCAGCAGGCCGGAGAGTGAAAAAAGGCGCGATTTGATTGACCAGTATCGTGCCAGTCTAGCCGACGCCCGGCAGCAGTTCCGTGCACTGACACCGGGCAGGACGATCGAATTCAGCAAACCGGGTGTCCGGCCCGGTGAGGGTAATTTATGTTATCTGATTCACCGGGACGAAAATGTCTTGTCGCCGACAGGTATTCCTCTGTACAGCCCAGAGCATGCAGAAAGCGCCGAACCTGGAGCGCCCGTACCTGCGCTCATCCAGATGTTTTCCAAACTGGAGGATCTGACGCTTGATGATTTACTTCATATCAGGTGTCAAGTTTCATGAAGACACACAGGCCTTCAAAAAATCGTCCGTGAAGTTAAAGAGAAAAATGTGATCGATGAGAAAGCAGGTGGCGCAACTGAATTCACTGTGCCACTTTCTAAAAAACTTTCAAGAATATCGCATAGACAATTTACAGTGCAGCGTGTCGTCATGAACCAACTTAACCAATTCAAGCGTGGCTTCAATGCGCAGGAAGCAATGATCTATCTGGGTGTAAAGCGTAAAGCATTTGAAACGCACTTCCGGCCCTTTTTAAATCCAATCCGATTTGGGACCTCACTGTTGTTTGACAAAGTTGACCTGGATCGTATTTGGGATGATCATAAGCGCAGGAATGAGCGGCTCATTACTGAGAAAGGAGAAACATCTTGGGCCGAAAACAAAGAGGTATCTATCAAGACGATCAAGGCAGGTGGTGTGTTGACAAAATATACCGAGGAACTCGACTTCGAGAGCGCTTTGCAAGCTTTGCAGAAGCAGAAAGCTGGTTAATTCAACAGCTCGATGCGATCAGGCAAGTGGTGCTGTTTGGAGTCAGACCTAAATATACTTTTAATAATGCTGCTGCCAAATATCTGATAGACAATAAAGATAAGGTATCCCTGCAAACGGATATCTATATGCTGCAATCCGTCATGCCGTTTATTGGACAGTTAGCGCTGGACAAAATCCATGATGCGACGCTTGAACCGTATGTCCTGAAACGAAAAGCAGATGGTCTTTCACACAAAACCATCAATCTGGCTCTGGCCATAGTTCGTCGAATATTGAATTTGGCGGCCCGAAGCTGGAGAGATGAAGAAAGCGGTAAGACATGGTTGGAAACGCCGCCATTGATCAAACTGCTGCCTTTGGTCGGATATCAGAGAGAACCACGTCCGATTTCATGGGGAGAACAGGCGAAGCTATTTAGCTTTTTACCTGCGCACCTGAAAGAAATGGCTTTATTTGATTTGAATACAGGTGCCAGGGACGAAGTTGTGTGTGGACTGAAATGGGAATGGGAAATTGATCTGCCCGAGATCAACAGTTCGGTGTTTATGGTTCCCAGGGAGAGTGTTAAAGGCAGGAAGCGTTATCGTGTACTGGTTTGCAATACGGTGGCCAGGGAAGTAATCGACAGGCGACGTGGTATGCACGACGACTATGTATTTACTTACCGAGGTCATCGGATTGAAACGATGAACAACTCAGCCTGGCAACGCGCAAGGAAATTAGCCGGATTGGGTGATCTCCATGTACACGATCTGCGGCATACGGTTGGCATGCGCTTACGTGAGGCGGAGGTGCGGGAAGAAACCATCGCTGACGTGCTTTGGCATCATCGGGCAAGTATGACAGCGCACTACTCTGTCGTGCAGGTCAGGGAGTTATACGAGGCTCTGAGCAGGATTACGAATGAGAGCCATCGCAGTAATCGCAGTCTGGTGATGATTGCACGGGAGACCCAAAATACCAGAGTCCCCCAAAAGTCCCCAGACCAAACAAAAAGGGTTACAAGCCTAAACTTGTAACCCCTTGTTTTTACTGGTGCGGCTGGCAGGAATCGAACCCACGACCCCTTGGTTCGTAGCCAAGTACTCTATCCAGCTGAGCTACAGCCGCGAAAGGCCGAATTATAGCACTAGTTTTAATTGAATTGGAAGCCCTAATTTAAACTAATTTTAAATCAGGTTGATTTTAAACTTGTCAGCCCACCCATATACGGATGCAGCACTGCCGGAATCGTCACGCTGCCATCAGCCTGCTGATGATTTTCCAGGATAGCTACCAGCGTGCGCCCTACCGCCAGGCCTGATCCGTTCAGGGTGTGCACAAATTCCGGCTTGCCCTGCGCATTGCGGAAACGCGCCTGCATGCGACGTGCCTGAAAATCGTAAATATTCGACAACGAAGAAATTTCACGGTAGGTGTTTTGTGCCGGCAGCCAGACATTGATGTCATAGGTTTTACCGGACGCGAATCCGATATCACCGGTGCACAGTGCCATGACCTGATACGGCAGCTCCAGTCTTTGCAAAATAACTTCTGCCTGCTGCACCATCTGCTCCAGCGTGGCATCCGAATGATCTGGATGCACGATCTGCACCATTTCAACTTTATCAAACTGATGCTGCCGTATCATGCCGCGCGTATCGCGTCCGTAGCTGCCGGCTTCAGAACGGAAACAGGGCGTATGCGCAGTCAGCTTGATGGGCAGACTGTCGCCAGCAAGGATTTCGTCTCGGACAATATTGGTCAGCGATACTTCGGAAGTCGGGATCAGATACAGCGACTCACCGTCACTGTCCTGCCCGCCTTTTTTTACGCTGAACAGATCGTCTGCAAACTTGGGCAACTGCCCGGTACCGCGCATGGTCGCGGCATTGACGATATATGGCGTATAGCACTCGGTATAGCCATGCTCCATGGTGTGCGTGTCGAGCATAAACTGTGCAAGGGCGCGATGCAGACGTGCTATACCACCCTTGAGCATCATGAAGCGTGAGCCACTGAGTTTTACCGCAGCATCGAAATCAAGTCCCAATGCAGTACCGACATCGACGTGGTCGCGCACGTCGAAATCGAATTGGCGTGGCGTACCGATACGACGCACTTCCACGTTTTGCTCTTCACTGACGCCAACCGGTGTCGCGGCATTCGGAAGATTGGGAATCACTTCAACAAAACGGGTGATCTCGTCCTGTATCTGTTCGAGCCGGGTTGCCGAACTTTTTAATTCATCGGCAATACCATTGACCTGCTCCATCAGAGCGGTGCTGTCTTCGCCCTTGCCCTTCATCATGCCGATCTGTTTGGACAGGCTGTTGCGCAAGCCCTGCAATTCTTCACTGCGCGACTGGCAAAGCTTGCGCTGTGCTTCCAACGCAATAAAGCCATCTACGTCTAATATGAATTTGCGCTGTGCCAGACGGGCGGCAACACTGGCGATGTCTTTACGGAGCAGTTGGATATCTATCATGGCGAATGGTCGTGGTAATTGATTAGGGTGGATACGGGAAGCAGGATTGTAACTTAGCCGGAGCGTTGGGTCGAATGCTGATCACCACCGCCATCCCGCAGGAACGCACCAAAAGTTAACATTTCAAACAGATCCCTGTCATTGTGGGGCAACGGTACAGGTAAATCCAGGCTATTCGCCGGAATTGATACTGCCGACGCCGTCGGCCTGTTTATTGCATGAACAACACGATGATTGAACGGCACATGCAGCCTCCCGGGATCTGGCCGGAATGAATTGACGGATACCGACGTATAAGCAAGGCTCAGACAACCGTGGTGCAGAATGCGATGAACTGCGAAAATCCGGGGGAATGCGTGGCAGATTTTCCGTTATCTTTTCGATTTTTTGGCGGCCGCATCCAGGCTCTTCAGGTGCATCAGCTTGTCGGCGATCTTGATTTCCAACCCGCGCGGCACAGGTTTGTACCAACCGGGTTCCGGCATGCCTTCAGGGATATAGGAGACGCCTGCGGCATAGGCTTCCGGTTCGTCGTGGGCGTACCGATAGGCCTGGCCATAACCGAGTTCCTTCATCAGTCTGGTCGGCGCATTTCGCAAATGCACAGGCACTTCACGCGACCCGTCGTTCTTGATGAAGGCCATGGCCTGATTGAATGCGTTATAACCGGCGTTGCTCTTGGCTGCTATCGCCAGATAAATGACTGCCTGACCCAGCGCCAGTTCTCCCTCGGGTGAACCCAGGCGCTCGTAGGTACTGGCTGCGTCATTGGCAATCTGCATGGCGCGCGGATCAGCCATGCCGATATCTTCCCAGGCCATACGAATAATACGGCGCGATAAATATTTCGGATCCGCTCCGCCATCGAGCATGCGGCACAGCCAGTACAACGCTGCGTCAGGGTTGGAACCGCGTACCGACTTATGCAAAGCAGAAATCTGATCGTAAAAATTATCGCCGCCTTTGTCGAATCGACGCGCATTCAGGGTCAGCGCATTCTGAATAAATTCAGGGGTAATGGCAGTAACGCCGGCAGAATGCGCCGCGCTGTTGGCCTGCTCCAGCAAATTCAGCAAACGCCGTGCGTCGCCGTCGGCATACCCTACCAGAGTGTCAATGGCCGCAGGATCAATATCCACGTGTGCCAGCACTTCCTTCTGCGCGCGCTCCACCAGCTGTTTTAGTTCTTCTTCAGTCAGCGACTGCAGGACATAGACCTGAGCGCGCGAGAGCAAGGCTGAATTGACTTCAAACGAAGGGTTTTCAGTCGTCGCGCCGATAAAGGTCACCAGTCCGGATTCTGCATACGGCAGCAGCGCGTCCTGCTGCGATTTGTTGAAGCGGTGAATTTCATCGACAAACAGTATGGTGTGTTTGCCCATGGCCAGGTTTTGCTCGGCCTGCTCCATGGCCGCACGAATATCCTTGACCCCGGAAAAGACCGCCGAAAGCGCAATAAATTCGCAGTCAAAAGCGTGCGCAGTCAGGCGCGCCAGCGTGGTTTTACCCACGCCGGGCGGCCCCCATAAAATCATGGAATGCGGCCGACCCGATTCAAACGCCAGCCTGAGCGGCTTGCCGGGACCCAGCAGGTGACTCTGGCCGATGACCTGATCGAGTCGGACCGGACGCAAGGCTTCGGCCAGCGGCGGGGTCGGCGTTACTTTAAAGAGATCGCTCATTGCGGATTGTATACGTCTGCTCCGGCAGGAATGGTGAATTTGAACTGATCGGTTTTCAGGGGCGGATTTTTTTCAAAATTCTGCAGCAGAATGATCGTGTTTTTGCCGAAGTTGTCACGCAGGTCCATCTCACGCGGCACACCATTCTGCATACCGATGCTGATCAGCGTAAAGGTGCTGTCTTTGTCTTTCGGTGTTGCCTGCAGCCAGTCCATGTCATCTTTTTGACCGACATCCTTGAGCGTGAAATTCTTTTCCAGATCGTTGCTGCCAAACAGAATTGCAGCCGGACTGGAACTGAGCGCGGTACCAAGCAGTTTGGTGGTGACCTGGTTTAAATCCTTGTCATACATGTAGAGTTTCTCACCATCAGCCTGCAGCAGCTGCTCAAACGGCTTTTGATACAGCCAGACAAACTTGCCGGGCCGGGCGAAGATAAACGTCCCGCTGGACTGGTTCGACAGTCTGGTTTCGCCGTTGACGGCTTTCATCTGACGCTGAATAAAATCGCCCCTGGCTGCATGAGTACTGGAAACGAACGCCTTGAACTGATCCAGCCCGCCGGCCTGCGCGTGAGCCGAAATCAACACGCAGCCGGCCAACAGTGCGGATCTTAAAACTGAATTCATTTTTTTGCCTATTCCGGTGCCTGGGTCGGCACTAATATTTCACGATTACCGTTGCTTTGCATCGTCGAGACGATGCCGCTGTTCTCCATCTGCTCCAGCAGTCTGGCAGCGCGATTGTAGCCTATGCGCAGATTGCGCTGCACCAGCGAGATTGAGGCGCGGCGGTTTTTCAGGACGATGGCGACGGCTGAGTCATACAGCTCGTCAGATTCATTACCTCCGGCGGCAGCAACGCCATCCAGAGCAAGCTGACCGCCATCTTCAGTGGTGCCGCCCTCCAGTATGCCTTCGATGTAATTCGGTTCGCCCTGCTTTTTCAGAAACTCTACTACCCGGTGCACTTCTTCATCGGACACAAACGCGCCATGCACCCGCACCGGAAATCCGGTACCCGGCGGCATGTACAACATATCGCCCATACCCAGCAGTGATTCAGCGCCCATCTGATCCAGGATGGTACGCGAATCGATTTTGCTGCTGACCTGGAAGGCGATCCGGGTCGGAATATTCGCCTTGATCAGTCCTGTGATGACGTCCACCGAAGGACGCTGCGTTGCCAGAATCAGGTGCAGTCCGGCGGCGCGTGCCTTTTGCGCGATTCGTGCGATGAGCTCTTCGACTTTTTTGCCGACCACCATCATCAGATCGGCCAGTTCGTCAATGATGATCACAATGGTGGGCAGTTCTTCCAGCGGTTCCGGCGCATCAGGCGTCAGGCTGAACGGATTCGGAATATGTTTTTCATTGCGCGCCGCTTCGTCGATCTTGTTGTTGTAACCGGCCAGATTGCGCACACCCAGCTTGGACATCAGGCGATAGCGCCGCTCCATCTCGTTGACCGCCCAGTTCAGCGCGTGCCCGGCCTGTCGCATATCGGTGACCACCGGTGCGAGCAAATGCGGAATGCCTTCATAGACTGACATTTCCAGCATTTTCGGATCGATCAGTATCATGCGCACCTGTTTCGGATCGGACTTGTACAACAGTGACAGCAGGGTCGCGTTAATCCCGACCGACTTGCCGGATCCGGTAGTACCGGCAACCAGCAAATGCGGCATTTTGGCCAGATCTGCCACCACCGGATTGCCGGCGATATCCTTGCCAAGCGCAATCGTCAATGATGAAGCACTGTCGTTATAGAGCTGTGAACCGAGAATTTCGGTCAGGCGCACAATCTGACGTTTCGGATTGGGCAGTTCCAGTCCCATATATGTTTTACCCGGTATGGTTTCCACCACCCGTATTGACGTAATTGACAGAGAGCGGGCCAGGTCGCGGGCCAGCCCGACGATCTGTGAACCTTTAACGCCGGTGGCCGGATCGATCTCGTAACGGGTGATCACCGGACCGGGGTAAGCTGCAACGACTTTGACCTCGACACCAAAGTCCGAGAGTTTTTTCTCGATCAGGCGACTGGTAAACTCCAGCGTTTCAACGCTTACCGTTTCCTGTACGGCCTTGGCTTCATCAAGCAGCGCCAGTGGCGGCAAGGCACTGTCACTGAGATCGGAAAACAGTGTGGCCTGCTTTTCCTTTTCAACGCGTTCAGAGCGCACTACCGCCACCACCTGAGGTTCAATCCGGATGGGCGCAGCCTCAACGTGCTTGGCGCGCTCCTGCACAACCACCACCTCACGCTGAATCGCAGCCACCTGTCCAACCTTGCGATCCTGGCGGGCGGTATATTTTTTAATCAGCCACAACACCGCCAGTTCCAGTGCCGCACCGATTTTCTCCGCCACAGTCAGCCATGAAACCTGAAACAGGATGCTGACACCCAGTCCGATCAACACCAGAAAAAACAGGGTCGCACCGGTGAAGCCGAACGTATTGAAGGCCGCCGTACCGATTTCATCGCCCAGCACGCCACCTGGAACATTGGGTAAGGCAAAGTGGTAGGAATACATGCGCAAGGATTCCATTCCCATGCTGCCACAAAGCACAAGCGCAAAGCCGATAGCGCGCAACCAGCCCATGTAATGGTGCTCCGGCTCCCAGTTTTCCATATTGCCCAGTTGCGAATAAGAGCGTGCAACATTGATGACCAGCAACAAAAACCACCACCAGGCGGATTTGCCGAACACGTACAGCAGCAAATCAGCCCCCCAGGCACCCAGACGGCCACCCCAGTTGGCAATGTGATCAACCTGGGTCGATTGTGACCAGGCCGGATCGTTGACCGAATAGGTCAGCAATATCATGGCCAGGAAGACTGTAATTGCCAATAAAATCAACCATCTGGCTTCGCTGAGCAGCATCACCATGCGGCCGGGCTTACCAGGTGTTTTATCTTTATCGGGGGATCTGGTGTAGGCGGCTTTGCTCATAAATCCTGAGGAGAAACATTGTGTTCTGTAAAATAACCTATAATCTTAACCAGTTTTGAAAAACTAGCAATCCAAAAACCACAAGTTACGGTAATTACAATCGTTTAAGTCAAATTTCCCACAGGAATCAATCATGTCTACCCCAAAACACGCTCACGTTCTCATTCTCGGCTCCGGTCCGGCGGGCTATAGCGCAGCAGTCTACGCTGCACGCGCCAATCTGAAACCGGTACTTATCACCGGTGTGGAACAGGGCGGGCAGCTGATGACCACCACCGATGTAGAAAACTGGCCGGCCGATCCCATGGGTGTGCAGGGTCCGGAACTGATGCAGCGTTTTCAGCAGCATGCGGAACGCTTCAACACCGAAATTATTTTTGATTATATTCACACCGCCAAACTCAACGAAAAGCCATTACGTCTGATTGGCGACCAGGGTGAATACACCTGTGATTCCTTAATTATCGCAACCGGCGCGTCAGCGCAATACCTCGGACTGCCCTCCGAACAGGGTTTTATGGGCAAAGGGGTGTCGGCCTGCGCAACCTGCGACGGCTTTTTTTATCGCGGCAAAGAAGTTGCCGTGGTCGGTGGCGGCAATACCGCTGTGGAAGAAGCGCTGTATCTGTCCAACATTGCCAGCAAGGTGACGGTAGTACATCGCCGCGACAAATTCCGCGCCGAAGCGATTCTGATTGATCGTCTCCTGGCCAAGGTGGCCGAAGGCAAAGTCGAGATCAAATGGAATCACACTCTGGATGAAGTCACTGGCGACGCTTCCGGTGTCACCGGCATCAATATCAAATCAAACGATGGAAAAATCTCCGCTGTGCCACTGCACGGCGTATTTATCGCTATCGGTCACAAGCCCAACACCTCGATCTTTGAAGGTCAGCTGGACATGCACAATGGGTATATCAAAACCAGAACCGGTCTTGAAGGCATGGCCACTGCCACCAGCGTACCGGGCGTGTTTGCGGCCGGCGACGTGCAGGATCATGTCTATCGCCAGGCCATCACCAGCGCCGGCACCGGCTGCATGGCAGCGCTGGATGCGCAACGCTATCTGGAAGGCTGAAAAGCAAAGCCATGAAACGCGCAGCGATCAAAGACTTAAATGAATTGGGCAACCTGAAGAATCAGTTGAAGCTGCGCGCCGAACAGGAAAAGCTGGCCCTGCAGCAACGGCAGGCCGAGGAGCGCGAGACGCAAAAGGAAGCCAGTCTTTTCCGGCATAACATTGGCCCAATCACGCCGATCAAGTCTCCCGATACTTTCCAGCACCCGCGCACGGCCACTGCCGCCGTCGCGGCCAAAAGCAGACCCCGGGAAATCACCAGCATGGCCGAGGCGATGCAGAATCCCGAACAGTGGTCGGATGAATTTGATGCCGGCTCAGACGACTCCAGCTATGCCATTGCCGGCAGCGGCCCGGAATTGCTCAACAAATTGCGCAAGGGGCAGTGGCCGGCACAGGCGTTTCTGGATTTACATGGCATGCAGCGCGACCAGGCGCGCAGCGCATTGGCCGATTTCCTGCGCCGCTCCAGACTGGCCAGACTGCGCAGCGTGTGCATTATCCACGGCAAGGGCATCAATTCGCGCCAGCCTGCAGTGTTGCCGGGCAAGGTGCGCAGCTGGTTAAGTCAGTCGGAACTGGTTCAGGCGTTTTGTACGGCGCAGGAGCGGGATGGCGGTACAGGAGCTGTGCAGGTATTGCTACTGTCCACTCAGGCGGGTAATTAAATGGACGGCACAGTTACTGCCCGTGCACCAGCGCCAATGCTTCAAGCAACAAATCCGGATTTCCCAACGCCAGTTTTTTAGAGTCCGACAGGCGCTGCCTGAACGCGCGCGCGCCCATCAGTCCCGTCATCAGTCCCAGCATGTGCCGGGTAATGCTGTTAAGTTTCAGCCCGTGTTCTGCATGGAGATTCAGTTGAGACTGCAGGTAGGGAATCATTGATTCGAGCACGGCGCGGCGCGACTTGACCGGAGCATCGTCCTGATAATAATGCGCATCAAATCCGGCCATCAGATAGGGATGATGATAGGCTTCGCGCCCCAGCATCACGCCATCGACATGCTGCAAATGCAGGTCAATTTCCTCTAGCGTTTTTACGCCGCCGTTAAGGATAATTTCCAGATCAGGAAAGTCACGTTTCAACTGATAGGCAAAGTCATATTTCAACGGTGGAATTTCACGATTTTCCTTGGGGCTCAAACCCTTCAGAATTGCATTGCGCGCATGCACGATAAAAGTGTGGCAACCGGCATCGGCAACCGTACCGACAAAGTCGCGCACAAAACCGTAGGACTCGCTGTCGTTGATACCAATACGGTGTTTGACCGTAACATCAATCGACACGACATCACACATTGCCTTTACGCAGTCGGCGACCAATGTTGGCTCTGCCATCAGGCAGGCGCCGAACGCGCCGCGCTGCACGCGTTCTGACGGACAGCCGCAATTCAGATTTATTTCGTTGTAGCCCCACTGCTCGCCCAGTCTGGCGCATTGAGCCAGATCCTGCGGCTCACTGCCGCCCAGTTGCAGAGCCAGTGGATGCTCCAGCTCGTCAAATTCCAAATGGCGCGCCACGTCGCCGTGCAGCAAGGCACCGGTAGTCACCATCTCGGTGTACAGCCACGTATGCCGCGTGATATGGCGGTGAAATTGGCGGCAGTGTCTGTCGGTCCAGTCCATCATGGGCGCGACAGACAAGGTACGTGCAGGGACAATATTTTTACTGTTTAAAGAGGGCGTCATTTTGAACTTCAATTTACTTTTTAAGCATCGAACTGCTGTTTTCAGTCAACGCCGGAGACTCGCATGCGCGGAATTCATCAGTCCTGATGCCATCGGACCGTTTGGCATCCATTGATTGTCTCTCAGAGCAACTTCAGCCAATTTTTCTAAGGCCTTCGATTCCTGACCGCAACGCGCCTCGGCATAGGCCGACAACAACAAAAACTTTTCTTTCTGCTCAAAACTGTCAAACATCCATATCCCTGCATTTCGCGGCTTTGAACCCTCCGCCAATGTGTGATTAATCATAGGCAAAACCAAATCGCAACGCTGTTCTATGAGCATGAAAGAAATATTCTGCGATAAAGATGGATCGCACCATCCAATATCAACCGCATCAACAGAAAGTTTAAATGCCTCTGCATTTTGCTTTAACAAGATATCAGCCTGCACTGCGTTTTTGTAAAACGCGCACAACCTTAACCGGGCCTGCGACTCATGATGTTCATTAATCCAGGTAATCGCTGTCTTTCGCGACGCTACAGGATTGCCGGCATACATTTGGGCATTGGACAAGTTTTCAGCGACAATCTTTGTATGCGAACCAAAATTCCAGGAATTCTCCCATAGCCCCAAGTTTGTGCTCCAGCTGACCCTGGATTCTACCCAGATTGACGCCGACTGAACATTGAGCACCGTGAAAATCAGTAAGACTGGTAGCCGGAGATTGAAAATGCGGGCAGACTCAACACCGACAGTAGCGGATTCGCCTGAGTCTTTGCTCATTATCATCGCAAATGCAAGATACAACAAGGCAGCACTTGAAGAAAGGTAGCGATCAGCCAGCAAACTTCCATAGGACGGTTCAATAAACGCTGCCATCAGTGCGTGGGATATTATCACCACAACAGCACTCAGAGCCAGCCACGCACTTGTTGCAGATCGCTTTAACATCCATCGAAACAGCAATCCTGCAAAAATGAAAACAACAACCAGAACGGCAAACACTGTTACAAGGGGCAATCCGGCATACCAGCCCGGCGACTTGACCGGGGCCTGATCAAAAAAAGGGAGAAAAATATTTAAAATTGAACGGGTAACAAATTCGACAAGCAGTCTGAATCTTTCATCGCCGGATTGTACTGCGCGGTGCGCCATATGAGAATAACCGGATCCAATTCCCAGCACGGCGGTTCTGAGCAGGAAATAACTGACCGATGCCGTCAAAACACCCAAAATCCAATTCCACCAGTAGCTATTCCAGATCGTATTACTTCGCCTCCTCACTAAGTACAATGCAACGAGAACGATTGGAACCCAAACCACGCCAGTATCTTTAGCTGCACACGCCAGCCAGACCACGGCAAACCCGCGCAGCAAACCATTCAATCCGTTTTCAGGCATCGCACCAGTTTTTTCCTTTTCGTGGGCGCGCAATATCCAGTGAACAGCCAACAATACAAAGCATCCCAGCAAAAGGTCTGCACGTGCCGAAATCCAGAGATAGGTTTCCACAAAAATCGGACTCAATGCCAGCACAACTGCCAATGTCATTAACGGCATTGACACGGACAACAACGAACGTGATCTCAGGTATTCATTCAAAACTGACAGCGTCAGACAACCCTGAATAAAGAAAATAACAAGGTTGATTACCTTTGTCGTACTGACCGATAAGCCCGCAAGATAGGGCAGAGAGATCGAAATCACAGTCAAGGGACGCCAGTATGATGCGCTGTTAATCGCATAGGGTCCCAACAATGCTTTAATCGACCACTGTGCATGGTCCGCGATGATGTACTGATCATCCCAAATTGCTTCGTTATTGACAAATAACAGTGTGGGTAACAATAAAACAAAAAGTAACAGGAATGCCCGCTGAAGCCTGAAGGCCGGGTCAACAAAAAAGTTTATGCGCATCGGCATACCGTGCTAAAAATTTCTTGGTGAATCATAATGTGCTTCCGATCAATCCAAAGAAATTGGAATTATTTTTTATTTTCGAAACAGAACTGCCGCTGTTTAAGCATTCATGGTGATTTAACACTGATAGCGAGATTTGGTTTTGGCAAACGTTTAAAAATCTCACCAAAATAGTGAGGATCCTGTATCGCATACGTCGACCAGACTGCATACTCATTTGCATAAATGCCGTTATGTAAATGGTAAATTGTTGTGATTACCTGCAATGCTTCAGTCGGTCTTTGGTTATAAGCATAAGCCATTGCCAAACGATGCAACACCGGAGGAAAGGCAAATCTCAAGGACAGTGTCTCCAAAAAATGAATGTCCTCTTTTGGCATATCCGGGGATATTTTGATCCGAATAATTTGAAAATAATCATAAAATTGCGGATAAAGCGTAAACAACGGGGGGTCTATGCTGCCTGGCCCGGACTTTTCTCCTGCCTGTATCCATGCCAGTGCGTCAAACCCAATCATGACGCGGTAGTAATCAGCAGACACTCCGACAAGAATCACCACACTGAATACACAAAACGCCACGATCCACTTGCGACCTATAGCGACGATTTTCCAGCCCAATTCCCGTACATGAAGTGCACCGACTATTACGCCAAAAGGCATCAATATAAAGGCATTCCACAATGGAAATTCCACAAGACTATGCAAAAAAATGGCGAGCAATATTAAACTCAAAAATCGCACTTCAAGTTTGTGCCAGCGTTTTATGCAGCAGAAATAAAACCAAACGGCGGCCAAGGAGAAAACCAGGACAGTCAGTGGCCATCCCGTTTCAGCAGCAAATCCCAACAAAATATTGTGCGCAAACTCGCTGTATTCTGTCGGTTTAAACAGTGTCGACAATATTACCTGTTGCTCTCCAAATTGATACCAGCCAACCCCGAACCAGGGATGCAATCTGCTCATTGTCCAAGCCTGTTGCCACAACACCAGACGAACGGAGGTTTGCGTTGCGCGATGCCCCGATGTATCTAATGCGATGCCAACCAATGACCCAATATCAGGCAGATACAAAACCAACGCAATGTAAAACAGCAAAAGGAAGGCCAAGACCAGTTTGTAAAGTCTGGTGCGCTGCTCTGACTGATGCCAACACAAAACCACAAATAACGGCAAAATAATCCAGGCAATACGGGATTGAGTAAGTGCAATTCCAATCAGGATAACCACAGCCAAACCGACCGCTGCCCATGAATTGATCCGTCGTGTTAAAAACAGCCACCAGACCGAGGCCACCGAAAAGCAATTCAGCAAGGCTAGCAGATTCGGTTGCGCGATATTGGCAAACGGCCTGGGATTCTGATCGTGAGCCAGCGGCATTACCCAGGGCGACCAGTTTAAATTGATTAACTGGACATGTTGGAAGATCACTGAAATAACACTAGTGAGTATAAACGTGCAGGCTAAAGTAAAGCACAACTCACTTAGATCTTCGTGAGCGGCACGAATAGTTGAGCCGAAAACAAGCGCAACGCAAAAACACAGCAGGTACAGAATCGCAAACAAACTTTCAACCGGGTAAAGAATAAACCCGTTAATTGTTTGCAGTGCAATCACCAAAATCAGGCCTAATGGGAGGACAACTGCACCAGGTATCCGCAATGGTGCTTTTGTGGTCCACCCCCACAGACTTAATCCAGATATCACAGAAAATATCGCTAAAGCTTCATTGGAAAAATTGCGATAGGGATGGTAATGAAATGGATCTAGAAATGCCAACAACAGTAAAGAAGCAAATATAGCGAATGCAGGCGTGGGCTGTTTTAATTTGAGCATTTATTTGATCTGACATCAATTAAAACGCCCAGTCGGGCGTTTTTTAATTACAGTACATCAACACCGGTTAGGAGCATGCGCGGCAGGATGAATCGATACGAAAAATTGGCTGAGCGAAGACAGATTTTGGCTATTTATCATTTAGTCAATACCGAGTGTATTGACTAAAAAAATAGGCCAAATATGGACCGCTCAGGCGATTTTGCAGCCGATTCTGCTCTGCCGCGCGCGTTCCTAGATCACGTCGACAATCTGTGCGCTGCGCGCATCAATTACCACAAACATCGGGGTCAATTTATTTGTCATTACAATGAAAAGAACCTGTCTGTCCGGATGATTTATTTCATAGTTTCGCAACTTGGTCCGATTTTCAGAATCGGCCATAATTTGCTGACTGCTCCTGCCAGCCGCCTTAACCTGCTGGATGACTTGTTCAAACGGGATAAAGTACTGGGGTAAATTCTGTATTCCCATACCACCAAGACTGCTGAACACGATGTCGTTTCTTGTTTTTATATCGTCAGGTTCTTTGGTGCCAACATAGACTGGCCCCCATATCGGCAGACTGCTGAATTGACTGTTGGACAATTTCAAATCTTTACCGTCTATTTCGCTGGCTCTAACCATATAAAAATGGTTCTCAGCGAAAGCAAAAAAAACCGGTCTGGAAGAAAAAATACTATAAGTACCATACAGCATAAATGCAAACTGGCAAATCAATATGATAAAAATATCAAACTTGAGGTATTTTTTATGAGGCTTGAAGATGACCAGCATCACCATTGGACCGATGATCACATCAACACAAATGAGCACCATCAAAAGATGCGCTCCCGCGGCGGCGAAAAAAAGCCTGCCGGGATACCAGATAAAATTAATTAACATAAACAGGATTGCGAGTACCACAACACTGCCCAGAAAATGTAATGCTGATGCTTTATATCTAGTCATAAAAAATTTCTAGCAAAAAAAGCACGGCAAGCCGTGCTTTTTTATATGCGCTGTATCAGCAAATACCAGCTGCCAGACAAGAACCGGATTTTGTCCAAGTCAACAAGTTGGAAGCGTTAGTTGATGTAGGAAAGGACGGTGTTAATTGATAAGTATAAGTGGTCGATGATACGCTGGCGCTTGAAGTAGCCAGAATAACGCCGGCGCCACTAGTCGTGATTGATGTAACCATGCCAGATGCCCCAGCCGCCGCAGGAACTTCACCAGTCGTATTGCTATTGCCGCAATTTGCAACCGTACCAGTCAGGCCATTATCAGTTACGCACAACTCAACGGCAACTTTGAACGGTGCAGTAGCGCCGACAACCTCAGAGAACTTTGCTTTGGTTGTGTAAGTTTGATACTGAGGCACAGCAATCGCAGCTAAAATACCGATAATTGCAATAACAATCATTAATTCGATCAGCGTAAAACCATTTTGTTTGAAAGTCGCATTCATATTTTTTCTCCAAGAAAGTAGAACGATTTCTACATAATTTAACTAAAGCAAAGTGCGTGCCAGAAATATTTCACTAATACAACCTTGTTTCCTCGTGCTGATTCCCTATCACTTCAAAAAATTTGTCAAAAACTGACTTAATTTGTCAGTTAGCAAAAAAATTTAAACCCTTACTAAATTTTTACGTGGATTTCATTATTGAATAAATATCGAAAAACCAGCCGGCACTTTAAGTGCATAGCCCAGCAGCGATACAAGAACCAGATTTTGCCCATGTAACAGATGCCGATGCTGTTGAGCTGCTGGCAATAGTTGGCGTAATCACATAACTATAAATTGTGCTGGATAAACTGGCACTAGATTGTGCGGTAATTTGCCCGGAATCAATTACTGTAATACTTTGAACAGCGCCTGAAGCAGTAGCATTCGCCGGCATACCGTTATTGCCTGCAGCACAACCTGTAATTGTCCCGCCAATCGCCAAGCCTTGCTGGACAACGCATACCTCCACACCGAGTTTAAACGGTGTCACAGCAACGACAACTTCTGAAAATTTTGCTCTGAGTGTATAGAGCTGGTATTGAGGAACTGCGATTGCCGCCAGTATGCCAATTATCGCAATGACGATCATCAATTCAATCAAGGTAAAGCCTTTTTTATTTGATTTCATTTTTCCACTGACATAAAGTTGCAATTATTAAACCATAAGCAATAAACAAGCCAGATATAGTCGCGACGCTTGCAATGCCTGAAATCTTGAATTATAGAATAAAAGATAACAACTATTCTGAATTGCAGAACAGATCAGACAGGCTCGCCCTATGGATTCAGAGCATTCATTAAAAACTCTGTAACGAATCAACCCGCCTGAAACATCAATTGTGTACCTGACAAATCGATTACATCACCGTGCATTAACTCTTTGACCTTATTTCCAATAGCGACGTCATTGACTAAGGTTGGCTTCAGCCCTTCTACGTGGGTCAAAAAATAAGTGTTATTAGTTTGTGTAATCGTCGCCACCTGCACACCAGGACTGCCGACAGTCGTCAATTCCTTATTCAGAATTAATTGCCTTCCAGCATTATTGCCATTCAAAACCTTGATAAACCCATACTTTACAGGCCCCGCCGAAACAGCAGCACCGGGTCCGTAAGCGTCGCCTTTCAGCGAAGAATCCGCATCAAACTTAATCAGATATTTCGCCATGGATATCACATCGCCATTCTGCAGAAAATGACGCTTCACCGGCTGACCATTTACCTGCGTGCCGTTAGTGCTGCCGAGATCCTCGAGATAATAATCATTCATCTGCGTTTCAATAACGGCATGACTACCGCTGATGGCTAAATGATTCAGCACGATGTCATTGTTAGGCCTGCGTCCGATAGACACTTTGGGTTTGTTGATCAGTACTTCCTGCAAGATCGCGCCGTCTAAGGTCACGCTTATCTTCGCCATTGAAAACTCCCTTATATTTATAAGTTATTGCTTTTCACTCAATGCATGAATCAGTCAGGCGTTAAAAAATTGTTTTAAACCGCCTCTTTGGATACCGTTAATTCTGAACAGGATCACCGAAATATTGTCGCGACCACCCTGCCGGTTGGCCTCATCCACCAGCTCACTGCACATTTGCTGCAGATTGAGATGGCTTTTTTGCAATATATCCTGCATTTTTTGTGTATTCAGCATGTCAGACAGACCATCCGAACACAGCAGATAGACATCACCCGTTTGCACCTGATGCAAATTGACTTCCACTTCCACCGGATAACCGACGCCGACTGCACGCGTAACCAGATTCTTGATATCAGAATACAGAGCAGATTCAGCACTAATCATGCCAGCGTCTATCTGTTCCTGTACAACGGAATGGTCGCGGGTAATCTGGGTCAACTGCCCGCTGCGCAATCGATAGGCGCGCGAATCGCCGACATGCGCCACAATCATCGTTTCCCGATAGCACAATGACATCACCAGGGTCGTACCCATGCCCAGGTATTGCGGATCTTTGAAGGAGGTATTTAATACCGTGTTGTTGGCCAGCTCAACAGCCTGCTCGACCATCTTCACAAGCTGGTTGACCTGATAAGGAATCAACAGCGACAGAAAGCTGTTCAACCTTTCGTTGAGGTACTCCCGGATTACCGAAACTGCAATTTCACTGGCCACTTCACCGGCATTGTAACCACCCATTCCGTCGGCCAGAACAGTCAGGGCGCTTTGCGGACATACGGCAATCGCGTCTTCATTATGCGCTCGCAGCAGACCTACATCGGTTTGAGCCGCGTAGTCTATGCTGTCGCTATTTTTCATGAACACAAGATTTCAAAAATATTACCAGGAAGTTAATTGGATGAGCCGACCGGTCACTATAGCAAAGTTCAAGTCAGTTTTGGACCAGTCACCGTTGAATAAACGTAACAATTTGGTTCCAACTTCGCCGACCGGCATAAATATAGCCAACGGCACCACATCGTCACACCCCCCAAGGTTTTCATGGAACATTTAACAACGGCCAGAGCGTAAATTCGCTTGAATTCACGCTGCGCAACAGAAAAAAAATGGGAAGCATCCGCCTCCCATTCAATTTACTGTCAGTGCCTGAAAAAATTACAGCATGGCTTTTAACAAACGTGCCATTTCTGATGGATTTTTTGTAGCCTTGATGCCGCATTCAGCCATGATGTCCAGTTTCGCCTGGGCAGTATCAGCTCCGCCTGAAATCAGCGCGCCGGCGTGACCCATGCGCTTGCCTGGCGGTGCGGTTACACCGGCAATGAAACAAACCACAGGTTTTTTCATGTTGTCGCGTATCCAGTAAGCTGCATTGGCTTCGTCCGGACCACCAATCTCGCCGATCATGATGACGGCATCGGTATCAGGATCATCGTTAAACATTTTCATGATATCGATGTGCTTGAGACCGTTGATCGGATCACCGCCGATACCCACTGCGCTCGACTGTCCAAGACCCAACGCGGTCAGCTGACCAACTGCTTCATAGGTCAGTGTGCCGGAGCGTGAAACCACGCCGATACGACCTTTGCGGTGAATATGCCCCGGCATAATGCCGATCTTGATTTCATCAGGGGTAATCAGGCCCGGGCAGTTCGGACCCAACAGCAAGGTCTTGCTGCCGGCTTTTGCCATGCGATCTTTTAACATCATCATGTCGCGCACCGGGATGCCTTCAGTGATGCAGATCGCCAGGTCCAGATCCGCTTCAACAGCTTCCCAGATGGCAGCGGCTGCACCTGCCGGTGGCACATAGATAACAGATACGGTGGCACCGGTTGCTGCCTTGGCCTGGCTGACATTGGCATAAATAGGAATGCCTTCAAAGTCTTCGCCAGCTTTTTTAGGATTAACGCCGGCAACAAAACAGTTTTTGCCGTTTGCGTAATCACGACACATGCGTGTGTGGAACTGTCCGGTTTTACCTGTGATACCTTGGGTAATTACTTTGGTGTCTTTATTGATTAAGATTGACATAGTGTTTCCTTGTTATTGAGCGGCAGCAGCGGCAACCACTTTCTGGGCAGCCTCTTCCATGGTGTCTGCGGAGATAATGGGCAATCCTGAATCCGCCAGCATTTTCTTGCCGATTTCTTCGTTGGTACCCTTCATGCGCACTACCAGCGGCACTTTTAACGACACCGCTTTGGATGCAGTGATCACGCCTTCGGCAATCACGTCGCAGCGCATAATTCCGCCAAAAATATTGACCAGAATGGCTTTGAGGCCAGGATTCTTCAGCATGATCTTGAATGCTTCCGTAACTTTTTCAGCTGTTGCTCCGCCGCCAACGTCGAGGAAGTTGGCTGGTTCGCCACCGAATAATTTGATGGTATCCATGGTTGCCATAGCCAGTCCGGCACCGTTTACCAGGCAGCCGATATTGCCGTCCAGCGAGATATAGGCCAGATCAAATTTGGACGCTTCGATTTCAGCCGGATCTTCTTCATCCAGATCACGGTATGCCACGATTTCCGGTTGACGGAACAGCGCATTGGCGTCGAAATTGAATTTGGCGTCCAGTGCGATGATTTTGCCGGAGCCGGTCACGATCAGCGGATTGATTTCAGCCAGGGAAGCATCGGTTTCCATGAAGGCTTTGTACAGGCCTTGCAACTGAACGCGTGCATCAGCGACGGAGCCTTCCGGAACGCCGATCTTGCGGGAAATGTCATCGGCTTCTGCATCCTGCAGACCGGCTGTCGGGTCGATGGCAATATGATGAATTTTTTCAGGATGTGAAGCGGCCACTTCTTCGATGTCCATGCCGCCTTCACTGGAGGCCATCAGTACCACGCGCTGGCTGATGCGGTCCGTGACCATACTGACATACAGTTCTTTTTTAATGTCGGCGCCTTCTTCTATCAGGAGACGACGCACTTTCTGACCTTCAGGGCCGGTTTGATGGGTCACCAGTTGCATGCCAAGAATGGCTGTTGCATATTCTCTGACCTGTTCCAGCGATTTTGCCACTTTAACGCCGCCGCCCTTGCCGCGACCACCCGCATGAATCTGTGCTTTCACAACCCATACTGGTCCGCCTAAGGTTTCAGCCGCTTTGACTGCATCGTCAACTGTCAGACAGGGGATGCCGCGCGGAACGGTTACACCAAATTTACGGAGAATTTCTTTGCCCTGATACTCATGGATTTTCATGCGATTTCCCTTCAAACGCTCATTATTACTAATTAAAAAAATAACCCGATTTACTGACTCTGGTGCACGGGGACATCAAACCCAGTGCGAACTGATACGTTGTCACTTATTTTTTTGCAATTAAATTCAATAAACTGGTCTCACCAACTTGCGCCAAACGCCAGCAATAACTATTCACTATAGTTGCTGATTTGATTTGGAGAGGAAGTTGTCGCGAGTTTTGACATTATTTTTTCACGCGCAGTCGGGCAGCCATGTCGCAGACAAGGTTGCATTTTAAAAACATGACGGGAAAATAATAATGGACAGAACATGGGAAAGGACTGGGCTTATAGTTGTCGGCTTACTGCCTACAAAATTAAAAAAGCCACATCTAGCGTCGCCGGCGCAGTTTCTACGCTGACAGCCGCTCTTGCGGCACTGCAAAAATATCGGTGGGAGTGTAGCACAGGTAAAAGGTTCTCAGTTTCATCCTGAGCAAATAGATTACTGCAGCCAGTAAAAAAATCTGTTTTTGTTATATTTCAGGAATGTATTGCAAAAAAACAGCTTTATCCGGCCCGCATCGACTGAGTCCGTTGACCTATTCCACGATATCGATCTCATCGACCTCTCCGCGCAAAGCTGCCTTGATGGCATGCGAGGAAAACCCGCGCTGGGCGAGATAGCGGATTTGCTGCGCGCGCTGCTCCCGGGTATCGCGGATGGCAGCATCGGCTTCATCCTGCCCCGGTTCGGCTCCGCGCATGCGTCCAAACTTTTTTTGCCAGACCGCACAGGCTCGGGCCACCTCGGTCTGAGCCAGTTCGGCGCGACTCTGTTCAAGTAGCTGCGGATCCAGTTTATGTGTCTGTAACTCGGCCATGATCCGGTTATTGCCGTAACTTTCCAGACGACGGCGGATCAGGGACTCGGAAAAGCGTTCGCTGGACAAAAAACGCTTACTTTCCAAAAAATCAAGCAAGGCGTCGATATCGTCACCCTCCTCGGCGTATTTAGCCAGCTTGCGTCCAAGCTCAAGCCGGCTATGTTCGCGCAGAGACAGGAAACGCAGCGCCCTACTCTTTAGACTGAGCTTTTGCTGCTTTGGATGCATTGGCGATGACTGAGTTTTCTTCCGATGCGGCAACCGCTTTACCTGCTTTGGGCTCAACAAAGGCCGGCAATTCCGGTACGCCCAGATGCACACGTACCTTGTTTTCAATTTCACGCGCCAGCGCCGGACGCTCTTTTAAATAGTTGCGGGCATTGTCTTTACCCTGGCCAATGCGTTCGCCGTTGTAGCTGTACCAGGCGCCTGCTTTTTCCACAATTTTGGCATCCGAACCCAAATCCAGAATTTCACCTTCACGTGACGTACCTTCACCGTACATGATGTCAAAATGCGCTTCCTTGAACGGTGGCGCCACCTTGTTTTTGACAACTTTGACTTTAGTCTCGTTACCGACGACTTCTTCACCGGATTTGATTCCGCCCACCCGACGGATATCGAGTCGCACCGATGCATAAAATTTCAGAGCATTACCGCCTGTGGTGGTTTCAGGATTGCCAAACATAACGCCGATTTTCATACGGATCTGGTTAATGAAGATCACCAGTGTATTTGTGCGGTTGATGGTTCCGGTCAGTTTGCGCAATGCCTGAGACATCAGACGCGCCTGCAGACCCGGCAGCGAGGCACCCATGTCGCCTTCAATTTCGGCCTTGGGCGTCAACGCGGCAACCGAGTCAATAACGATCAGGTCAATACTGCCGGAGCGTACCAGTGCTTCAGTAATTTCGAGCGCCTGCTCACCTGTGTCAGGCTGGGAAATCAGCATGTCGGACAAATTAACGTCCAGTTTTTGCGCGTAACCTACGTCCAGTGCGTGCTCGGCATCGATAAAAGCGCAGGTACCGCCCAATTTCTGCATTTCAGCAATGACCTGCAATGCCAGCGTCGTTTTACCGGAAGACTCGGGTCCGTAGATTTCAACCACGCGGCCGCGCGGCAGGCCACCAACACCCAACGCCACGTCAAGGCCCAGCGAGCCGGTTGATACAACAGCAACTTCTTCCACAACTTCACCGTCAGCCATGCGCATGACTGAACCCTTGCCGAACTGCTTTTCAATTTGCGCTAACGCTGCAGCAAGTGCCTTGGCTTTTTCTGCATTGGGGAGTGGTTTTTTATCGTCCATGGATATCTTTCAGCAAGTAGTGAACAGGGGGTCGGTGTTGCATTGTTTTTTTCAATAAATCGTATTCTACTGCAATTTTTAACTACTGTATAAAAAAACAGTTAAATTATCAAAAATTATCAAAAATTATCAAAACTGTTGCCTGGAACTCAAAATAGCACCATATTATTGCAAAAAAGAAATGCTAATGATTGCGATAGTAATAACAGGCGCCACACAGCGCGATGCCGACCAGGTACATCAGCCAGGTCTCGGAAACGACGTAGGGATACAGCATCAATATCACCCCTATCCACTTGACGTGCTGGTGCGCCGTTTTTTTTCCGTAGTAGTAGGCGGCCATTCCGATGACGCCAAAAACGATGGCACCGAAAATATAGCCAGGGCCGGGCAGGGTAAATCCCATAGCCTGTAATGTGTTTAATTCATCCATGAGGTTTGGCGTGCGTTGTGGTCAAGGTCGCATTTTAGGGCAGATTGCTGCGCCGGATGTCCCGGACTGCAAGATTGTTTCAATGCATCTGCGGCCCATGTTAAGCTTTCGGCACTCTGACAACAGTGCATGCAATCATGGAAAAAGGTCGTCTGGAAGCGTTCAGTGATGGCGTTATCGCCGTTATCATCACCATCATGGTACTTGAGTTGCATGTGCCGCATGGTGCTCAGCTTGCCGGTCTGATTCCGCTCCTGCCGAAATTTATCTGCTACGTACTGAGCTTCGTCCACGTGGGCATTTACTGGAATAACCACCATCATTTATTTCAGGCCGTCAGACAGGTCAGCGGTCGGGTGCTCTGGGCCAATCTGCATCTGCTGTTCTGGCTGTCTTTACTGCCGGTGTCGACGGACTGGATGGGTGAAAACCATTTTGAACAGATTCCGGTCATCTTCTACGGGGTGATATTGCTCATGTGCGGCCTGGCCTATGCCATTCTGGTCCGTGCGCTGCTGGAAAAACACGAACACGATTCGCTGCTGGCGCGCGCCATCGGGCGCGATAAAAAGGGAAAAATATCGGTGCTGCTGTACGCTGTCGGGATCGTGCTCGGATGCTTTAATGCCTGGCTTGCGATTGCGCTGTACTTCACTGTCGCTGCCATGTGGCTCATTCCGGATTCGCGTTTTGCAGCTTACCTTGAAAAATAAACGCAGCACTGTCTGCAGACCGGGCGGCAAAGCCCGATCTGCGGCCGAAATCAAATAACCTGGGTTTGCGCTTCGTCACCGGCCCGGGCCCGTATTTCACCGATTTGCCAGACCTGCTCGCCTGCAGCAGTCAATTGCGCAATCGCGGCCTCGGCGTTTTCCCGGGACACAATCACTGCCATGCCGATACCGCAGTTGAATACCCGGTGCATTTCAGCATCGGCAACATTGCCATGCTGCTGCAGCCAGGTAAACAGCGGTGGCATCACCCATTTGCTGTGATCAAGGACCGCAGTCAGATGCGCACCCAGAACGCGCGGCACATTTTCCACCAGACCGCCGCCGGTAATATGCGCCATGCCCTTGACTTCAAGCGCATCGATCAGCGCAAGCAAAGGCTTGACGTAAATCCGGGTCGGCGCCATCAACACGTCGGAGAGTTTTTGACCATGAAAGTCGCCGTCAAGATCAGGCTGGGCGACTTCGATAATCTTGCGCACCAGCGAATACCCGTTGGAATGCGCGCCGGAAGAAGCCAGTCCCAGCACGACATCGCCAGGATTGATTCTGGAACCGTCTATGATTTTTGATTTTTCAACCGCACCGACAGCAAACCCGGCCAGATCATATTCACCGTCCGGATACATGGAAGGCATCTCGGCAGTTTCGCCACCGATCAGCGCACAGCCAGCCTGCTCGCAGCCCTGGGCAATTCCCTTGATGACGTCCGCAGCGGCAGCCACATTCAGTTTGCCGCAGGCGAAGTAGTCCAGAAAAAACAGCGGCTCGGCGCCCTGCACCAGAATATCATTGACGCTCATGGCCACCAGATCAATGCCCACCGTGTCATGGCGGTTCAGGTGAAACGCCAGCTTCAATTTGGTGCCCACGCCGTCGGTACCGGCCACCAGCACGGGCTCCCTGAACTTTTTGCTCACTTCAAACAGCGCGCCGAATCCGCCTATGCCAGCCAGAACACCTTCGCGCATGGTGCGCTTTGCAAACGGCTTAATGGCATCGATTAAGGCATCACCTGCGTCGATATCAACGCCTGCGTCACGATAAGAAAGAGAAACTTGAGAAGATGTAGTCATATATCTGGCTGAGTAATTGGGTAGGATGCAGTAAAAATAGAAGGAATGGTGTTCTATCGGGTAAAATTCGATGTTTTAATTCCGGGCACAACCATTTTGTCGACAGCGCGCCAATAAAGATCAGCATTTTAACTTAAAAGCCCCCTCCGGAACCGTAAAATTCTCACCAGAACACGCCATGAACTTTACTAAAGAACAATTTCAAACTGCAATCTGGCTGCTGCTCGGCCTGGTTCTGGTTGTGCTGTTGATCATGCTGGGGCCGGTGTTGATGCCATTCGTGACCGCTGCGATCCTGGCTTACACGCTCAATCCGGTGGTGGACCGATTAAACCTGATCCGTCTGGGTAAATGGCTGATGCCGCGCTCGCTTGCGGTGCTGACTGCGATGATTCTGCTGCTGTCCGGCATTCTGACCGTGATCCTGATCGTCGTGCCGGTGGTTGAAAATGAAATTCCGCTGCTGCAGGATCAGATCCCCAAATTTCTGGATCAGCTGCACGACACCCTCGAACCCAGACTGCTTCAATACAATATCCATGTGCAGCTGGACAGCGCCAGCATCAAACAGATGCTGGCCAGACAGCTCTCGGAAAGCAGTGAAAAATTTGCCTCGGCAGCGCTGTCCTCAATCCGCGTGGGTGGCACAGCCGTGCTTGGCCTGATTGCCAACGTGCTGCTGATTCCGATGGTGCTGTTCTACCTGCTGCTGGACTGGCATGCCATTACCCGGCGTCTGCATCTGGCCATTCCGCGCCGCTGGGTCAACAAGACCACCGAAATCGCGCAGGAAACGGATAATCTGCTGGCGCAATATCTGCGCGGGCAGCTCCTGGTCATGCTGGTTCTGGCCAGTTACTATTCCTGCGCACTGACCGTGGCCGGATTCAATGTTGCCCTGCCGGTCGGCATTTTAACCGGGCTGCTGGTGTTCATTCCGTACATCGGTTTCGGATTTGGATTATGTCTGGCCGTAGTTGGCGCGGTGCTGCAGCCTGATCCCCTGCATGGTTTGCTGATGGTCGCCATCATCTACGGCATCGGTCAGATTATCGAAGGTTTTTATCTCACGCCGCGGCTGGTCGGCGAGCGCATCGGCCTGCCGCCGCTGGCGGTGATTTTTGCGTTACTGGCGTTCGGCCAGTTATTCGGATTCATCGGCGTCCTGCTGGCCCTGCCGGCAGCGGCAATCAGTTCAGTCGGATTCAGGCATTTGCGCAACCTCTATTATCGAAGTCGTTTTTATACCAATACATGAAACAACTGCTGTTAGAACTGGATGCCCCTCATCCACAAACACTGGACTCTTTCGTCATCGGTCAGCACGCCGAACTGGTGACGCTGCTGCAACTGTTTGCGCGCCGCGCACCCAGCAGTTTCGGAGAACGCGCAGTGTATATCTGGGGCGATACCGGAGCGGGCAAATCCCACCTGCTGCACGCGCTGGCGCAGGGAACAACGGCGCGCTATATCAATGCAGCCACACCGCCGGCGGAAATGGAGTATGCGGCCGGAATGAGCCTGTATGTGCTCGACGACTGCCAGAAATTCGACGAACTGCAGCAGATAGCAGCCTTCAATTTATACAACCAGGTCAAAGAACATGCCGGTTATTTTGTTGCCGCCGGCAACCTGCCGCCGGCGCTGCTGAACGTGCGCGAAGATCTGCGTACCAGGCTGGGCTGGGGATTGATTTATCAGCTGCACGGACTGAGTGACGAAGAAAAAATTGCCGCGCTGGCGCACGCCGCCAGCGCGCGCGGCGTGACCATACCGGGCGGTGTCCTGCCTTATCTGATCACGCACTTCCGGCGTGACATGCCCTCGCTGTCCGGCATGCTGAATGCCGCAATTGATTTATCTTTGGAAACCAACCACCCCATCACCCTGCCCTTTTTGCGGGACGTGATACAACAGCAAAAGATCAGCAATGAATAATCCGCGCATCGCCATTTTTGATTTGGACCACACCCTGCTGCCGATCGATTCCGATTTTGAGTGGGGGCAGTTTCTGTGCAGGACCGGCGCAGTGGACCGCGACCTTTTTGAACAGCGCAATAAAGCGTTTTTTGGCCAGTACCAGGCCGGCACGCTCGACGCTGCCGAATATCTCGGGTTTGCATTGGGCACACTGTCCCGGTTTTCAGCCTCACAGCTGGCGGCAATGCATGAACAGTTCATGCACGAGGTCATCCGTCCGGCCATCCTGCCCGCAGCGCAGGATCTGCTGGCCGGACATCAGGACGATTTATTGTTGATGATTACCGCTACCAACCGGTTTGTTACCGCACCGATTGCCCGGGAACTGGGTTTTACCAACCTGATCGCGGCAACGCCGGAATTTTCCACGGATGGCCGTATAACAGGTAAACTGATCGGCACACCGACTTCTGGCGTTGGCAAGGTACGGCACTTGAATGAATGGCTACACCAGCACGACAAAACCCTGAACAGTTTCGAGCGCAGCTATTTTTACAGCGACTCTCACAACGACATCCCGCTGCTTGAACTGGTCAGCCACCCGATTGCAACCAATCCAGATGCGCGACTGACCGCTCATGCAGAAAAGCATGGCTGGCCAATTTTGAAGCTATTTAAATAATCCCCCATGATCAAGCAACTCATAAAAAAAATTTTTGGCAATGCAGAGCCCAAGCCGGCCAAAACGGCAGTAGCCAAACTCAAGACGCTCACAGTCAAAGAACATGGCATTGATCCGGCGCTGGTTTCGTCGAACGCAATACGTGTGACCAAGACCCTGCAGGATGAAGGCTATAAGGCGTTCATCGTCGGTGGTGCGGTGCGCGACCTGCTGCTGGGCGTCAAACCCAAAGACTTTGATATTGCCACCAACGCCACGCCCGATCAGGTCAAACGCCTGTTCAGGCGCGCATTTATCATCGGCAAGCGCTTCCAGATCGTGCACGTGATGTTTGGCTCGGATCTGATCGAAGTCACCACCTTCCGCGGGTCGTCATCGGACGGCGCACCCAAGGATGAATTCGGCCGGGTGTTAAGAGACAACACCTTCGGAGAACAGCCCGAAGACGCCACGCGCCGCGACTTTACCATCAACGCCATGTATTACGACCCGGCCAGCCAGACGGTGCTGGACTATCATGGCGGCATGGCCGACATCCGCAAAAAAACCCTGCGCATCATCGGCCAGCCGGAAGCACGCTACCGTGAAGATCCGGTGCGCATGCTGCGCGTGGTCCGGTTCGCGGCCAAACTTGGCTTTGAGATTGCCCCGGCCACACGCGCGCCGATCGCGGTCATGGCGTCGCTGATCGACAACGTGCCCACGGCCAGGGTCTTTGACGAAATGCTGAAACTGCTCTCCAGCGGCCATGCACTGGCCTGTCTGAAGCAGCTGCGTTCCGAAGGACTGCACCACGGTCTGCTGCCGCTGCTCGACGTGGTGCTGGAACAGCCGCTGGGCGCCAGATTCGTCACGCTGGCACTGTCCAATACCGATGAGCGCGTACGCCAGGGCAAAACCATTTCACCCGGATTTTTATTCGCCGCACTGCTGTGGCATCAGGTACTGGAAAAATGGCAGGCATATCAGGCCACCGGCGAATATCCCATACCTGGACTGCATCTGGCCGCGGACGATGTCCTGCAGACCCAGACTGAATCGCTGGCACTGCAACGCCGCATCGGTTCCGACATGCGCGACATCTGGGCCATGCAGCCGCGGTTTGAACGACGTGTCGGCAAGACGCCCTACAAGCTGATCGAACATCCGCGCTTTCGTGCCGGCCTGGATTTTTTGGTCCTGCGCGCTGCATCGGGTGAAATTGAACAGGAACTGGCAGACTGGTGGTCCGAATTTTTAGAAACCGATAACGCCGGACGTGAAGCACTGCTGGCCGCCAAGCCGCAGGTAAAAAAACCGGTTCAGAGCAACGCCAGTCCGAAAAAAGCCGCTGCAAAAAAAATGCCGGACGCGGACAGCGCCGAACCGGCTGAAATCGCTGCGACCCGAAAACGGCGCCGCCGTCCCAGAAAGCCGGCAGCGGCCGAATAACCATGACGTCCCTGCCCTTGAGCACGGCCTATATCGGTTTGGGCGCCAACCTGGGCGATCCGCAGGAAACGGTCAAAGCAGCGCTTGGGTTCCTTGCCACGCTGCGGCAATCCCGGGCCGGCCGATTTTCCAGTCTGTACCGCAGCGCGCCCATGGATGCCGACGGCGCCGACTATATCAACGCCGTCGCCGAACTGCATACCTCGCTTGCTCCGGCCGAACTGCTGGCCGCACTGCAGGATCTGGAGCAGCAATTCGGACGGGTACGCTCCTATCAGAACGCGCCCCGCACCCTCGACTGTGATTTATTACTTTACGATCAACAGATTATCTGTACAGAGAGCCTGCAACTCCCCCACCCGCGCATGCACCAGCGCGCTTTTGTATTAAGGCCGCTAACCGAAATTGCGCCGGATATACACATACCCAATTTCGGCCCGGCGCGCGCGCTGCTCCCCGAGGTCGCCAGTCAAACCATAGCGAAAGTGGACTGACGGCCGCCCAAATCCGCTTATCTATTCCTGACGCGAACCGCACCGTTGCATCACCAACAGGACAAATGGTGCGTTTTGGCTGACTGGCGGAATATTATATTTCCTGTGGTTAATGTACATTGGTGTCCAATAGCACTTATTGCATTGCGGAAATACAGCTTCTCAACCTGTCAGGAAATTACAATGTTATCTGTTACATATCGTCCAGGAAAAAATCCGGCCCATTCAGAAGATCGAATGCGCGGCTTTACCTTGATTGAGCTTTTGATAACAATGACGATAGCAATCATTCTGGCAATCGTTGCAGTTCCTCAATACACCAATTTTATTCAGGCGCAAAAGGTCACGGCAGAGGCCAACAACCTGTTCAACGATATGCAGTTCACCCGTTCCGAAGCACTCAAGGAGGGGCAAATGGTCAGCATATGTATTTCATCGAATCAGACCGGTTGCGCAGGCACGAACTGGAATCAGGGCTGGATTGTGTACTCCAACCCGACCGCCGCCGCAGCCTTTGTAGCAGGCACCTCCATACTGCTGAAAGCACAGGCCGGTTTCACGACCACGGACACGGTGACAACCCTGCCCGCCCCGGCAACAACAGCAGTCAACTTCAACCGTGACGGATTTGCCGTTGGCGTGGCCTCGGCAACCGGACTGCTGTTCGAGATTCACAGCGCACCCGTTTATGCGCCCTCAACCCGTTGCCTGTGGCTCGGTTCGATGGGAAATGTATTTATTCAAACGACAACCAGTGCAGCAGTTACCGGACAGGGCACCAACAAATGCGCATAAATTCACTCCAGACATCCGGACAGTCGGGCGTCAGTCTGATTGAAGTACTGGTCTCGCTGCTGGTTGTGGCCATCGGCGTACTGGGACTTGCAAAGATGCAGGCACTGACCGTGGCCAATTCGCAGGTATCCGGCCTGCGCGGCCTGATCGCGCTGCAGGGTGCCAGCCTGGCCGCAACCATGCACAGCAACAAAGCTTACTGGCAGGTTCCGTCGGGCACGACAGTGCCCTGTCTGGCCGGCGCCTGCAATTTCTCAGGATCAAGTACCAGTTATTTTGGCACGGTGCCCACTTCATGCCTCAATACCAACCAGTGCCTGAGCCAGCCCATGGCGGCCTGGGACGTAAATAACTGGATGGCCCAGATGAACACGAACGTGCCGGGATATACCACCTCGATCAATTGCGCCAACTCAACCACCTTGCCGGTGACCTGCACAATAGAAATTACCTGGCTGGAAAAACAAATCGGTGCAGGCACTGCAACAGCAAGTATTGCAGCCGCCACGCCTTCCGTGACCCAAGCATATTACCTGTACGTAACGCCATGACCTATTCAACCTGCCCACGATATCCAGGCAACGGCACGCAGCTGCGCCAGAACGGCTTCAGCCTGATCGAATTGATGGTCGCGGTTGTCATCGGCCTGTTTATTGTTCTGGGCTTAAGTCAGATGTTTCTCAGCATGTATACGACTTCAAAATCACAGTCCACCCTGTCCCAGTACCAGACCGGTCAGGCGCAGGGGATATTGGCCTTGACCAATACCGTGCAGCTGGCCGGGTATTTTGCCAAGACGCCAACCACAATCAATTACGGCGCAACAGCTTTGCCGGCATTCACCAACACTGGCGACAGTTCCGTTTTTGTCGCCGGCGCAGGCATAGTCGGCACTGCCGGCACCGGCACCCCGAAACAGGACACCATCGATATTTATTATCAAAGTTCGGGCTCGGACAATGTCTTTAACTGCCAGGGTGGCGTCACGCCCATCGGTTCCCCCACCGCAATTTATACAACAGTCGTCAACAGCTTTTCGGTAAACGCCAGCAGTCAGCTGATCTGCACGGTGTCAGTGGCCGGCGCCGCGCCGACCGCCCCTCTGGTACTGGCCAACAATGTGCAGAACATGACCATCCTGTATGGCGTGGACACCACCGGTGCGGCCACCACGCCGGCCTATACGACAGATGCCTACATGACTGCGACGCAGGTCGGCGCCGCAAATCTCTGGCTGTATGTGCGCGCCGTACAGATCACGTTAAATTTTTGCACTGCAAATGTATTCAATCCGGCTTCAACCAGTTGCAGTTCCACCGCGCCGTGGGTGCAAACGATTAATTTAATGGTTAAATCATGATGAATGACTTCCACCGCCCTCGACAAACCTTAAAAGCAAAACAGCGCGGCGTGGCTTTGATTGCCAGCCTGATCATTCTGTTGCTCATGACGATCGTTGGTTTGAGCATCATGAACGGCAACCGGTATTTTGAAAAAAATGCCAGCAATTCACGCGACAAGCAACGCGCATTTCAGGCTGCGCAAAGTGCATTGCTGTACGCCGAATGGTGGCTCAATTACGGCACCAACAATGTCGACTTCCAGACCTGCAGCACAACAGCTCCGGCCACAGCCATGCGCATATGCAGCGCCGACGTGGGAACCAGTGTGGCCAACCTGTCAGGCATTCAGTGGTTTACCTACACACCGGGTTCCATGACGCCGGCGGCCAGCAATTCAACCAGCGGCGGCCTGGTCGATTCAACGTCAGCAACCAGCGATGTGATTTATGCGCAGGCGCCCGGCATCTACATCAACTGCCTGAACTGCGGCATACCTCTGGCGTCGGGCGTGAGCCTGTATCGGATCACGGCAATTGGCTATGGCGGCGTGGGCGGGCCGAATGGCACCGTCGCCGTTGTGCAGAGTGTTTATGCTGCGGGCGCGCCTACCCTGGTTCCGGCGCCTTTGTATTAAGGTTGACAAGTCAGTCCGGTGGTAACTGAACGGCTGTTTGAAACAAGAATTTTCAGGAGTAAATAAATGAACAAGATCCTATTTAACCGGTTAATCGGCCTGTCTGTCCTGGCGCTGCTGCCCGGTTTTGCGCAAGCCCAGCTGGTGGTCAAGGAAAATTTCAATGGTTCCGCCCTGTCGAACCCGTCAGAAATCTGGACTGCATTGAATGGCGCCTGTCTTACCGCGAGTACTTCCAACACGTCTTTTACGCCGTCCAATCCGACACCGGGTGTCATTCCGGGCTGCGTCGAATCATCAGGATTCAGTTCGTCGAATGGCAACAGTTACTATTCTGCCGCGGGCAGCACACTGGTTGGCGGAGCCACCGGAACCTCACTTCCTGACGCCTCGGGATATGGCGTTCTCAGACTGACCAACGGTGCGTCAGCGGCGACACCATCCATGTCCTCCACCAACGGCAACAATGAAACGGGCGCCTTTATCACCGCCAATCCCTTCCCGTCGAATTCGGGAATGAATATCTCGTTCAATACTTACACCTGGGGCGGCAATGCCTATCCCAATTCGTCCAATATTGATTCCGGTGCTGACGGTATCACCTTCTTTTTACTGGACGCATCAAAGTACAACTCTTCAAGCAGCATCACCTCGTCAACAGTGATCCCGGTAACCAAAACAGGTACCTACGGCGGCTCACTGGGTTACGACTGTGCGTCAGGCAAATACGGTGGACTGAATTTTTCAGGAGGACTGGATTCATCCGCCGGTGACGGTATTATTGGCGCGTATCTGGGTGTGGGCATTGATGAATTCGGCAATTTCATCAACAGAGGTGATAACGCCAATGCAAATGAGGTTGCCTCACCGGGCCAGACGCCCAATACCATCGGCATTCGTGGTGGCGGCAATATCAACATCGCCACATTTCCGACTTCGGGCGGTGTGCCAACCGGAGTCAATCCTGCGCGCGGCCCTATCGTGCAGGCAAAATATATCTGCCAGTACGGTTATTACACAACTTCTGCAACCAGCACAGTGACGGCAACTACCGCCACGGTGAGCGGAAGCGGCACGCTGTATTCGATTATTTCCGCCAGCGCCAATCCGGTCACTCCCGGCAATACAGGCACATCAACAATTACCTGGGTTTCTTCCGTCTCGGGCTCCAGCAGCTATCAGACCACCACGGGCACTTACCCGGTAATGGGAGTCTATGACTACCCGATTCTGAGCTATAAAAAGCTGGCTTCAACAAGCCCGATTTTCAGTCAGGAATCCGCCACGACGCCGAACAGAAATGCTGCGACGCCGATCAACTACTACATTAACCTGACCACCGCCGGAGTGTTAACAGTCAGCTATTCCTACAATGGCGGCGTATATACACCGGTCATTTCAAATCAGAATATCGTCCCCAGCGGCCAGTCCCTGCCCGCCAATTTTTTATTTGGATTTGCATCAGGAACGGGTGGCGGCAGCAACAATCATGAGATCAGCTGTTTCAACGCGGTTCAGCTGCAGTCTTCTGCCAGCTCTGCCGGCGGCAATATTCCCCAGAATGATCACGTTCAGGCCGGAAATCAGATTTATCTCGGCTCCTACAACCCCTTGTATTGGACCGGCACGGTAACGGCAACCGATCTGCTGGTGGCCGCCGATGGCACCGTGACCATTGCGACGACGTCAGTCTGGGATGCCGGTTGCGCGCTCAGCGGATCAACCAATTGTTTAAGCATGGGCGGCTCGACTGTGTCTCAGCAACCGATACGGGCGATTGCGACCTGGAACGATGGCATCGCAGCAGGCGGCACAACTGCGACCACCACGCCAGGCGCAGTCGCGTTGAGCGTGTCGAATTTTTCCAGTCTGTCCGGCAATGAGCAGCAGATGCTGAATTGCGGCAGCCCCACCGGCACAACCTGCGACGGTCTGGGCAGCAAGCGACTTGGCTTTTTGATTGACAACAACGCCGGCAGCGGTGACTCGGTGCCGGCCAATACCTTCCGCTCACGCGTGAGCCTGTTGGGCGACATCATTGATTCCAGCCCGGTCTGGGTCGGCGCGCCGAGTTTTTCCTATACCAATATGTCGATCGACAGTATTCATACCACTGCGACCATGCCTGAAAAAGTCACGTACGCAACCTACCAGACCAACCTGGCGAAGTTGAACAGCGGACTGGGCAGATTGAATACGCTGTATGTCGGCGCCAATGACGGCATGTTGCACGGCTTTGCGGCGGGTTATGGCGACGTAACCTCTGCCACCACGGCGCTGGACAATACCGGCGTGGAAGTCATGGCCTATGTGCCAAGTCTGCCGTTAAGCACCATACACAACCTCGTATCCGGCGGCGGCGAACTCGATTTCACCAATCAGCTGTATGCCCACAATGACTATGTCGATGCCACGCCCGGATTTGGTGATCTGTATTGGCCGGGCGCAAACAACCCCTCCAGCATCGGCACCAAATGGCAAACCTGGGTCGTGGGCGGACTGGGCGGCGGTGGAAATATGGCCGGTGTCCTGGGCGGCACGGTCAACAATACAACCGGCACCATCACGGCAGCAACGGCAAATAACGGTTCAGGTGAAATCTATGCCATCAATGTCACCAATCCGCTTACCCCCGAGCAGCTCTCCGCGACCAGCGGCACCACCGTTGCCGGCACCGTCATGGGCGACTGGACCAGCGCCAGTATTGCCTGCAACACGACCCAGGGCATTACCGATGCCTGCAATCTGCATATGGGAAATACCTACGGCACACCTTCCATCCGCCGCCTGCACAGTGGCAACTGGGGCATTATTTTTGGCAATGGATTAAACAGCGCCGATGGAACCGCAGGCATTTTCATTATTGAAGTGACCGGCAGCGGCGCAAAGCCAACCTATGTGATCCATTATATCGATACCGGTGCCGGCACCAGCGCAGATCCTACCGGCGCCGGTACCGTCAACGGCATTGCCTTTGCCACACCTGCCGATCTGGATGGCGACCACATCACCGATTACGTTTATGCAGGCGACATGCTGGGCAACGTATGGCGGTTTGATCTGACGTCAACCAATCCCGGCAGCTGGGGCAGCCCGGTCAAAATTTTCCAGGCTTCGACTTCCAGTCTTTTGCGGCCAATCACAACGTCAGTGCTGGTCGCCACCATTCCCTACAACGGTTCCAACGGTGTCGTCGTCAATTTTGGCACGGGACGTGAACTGCAACAAACGCTGACCAGCCTGGCAGGCTATGCCAGCAGCGGTCAGAATCTGTTCGGCATATGGGACTGGAACATGTCGTCATGGAATGCATTGGGTTCGTCACAGTTTTACTCCATGGCCGCAGGAACCGGCGTTACATCGGGCCTGAGCAATCTGACAAATCAAACGCTGACAGCGGCCTCCGGCGGCACCGTGGCCGGATACAACGTTTCCAACAGCACGGTCTGCTATGGATTCATGGCCAACTGCGTCGGCACGCCAAGTACCAGCTATGGCTGGTATCTGAGTTTGGCCAACACACAGGAACAGTTTCTGTACAACCCGACCCTGATAGACGGCATCATCTACATCAATTCGGTGATTCCGCCCGATCAGCAACTCCAGTCGACCACCTGCACACAGGTCACGCCCACCGGATACACCTACGGACTGAACGCAGCAACCGGTTCCTTCAGCGGACAGGCAGGCTTCAATCTGAACGGCGTTGGGACGCCGTTCTTTGTTACCTCGACAAATACCACTTCTTCCAGCAGTTCCGGCGGCTCCAGCGGCAGTTCCGGCGGCGGCTCCGGCAGCGGCGGCACTGCCAGCACAGCCGGCAGCTGCACAGGTGCGGGTGGATCGAATACAAACCAGGTGACGCTGATTACGCAGACACAGAACGGTACAGGAGCGACGATGGCGGTCAATCCCTGTCAGGGAACCACCTGCACATGCTCTCCTTCAACCCGATTGACCTGGCTGGAATTACGCTAATGCAGGCAGGCCGGCTGCATCAACTTTTATGAATGAATAATCATGAGAAATTTATCGAATCCGAGACGTTCCCGCCAGTCCTTCAAAGCACAGCAAAGCGGCTTTACCTTGATAGAACTGGTGGTGGTCATTGTAATCATCGGCATTCTGGTGAAAATTGCCGTTCCGGCCTATACCGCCAGCGTGCAGAAATCGTACCGGACCGATGCCAAGACAGCATTGCTGGATCTGGCCACCCGCGAAGAAAAATATTACAGCGTCAATAATCAGTACACCGCTACGCTGAGCAATCTGTATCCGGGCACAACAGCAACCACGCTGAATGTGCAGTCCAGCGGCGTGTCGTATTACACCATCAGCGCGCCGACGGTGACCGCGGCAACCACCACCACAGTGGCATCCTTTTCTGCCTCAGCCGTGCCGAATGCCGGCATGTCCCAGGCCAGCGATCCGTGTGGAACATTTACCATTACCAGCACCGGCGCAACCAGTGTTTCCGGCAGCCTGAGCAACTGCTGGTAACCGGATTTCGCTTCACTTTTGATTTCACGCGGTCTCCTCCGTTTGTTTAGTCCCCGGCACGATGCCGGGGATTAAACTCTTTTCTTTCATCCCTGCTTTGTGTCCACCGTTGAATCCAAAGTATGCAATTTCTCCGCAAAGCTATTACACTGGTGCCAGTTCCGGACTGTCGGACAGAGCCTGAAAAATACCATCACTTAAAAAACTGAAACCGAAAATATATGGCCACCTACCTGCAAGAATCAAACCGCAAAAGCATTACTGTCCCCGCCCTGGCGGCACTGAAGGCCCAGGGAGAAAAAATCGCCATGCTGACCTGCTACGACGCCAGCTTCGCCTCGCTCATGGATCGCTGCGGCGTGGAGATTTTACTGGTCGGTGATTCGCTGGGCATGGTATGTCAGGGGCATGAGTCGACGCTGCCGGTGTCAACAGCAGAGATGGTCTACCACACTGCCTGTGTGGCGCGCGGCAACCGGCACGCCCTGCTGGCCGCAGATATGCCGTTTGGAAGTTACTCCACGCCCGAATCAGCCATGCAGAACGCAGTGCAGTTGATGCAGGCCGGTGCACAGATGGTCAAGCTGGAAGGCGGTGCCTGGCTGGCGCCAACCATACATTTTCTGACCGAGCGCGGGATTCCGGTTTTTGCCCATCTTGGTTTGACGCCGCAATCGGTGCATCAGATGGGTGGCTACAAAGTGCAGGGCAAAACCGGCGCCGCTGCGGACCGGTTGAAAGAAGACGCACTGGCGGTACAGAACGCCGGCGCCAGCGCACTGCTGCTGGAAGCAATTCCGCGCGATCTGGCCAGACAGGTCACCGACATGCTGGCCATTCCAACCGTCGGCATCGGCGCCGGGCCGGACTGCTCCGGCCAGGTTCTTGTCATGCATGATCTGCTGGGCGTATTTCCCGGAAAAAAAGCGCGCTTCGTGAAAAATTTCATGGACGGCCAGACCAGCATAGACGCAGCCGTTACAGCCTACGTCGCGGCGGTGAAAGAGGTCAGTTTCCCGGGCGCCGAACACTGTTTTTAGTATGGCGCGGCCTGCTACCTAGTAAATGGATTTCCGGGCCGCGACCTGACCCGCCTTTTCATAATGCGCCAGACTTTCAGACAGACTCGTGGCCAGCATTTCTGCATTGCTGATATTCATGCCCAGGTCACCGAGCAGACCATCCTCAATACCGTACACCCAGCCATGTATCGTGAGATCCTGTCCGCGTTCCCAGGCGTCGCGCAATATCGTGGTCTGGCACAGGTTCACAACCTGCTCAATCACATTCAGTTCGCACAGACGGTTTTGCCGCACATGATTACCCAGCGCTTCACCCAGATAGCGCTCATGCTTCTGATGTACATCCTGAACATGGCGCAGCCAGTTGTCAGCCAGACCGATACGTTTGCGGGTCAAGGCGGCATCCACGCCGGAACAGCCGTAGTGACCACAGACGATGACATGCTTGACCTTGAGCACATCCACTGCAAACTGCAGCACCGACAGACAGTTCAGGTCGGTATGCACCACCACATTCGCCACATTTCTGTGCACAAACAATTCACCCGGCAACAGGCCCAGCAGCTCATTGGCTGACACGCGCGAGTCGGAACAGCCTATCCACATATATTCGGGAGTTTGCTGTGCTGCGAGCTGACTGAAAAAATCCGGGTCAACTGCCTTGATGCGCGCTGCCCACTCGCGATTATATTGAAACAATTGTTCGGGCGACAAACCGCGTGCTGTTTTACGTACATTTGGACTATTCATTGCATTCCTTCACCGATCAGATAGGCGCTATTGTATACTACCGCCCATGAAACTGACTTCCTGCCGAACCGAATGCGGTGCCTGCTGTATCGCTCCATCAATCTCCTCCCCCATCCCCGGCATGCCCGACGGCAAACCGGCAGGAGTGCGCTGCGTGCAGCTGGATCAGGACATGCGCTGCCTGATATTTGACAGCCCCCTGCGGCCGGCATGCTGCGCAGGATTGCAGGCCCAGCAGGAAATGTGTGGAAATACCAGGGAACAGGCTTTGAGCTGGTTGACAGAATTAGAACATGCAACCAACCCTTAGGAAGTATCCGAGATGAATCAGGCAGCACTGAAGTTACTGCAAAGCGTTTTTGGCTATCCCGCCTTCCGCGGTTCGCAGGCAGAAATTATCGATCATGTCGTGGGCGGCGGCGATGCGCTGGTGTTAATGCCCACCGGCGGCGGCAAGTCGCTGTGCTACCAGTTGCCGGCCATGTTGCGCAACGGTGTCGGCATCGTGGTTTCACCGCTGATTGCCTTAATGCAGGATCAGGTGGACGCACTGGCCGAAGTCGGCGTGCGTGCGGCATTCATCAATTCCACGCAAACCTTTCAGCAGGCACTGGCGATTGAAAAAAAAATGCGCGACGGCGAACTTGATCTGGTCTACGTCGCTCCCGAGCGTCTGCTGACACAGCGCTGCCTGGAACTTCTGGAAGTCTGTCCGATATCCCTGTTTGCAATTGATGAAGCGCACTGCGTGTCGCAATGGGGGCACGACTTCCGGCCGGAATATATCAAACTGTCCGTGCTGCACGAGCGCTTCCCCGCCATCCCGCGCATTGCCCTTACCGCCACCGCCGACCAGGCTACGCGCGCCGAAATCATCAAACGGCTGCAACTCGAAAATGCGCTGCAGTTTGTGTCGTCGTTCGACCGTCCCAATATTCGCTACCGCATCGTCGAAAAAGCCAGCGGGCGCCACCAGCTGCTGGACTTTTTGCGCGCTGAACACGCGGGCGATGCCGGCATTGTGTATTGCCTGTCGCGCAAAAAAGTGGAAGAGACCGCCGAATTTCTGAATGAACACGGCATCCATGCCCTGCCCTATCATGCCGGACTGGACACCAAAATCCGCAGCGCCAACCAGGCGCGTTTTCTGCGCGAAGAAGGCATCGTCATGGTGGCAACGATTGCGTTCGGCATGGGCATAGACAAACCCGATGTCCGGTTTGTCGCACATCTCGACCTGCCCAAAAGCATAGAAGGCTATTACCAGGAAACCGGACGCGCAGGACGCGACGGCGCGCCGGCCAATGCCTGGATGGCGTATGGTCTGCAGGACGTGGTGCAGCAGCGCCGCATGATAGACGAATCCGAAGCTGATGAAAATTACAAACGACTGCAAAGCAGCAAGCTGGACTCCATGCTGGCACTGTGCGAAACCATACACTGCCGGCGCGCCCACCTGCTGACCTACTTCGGCCAGTCCGACGCCAGCCAGCACTGCGGCAACTGCGACGTGTGTCTGAACCCGCCCAGCGCCTTCGATGCCAGCATCGTCACGCAGCAGCTGCTGTCGTGCATCTACCGGGTCGACCAGCGCTTTGCCGCCGGACATGTCATCGACGTCCTGCGCGGCGCCGACAGTGAACGCATCCAGCAGTGGCGTCACAACAAACTGTCCACCTACGGCATCGGCGCCGAGCGCAGCGAAGCCGAATGGCGCGCCATTCTGCGCCAGGCGATTGCCCAGGGCTATGTGTCGGTCGACTATGAATCGTACAACGCCCTGAAGCTCACCGAAACTGCCCGGTCGGTCTTGAAAGGCGAACTGACGGTGCAGATGCGCCGCTATGAAAAACCGCAAAAACCGGCCAAACAGAAACGCAGCGTCAGCAAGGGTTATATCGAAGCCGACCTGACCGAAGAGGCGCAGCGACTGTTTGAAAAACTGCGCAACTGGCGCATGGAAACGGCAAGACAGCACAACGTGCCGGCTTACGTGATTTTCCATGACAGCACGCTGCGCGACATTGCCAAAGCCCATCCGAATTCGCTCGCCGACCTGCGCGGCGTGAGCGGCGTGGGCGAGAAAAAACTGGAGAGCTACGGCGCGCAGATTGTGGAACTGGTGAACTCGATCTGATCCGGCCGCACAGGCTGTAAAAAAAGGACACCTGCGTGTCCTTTTTCAAATTGCCGGACTGTCTGTCAACGCCGGAACCGCGCCTGGGCCACCCGATCTGCCACAACACTGGTCGGCAGGCCTTCTCTGGCGGCCCGTTCAAAGATTTCCGTCAGGGTCAGCCCGATCTGGCGCACATGCGCTTCCACTTCGGATTCCGGCTTATGCAGATATTCATAAC
>Ga0364920_10020_pt1 | contig 82163 bp, 63 predicted proteins | sample SorcelJu500001C8_FD_206961 | JGI IMG/M metagenome (GOLD analysis project Ga0364920, IMG submission 206961) | Enriched cells from Trout Bog Lake Hypolimnion, Wisconsin, USA - BchlTB.June20.5000.01.C8 | ecosystem: Environmental > Aquatic > Freshwater > Lake > Hypolimnion/Profundal zone | place: USA...
CTCAAAAAGGGGGAAATAAGTGGATCAAGTTGAGCAATGGGAAAGGTTTCAGACAAGATTGACATACTGCCGAATTTTCCTGAATCCTTGATCCACTTATTTCCCCCTTTTTGAGAACAAGGAAGTCTACTTTGTCCCGTTTTCAAAAAGGGCAGCGGCCCCACGATCGCGGTTTGAAGCCCCTGAAAAAGAGGTATCCGATTGTTTGACATGGTGAACGAAGTTAGATTAGCTTTGAACGATTGCTTTTGCGTATTTCGCGACTTGGTGACCGAAAAAAATGCTATTTAATCGACGGTATTGTCCATAAACCACCGGGCAATCGCTTGGACGGACTTCCAACGTCTGATGACATTTTACACCTGAGTGTGCTCATGCACAGATTCGGCACCCGGCAGAGGGGGCTGACGCATTGATTGGACAAAGCAAGGGGATTCAAAATGCCAACGGTCAAGGAATTGGGACTACTTTCTGCGGCTGTTTATGACTTGTCCATCGAAATGCCATCAGGCTGGAACCGCATCGACCCCCGGCCTGCGGCAGGTGGCTTGAATGGATTCCAGGCTGCTCGATACCAAAAGGGAGCCGAGATTGTTGTGGCCTTTCGTGGCACGGCTCAAAAAGTCGATACTATCGCCGATTTGCAACTCGGCGTCGGATTTAATACGAGCTATTTTGCCCAAGGCGATGACTACGTTGAACAATATCTGAATAACCCTAACGTTTTCGTCTGTGGTCATTCTCTCGGCGGGGCCATTGCCCAGGTGGTTGCCAATCGAGGAGGTTTTAAGTTTGCCACGTTCAATGCACCTGGGGTTGCGGTATTTGCCTCAAAAAATATCGGTGAGTTAGCAACGTCGGCAGCACTAGGCACGTTGAAAGTCCGTACTGTGGGAATGTTGGTCAGTGCCATTTGCAGCCCAATCCAGGCGTTCAAGGATATGAAAGCGGCCTTCGATACGGTTCACGGGCTGAATGTCTGCCTTAACTGTGACGTCGTTAGTCAGATCGGCGTGCATTATGGAGACGTTATTCGAATTCCAGGGACTTCCATTAACCCACTGACAGAACACAAAATTGACACCGTAAATGAAGTGCTCGAAAATCACCCTGTTGGTCAACAGCGGGTCGAATTGTTTTAACCATGCGGGTACATCAGAGGACGATTTCCAAGTCGATGCGCGTACCTGCTTCGCAGGTCGGCGGAAGCCTCGCCCATTCGTGGAAATTCTTCGCGTCGCGCGAAGAAGAAAAACGGTATTACTTAAAACCTGATCTGCGAGCCACTGATATGGATTTCTCTCGTAATTGCAAGACGATCGTTGCGACAACGATTGGCCAGTTGATACGTTGCGGTCCGCGATTGCCTGGATTACTTGCGGTCTATGCAGCCGGCGGTCGGTGGCCTGTCGCGATACGGTTTGTAGTGGTTGCAGTCATCTGGAGTCTTGCTGGTTTCGGTCAGGAAACAGCTCGTGTCATGGCCGATGACGCGAACAAAGCGGTCCATGATCACTTTTTCTATTTGCGACACAATCCTGATCAGACCGATGCCGCGACGACCGACTCCTTGATGCAAGTGACCGTGTCACCAAACGGATTACACGAGCGAGTTGCTTACTCCAAGAACAACCTGCATATTGGCTGGGAACCGCTTTTCGCGGCCAGGGGTAAGTTCTACGGGCTGCACAGTAACCAACTCGTCTGCATCGACCTGGCCAGCAGGAAAGCCGAAGCGTTGGGCGATCGGATTGGGGTACACGGACTAGCCGACGGAAAGTTGTACGCCCGAGTTGGTGATTCGCTGCACATTTACGATCTCGTTCAACGTGCTTACCGTAACGTTGGCAAGATCGGAGGCCGGGATGTATCTCACCGAGGCGGCGGGTCGGCCGCACTGTCGATTTCGCCCGATCGAAAGTTTGTGTCATTTTTCGAGCGAGTTCCTGATCCCATAAATGAAGAGCGTGTGTTGCCTGGCTTCAGGTTTCGTCTCGTCGAAATTGAGACCGGAAATGTGAAGATTGTCGGTCCAGAGATTCCCGCAATCAGTTATCTAACGGGTGGCGGTACGGCTGACGAAGGTCCGCCTTATGTCTGGCTTGATCCGTCGACAATTGTTTTAGTTCGTGAGGAGGCAGATGGAATCGAGCCTGCTTTTTACAATCGGAATAGTTCGAAACCTGGCGCTGTGTCGACCGTCTGTCAGTTGAATATTAAAACTTGGGAACTCGCTGACATTGTCACTCTGCCTCGCTGGGGCCGAAACCTGGGCGAGCCATTTTTTCGCGAAATGCAGAACGACGGTGTGCCGCGGATCGTCATGGGAGAGATGGGACAATACGCGATCGACCTGAAAAACAAATCTCTGATTGAAGACGACCTGCTGCAGGGCGACTATCGATTCACCCGCGGTAAGCCGCCGCAACAACTCATTTTTGGAGAAACGGTCCTCACAGAAGCGGATCGGGTTACGTCGGTATCTGCAGCGCCGAATGGGGGCCGCGTTGTCTGGGTGATTCGCAAATCACACGCGGAAACGAGCGTTTTTTATCACGACTCGACCGAAGGCCAAGTTCTTACCGTGGCGAGTTGCTGGATTCCAAATTTGTGGTCACGGGTCGATTCCCAACGAGGGTCGATTGTCTGGGCGACAAGTAAAGATCTTGATCCCGTCGCCGATCGAATTCCCGACGGATGGAACGCCATTCCGACATCTCCATTTCCAGCGCCGTTGCCTCCGCGCGACCCCGATCCGCGCCCCCTGGCGACAGATCTGATCGAGTATTCCGTCTCGACGGACAAGACCGTTTACAAATTCTGCGAACCGGTCGAATTGACCGTGACTCTGACCAACAAGACGGATCGAGAACTCTCCTTTCCGGCCCCGCGTGGTTATGGTTCGTTCTTTGATGTGAGCATGAAACATCCTTCCATCGGCATGAGTATTCAGGATTTCGACAATCTCGATCAGGTTTTCTTAACCGATCCTGTGGTGATTGCTCCGGGCAATAGTTTTCGTTGTGTCAGGAGCATCGAACCCGACTATACGGGGACTTACAAATTGACGGCAGCAATTAACCGAAGCATGATCCCCTGGCGCGGGCCGTTGACGGCTGCGCCCGTCGAATTCACTGTGGAGGCGTCATCCGATGGATTAACGCTGTTCCGGGCGAAGTACAAACGACAGATGGCGCGATGCCGAACGGAGTTCAAGAATGATCCCGGTACCTGCAACAGTTCGCGAATTTTCAATATGGGGCCAGAGGTCGCTCCGCTCTTGATTAAGGATCTGAAGTCATCAAACGATCCAAAGTTTCGACAGAGGATGAGTTGGGCGCTGGTACAACTCGCCACTCCTGAGGTGCTTCCTTATTTCGAGAGTCTGTTGAAGGGCGATTTGAAAGACGATCGGGACATGGTGCTGGCTGGTTTCGTGATTCTGTTCGAACGCAACATCGCAGTCGAACGGGCTCTGGAACTGTTGATCTCGGCCACAAAGCACTCCAACGTCGAGGTGCGTCGTGACGCTGTCGCGCGATTAACGAAGTTGATCGATCCAAGAATCAATGAAGCACTGGAAGCGGCGGTGAGCGACGTCGACAGTCAGGTTTCAAATCGAGCCGCGCGTCACCTGGCCGCATTGGATCACCTCGATTTGGTCGATTGGTTAACTACGGCAATCGATGATCCGACGCAGGCTCGCTACCTGGCTGCCAAATCGATCGTGGCCGATCTGGAACGAATTTGGGGTGAAAAAAAGGGAGTCCTTCCCGACGATTCCTGGTCAGAGGCGATTGGCAATCAAAAAGTAATGGATGTCTATCGCCAGACACTTCGGAACTGGCTGGAATTCGCGAAAGAGCATCCACGCGAGTCGTCGCATTTCTTCGATGACGAACTTAAGCCGCGCGACAATCATCAGAAATGAGGCTGGTTGAGGGATACTAAGAACACGCAGAAAGGCTTTCGGTTTTTGTAGAGGAGGCTTCCAGCCTCCTCACAATATTTCATCAGCGGCTGGAAGCCGCTGCTACTATGTCCCCAAGGCCAAGTAACATGTTCTTCAGAAAATCATCAAATGAAGAAAGGCTTGGTTGCCTCTTCGGATTTCTCGGCAGTATTGCCGGATTGTTTGCGGGGGCTCACTCGTTCTCATTGTATGCAAAAAAAATCCATGAGACCGATCCAGGCCGTGCGATCTGCGGCTTGCCTGCCGTTGCGGGGATGTTCTGGGGAGCGGTCTTTTGCGGCATCTTCGGAATGGTCTTCGGAATGATTTTCTGTCAACTGGTGGGGTACTGGTATGGAAAAGGCGAAGACAGTAACGAATCGCAGGATTCGCCGGAGCCAATCCAAATCATCTCACGTGACGATGCGCACGAATACTGCGGACGTGGGTTAGCCTGGTACGGAATAGGCGAAATCGACAAGGCCATTAATGACTTCACGAAAGCCATCAGAGGCGATCCAGAAGATTTTCTGGCATACGTCTACCGTGCAGTTGCCTGGGAGAAGGCGGGGAACTTCGGGAACGCCCTCAGCGACTACAAGGAGATCCTCAGGCTCAATCCTGTAAAAATGTGGGCATACAATCAAATCGCCTGGCTCAAAGCGACTTGTCCCATTGAGCGTTATCGGAACGGAAAAGAAGCCGTCGAATATGGCACCAAAGCCTGTGAACTGACCGATTGGAAAGCGTGGCGATGTCTCAAAACACTTGCCGCCGCTTGCGCGGAAACAGGGGATTTTCTCAACGCGATCAAATGGCAAGAAAAGGGGATCGAGCTGACACCGGAGGAGGAGAAAAAGGATGCCTTCAGATGCCTCGAACTCTATCGGTCGAACAAGCCATTTCGAGAGCAGCGTTAATGACAAGTGCGTCCAGGCCCCTTCAGGGCATTCCGATTCCATGGTCCTTCCGACCCGGCGCGGCGCTCGAAGACGAGCTTGCCTTGGGCTGATTTCCGTATCCCCTTCGGGGAAAAGACGTGAAACGCTACGAACTCATGGTCGTTCGCGTGATGCCATTTCCTCGATCATTTCGACGGCGACTCGTATCCCATCGTGATTCCTCGCTTGAGACACGACGCTCTGGCAGCGAGCCATTGTTTCTGGCGTTGTCAGTTCCACCAATTCGCGAGACAAATACCGACTTTTTCCCAATCGGGAATTGAGAACAATGCCGACGCCGAGTTTTTTGATTCTCGCGCTGTTATCAGGCTGGTCCCATGCTAAAGGCATGATCAACTGAGGACACCCAACTTCTAAGGCAGCAGCCGTCGTGCCAATACCTCCGTGATGTACGATTGCTTTGCACAGGGGCAATAAGGCACGAAAGGGTGCAAAGCGGCTGTGGCGTATCGTTGGCGGCAAATCATCCGGGATCACAGCGGAAAATTTTGACAGCAACAAGCCCCTTGCTCCGATCGATTCGCAGGCCGCGACCGCTTCCCGAAAAAATTCTGATGCGTGCATCATTCCGGTTCCCAGCGTAAATACAATGGGTGGTGTGCCAGCCTCGCAGAAGTTACGAAGATCATCCGGCAGTTCGTTTCGTACTCCGTCGAACCGACCGAATCCGGCCAATCGAAGTTGCGAGGGCCAATCGGGCTGAGGTGCTGCGTACCATTCTGGAAACATGCCGATGACCAATTCCGGTGATAACCACCAGCGGAAGAATCGTCGAATCGGGCGTAATCCCAGTTTTGCACGGAATCGATTCAGAGACCGAGCGACAAGCAGATAACCGGCGAAATCGACGGCTCGCCAGTAAAGCTTACGCATGGGTTGAGGAAACCAATTTGGAATGTTCAGGCCGCCCGGCATCGATGGCGGAGCCGTGCAACTCGGCAGAATCCCTGGTTGCAGCACCAGCGAAGCGGTGGGGCAGTTTAGTTTCTCTTGTACGAGCCGTGCCGCCACTAAACCGGGGTTAGCAACCATGACGCTGTGGGATTCGCTGGCAAGCCTGGCCAGCAACTCGTACTGATGAGGGATCATGGGTTCGCCCCATTTCGCCATCATTGGACCACTACGGAACGGGTGCCAGAGATCCGGGTTTGAGAGCATTCTTTCAACGTCGGCAGCCGAGACCAGTGAGACGAATTTCATTCCAAGATCAGCTGCGCGATCCTGATAGGTCTGCGGTGCAGCTAAGGTGACGCGATGTCCCCGTTTCAGGAGAGCCGACCCGAGACCAAGATAGGGAAAGACGTCTCCGTCGGTTCCCATTGTCGCCAGAATGATGTGCAATTGGTTTTCCTGTCATTCCCCACCAGTGTTGCGCAAATGCTTCCAATACGCTTCCGGGTTGTTCAAGATTCCACTGGTGATCTGATAGTGCCGGGTCTCTGCGAGCGAGACTGGCTTCAAATGTTCGTCGTCAAACGAAATGATTTTCGCATCGGGAAACGTCAGCAGGATCGCTGAATGAGTCGCAATGATAAACTGCGTTTTATTACCTCGAACCAGATCGTACATCAGTGTCATGAGGGACAATTGACGCTGCGGCGATAAGGCCGATTCGGGTTCATCAAGCAGAAACAGACCTTCTGAAAGTCGGTTTCGCATGACAGACAGGAACGCTTCGCCATGCGACATCGTATGCAATGACTTGCCGCCGTATCTCTTGTAGGGGTCACCGTAGGCTATAAAATCCGGATCTGCCCATCGTTGATCAAGCAGCGATGCGAAATGAGCCTGTAATTCCGCTCGGAAAAAGTAACCGTCTTTCGGTTGTTTGGTGAACGCCATTCTCATTGTATTGGCCAGCACGCTCTCTTCATCGATTCCGTGGGACGCATCGACGTCGTTCGTCCCACCACCCGAGATCGGAAAACCGGCGAGCACGGCAATGGCTTCGAGCAACGTCGATTTTCCTGATCCATTCTCGCCGACAAAAAATGTCACGGGTCGGTCGAATTCCAGATGCAGATCGGGAACAAACCGCAGGTTGCCGGGGAAGCTGGCCGCATTGAGCGGAAAATCTGCTTTGAGCTTCACATAAGAAATATAAGGGGCAGGCATGGTCACAATCGCAGAGAAAGCTGACGCTCGGGATCTCAAGATCAATTGTTTTGATTGAATCAAGCTGCGAGATCAACGTTCGAATGATACAAGCCGTGTTGGTCGAGAATCCAGAGATGTTTCTCGTCAGACCAAAGTAACCATCTGAAAACGATCTTTCGATGCGCAATTGACAAGTTGTCTGTGTCGCCTACAGAATCGCGATAATCTGTCTGTCGATAAGGATCATCATGAAGCGCCGTCTCAACGATTGTTCGGTCTGGGTTGTTGGTTTTGTATTGGCACTTTTGTTCGCTTCGAGCGGTTGCGGCGTCCGCGTTACCGGGCCGGCTCTGCCGCCGGCAACGTGCTTTTCTTCCACGGTCGGCAACGGAATTATTTTTCTGATTCAAGGGTATGACGGGCTGCCGATTATGATTTGTTCCGATGGCGGAAATATGTCATCGGGGGTATCGGGCAGGGGGACGTCAAATCCTCCGGTTCAGAAGTCAGAAGGTTACGCCGCCTCTCAAGACGGTCGGAGACTCGATTGGCTGATTGAAAAACGAAATGGTCAGAGGACCACGTGCCGCTTGAACAATAAAGAATTCGATCTGCAGAAGGGGACATTGTTCCTCGTGAGGACGAAAGAGGGCGAGACAAAAATTGACCAACTGGCTCAAGATTTGTCAGATGTCAGTCCCAATATCGAAAGTTTTTCGGCTTTTGCAAAGAAGAATTCAGCGGTCAGCACGCTGCTGGAGATCGTTGAAGAAGAAAAGGCAGGGGAATAATTCGATGTCATTACTTGAGACCGTCAGCTATAGCGACTTCTTGCGTGGGATGCCTGCCGATCTGGTCGTCAGACTTGGACGCATCGCGCATGCTCGTGCCTATGAGATTGGCGAGATCCTGTTCTCCGAAGGGACCGAACATCCCGAATTTCATGTGATGGTTCATGGCCATGTCCGGCTGGATATGTTTGTTCCTCGGCGAGGTCGCGTCCCTATCCTGACGGCGGGGCCGGGTGACGTGCTGGCATGGTCTGCTCTCATCGGAAATTCGACGATGACATCCACTGGGGTCGCTCTCGAACCAGTTCAGACCGTCGCTTTTCACAGTGATGAATTAAAAAAACTTTGCATCACAGAACACGAGATCGGCTATCACATCATGCGGCAATTGGCATCCGCCTTGTCACGCCGCCTGCTGGCTACTCGATTGCAGTTGCTCGATCTGTTTGGTGAACATGTCCCCGTTTTGGAGCCCGCTCCGTTCATCGGCCGTCCGGGAGACCCGGAATGTTGACCGATAACGGCGAGAATTCGTCTTCAAATGGGCGATGCAATCCACACATTCTTAGCCGCATCGCGGCGACCGAGTACAGCCTGGGGCGGTTTCCGCCCCAGATATGGGACCAAAAATCAACGAAAAAAGCCCCGGAGGGGCGACCGAGATTCAAACAGAGGTGAAACGTGGATTTTGTATTGCATCGTATTGGTGAGTGGTGGGCCCCGCTGGTGCAAAGGCCCGTTGACCACCGCCGCAGGGGCGGTGGGGCTTGGTCGGTTGGCATCTGGCGTTGCCCGCTGGGGCTTTATTCGGCCACCGTTCTGCGGTTACAGAAGACGGTGCCAACCGGTTGGGAATCTCACGACCAAATGGGATCTTTAACTAATGACCATAACTGAATCGCCGATCTACTTCGCAAAGCCTCAACTGCAATCGTTGATCGATGAGCTTCGACGACGAAAATATTCCGTTGTGGGGCCGACCATAGACCAGGAAGCGATCATCTACGGCTTAATTCAATCGACAGAGCAATTGCCTCAGGGTTGGACTGACGAACAATCTCCCGGTCATTATCGCCTGAAACGGCGTGACGATAAGGCCTGGTTCGGGTTTGTTGTTGGTCCACACTCCTGGAAAAAATACCTTTTTCCACCAAAGACAACTTTACTGAGTGCAGAGAAGACTGAAAGCGGTTGGCAGTTCATTCCCCGTTCTGCCGATACAACCAAATTCGCGTTACTCGGAGTCCGCGCCTGCGAACTCGCTGCGATGCGGGTTCAGGATCAAGTCTTCCTCAACGGGCCGTACCAGGACCCGCTCTATCGCGAACGGCGAGAACAGCTCTTTATCATTGCGGTCAATTGTACTCAGGCGGCGAGCACTTGTTTCTGCACCTCCATGAAAACCGGTCCACGCTGCGAGAAAGGATTCGATCTGGCTTTGACCGAAATTGAAACGGGCTTTCTTTGCGAAATCGGCTCTGAACGAGGCCGCGAAGTCATCGATGCATTCGTTTCGCTAGCCCGATGCGCAAGCGAGGGATCATCAGACATTTTGAATTCAACCAATGAAAATGTCACCGTGAACGAGACCTATGATGCGACACCCGAACAACTGAAATCAGGCGAAACCGCCCGAATGCAAGCGGTCGACCAGATCACTAAACATATGGAAACCAGCGACCTGCCGGGACTGCTGCTTAGTAATCTGGATCATCCACGCTGGAAGGACGTCGGCGAACGTTGTCTTTCGTGTACGAACTGCACCATGGTCTGCCCGACCTGTTTTTGTTCGTCGGTCACTGATGTGCGCGACTTGAATATGGATCGGGTCGAGCGCGAACGGACGTGGGATTCGTGTTTCAATCCTGACTTCAGCTATCTCGGTGGTAGCCGCGTTCGTAACGACACCGCCTCGCGCTATCGGCAATGGTTGACTCACAAGCTCGACGGCTGGCATGCTCAGTTCGGAACGTCCGGCTGCGTGGGCTGTGGTCGCTGTATTACGTGGTGTCCCGTCGGTATTGACATCACGGAAGAGGTCGCAGCCATTCGTGAGGGGGCCTCGCCATGACCGCCAGCCAGCTAACATTACATGAGAATCCGTGGGTCACGCACACCGTGCGGATAACCGACTTGATCGAGGAAACCGAAGGTGTTGCTACCTATCACCTGACGATGACCGACGGTAGCGGTCCCTCGGCTTACGAATTTGTCCCCGGTCAGTTCAACATGTTGTACTTACCCGGCGTGGGTGAATCGGCGATTTCGATGAGCGGCGATCCGGCTCGAAAAACCGGCTGGATTCATACCGTACGAGTCGCCGGCAACGTGACGAAAACACTGGCTCGCTTGGGCCGAGGCGACACACTTGGCCTGCGCGGCCCGTTCGGGACAGGATGGCCTGTTGAGGATCTGGTGGGGAACGATGTCGTCATCGTCGCTGGCGGACTGGGGATGGCACCGCTTCGTCCACTGATTTACTACTTGATGAATCATCGTGAGCAATTCTGCAAAATCTGGTTGATCTGCGGTGCACGCACATCGGAAGGACTGCTGTACCCGACTGAGTACGCAGCTTGGCAACAGCGTGGTATCGAAGTGATTCTGACAGTCGATCGAGCGACTGCCGGATGGAATGGCCACGTCGGCGTTGTGACTCAGTTGATCGATCGACTTCAACTCCCTCGTCCCGAGCAAACTCATCTGGTGACCTGTGGTCCGGAAGTCATGATGAAATATGCCGCGATGAGCGGACTACGTCTAGGAGTCGATTCGGAACGGATCTGGGTTTCGATGGAACGAAACATGCAATGTGCTGCTGGACTTTGCGGACATTGCCAGCTTGGGCCTGAATTCATCTGCAAGGATGGTCCCGTCGTCCGCTACGATCGAATCCGTCCGTACCTTTTCGTGGAGCAACTCTGATGCCCCGCAAACCTCGACTCGCTGTCTTTAAGTTCGCATCCTGCGATGGGTGCCAGCTTTCGTTGCTCGACGCAGAAGACGAATTGCTGGCGATCTGTGATCGGGTTGAGATTGCTCACTTCGCCGAAGCAAGTAGTGATCTTCAGCCAGGTCCCTATGATGTGGCACTCGTCGAAGGATCGATCACGACGGACGAAGATGCACATCGCATTCGACGCGTGCGAGCCGACTCGAAATTCCTGATGACGATCGGTGCCTGTGCGACGGCTGGCGGGATTCAATCGTTGAGAAACTGGGGCCAGATCGACGAATGGGTTCAGTCGGTTTACCCGAGTCCCGAATTCATTCGTACGCTGGCCACATCCACGGCAATCGCCGATCACGTGCTCGTCGATTTTGCACTTCATGGTTGTCCAATCAATCATCATCAACTGGTTGACATTCTTGTGGCGCTGGCCGAAGGACGCCAGCCCCGGGTTCCAAGCCACAGCGTCTGTCTCGACTGCAAACATCGGGGAACCGTTTGTAGCGTCGTGGCACGTGGAATTCCGTGTCTTGGGCCGGTCACTCAATCGGGATGCGGTGCGATCTGTCCTGCTTATGATAGGGGCTGTTACGGTTGTTTTGGTCCTAGTCAACCAGCCAACACAACATCGCTGGTATCCCAGTTTCGAATGCACGGACATTCGCCGGAGAAACTGGTGCCATTACTCAGAAGTTTCAACGCCGCAGCACCAGAATTTCAATACGCTTCTGAACAACTGGTGATTCTCGGAACGAAGAGTGAAGGAAGCCGATCGTGACTTCTAACGATTTGATCGAGGTTCCGATCCTGACCCGAGTCGAAGGGGAAGGGGGAGTGACAATCCGCTTGTGTGACGGCGCGATCGACAAAGTGGAGTTGAATATTTATGAGCCGCCGCGACTGTTCGAAGCATTGCTTCGAGGACGGCCATTGGAAGAGACGCCGGACATCACAGCAAGGATATGTGGCATCTGTCCTGTTGCATATCAGATGAGTTCCGTTCATGCGATGGAATCGGCTCTGGGAATTCAAATCACCCCAAACATTCGACAGTTGCGTCGGCTGCTATACTGCGGAGAGTGGATTGAAAGCCATGCGTTACATATTCACTTGCTGCACGCACCCGATTTCTTCGGAGCGGCCAGCGGTATTGCGCTTGCCCAGCGTTTTCCGGATGAAATCAAACGCGGCTTGCAGTTAAAGAAGTTTGGCAACCGAATGCTCGAAGTTGTCGGTGGCAGGGCAATCCACCCGATCAATGTCCGAGTCGGTGGGTTTCATCGGTTACCGAATGCTCAAGAGATGGCATCTCTGATTCCTCACTTCGAATGGGGTGTGCAGGCGGCGATCGAAACGACTCGCTGGGTTGCCACATTTTCATTTCCTGACTTCGAGCAACCTTATGAATATGTTTCATTGAGTCATCCTGACGAGTATCCCATGAACGAGGGAGACATTGTTTCGAGCACTGGCCTTAAAATTCCTGTCACGCAATACAATCAGAAATTCGTCGAGGAACACGTTTCTCATTCAACCGCCCTGCATGCAGTTCGACGCGCAGAACGGACATCGTATTTCCTCGGGCCGCTGGCTCGGCTGAATCTCAATCGAGATCGGTTGTCCCCCTCCGCACGAAACCTCGCCGATGAAGTTGGTCTTCCGGCAGACTGTCGTAATCCGTTCAAAAACATCGTCGCCCGAGGACTGGAACTCGTTCACGCCTATGAAGAAGCTCTCGCCATTCTGCGAGATTACGATCCGTCCGGAATCGCACACGTCGATTATCGATACCGCGAAGGATGTGGCTGTGCGGCAACGGAAGCACCTCGCGGACTGCTTTACCACGAATACACGATTGATGCAGCCGGTAAAAATGTGTCGGGGCGAATCATTCCGCCGACTTCGCAGAATCAGAGGCAGATCGAACGTGATTTGATGGAATATCTGACGTCTCATTTGCAGGCGGGATCTTCTCGTGAGGAACTGGCGATCGACTGTGAGCGGCTGGTCCGGACGTATGATCCGTGCATCAGTTGCTCGACACATTTTCTGAAGGTGCGATGGGAGCAGCATTCGTGACCTGGCCCTTTGTCATCGGATTGGGCAGTCATCACGGCGACGACCAGGCGGGCTGGCTTGTGATCAGTCGCCTGCGGAAACGAAGCGTGTGCGAAGCGAGACTTGCGTGTCTGCAACATCCTTCAGAGGTGCTCGACGTAATTGAAGCCGGTCAAGACCTGGTGATCTGCGATGCGTGCGTCGGAAACGGGGAACCTGGTTCTATTCATCGGTGGACTTGGGAGTCAGGTCAAATCGTTCAACTTCAAAATTCCGAATCGGACAAAGATCTGCGTCATCGAAATGATGATGCCTTAGCGCTTTGGCGTCGTTCCGGCTCGCATGATTTATCCCTGTTCGACGTCATGGAACTGGGATATTCGCTGGGAATATTTCCTGAATCTATTGAGATATGGACATTGGAAGGGGAATTCTGGGTTCCAGGAACAGAACCTTCAATCGCGATTCAGTCGGCAGCAGTCAGTGTTGCTGACTCGATCTGGGAAAGATGTCACGATGCATGAGCGATCGCTGGTCAAAGGATTGATCGAGCAAGTTCTCGAAGATGCACGAATTCGCAGTCTTGGACAAATTCACGAAATCAAGATCGAGATCGGCGAGTTTTCAGGCGTTGAGTCGCCTCTCGTCCAATCGGCATTTGACGAAATGGCTGGCGAGTACTGGCCGTTTCAAGTTCGTTTGGTGATTGATCGGATACCGCTGACCGCGATCTGTCAAAATTGCCAGGAATCCTTCCGCGTTACGGATTTTCGTTTTATCTGCCCGCAATGTCGCAGCGGTGACATCAAGGTCACCGCCGGCGAAGAAATACGGCTGGTCAGTCTGCGTGCGGAGGCAATAATCGAATGAAAGGAAAGGCACGTCTTCATCGTTTAACCCGAAGCCATCGGCGCAGGTGGATCGGCGTTCAGCCGATTTCTTCAAACGTCGTTGGACTCAGGTGGCGAGAACGGATTGAGAAAGGCGGCTTAGGAATGAAACGGCAATATCCAAATGAACGGTGACACCCCGGGTTTGTTAGTGACGCCGGTTGACTCGCTTCTCTGCGAGGCGCGGTTAAACGATGGATCATTGGCGTTTACGAAAACTGACCACCGTTTGGTGCCGTTCCGGTCTTTCGCCACGATTCCGCAGCCTCGCAACAGGCGGCAATTCTCGTTCGAACAAGTTCGCACAATGCGGCATCCTGATCCCGGCTTGAATAAGATGCGAGATCCTCAACAGTCAGCGGTTCACCGAAGACAACCCGGACACGAGTCGGTTTCAAAAACCAACCTCCTAACGGAAGTGCTTGATAGGCGCCAGCGATACCGACAGGATAGATTGGCCGCTTTGCTCGTCTGACGATCGCTGCAAATCCGGGCTTCATTTCTCCCAGTTCCCCATTGAGCGTTCGCGTCCCCTCAGGGAAGATTCCGACGAGAAACCCATGTTGCAGTTTATTGATCGTTTGGCGCAAACTGGCGGTACTGGCCGCGTCCTGATTGATCGGCATCACGTGCGTTTTGCGGAGGACCCAGCCGACAACCGGAACATCAAAAAGATTTTCGCGAGCCAGAAAACTGATCGGACGACGAAACGGCAAACCGACCAGAAGCGGATCAAGAAAGCTTTGGTGATTCGCGAGAACCAACGCACCATCTGCTTTTTCCAGTTTTTCATAGCCCTTGGCGCGATATCCAAGCCAGAAGCAGAACACGGCCTGAAAAAGCGTTTGCAGAGTGGCCCATAACGGCCCCCGAACATGGGGCGAGGGCAATTCAGGAACATCAGAACCTTTTGACATTATTTCACTTCGTCACTGACGTGAATTCGCATTCCATAAAATGATCGCCAAACAAATCCCATCGATATTACCAGCAGGCTCAATGCGATGGCGATGGTTATAACCGATCCCAGATTCTCGTGCATCGAGACCCCAAGTGGTACGGCAAGTAAACCAAATAGCGTTGTGAACTTGATGATTGGATTGAGTGCCACCGACGACGTATCTTTGAACGGGTCGCCGACGGTATCACCGACAACGCACGCATCGTGAAGTTCAGTTCCTTTCGCTTTCAATTCGGTTTCCACCAGCTTTTTGGCGTTGTCCCAGGCTCCGCCTGCGTTGGCCATGAAAATTGCCTGATACAACCCGAAAATGGCAATCGAAACAAGGTACCCGATAAAGAAGTAGGGTTCCATGAACGCAAAACTCAGGGTTGTGAAGAACACCGTCATGAAGATGTTAAACATTCCTTCCTGAGCGTACTTCGTGCAGATTTCGACGACCTTTTTGCTGTCCTCCACCGAAGCTTTCTTGACGCTGTCATCGAGTTGGATTTTTTGCTTGATGAATTCCACAGCGCGATAGGCTCCCGTGGTCACTGCCTGAATCGAAGCACCTGTAAACCAGTAGATGATGGCTCCGCCGGCAATCAAACCAAGCAGAAAGGGAGGATGAAGAATCGAAAGCTTAACCAGATCCGATTGAAGGCCGTTGGTGAGATCCAGCACAATTGAAAAGATCATCGTTGTTGCGCCGACAACGGCGGTGCCGATCAAGACCGGCTTAGCTGTCGCTTTGAATGTATTCCCGGCACCATCGTTCTTTTCAAGGTTATCTTTAGCTCGCTCAAAATTGGGGGCGAAATGAAAGTTTGTTTCCAGGTCCTGCTGAATGCCGGGCAGCGATTCAATGGTCGACAATTCATACACCGACTGAGCGTTGTCGGTAACCGGGCCGTAACTGTCGACGGCGATGGTCACGGGACCCATTCCCAGGAAACCGAATGCAACCAGACCGAATGCAAAAACAGGTGGCGCAAGCATCAATTGTTCGCTGATTAACGTGCTGACCAGATAGGCCACCGTCATCAGCAGAAGGATGATCATCCCTAACCAGTATGCACTGAAATTCCCCGCAACCAGTCCCGACAGGATATTCAGCGAAGCCCCTCCCTGTCCTGATGAGGTCACGACTTCTCGCACGTGGGCCGATTCGGTTGAGGTAAACAGCTTGACGACTTCGGGGATGATCGCACCGGCAAGCGTTCCGCAGGTGATGATGATCGACAACTTCCACCACAGTGTAGAATCACCCACCGAAGGAATCAGTGTCGCCGAAACGATAAACGTCAGTACGACCGAGATAATCGAAGTGAGCCAGACCAGTGAGGTCAACGGATCTTCAAAGTTAAAGCTTTCGAGTTTGCCGTATTTATTCAGTGCCTTCGATTCGTTGATGAAGTACGACGCGCCCGATGCGACAACCATCATCACACGCATCATGAAGATCCAGACCAGCAACTGAATCTGAACTGTCGGGTCTTTGACCGCGAGCAGAATGAACGTGATCAGCGCGACTCCCGTCACACCATATGTTTCAAAGCCATCGGCCGAAGGACCGACCGAGTCACCGGCATTGTCGCCCGTACAATCTGCGATCACTCCTGGGTTTCTCGCGTCGTCCTCTTTGATTTTAAAGACGATTTTCATCAAATCGGCGCCGATGTCGGCAATCTTGGTGAAAATGCCTCCGGCGACTCGAAGTGCGGCCGCCCCCAGCGATTCTCCGATTGCAAACCCGATAAAACATGGACCTGCATAATGACCTGGGACGAACATGAGAATGATCAGCATTAACAAGAGTTCAACGCTGATCAACAGCATCCCGATACTGATTCCTGCTTTCAACGGGATTGCATAACAGGGGAACGCGTTGCCGGTCAAACTGGCAAATGCCGTACGAGAATTCGCGTACGTATTCACTCGAATACCAAACCAGGCGACACCATAACTTCCCAGGATACCGATCACGCTAAAGACAAGAATGGTCGAAACCTTTGACCATTCCAACGCTTCAACAAATTTGAAATACATGACAATGACAGCCCCGATGAACAGCCAAAGCGTGAAAAGAAACTTGCCCTGAGTGACGAGATACGTTTTGCATGTTGCGTAAATGAGCTCTGACACTTCCAGCATGGATGAGTGAACGGGCAATCTTTTCAATTGGGCCGACACAACCAGACCAAATATGATCCCAGCCACCGATACCACCAACCCCAGCCAAAGCAAGTCACGACCACCGATCGAATTGAAAAGGAATTTAACGCCGTTCAAGTCGGGAAGCACCAAGTTCGCTTCGCTTCCCGTATGATGAGGCGTTTCAGCGGCAAAGGCACTGACAGAGAACGTCAACAATCCGACCAACGTCCAGATTGAACGCGTCAGAAATTGCCATGACGACAATCGACGCTCACAAAAAATGATTCGGTCTATGATTGATACACGGGAAGAATTGTTAAGAAAGCACATCCGTATTCGCCGTCCATCCTGTTGGTCGCTGATTTCAAGAAGCTTACGACTTTGAAATAAACTAGCCGCACACGCAATCAGAGGCAACCGTTGATGCGTCGCGAAATCCGTTCGGTATTTGAAGAATTCCTAGTGTTGGGATGATGCACATTTCCGGTAACCTATCACTGTCGAGACGTGTCTTCACGTAAAAAATTGGAATCAAGACGAATGAACACAACGCAATTACGAAAACTGGGCGTACCCGAAGAGTGCATTGGTGCAGCCATTGAGGGGATTCAGCACGCAGTCCAGGCCGAGGAACTGCGGGGCCGGGAAGTAAAACAGTTACTTGGGAATGTCCTTGCTGCACCTTCGGATTACGCAGCTCATCCCTATTTTGGTCGATTAGCCCGCGAGGTGATGGAAGCGGCCAATTTTTCTCGGCCCGCACCGATTGATTTCCACGCCTGGGGTGAGGAAATTGACGATGCCTGTCGGGCACAGATGCGTCAGGCCTGTGCACTTCCAATGGCTGCCGCTGCCGCCCTCATGCCAGATGCTCACGTTGGCTACGGATTGCCGATTGGTGGCGTTCTCGCATTGGAAAACGCAGTGGTTCCGTTTGCAGTCGGTGTCGACATCGCCTGCCGGATGAAGTTGTCCGTGCTCGATATTCCCGCGTCACAACTGACCGACAATTTCCATCGATTCAAGAGTGCGATCGAAAAGGGGACTCGATTCGGAGTGGGATCGGTGCATGAAAGACCTCAACAGCACGACGTGATGGACGCTGACTGGACGATTTCTCGCGTCACCCGAGAAAACCGAGACCGAGCCTGGAAGCAACTCGGTACTTCGGGATCGGGTAACCACTTCGTCGAATTTGGGGTCCTGACACTTTCTCAACGGGAAGAGGAATTGGGTCTGGAACAGGGTGAATATGTCGCCTTGATGAGCCACAGCGGCAGCCGAGGTACTGGAGCTGCCGTCTGTGATACCTATAGCAACATCGCCCGGTCACGTTTGCCAAAACGCTACGAAGATCTGGGCCGTCTGGCGTGGCTCGACATGGCGGGAGAAGCAGGTCAGGAATATTGGGCTGCGATGAATCTGATGGGAGAGTATGCTGCGGCCAATCACCATGTGATTCATCGGTTGGTCTCACAGATTGTTGGCGGACGGATTCTTGCCGGAGTAGAAAACCATCACAATTTCGCCTGGAAGGAAGTCCATGACGGACGCGAGCTCATTGTCCACCGCAAGGGGGCAACTCCAGCAGGAACAGGCGTACTTGGTGTGATCCCCGGATCAATGGCTGACCCGGCATTTATCGTGCGAGGAAAGGGAAATGCGGCCAGTTTAAATTCGGCCTCACACGGTGCAGGGCGTCGGATGAGTCGCACGGCAGCCCGCGAAAAGTACAGTTGGCGAGCGGTCCAAAGGGACCTGGAAGTCAAAGGCGTACGCGTCCTGTCAGCCGGAGCGGATGAGGTTCCTTACGCGTACAAGAACATTCTTGACGTGATGAAAGAACAAGAGGATCTCGTTGAAGCGATAGCTCGATTCGACCCCAAGATCGTCAAAATGAGCGATGATGGGAAAGCAGAAGATTGATTGATGCTCTGAGTCGGTTTTCAAATCGTTTCGTCCGCTCTACAACAGAGCACAAAACCGACCTGTTTTGACGAATCCACTTCGTAAGGAAATTCACGATGCAACGTCGAACGTTTCTTCAGTCATCATTAACTGCCGGAGGACTTGCGACAATGGCATTGCCGGCGAGCGGGGCCGAAGTGGCGAACGACAAAGAGGGGCGTGAATTCTTCGAACTGCGAACCTACGCCTTGAAGCCCGACAAACAGGCGATACTCGATCGATATTTCTCTGGATCGCTAATTCCGGCGCTGAACCGGCTGGGAATCAAGCAAGTCGGCGTCTTTTACGAAACGCCAGCGCCGCCCAGTCCCGTTGCTCATCTACTGATTCCGTATCAAAGCCTCGGACAAATGGCCGTCGTTAATGCGAGTCTGGCCGAGGAACATGACTACCAGAAATCGGCTGCCGACTATCTGGCAATCCCCGCGACCGATCCTGTTTATGACAGGATTGAGAGCTCATTGCTCTCGGCGTTTGAAACAATGCCGCGACTGGAAGTTCCGGCGAAAAAAGGGAGTTTGTTCAACCTGCGGATCTACGAAAGCCACAACGAAGCGGCAAGCAAGAAAAAGATCGAAATGTTCAACAAGGGCGAGATTGCCATCTTCCGACGCACCGGCTTGACCCCCGTCCTGTTTGGCGAAGCGATTCTTGGAACACGTATCCCGAACCTAACCTATTTGCTGGCTTTCGATGACGAAGCCGCCCGCGTGGAAGCTTGGAACAAGTTCCGATCCGATCCAGAATGGATCAAGCTCAAATCAATTCCCGAATACGAAGACAAACGAATCGTGTCGAAGATCACGAACAAATTACTCACCCCAGCCGAGTTTTCGCAGATCTAAGTAAAGCCGGAAGGAGAGCCGTTCATTTTACTTCCGATCGCCTAGGCAACCATTTTCTTGCGTCGGTTCCCGTGGCTGAAACTGCTTTCGACCCAGACGAAGTTCGCGTTGTTCAGTTTGTGTTCGCCGTTCCAGCGGTAGGCGCACAAAAAACCGCCGTTGGCGACGCTGAAGTCCAGGCAGGCGACGTTGTCGGCCAGGACGACCGGCTGGGTGGCGTTCAGCCAGTAGTGACCTATGAAAACGGGTTTGGCCGTTGCGGGATATGGAGCGGCCCCGGCGTGGACGTTTGGATGAAGCTCGTGAGAACAGGAGATTTCAGTCGACTCGAAGGAGTACGTTTCGTACGTATGTCCGTCAGGTGCCAGGTACCATCGCGTGCGCATCTTGGTTCGTACTTCGCCCTCTTTGTCCTCGAAGACGATTCCGTTCGGCAGGGGAGCTTTTTTGCCTCGGAGAATCTCTTCGGCGTGATGGTATTCGTGGTTTCCCGCTTTGCATGCTGTTTGCAGGAATTCGGTTGTAATTCCACCCCGCCCTCGAAGCGATTGCTGAAGCGTTGAGATCGCTTCGTCGTTCCAGCAGGCGTGGACAACCCGCAAGCCATCCAGATCCAACCACATTGGCAATGTGCGAAACCACTTAAGATACGAAGTAAGTTCGCCGGGCTTCAGTTGATGATGTGTCTGACTGAGCTGCGCCACATTCTTTCGAGAATGACGTCGAAGGAATTTGCCCGGAGCGTCGCAATCTTCTGTATGAAACGCCAGAGCGTTCCACTCGTGATTTCCCATGACGGTCAAGGCGGTGCCAGCTTCGACCATTGGTCGAACGGTTTCGAGCACTTGCCGGATTTTTGACCCTCGGTCGATGAAATCGCCAAGAAAGATCACCTTTCGATCGGGATGGCGATAGGCTCCTTTGGATTTGGAGTAGCCAAGTACACCCAACAACTGAACGAGTTCGTCGGCATGGCCGTGAATATCACCAATGAGATCATACATCGCGTCTGGCGTCCTTATTGACTGCGGCAAATTCGGTTGTCGTTAACTCGGCAAACTCCCCAGATTCGTGTTTGTGACACTTCGCAACCAGAGCCGTGACGAGACGGAAAGTCGGGAATCATCCACAACGTCGCTTCCGATTGCTATCCTACGCTCCGAGGTTGTCAGTTCTTGTGGATTGAAAGGTGTTGAGACGCAAACGGTTGCTGCGGCTTCTCGCCGCAGATGTAATAAATGTGCGGAGGCGGGAAGCTTCCGTTACAGAATCTGACCGCCTCTTTGTCGGATTTGGATCTCGCTGAAACAATGGAGCATACATCATGAACAATCGAGTCTGTCGATGGGGTATTCTTTCCGCCGCACATATCGCCCGAAAGAATTGGTTGGCGATTAAGAACTCTGAGAACGGCGTGATCACGGCAGTGGCCAGCCGTAGCATTGCAAAAGCACAACAATTTATCGACGAGTGTAACGCTCATTCTTTATTCGATCCGAAACCGACCGCCTTGGGAAGCTACGAAGAATTGCTGCAAAGACCGGATGTGGATGCCGTTTATCTGCCAATTCCGACCGGTTTGCGTAAAGAATGGGTGATTCGCGCGGCCGAGGCGGGCAAACACGTTGTGGCCGAAAAGCCTGTCGGATGCGACGCGAGCGAAGTGGGGGAAATGATCGCCGCGTGCAAAAAACACAACGTTCAGTTCATGGACGGCGTCATGTTCATGCACAGTCTCAGGTTGAATAAACTGCGAGAAACGCTGAACGACGGACAAAGCGTCGGCCAATTGCGACGAATCACCAGCCAATTCAGCTTCAACGGCACGGAGGAATTTGCAAAAAGTAACATTCGCGCTAGTAGCGAACTGGAACCGCTCGGCTGTCTGGGCGACCTTGGCTGGTACAACATCCGGTTCGCACTTTGGGTCATGAACTATCAGATGCCTTTGCGTGTTAGTGGTCGAATGCTGACGGAGGCTCGTCGCGCCGACAGCCAGTCTGCGGTACCGACCGAGTTTTCAGGCGAGTTGTTTTTTGCCGATGGTGTGTCGTCAAGTTTTTACTGTTCATTCATCACCGAAACTCAGCAATGGGCTAATGTCAGCGGGACCAAAGGTTACGTTCAGGTTCCGGATTTCGTCGTCCCCTATTACGGTAACGAAACGTCTTTTACTGTGACGAACGGCGCACTGAATCAAAAAAGTTGCGACTTCAATATGGAAGACCACACTCGCCGCGTTGCAGTCCCCGAATACAGCAACGGATGGGGAAATTCGCAGGAAACCAACCTGTTTCGGAATTTTTCTCATCTGGTTCTCTCGGGCAAGCATGACAATGTGTGGAGCGACATTGCGTACAAGACCCAGAAAGTCGTCGATGCCTGCCTGATTTCCGCTCGAGATCATGGAAAGATGATTGAACTGACGTAGTACGAAAATTTGCGGAAAAATCCGCACGTTTAAATCTGAAAGGAAGCGGATTCATGTGGTGTTTGCTCGTAGTTAACTTGTTGGGTGCCGATCCCACAATAAAGCCCTGGGACGGCGATTCGGCAAAAGGAGCGTTGGTTGTCATCGGCGGTGGAACGACGACTGTCGAAATCGTTGACAAGACCATCGAACTGGCTGGGGGCAACTCAGCAAAAGTTGCGATTGTCGCGGCTGCGAATCCAGAAAACGGTCCTGACTCGTTGGCCATGTGGCAGCGGGCGAAAGTCGCTCGTGTCGATCTGATCAACCCTCAGCGGCCAACCGCCGCCAAACAAATATTGAATGAAGCCGATCTGATCTGGATGCCTGGTGGTTTGCAAGGGGTGTTCATGAACGGTTTACGGGGTTCCGGCATTGAAGAAGTCATCCGCCGCCGCTACCAGAATGGTGCCATTGTTGCGGGGACCAGTGCCGGTGCGGCGGTAATGTCCAAGGTGATGATCGGTGGCCGCTCCGACCTGGACAGCTTAAAAGCGGGGACCGCACCTTATTTGATGGATGGGTTGGGGTTGTGGCCGGAAGTCATTGTTGACCAGCATTTCCTGCAAAAGGGGCGATTCAATCGGCTGGTTCTCGCCACCATCGATTACCCTGAATTAATCGGTATCGGGATCGACGAAGAAACGGCAGCCGTCGTGCGTGGCCGGGAATTTGAAGTCATCGGCAACAACAACATCACGGTGATTGACGGACGTAAGGCCAGTCGAGAACGTCTTAAAAAAGGCGAACCTGCCGCTGCCCGCGATTTAAAAGTCCACATCCTCCGTTCGGGGATGACATTTAACCTTGCAGATTCCGAGTGACCACTATGAAAATTTCTGAAATCGAAGTGATTCCGTTGACGGGTGCCACAGTTGACGGCGGATGGCCGCAAGGTCACGAACCACAGGAAAATCTGCATACTCTCGTTAAGATCAGCACGGATGAGGGTCTGTATGGTTGGGGAAGTTGTTTCACCTCCGGAACTTTGGTCCAAGGGGCCGTCGCCTTACTGTGGCCATTGTTAAAAGGTGAATCGGCAGTTGAGCCAGAACGTGTTTCCGAGAAATTGCGACAGTCGAGTTTCTGGCAGGGACGCGGTGGTTCTGTCGAACACGCGATCAGCGGCATTGATATTGCGCTATGGGACATCATGGGAAAAGCCTGCTGTCAGCCCGTATCCCGATTGCTTGGAGGAAACTATCGACAACGAATCAAGCCGTACGGATCAATCCTGTTCGACGAGCCACCTGCATTGTCGGATGCCTTACACAGTGTTGTCGCTCGCGGCTTCAAAGCAATTAAAATGGGCTGGAGACCGTTTGGTCGACGCAATCGCAAGTTCGACGAGTTGCTGGTTCGAACGGCTCGCGAAACCGTGGGCGAAAATGTTGAGTTGATGGTCGATGCCGGGGGGAGTGAGCAGTTCTGGCCACACGGGACCAATTGGGCTCGTGAAACGGCCAAAATGCTGGCCGATTACGATATCACCTGGTTCGAAGAACCACTGCCACCGGATGACATTGAAGGCTATATCGAACTGACACGGGTTTCGCCGGTTCCTATTGCAGGGGGTGAAGTTCTGACACGACGACAGTCATTTTTGCCCTGGCTCGAGCGTCGCGCGGTCGACATCATTCAACCCGACTGCACGAAAAATGGCGGATTGTCGGAGTCTCGACGACTGGCGTGGCTCGCGTTTGACCACAATGTCACGTTGGTTCCACATGGCTGGAACACCGCTGTCGGATTGGCGGCAGACCTGCAATTCTCGGCAGCGATTCCCGTCGCGCGGTATGTCGAATATCTGACTCCTTGTGCCTACATCGAAGAATTGCCCAAAAGCCAATTTCAAATTGATACAGATGGGTGTCTTGAAATACCGACCTCCCCCGGGCTTGGAATCGATATCGACGTGGACAAGTTACGAACGTTTGCGCCGACAAAATCGGTCTTCAAGTGAACAATGTGATCGTTGTTGCCGTTTAAAGCGATTTTTGTGAATCACTCCACTCCAGAGTCGGATTCCTTACGCTGTCGTTTAGATCGATGCCGCGTTCTTGTGATCGACAAACGCCTGCCCGCACAATGTTAGTTGCGTTGTTTTTGCGATAGGAATGCTTTTGACTTGAAACCCATCTCTTTAGGATCTTTACGTTTTAAGTGTCGTAAAAGTTCTTCAGACTCATGGGGCGGAAGCTCCATGAACCGCCTGTGGCAGTTCCGTAATTGCTAGAAAAACCGGCGGTTACGAATGCAGAGGCAATTCCTCTGCACGTACAATTGATCCCGTCTGCATAAACCCACGTGCGGCCTCCTGGCGCTTTGTGAGGACAATGTGAATTCGTGTAAACTCTCGTAACGTCGCTTGACTTAAATTCCAGCAAACGCCACACTCTCGGCATCGATAAAAATGCAATTGACTCAAGTGAGCGGTAATTATGCACGTGTCGTCTTTCGACTCTTTCGAGCGTCGATGGGCGTCACTAACATGAATTCTTCGTATATTCTGTTCTCGTGAGCAGTGTGATCTTTTATGATGCGGTTGCGTATTTGCAGTTGCCCTATTTAATGAAGGCGTGTGTTCATATGTTCTTTGTGCGGGCTGGAATGTCTGGGCGTGCTGTTTCACTGACGATTATCGGGCTGGCCGCAGTGTTGTTGTGTTCAAATGCTTGGGCTGGAGGGATGACGGTTAACTTGACTTTTGATTCCTCATTCACGTCGAGTTTTGCAAACAATCCGAATAATCCGAATGAATTGTCTCAAGCGGAAGCGGCTGCAAATTATGCTGCTAGCCAGATCGGGGCGCTCTTTAACAATACGATTGCAGACAGAAATGGCAATATTATCCCTTTTCCGCTCAACATTAATGTGTCTGGGGTTTCGGATACGAGCATCTTTGGTCAGAGTGTGACAAACGGTAGTGGTCCCTACAGTTATTCGGAAATTCGTAGTGCTCTGGTTGCAAATTCAATAGGTCAACCCTCCGCTGCTGCGGTCGCGGCCCTGCCGACTTCCGATCCCGCGGGAAGCAATAATTATTATCTCACTTCGGCTGAAGCGACGGCATTGGGTTTTCAGGATCGGGCTAATCAAGTTTATGGCACAATTTCATTTGGAGCTGGTTATCATTGGGCATTCGATCCATCGAATCGCGCCGTTGCGGGCGAGTATGATTTCATTGGAGCTGTCGAACATGAAATCACGGAAGTGATGGGGCGTATTGGACTCACAGGTGAGGTAGGTCCGAACCTGCTTCCTGCTTATTCGCCGCTTGATCTTTTTCGCTATTCTGCGGCCGGTGTTCACGCCCCCAGCGGAACCGGTGCGGGAATCTATTTTTCGACCGACAATGGGGTGACTAATCTGCACACATATAACGATGTTGATGTCGCCACTCGGACCGATGCCGGCGATTGGGCTGGCGGGCAAGGAAATGACTCTTTCAACCAATTTTTTACGACTGGTGTCGTGGAGGGTATTACCCCCGTTGATATCCAGGAGCTGAATGTGATTGGCTGGACTGTCGCAGTTCCTGAGCCGTCGAGCTTGAGTCTGTTCGCTCTCGGCGCAGTCGTCTGCGGTACTTATTCCCGACGACGCAGCCGTGCAATTGCGTAACTTCTCTATAACAAATCATTCTCTGTTCAACGATTTGGCCGCAGATTGTTGCTCGCAATCGTCAATTCTATGAGCCCTCCTACTTTGGCAAACGTTGTTCAAGTTGCTTGATTTCGTTTGTGATGTTGTTGAACTGGGACGGCCATTCGGTCTTATTGAGGTTACGAAGCGAATCCTTTGCCGCTTCCCATTTCTGTTCGTGAACTTGCGCCGCTGCCAGTTTTAACAGTCCCGTCGGTTCGAACTTCCTCAGTTTAGCTACTTGTTCCCAGTGGGGTATGGCTTCGCTCCAGCGGTTCTGGTTCTGCCTTAGTTCTGCCATCGCTGCGTGGGATTCCGATTCGTTGGGAGCCGATTCGATGATCGACGTGGCGGCGCGTTCGGCTTCCGCCTCATTGTCTTTCAGCCGAGCCGCGAGCTGCTGAAAAAGCGCCAGATCGTGGCGCTGGAGATCAATCAGTTTCAGTAACTGATCCGTCGCCTCAGCCTTATTCTGTGTGGTGTCATAACAGGCGATCAGCGACTGATGGGTCTCTTTGTCATTCGGTTGAAGTTCGATGGCAATCCTGAATTGCGAGATCGCTTTGGCGTACTCAATTTTTTCCAGATATGTGTCGCCGATCGCTTTTCTGAGGATCGGGCTGTCCTGCCCTGTTTTTGCCGCCTCCAAATCCAACTTGCGAACGTAGTCATCCAGGTCTGAGGCGGCGCGCAGCACCGATCTCAGAGTGATCAAGTTGTTTTTTCGTTGTTGATGTCGGTCGTCCCAGCAAATGATCGCGGCTGAAGCTGCCGTCACGGCGGCTTCGGTATGTTGAAGGTTTGATTCGGCGGAAGCGAGATTCTCGTAATAATTCGACAGTTCGTAGTCATTGAGGCCACTTTTTGGGGAGGATCGCTGATGAAGGGCGATTGCTTCAGTGAGATAGGTTGTTACCTTTTCCCACTCCTCCGCGTTTTCGCATCCCTGCGCGAGTTGGGCGATATTCTCCTCAGTCCAACGACCGACCTGGTGGAAGTGAGAGTCCGTTTGCTCGATCAAACGGCTCAACTGTTCTGGCCGTTCCGAATGGAAGTAAGCGGCCATCAGTTCGGTGCGGTAGTGAATCTTATCAGGATGATCGACGACCAGTTGATCGAGGATGGGAATCATTTCCGCAAAACGGTCTGCCTCGCGCAACCAGTCAACCAACTCAAACTGCTCTGCTTCATTGAGAAAACCATTTCCATGAGCGATCAGCAGGATCTCGATGGCACGCGATTCAAACTTCAATCCGTCGTGAAGATATTTGGCCACAGCCATTGATCGACGACCAGAAGCACGCCGCTCGTTGAGAACGGCTTCCGCAGCCTTTGCAAATTCCTGCGTTTTTTCGGCCCAGAAGAATCCGTCACCGATATGACAAATCTGCTGGTGACCACCTTCGCCTTTTCGCAAGTCCTTTTGTAGTTGAGCGACCGCTAGCTTCAGCACCCGATCATCAAGATCGGTCGGTCCAACCGCTTTCCGATAGTGAGCCAGCTGTGTCCCCAGCGTGCTCCAGGAATTCTGCCATTGAATTTCGAGCCGCTGTGGCCATTGTTCGATTCTCTCGATCACAAATCTCTGCCCGAGTTTCGGTTCAAGGATTGAACTGATGGATTGCAAGATCGTCGAAACGGTATTTTGGTATTGAACCTGTTGCTTCCGCAATATTTGAGGCATCATCTCAAATGCGAACTGTGAAACTGTTTCGACAGTCGCCGGAATTTTATGGCGCTGCGCGATGTCGAACGTGTTGTTCAGCCGCGCGACCAGACTGTAGCGGACATTTTCGTCAGACGCCGCGAAGATTTGTTTGATCAACAGATCGACGATCGGTTTGAAGAGATTCCCGCGTCCCGTTCCGATCGACACGGCACCATCATGCTCCAGCGCGTGGTTGTATAGCGTTATTAGTCGATCGTTCAGCCACTTGAGTTGTTCTTCATTAGCAGGACGAGCGATCTGTTTCTTCAAAACCGCTTCGCCGGCCGCGTGCTGGTTGGCTCCTTCAAACATCTGCACGTAACGACTCAAGTATTCGTTATCGGCATGTGGCCAGATTTCGTTGTTCGCCTGAAGATAACTTTGATACTCGGACTCCAGTGTCTGCATCGCTTCGTTTCGTCGGGAGTCATTCCAGAAGAGAACGTGACACAGGTTGCTGGTCATCTTCAGATGGTCTCGTGAGCCGGCAGGTGCCAGAGGAATCAATGCTCGCATTTCGCGGATCTGTTCGGACTTCAATCGATCATCTTTAAACCCGCCCAACCGCTGCAGAAAATCCGAAATCATGAGCGGCTCGCCTTCGGTCCAAGTCCGCTGAAAAGCCCTTTGGAAAGCGGCCAGACAGGCGTCGATGTGCGGACCCGGCTGGTTCAGAATCTCAGCCGATTTTCGTTCGACAAACGCCTCCAACAAGTCCAAAGCGCGAAGGTCTGTTGCTGTCAGTTCCCCTTCTCGCAACTTTTTGATCCTAGCCAGGACCTCGTCGCCGGTGGCTTCTTTGCGTAATTCGTGCAATACCTGGTTTTGAAGTGCATAAATATTCGCATAAACTTGTTGCGGCGACCGCCCCAGGACTGCGTCGGGCAGCATTTGAAGCAATCGAAAGTCACGCGATGCCGTGTAGAGATTCGCTAATTGCCACATAAAGTGTTTTGGCTCTGCCGACTTCTTGAACAAAGCCTTAAGAACGAGCGGCGTATTTTCATCGAGTTCGCTAGGGCGTGGGCCAGTCTGTTGCCAGCGATCATGGGTCTGATGAAACATCTGCGCAAGTTGTTGTTCAGGCATCTGCAAAAAAGTCTCAATCCGCGCTCGCTCATAATCATCGTGACGATTGACGACCAGATACCAATCCGCCAGTGACCGGTAATCGGTTGCCGAAAGCAGGTGGTCACGCTCACACGCTTCAAACAGTTGAATCGCCTCGTCCAATTTGCCTCGTTCGGCAACAACGCGTGCCAGCGATTGACGCCAGGGACCAGTCGAGACGTCAGTCCGAATCCATTCCCGCAATTCTTTCTCTAGCTGCTCAGGATGATCAAGTGCAACGAGTACACGGAACTTCGTCATCCGCCAGAACGTTGTGAAGTTTTGAATTTCGGACGAATCCTCTTTCGTCGTTTGTGCGACACCCAAAGCAATACCTGAGTTGACGTATTTCAAGAGACGCTCGATGCTCTCTGGTGCCGCTTGTTTGCGCGTTGCCAGATACATGACCATTGCAAAGGCTCGCTGCCTAACGACCGCGTCGAAGAATTCCTGCTGGGCGCGCAGTTCTTCCTGAACCAGGAATTCTTCGGAAACATCTTCCGGTGAATCGTCATCGGTCTTGGTAACAGGCGCAACAGGGATCTCACCAATGATCTTCCAGCAGTCCGACTCAACACCGGCGAGGTTCTGGTCGGCCTGAAGGTCAAGCCAGTATTGTTCAATCCTTATCCCGACGCGCAAGCGAGGGATCTTCTCCTCGTCTATCTTTTTGACCGATTCCTGAGCCAACCGAGCCGACAAACCCATTCTCGCCGATCTTCGCAGCTCGGCTTTCTTCAATCCCAGCTCCTTCCGCGTCAGCTTGTCCTGGGCTCCTTGATCGCCCAGTTGTCTTTCAGCCGCAGCGATTCGATTGACGAGCATCGCATCAACCAGTCGCATCAATGTGTTCATCTCGACAGGCATCCGATCGATGGGGGCAACTTGTTCGGACAGTTCCCGCCATCGTGCAAACGCCTCTTGTTCGATCTCTTCGGTCCAACGGGTCGTCAGCAAGGTTTCGAACAGACCTGAAACATAGAATACCTTGTTGGTACTGTCAGCGGTCGCAATCCGATCGCGGAGAAACGGAAGCAATTCGATTTCTGCAAAACGGTTCGCGTAAATCGTTCGAAGCGTTTCACCTAATGTATGCCGCTCTTCTTGATCTATCGTGGCATTCCAGCGGGTCCTCAATTCGTCTGCGATCGGTTTCCAGACTTCTGATGGAACCTCTGATGCGTCCAATTGCTTGCGGCCATTGATCGGCTGAGTCAGTTGAATGCGCCCCGACAGCGTCCATCCGACAAGGGTGTTGATTTGAGTCGCATTTAACTTGGCCGACTCCGTTTGTAACATGGTCAGCCATTCACCTCGCAATTGATCGCAGATATCGCTTTGCGAGAAGTGATAGTTCGAAACGCAGCGTCGGACGATGTCAAAGTGATGCGGATGCCGAACGAAGAATCTCGCCGTTTCGGCAAGCGGTTCAAACCAGCGATCTCCCATTCGCTGGAAATTGATCTGAAAGAGTTGGCCATTGGCGAAGTTGAGCGCCGTTTCCAATCGAGCATCCTGGACGGCGGACATTTTTCCGTTGACGCAGGCATCTTTCAGCCATTGGTCTGCCAGAGCGTATGCTCCTTCGAGTTGATCGTTGTAGATCATCGCCGACAGATGTCGTGAATATGCCGAGGCAAACGATCGTGATTCAGGGTTCTTCTTGATCCAGTCCGAAGTCCATTCCAGCAACCCGGCCCAATCCGCCTGCTGCTGGTAAAGGTAGGCAATCGCACTCCGCAACGCCTCATCTTCAGACTTACTCCGTTCAGGCCGTGCAAGTTCCTGCCGCAGCCAAGCATGTGCGGCCGTGAATTGTCCAGCGCCAGCCAACTTCTGGGCATACGATTCCTGACGGTAATTGTCCCAAGGAATTGAAATGGCCATCGCCCGGCGCAGATGGAGCGCCTCTTCAACGCGACCGAGTCCCTCCAAGCTGGCGATTTCTCGATCATACCAACTGAGCGTAATCTCACTTTGAATCACTTCACTCGCTCGTACGTCAGCAGCTTCAGGCACCTCCTTGAACTTCGTCAGCGGCGGCAGCCGCAAAGAGAATGCACGGGCGTAGACCGGTTTTAGAGATTGGTGCAGTTGATACAACTCGGGACGAGCGACCAGTGAATTTGCGGAACCGAGGATGTATTCAGCGAGGTAAAAATCATCCTGAGATGGAGTGGCAGCCAGACGTGCAGCCTCCGTCGTCATTCGCTGCATTGCCTCTTCATTCCGCCGAATCGTGGCGAGAAGCATGGTCCGCATCCAGCGAATCCCTGGCTTATCATCCGCCAGCTTTTCAATGGCATCGACGTGCTTCCACATTTCGTCCCACTGTTGCAGATGTGAGTTATAAAGGATCATTGTCAGCCGATCGTCGAACGCGGCAGATCCGTCAACAACCCTCTGCCTTGCCACGCGAAGCGGAATTGTGGGGTAGTGAATGAACTGGACTGTCGGTTTCGCTGCCAACTCAACGCTCATCCGCTCGGCGTATTTTTCTTTCGTGAGGACATCAATTTCGAGTCGAGTTTCGGATGTTGGCCGTCCTTGTTCATCCAACGTCACAACCTTCGTTGCCCACCACGACCCGGCAGCTTCCACGAAGTCACTATAGGTCGTTTGATCGACGAGCTTACCTTCGTCATGCCTTGAGCGATTCAGGACCACATGCCTCGATGTATCGATGCTGAAGCGTAGTTGTGAATCGGCATTCTTATTAATGAGTACCAGCGTCGCGCGATTGTCCCCGTCGGGTTCGACCCGTGCGGTATATTCGAAGTAAGCTTGTGACAACGAAGACAGGGAAAAATCAGCCAGCCCCAGCGGCGGTGATTGCAGCTCACTGGCGGCAGAGGAGCGATGTCGTCCAAGCAGGAACGACATCGAATAGACACCTCGTTCGTTCGAATCGCAATAGTTGACCAGGGTTTGTTCGCGGGGGTTTCGTGCCGTTGTCAGCCAGGCAGTCGGCGCATACAGCGCCAGATCGATGTTTCGTCCAGTCGATCGGTTCCAGCGTGGGTCAAACGATTCAACTCGTCGCCTTAGCTCGATCCCCCCGTCGAGCTTCAACAACGGCTCGGTTCGGAGCAAACTCTTTGCCAGTGCATTGGCCTCGGGAGACCACGCATCGGGTTCTCTGACAAACGAAGGTCGTTTTGTCGGTCGTACTTCGATTGATGGAAAGAGTGAGTTAATCCAAGAAGAATAGTCTGGTTGGTGTTGAGCATAGGCTGTCCCCCGCCCATAGGAAACAGGCTCGCCTGGTTTCCTGCGAAAGCTTTCGCGTCTATTTTCCGAAGTCATCTTGATGTCGTCGGTCCAATCTGATTCCCTCTTATCACTTACTGACTTCGATAGTTTAGAGCTGAATTGCCTCAATTCCGGCTCAAACCCCGCGTTCCTCCCGTCCCCGAATGCGTCTTCGCCGGACGCGGGAAGTCGGTCGTTCATGCCAAGCAACATCGGCTCTTCACGATCCGTGATCAATGAATTAAGAGCCATTGGAGGCGAATCCGATAGCCCTAGCCCCGTAGCACTGGATGTCAGGACGGAAAGATCTTCTGTTTCGAGTTCTCTGACTCTGTCAATGAAGATATTCGATTCGACCAAGTCCATGTCGCCGTCGAGATCAACGCCCCTCATTCCGCCCCCCATCATGTCTTCGCCCATTCCACCACCACCCATGCCGCCCATTCCACCTCCACCCATGCCTCCCATTCCGCCGGGGAACGATTCTCCGCGTCCTAAAGCCAATCCCCTCGGTCCCGATAAATCCATTCTGCCTCCCATCATGCCGGACAAGTCATGGCTCGATGACCGAAAGCTTCTGGGGCTCGCCAAACCGACAATCGTTTGCGACACCTGTTGGAATACGCGGGGATTGCGACCGAGCCCGGCAAGACTTTGCAACACCTGTCGGCGGATGCCGATTCGCCAATCTCCGGCTCGCTTCATCTGCTGTTGCAGCAATTCGTAATTCGCGTTGTCTCGACCCGCCGCAAAGAACCGTTCTCCGTCACGCATCTCGTACCGACGCTGCACTCCAAATCGCTCGCGGTCGGCATCGGTCTCTAAAACCAATAGCGACGTGAAAGGCGTAATGATGTGAAACTCTTCCGACAGATGAACGATCTCGTCGTGATTCAGACTGCTGGGGCCTTGAGCCAATAAGTGATCGAGGTGTGCTCGGCCCCACAATCGAGGAATAAACGAATTTCCCTCTTCCGCATCCTTGAACGAGATTCGGGCAGCAAATTTCACTCGTTCCGTTCCACGCAGGCCGGTCACGATCACTTCACCTTGCTGATCGCCCTTTACACCAGACGTAAGCTCGGGAAGATATCGACCGACAAGAATCTGCTGAGTCCCCGCTGACACATTCGGCAATCGTCCGGGATAAACAGCCGCGACTTTGATCCCGCGAAACTCAACGTTGACGTCTCGCAATCCGGGTTGAGCCACTTCGTTCAACCATTCGCGAGCAACAACCGTAGGCGTTTGCTCGCCACCAATCGTCCGAACCGAACCATTCCCAACGCTCGCAATTCCGTTCAGGACAATCGATTCGTAAGAATTGCCGACAGTGACTGCGTGAAACGCCAGCGGCATCTGTTGAGCAGCTCCCTTGTTGGCACCACCGCTCTTCGTCTGGTCAACCGCTTTGAACCGCTCACTCAACCGTTTTACAAATGCCGCCGGATCGGTATCTCCAGAGGAAACGATCCCATCACCGATATAGACAATCTGCGTTCCGGGAACAGCCTTCGTGAGCACATCGTCAAATGCGCGATCCAGGTTTGTCCAACCGAGCGACAATCGTTCGCTCAGGAACTTGATTGATGCCGCGACATTTTCGGCAGACGTCGGCAACGCTGTTTCGCTTGCCCAAACGGTTCCCACATCACAGGCCGCGATCCGGTATCGATCTTCAGGTCCAAGCGACGACAGTACCGTGTTCACAAAAGCGGTTTGCTGCCGCCGTTTTTCGGAATCCATCGACGCGGATGTATCGCAGAGGAAGACAATGTTCAGCGGATTGCCGTCCGGAATCACTTCATTCAACCTGGCGCCACCATCCCGGTTGAACGGCGGAGTGATCTGCACCAGGAAATAACCGTCGTCGCCTCGCCGATGAGGTACGACAACCACGTCTGACTGCTGCTGATCGATTTCACACACGACTTCAAAATCGCGAGTCGGCGTATATTCCTGCGCAACAAATTCCACCTGAGCCGAATGAGCAGTCTGCTGACTCCGTACTGTATGAGTCGGACAGGTGACGCTCTTCAATGCCAGGGCGGAATTGACCGTAACCGTCAACGAAAGCTCACGCAGAGGACTTGTCCGCAGGAGTTCGCTCCTCAGGCCATAGCCGTATCGATAGCGGTTCCCCTTCAGAGGCAATACTTGCGTGTAGACGATCTTGATCCGCTTCTCAGAATGAGGCTCGATCGGAAACACGCGGGCTTTAAAGATGTTCCCGCCAGTCCACTCCAGCAAACCAGGATCGCGACGTTCCCTCAGGATCGTTTCATAAATTTCCCTGGCACGCTGTTTCTCGACAACATCGGCCTCAATCAGTTCGTTGCCGATCCACATACCAAAACTGCTGATCGAAGCATCTTGCGGCAACGGAAAGTGGAAGACCCCTTCAAGCCGCGAAATCGTGTGGTTCACGAACGATTCTTCGATCGTCGTGCGAGCAATCTGGTCGCGTATTTCAACCGAAACCTTGTGATAGCCGACCGTCAGCGGTTCGTTCCGACCATCCGGAAGATTAACGATCAGCGAGCCGATCGATTCGTTGTTGGTTGTCCCTTCAAACCCGGCCAGCCAGACAGGCGTTTCCGGTACATCGACCAGCTTTTCGTCACGGTCGACTCGAACCAGTTTTTTAGCACCCGCTTTGAACGCTTGACCTCCCTCACGAGGCGCGAGCAATGTGAATTCACCTTTTGAATCTGTTTTTAAGGGTTCGCTCTTATCAGGCTGTTTTGGAGTCGACTCCAATTTCACCTGAACGACCCCTTGATGCACCCGAGCCTTCATCGGTGAGATGCACTCAACCAACGTTCCGGGACCCAATGTCAATTCGACATCTGACGAAAGCAAGACTTTAACCGCATTCGCACCACGCAATTCCGTCCGTAACCAGTCGCCCGGTTTCAGTAATGACTCTTGCGAGATCGGTGTCCATCGCTTGGCGAGCATCGGCCGTAGACCAACGATCCCTTGTGATTGGGTCACCTTCCCGATCCGACCATCCTCGGTCAACGTATTCGCAACCTGGAATTTTTCATCCGCGACTTTTTCGTTCATCGCAATTAACCTCAATTCGGCGAGCGGCGGACCGCCGTTCCGTTTGACTCCCACGGGCCATGCAAAAATTCCGACCAAACGTCGATCGCTTTCGTTCACAAAAACTTCGACTTGGACCCGTCCCGATTTTGCAGGGAGTTCTGCTCGATAGACGAGACATTTTTCGTGCTGCGATCTCTTCGTCGACTTAGTTGAAGTTCGTTTCTCGAGTCGTTGATCTGCCGGAGTGTCTTCATCGCTCTCGTTCCACGGATTCGTGGCGCGCTCAACGGGTCTGGCTCGCAAAAGAGACGATGCATCGGTGACACCTACATCCAGTAGTCCCAACAGATCAACTTGCTTCGCGGGTCCGAGAAACCACGGCGATTCCTCTTCGGAAATCGTGTTGGCTGATTCGTCGATCTTCCACAATCGCGAACCCGCTGCAATTTCGTATCGCATCTCAGACGCTTCCTTCCGGACAATCCCCGGTGCACGAACGAGAATCTGCGATTCGGTCCCGTCTTTCATCAATTGCAGTTCGAGCGTCGAAGCACTACGAAGTTCTTCGAGGACTTTCGAAAACGGTACCGTTGCCGCGTTGACCGTCCCGAAAGTGCTCGAGAAAAACCATGTCACCAGAATCAGCACCGACATTGCTGCTCCGACCGCACTACGCATGGCCAACGTTAACATAGGAGATCTCCGAGATGGAACAGGTGTCGCCGGGACTGGGCCGACATTTGAGGGAGATAAAGGCATCGATTGTTGAACGTCTTGGGAATTCGATTCGGTAACGCCGCCGAGACGGACATTCGATGACACGAATTCAATAAATTCATCCAACGATCGAAGGCGCAGGTCATCGAGTCGCACTCGATCAGGCGGCGCTCCGTCCACATCGATTGCGCGTAACATCGCTTTCAATCGAAGATCATCACTGTCAGCAGTCGGTTTTTGAGTCATGGGCTTTCGTTCTGGTCTTCATTCGCTGTGATTCCACAAATTCCTACTTCCCGTCCACGGACAACCCGTCAGTCGTCATTGAATGTTCCCGAGTCATCCGTTCGAATCGCGAACGAAACTCGCGACGGGCTCGCGCCAGTTTTGACTTCACCGCATCAACCGACCCTCCCTGTTGTGCGGCAATCACTTCCAGACTTTGTTCGTCCAGATATTTCGCTGCCAGCATCGTTGCGTAGTCAGGCGACAGCGAAGCCAGTGTGGCCCGAACCAGATCCGCCAGTTCGCGTCGAATCCAGATGTCGCTCGTGTCACTCGGCTCATCAATCCATCGGCGCAATTCGCCAGCACCCGATTGAACCAGCTCAAACAGTCTCGTTCGCTTGTGAATCTGTTTCCAATAAATTGAGGCGTGATGATGAGCAATCCCCGTCAGCCAACTCCAAAGCGTCCCCTTCTCAGCATCAAACTGTTGCGCTGATCTCGCCGCAGCAAGAAAGGTTTCCTGTACAACATCGGCGACATCCACGGTTGACGATCCAATCAGACGAGCGACGTAACGCCAGACATCCGCGCTGTAACCGTCATACAGCGCGGTCCAGGCATCACGGCGACCGTCTCGCAAACCGCGAATCACGGCCCGTTGATCAGACTCGTCGAGCAAGTTGACGTCCAAATGAAAGTGACGAAATGATTTGACACAGATTGAGTCATCAATGAACGGAAAAGACTTTTTCGTGATCCTCTGAATTTTGAACTGCTTACGATATCAAGGAAGAACACGTTACACGATTGAATTGAATCGAAGGCGCGGTCAGGTGTCTTCGAATTCCTTGAGATTCAAAAAAATTATGCGGATCGGTTTCGCACGCTCGAATGACCAAAACCGGGACCTGGACGATATTGTTTAACGATGAATTTGGCGCCATCGCTCAACCGCGCGTCGTGCTCTGGCTGATTTCAGGGATCGGATCAAACTCGTTGACAGCACGGAACACTGCTGTAGCCGAGTCACGTCCGAATCGCTTTTGCATGCGTCTTATCAGGGGATATCCCACTCGGGCAATGTGATAATTCGGTTGAGAAAAGGCCAGGATGTCATACCAGACACTGTTATCGTTCTGGTCCCATTCAATCAGAAACCGCTCTTCACCCTTCTCGACATGCTTTGGCAAGGTTCCATAAGCAAAGCCAAATCTGTGGATTGGCCCCGAATCATCCACTGCGTAGATAATTCGGCACGAGTTTAACCACCACAAACCAAAGGCCCATCCCATCACTGCCACGATTTCGCCTGGTTGAATTGGTGTTTCCAACGGCCACGCGTCAACCCAGCCCAGTTGAAAATGCTTCCAGTGCTGTAAAGCGGCTTTCGCCTCCACAAAAGTCGATTCCCCCTCGCCCAACCTGATGCGAGTGTGGTCCGTCACAAAACCCGCTGGCGATGAAGTTGCGGTTGCTCCCACGGCGCTGTAACTGAATGTCCGCTCCGACTGTCCCGCCAGGAAATGACGAAGGGATTCATCAGACGGTTTTCCCAGCGATAACATTCACTTCCCTAAAAAATGCGAAATATCATTCTAAAAGCCTATCCGCAACACAATCCACTTCCTAACTCTCAGGCTCGTCGTTCTCCAATTTGGATTGAGATTCCATGAAAGAGTCAGGGAGTTTACGTTTCCAGGCTCACCTTGATTTCCCGTTTCGCAAGCTTAACGCACCTTATATGGTGTGTTGTAAAACTTTTGTAAATAATGGGTTGCGGCGATTGGCGAGGGTGTGTCCGACTTGCATCGGCCTGCCAAAGTTCAGCGAACAAATCGGTGAAGTCCGATGGCTTTCAAGAGACGTGTCTGCTTCAATTGCTATCAAAAGATTTCGCGGGGTAAACCGAATTGGCTCAATCTGTGCAGACTTGAAATGAACTGCTACCATGCGGTGTCGTATGGGATTCAGCGATACACTGGAAATGGGTTATCGGGCTGGACAATGATGGTCCGTGAACCGCCGGAGGCGGTTCGTCCACACGTGCTCGGCGTGCCTGATTTATAAGACGAGATTGGCAAACAATATGGCAAGCACACTTCAAGCAACACCTGCAATTCGACGAACGGAGTCTTCACCCGTGGGAAACGTTGCCCCTTCATCAGATGAAATTACCGACGTTACCGTTCCAGCCATCGATCCGCAGGAGATGGATGAATGGCTGGAATCGGTTGATGACCTGCTACATCGTTATGGCCCCGACGCCCTGAGCCAGTTGCTGACTCGGCTATATTCCAGGGCTCAGGCTCAGGCGGTGCCTGTTGTTCCCGCAGTAACAACGCCTTATGTGAATACGATTCCGGTTGAAGCCCAGGTGCCGTTTCCTGGTGATCGTGCTCTCGAACGACGATTGCGAAGCATTATTCGGTGGAACGCCATGGCGATGGTCGTCCGAGGTGCTCAGACAACCAATGTCGGCGGACACATTTCCACATTTGCGTCGTCTGCGGTGCTAGTCGAAATTGGTTTCAATCACTTCTTCCACGCCCGGACAGCCGATCACACCGGTGACATGGTCTATTTTCAGGGTCACTCGTCGCCGGGGATGTATTCCCGCGCATTCGTTGAAGGTCGGCTGACGGAAGAAAATCTGATCCGATTCCGTCGCGAGCTTCCACGAGGTCAGGGGCTTTCGTCCTATCCGCATCCCTGGTTGATGCCTGACTTCTGGCAGTTCCCCACGGTTTCGATGGGTCTCGGCCCGATCTGCTCGCTCTATCAGGCCCGATTCCTGCGATATGTTCAGCACCGAAACCTGATGGATACCTCCAAATCACGCATCTGGTCGTTCATCGGTGACGGTGAAATCGATGAACCAGAAACGCTCGGTGCCATCTCGATGGCAGCACGCGAGAAGCTGGACAACGTCACTTGGGTTGTAAACTGTAACCTGCAACGACTTGACGGTCCCGTTCGCAGCAACGGCAAGATCATCCAGGAACTGGAAGGGATGTTCCGAGGGGCTGGCTGGAACGTCATTAAAGTCGTCTGGGGCACCGAATGGGACGCCCTTTTCGAAGCTGACGAATCCGGTTTGCTGGAAAAGACACTGGCAGAAGTTGTGGATGGCCAGTTCCAGAAGTACAGCGTGGAAACGGGCGAATATATCCGCAAAGATTTCTTCGGTCGTCACCCCCAATTGTTGAAGCTGGTCGAACACCTCAGCGACGAACAGATCCGCAACCTCAGGCGCGGTGGTCACGACGCGATGAAGGTTTACAACGCCCTGAAGGCCGCGACCGAATTCAAGGGCGCACCGACCGTTGTGCTGGCTCACACCGTCAAAGGCTTCGGTCTGGGGACGGAAGCCGAGGGTCGAAACACGGCTCACAACACGAAAAAACTGGAAGAATCGTCGCTGATCACCATGCGGGATCGGTTTGAGCTGCCACTCACTGACGAGCAAGCCAGGACAGCCAGCTTCTACCGGCCACCTGCCGACAGCCCGGAAATGAAGTACCTGCACGATCACCGCAAGGCATTGGGTGGTTACCTGCCCGCTCGCGTTCCCACCAAGGAACGGCTGACGATCCCCGATGTAGCAACATTCGTCGAAACGATGAGTGACGCTGGTAAAGATCGCTCAACTACCGGAGTGTTGGGAACCATCCTTCGCGTACTGATGCGAGACAAAAATATCGGCAAACGAATCGTTCCTATCATCCCCGACGAAGCTCGGACGTTTGGCATGGAAGGCTTGTTCCAGACCTATGGCATCTACAACAGTAAAGGCCAGCTTTACACGCCGGTCGATGCAGGTTCGGCGATGTCCTACAAAGAATCGACGACGGGTCAAGTTCTGATGGAAGGGATCGACGAAGCGGGAGCCATGGCCTCATTCGTTGCCGCCGGTACCGCTCATGCGAATATCGGCCTGAACATGATCCCGTTCTATACCTATTACTCGATGTTCGGCTTCCAGCGAGTCGGCGATCTGATCTGGCTGGCAGGCGATTCCCGCTGCAAAGGTTTCCTTTGCGGTGGCACGTCAGGCCGCACGACGCTCAATGGTGAAGGCTTGCAGCACGAAGACGGTCATAGCCAATTGATGGCAGGAACCGTTCCCAACCTGCTCGCCTACGATCCTGCCTACGGCTATGAACTGGCCGTAATCGTGCAGGATGGTCTCAGGCGCATGTACGCCGAAAGTGAAGATATCTTCTACTACCTGTCGGTCTACAACGAATCGTTCGTCATGCCTGCGGAAATGCCGAAGGGTGTCGAAACGGGGATCGTCAAGGGCCTTTATCCGCTCGATCCAACCGTCCCCGCGAAGAAGAGAGCCACTCGGCCTCAACTTCTCGGTAGTGGGCCGATCCTGAACGACGTGATTCGTGCCCAGAAGATTCTCTCCGAAAAATACGGAGTCGAATCGGATGTGTGGAGTGTCACGAGCTACAACGAACTGAAGCGAGAAGCTCAGTCGATCGCACGCTGGAACCGGTTGCATCCTGATCAGAAGCCGAAAGTCAGCTATGTCGAACAAGCCCTAAGTGGTCTGAAGGGGCCGTTCATCTCGTCCAGCGACAACGTGCAACTGGTTGCCGAACAGATCCGCCAATACGTCCCCGGCCAGTACGTGGTCTGCGGTACCGACGGATTCGGGCGTAGCGAAACACGAGAAGCACTCAGACGGCATTTCGAAATCGATGCCGAATGTGTCGCCTACACCACGCTGGTCGCTCTCAGCAAAGAAGGCCAGTTCGACGCGAAGAAGCTACCTCAGGCTCTGAAAGATCTGGGCATCGACCCCAACAAGGTCGACCCAGCCACAGCCTGACGTAGCGTCGGCTTCCAGCCGACGAAAGTCTTTACAACGCCAGTTGTAAAGACCCAAAAATAGAAATTAACGGACCAGTTTCAAGCAAAGTGTCATCCGTGAAATTTCCGAACATGACTTAATTAGATAGTCCTGAAGGCCAAACCCTGAAGGCTCAATCAAAATAACTGGGCAAAACCCAATCAACGAGACGTAAGAGACTTCCGATGACAATCGAATTCAAAGTTGAACAACAGCTTCTGGGCGATGGAATCAAGAGTGCCGACGTGGCCGCCATTCACGTTGCCGTAGGCGATACGGTGAGTGTCGGTCAGATCGTCTTGGAGCTTGAAACCGACAAAGCAGTGATGGAACTGCAATGCCCCTATGCAGGGACAGTGGTCAAAGTCCTGGTCAAAAAGGGCGAAACCATCACCCCTGGTCAAGCCGTTTTGTCGCTCGAATCGAGTGCCGCTCCCGCAACGGGTTCGGCCGCAGCCGCAAAACCAACTGCGGCGAAAGATGCGGCTCCCGTCGCCGCCTCAGCCGCCAGCCGAAACGGAGGCGACAAAGCCTCCATTGCCAAGGCCGTGCCCGCGATTGCAACATCGCTACCATCAGGTCGAGAACTGCCGCTGCCCGCCGGGCCGGCAACCCGACGTCTTGCCCGTGAACTGGGTCTCAACCTGGCCAATATTCCAGGCACTGGATCTGGCGGTCGAATCACACTCGAAGACGTTGCCCGTGCAGTCGCCGGCGCTTCGGAGGCAGGAAACGGCCTCGTCATTCCCCCACTGCCAGACTTTGCTCAATTCGGTCCAACCGATCGTCAAGCGTATTCCAAACTGCAAAAGACCGTCGCCAACAACCTGAGTCTCGCCTGGCAGATCATCCCACACGTGACACAGCACGACTTGGCCGATATCACGGAAACCGAAGCCGCTCGCAAACACTTTGTCGAGACTGCTCCAAAGGGCACGGCCAAGGTGACCATGACGGCACTCGCCCTGAAAGCGGTCGTCGCCTGCCTGAAGGAATTCCCACACTTCAATTCCAGCTACGATTCGGCAAAGGCGGAACTGGTGCTGAAGCGCTACTACCACATCGGTGTCGCCGTCGACACGCCAACCGGCCTGGTCGTTCCCGTCATCCGCAACGTCGACCAGAAGTCAGTCCTGCAACTCGCCGCAGAAATGACAGAACTCGCAACCAAAGCCCGCGATCGCAAACTGCAGGTCAGCGAAATGCAAGGGGGCACCTTCACGATCACCAACTTGGGCGGTATTGGCGGAACCTCATTCACCCCGATCGTGAACTACCCTGAAGTCGCGATCCTGGGAATGTCCCGCAGCCAGAAGCAGCTTCAGATCCGAGACGGAGAAGTCGTCGAACGACTGATGTTGCCGTTGTCACTGTCGTACGACCACCGAGTCATCAACGGCGCCGACGCCGCCCGCTTCGTCGTCAAACTGGTGACGCTGCTAAGTGATGCGTTTCGATTGGTGATTGAATCGTAGTGTTGTTTCCTAGCCAAAGCCTGAAAAATATTCCGGCAATGTTTGAGCTGGGATGCCGCCGATAGTTGGGGCCGACGCGGCGAATGAGCAGTTAACACTCAAAAAATCATCGCGATTGGATCGGCATTTCCGCTTTGTTCACAGAATTTTCGAACGGCGGAAGAAATCACAAGTCAATTCATTTGATTGGCTTACAGAAAATTACCGGACGGAAAGAGCAGCCGATTTCGGAATCTCTATTTTCACCATTCCGTTTTCCGAGTAAACTCGCGTCAGCGTAAATGCAAATAGCCCAAACTTTCGTAAGGGCTATTTGATTAGTGCACAAAGAACTGGCTGGCCTGCGTGGTTGTAATCTTGGCGGATGTCACCATTCAGTCCGGCGTTTAGCCCCCGTAGCTCAATTGGATCGAGCAGCGTTTTAGCGTAGCGCGGGATACAGGTTCGAGTCCTGTCGGGGGTATTTCTTTGGCACCAATTTCCAATTGTATTTTATCCCGTCAAATGTGAACGGGTAGCTATTTTTCAGATGCGCCAACCAGATCTTGCTCGGTATTGCTGGCAATGTACTATTGTAGGACGAGAGAGCCGTTCTCGCTCCCTCAATGAGTCTGGTCAATCAGATTGAGTGGTCTGTAGTATTGTTGGTTAGGTATACGAAGCCGACTCCATGGAAGTCGCTAAACTTACATTTGCGGCGGTTTCTTGTTTTTTGAATGCAAAAATCTGGGAAACCTGTCAAGCCCAAATTTTGTAATTCGCATTGCAAGATAGTATCGTCCTCCGATGGTCAGGTCAATAACAATCAGAGGTAAAGGGTGTCGAGTCGGTCTTCCGCAGTAACGATTCGTAAATTGTTACACATAAATAAGTTGAGGTGAAATGGCGCGTTGTTTTTTCTGTGGTTTGTCATGATGCCTGAAAACAATTTCGAAATTTTTGGCCCAAAACATCGATATTGCCATCGATCATTTCTTGAGAAACAACATTTGTGTTAGGGCGATTTCTGTAGAAATCATGGAACGAAGCCATGTGATTTCTGGCGAAATCACTCTTCAGTGTAGGCTGATCTCAATGACAATTTTTGTAATGCAATCCAGTTGCACTGAATGCACTCTGCTTGTGTTTTCAGTGCAGCCTGCAACCTAAAAAGTTCTTCCCATTCTTGATTCAATCAAAATCGCTGTCATAATGAGTGCAGTGGCGTCACGAAGGATCACAATGACTACACCCACCCGGGTGACTAACGGCCATCGAGGAAGAAAGAAAACCTGCATCTTTGTTTTGCGGCGGGAGTCTAATCATTCTTTTTGCTTCGGTGGCGATCACGATTTTAATCGCTCGCTCACATTTCGTTCTGACGGCAAGGAGTGAAGCATACGTGCCACGCCGCCGACGCTGAGGTCACCCAGTAGTTGGCGCGACGACAAAATCAACTTTAGCTTGAGTGTTGAATGCGCGTTAAATCACCTTTTATTTAGAAGGATAATATAGACAACAGATGATATCCTCAACGCAATGGTTGACCAGCACGAAATCGAGTGCAAAATGGTTGTAATTAGGTCAGTTCATTCCGAGACGTCTACGCCAATTTGGCGGATCGTGTTGCTGGTCAGGCTTGGAAAACGTCTTATTTACGCATAACAACAACGGGCAGGCATTTAGGATTTCTGATTAAGATCTCGTTAGTCGATTCAGAGTTTATTTGGCTCGGCCAATGTGGCAAGAGGCGATGTCGGGCTTCGCTCTCAGGCATTGGGAGAGTACGATTCCGCTGGTCAAAAGGTTTTTGTTTTCACAGACGCCCCGAATTCCGTAGTCCAAGTTAACTTCTTGCAATTTTTGACGTAGCAATCATTCAGACATTTCAAAGCAAATGGATTATGCTTTCAGCGGCAACAATACACGGCGACACAACACCAAAAGCTGAGCAAGCGAAGGCGCTTGGAGCGTTTTACACGGATGAGCAAGTTGCAGATTTCCTTGCCTGGTGGGCCATTCGATCCGGTTCCGATACCGTGATGGACCCCAGTTTCGGGGGGGGAGTTTTTCTTTCAGCCGCGTTTAGACAGATTCAACAGCTTGGCGGGAACCCTCGGACGAGTATTTACGGCGTCGAACTGGATCAAGATGTCTACTCCCGAACGGCGGGGAAGTTCAATCAGGAATTCTCGTTAAATCGTGAACATCTCATTTGCGACGACTTTTTCAATGTCGATGCAAAGCTCACCGGCAAAGTCAGCGCCATCATCGGTAATCCCCCGTTTATCCGTTACCAACGATTCACGGAACAGGCGCGTCGACACGCTTTTGCTCGTACAAAAGCAAGAGGTGTCGAACTACCAAAGCTCAGCAGTTCTTGGGCGCTGTTTCTGGTTCATTCGATTTCGATGCTTCAACCAGGGGGCAGACTTGCGATGGTCTTGCCGATGGAGGTTGCACATGCAAAATACGCCCGCCCAGTTCTCGAACATTTACGTCAGTCTTTCAAATCAACAACGTTTCTCACGTTCCGCTCAAAACTTTTTGCCGATCTCAGCGAAGACACGGTATTAATCCTGGCGGATGGGAATGAAAATGGGCCGGGATCGTTTCAATTAAGAGACTTTGCCCATCCGAGTTTGTTAGGGAACGTCTCGTCACTTGGGAAATTTCGGGTCGCTGGAAGTCAATCCGTTAATACTGACGCAATCGCCAGCGGTAATTCCAGGTTGATCGAATACCTCCTTCCACGAAAAGCCAGGGAATTGTACTGCGAATTGAAGGCGTCTCATCGAACGAGTCGCCTTGGCGATCTGGCCGACGTGGGGATCGGTTATGTCACAGGTGCTAATGACTTTTTTCACCTGACACCCGAAGATGCTAGGAAACGGGCGATCCCCCAGGAATTTTTAAAGCCTGCCGTCAGACGTGGAAGGGCCCTTTCAGGACTAAGATTCACGCACACAGACTGGAACAAAGCCGCTCATGACGGTGAAGCGGGGTATCTCTTACACATTAAAAAAGGTCAGAAGCTGCCCGTGAGCGTTGAGGAATATCTGAAGATCGGACAAGCAAACGGTGTCTCCGATACCTATAAGTGTCGCACCCGTTCGCCATGGTATTCCGTCCCTCATGTTCATCGCCCTGACGCGTTTCTGAGTTATATGAGCGGATTGTCGCCATATCTGGTGGCAAATCAGGCCGATGCTTACGCGCCAAACAGCCTTCATATCGTGCGAATCCATCCGTTGACATTCTTGTCAGCGGATTCGATTGCATCCCTATGGCATACTTCACTCACTCGACTAAGCGTTGAAATTGAAGGGCACCCTCTGGGAGGGGGGATGTTGAAGCTTGAGCCGACCGAGGCGGAAAACGTACGTGTTCCACTCCCAGACGATTCTGATCTACCCCTCCTCGATTCCATCGCAGAAGAATTAGACGAAATGTCACGAAAACAAGGCCACGCGGCGGCTGTCGCACGAGCAGACCAACAACTTCTTTGCAAGATGATTGGTCTCAGTAAATCTGACTGCAAATTGCTAAACTCAGCAGCCGAACAATTGCGCGCACGTAGAGGATATGGGAGTCCCTTGAATGAGCTTGCTTGATGCCGTCGTGGCCGCTGGCATTTTGCCTTCGACCGAGGCAAAACAGGGAGACAAAAAGCGTTACTCAGAATTATTGTCACAGTTGTTGGCACAAGAGGTTGCGAGTGGACTTAGAAATGCCGGTTTTCCCAACGTGAAACCGTTACCTGGTGGTCCCGGCGAACGAGTATTTCAGGGCGGGCTTGGTCCGAAGAAAGTGGACGTCAGCTACTCCGACGAACAACACGGCTTGCAACTTGCAGTGTCGATCAAGACGATCACCGCGTCTCCGTACGGTAAAAACCTTAAGAATCGATACTATGACCTCTGCCCAGAAGGGATCACCCTTCATCTGCGGTTTCCCTATTCTGTGATGTGCGCTCTGTTTTGTCTTCCGAACGCTGCGAACGAAGACGTAACAGCGATACGGAAAGTGTCGACATTTGAAAGGGCGCGGAAGCTCCTATCGACAATCAGCGGCCGTCGGGAATACACCGATCCCGGCGAGAAATTCGAGAATATCGCGATGATGCTTTTCCAGCCAAAAACGGAGGATTCGAGCGTCGTTCCCTGGATTCGATTGATCGACTCGGTCTCAGCCCACGAACTGACCGAGTCCGAGTACTTCGATTCAATTCGTCAGATTTTCAACCGCCGCAACCCTCATGCGGCGGTTGGTGAAGACGATATCGATAATGATCAGTGAAACACCCCGCCTGGTTGTTCGAAGAACCAACCATTTCCGGGTTCGAACCAGATGTGTGGAAATGGAGTCTCGTCCTCGGGCGAACGGAGATTCAGTCCGCGAAGCAGGTGTGCTCTTTCGGCGGGTTTCAAGCTTTTCTCGGCTTCGATCGCCTTGTGAATTTCGTCGCGAGATCCCTCGAAGACCTGCTTTTGCAGCTTGCCGTCCTTGTCGAGGTACTGCAACTCGGCGCGAAACTTGTCGACTCCCAGTTTCTTGAGTGTCAGCGAATCAAAATTGTCCCACTCGTACGCAGGAGTTGGTTCACCGGAAAAACGGCGAGGTACCCGATCGGGGCGACCGAATCGATATGGCTGCGATCGTTGTGAAGGGGTCCAGACACGGATGTCCGAGTTGTCCAGCTTTCCCAATGTCAGTTGCAGCTTTTCCAGTTTCCCACCACGAAGGTACTCGACCGTCACTTCGCGTCCTGGTTTTTCCGAGCGAACGAGTTTGACAAATTGTTCGACTGAAAACAGCTTCTGGTTGTCAAAGGTGGTTAGAATGTCGTGAACTTTGACACCCGCTTTCGATGCGGGCGACTCTTCCGCAACGACTTCCACTGACAGTCCCTGATCGGGTTTCAGCACGTTTTTTAGATTCGCTGCCAAAGCAGGGTGAGCCGGTTCAACGATCACACCGAAATAAGCACGATCCTCAACCGGGGGCATCGTCACGACGGGCGGTGGTGTGTCAGCGGCAAAAACGGAACTGACGGTGGAAATGACCGTGAAGAAGGCGACGAGGTAATTTGTTTTCATGTTCATTTCCTCTGCGAAAACCTGATGCAATGGCGCATCAAGGACCAATCGCATACATGGTCTTCAGCGCCAGATACGTAACCGAGAGATTGATTGCAGGGATTGTGCCGCGCGAATTCATTTTCTGTATTCGGCGAAAAACCGTTGAGTTTTCGCAAGATCCAGCGAGCCGAACTCCAATCGCCACCCGCAGAATATGGCGATTTTTTTCCAACTGATCGGTTTACGTTCGGTTAACGATTGACTTCCAGATCGGGTCGCGCCCTTTTCAGTTCGCTGATCCCTTCCTCTGAAATCTTCGTGCCGGAGATTTGGAGTGTTTTCAAATTCTGGAATCCAATGAGGTCTTTGAGACCGTTGTCGGTGATCTGCGTCAGGCGAACGCTGAGTGTTTCCAGATTTTTTAATTCCGCCAAGTGCTTGAGGCACAGGTCCGTCACCTGACAATCGCCGATGCTGAATGTTGTCAGGTTTGTCAGACCAACCAGTTCTGACAGACCTTTGTCTGAAATGTTGTTGCCGTGTAACGCCAGCCATTTGAGTTTCGTAAGACCCCTCAAATGGACCATCCCAGCGTCGGTGATCTGGGTGTAGTTCAATAGAAGCGTTTCCAGGTACGTCAGTTTGCCTAACTCCGTCAGATCTTCGATCGAAAGTCCAACAAAACCAAGATTCAGCGACTTCAGTTGTTTCAGTTCACCCAAACCGATCAGGCCACCGTCCGCAAGCAAAGCGTCCTTAAGATCAAGATCGGTCAGATGTTTGAGTTCCCGCAATTCTTTGAGGCCGGTGCCGCTGACTCTGACGTCTTGCAAAATAAGACTTTTGAGGTTTTTCAATTCCTTCAAATAAGTGACGCCCACGTTCGTGATCCGAGTCATACTCAGGTTAAGGGACGTCAGATTTTTTAGGTTACAAAGACCCCGGACACCTGCATCAGTGATGGACGTATGATTGAGATTCAGTGACGTGAGACCAGAGAGTTCTTTCAACGAGGCAACACCGGCGTCAGTAAACTTGGCTCCGTCCTCAAAGTTGCGAAAGCGACATTCCACGGCTTTCAATTGTTTGAACGACTTCAGAAGGTGAATGTACTTGTCGTTGAACCGGCAATCTTCCTTAAAAAAGACACAGACAACGGGATTGCCTGGTAAATTCTCGTCACGCTCGACAAACGCTCCGAGCAACGCCAGTTTTTTGATGGTCCGTGATTCGTCGGGATCGTCCTGAGCAATCGCAAAATGACAGAGAAATGCCCCGGCAATGCTGAAAAGCACTAAAAACTTGCGGACCATTTCGACTTTCTACCGAAGGCGGTGATTGGCTTTGACAGGCTCGTCGTTGACCACTGGGGTTGTACCGGCATCGTAGGATCGAGCGAACAGGTGACGCAACTCCATCGCGACAAGTGATTGCGACTTCCAACCAGGCGGGCTCCCTTCGTGGGCAAATTCTTGAGGTTTGATAGACTGTTGGTGTCATTGGAAATGTCTCATTCAGAACGATTTCGCCGATTATGCATAAATTTCGACTTGCCATTGCTACTCGTTGCTTCGTTCAGCCTCTCGCGGCGTCGATCAAGTCGGCGGCTGAGCTGAACGTTCAAGGCCTTCAGTTTGATGTCCGTAATGAACTGAAAGCCAGCGAGCTTACCGAAACCGGACGCCGTGACCTGCTGCACCAGATACGGGAACATGGACTCACCGTTGCCAGTGCCGTGTTTCCTCTCAATTATCCCTTGTATGAGCCGGACAAAATCGACGTCCGCATCGCAGCGATTCGTGACGCGATGCGATTTGCTTATTCGATCAAGGCCAATACGTTGTGTCTTCGAGTCGGGCGGATACCGGAAGACCGAGAATCCAAAGAGCGAAAACTGCTGGTTGAGGGGCTGTGTGAGTTGGCAAAACACGCCAACCATATCGGCACGGCACTTGCGATTACTCCTTCGAACGATTCCGCAGAAACACTTCGTACGCTGTTAGACGAAATTAAGACTGGTCCGATTGGAATCGATTTCGATCCGGCTCATTTTGCCATGACGCGGCGTCCGGTGGCTGAGTCGCTTCGTTTGGTGCACGACCTGGTGTTCCATTTTCAGTTACGTGACGGTGATGCAGGGATTGATGGGGGCCAGGAAGAAGCGGTTGGGCAGGGAAATGTGGATTGGATCGAGGTATTGGCAACTCTGGGGGAAATGGACTATGGAGGCTGGCTGACTTCGATCCGCAGCCAGGGAAGCGATCCAGGGTATGATGTCAGTCGGGGAGTGAAATTTATCCAGCGAATCTTGCTTGGTGGCTGAATCGTTCATGTCGGCATTAACGAATTCATCGATTTCTCGTTAGAAAAATACCATGGCCAAACTTTATATCATGACCGTTGTGGCAGCGAATCGGACGGGGATTCTGGCTGCGCTTGCGAACGCTTTAGATGAACTGGGCGGCAACATGCTGGACGTCAGCCAGGCCGTCATTCAAAAGTTTTTTGCCATGATGATGGCAGCCGAGTTTCCAGAAGATCAGGACCCCGAGGTAATCATCGACCACATTCGTGCGGTCTGCCGCGCGTTTGGGGCAGAGGTCACTCTTCGCGATCCATCGACGGAGATGGGCTTTGATGGCGAGACCGAGCCCACTCCGAAAGAGCGATATGTTCTGACGTTGTCGGGGCCTGATCGGCCTGGAATTCTTCGTTTCCTGGCCCACCGGCTAGCACAGGATGGTATCGATCTGGTCGATCTGCAAGGGCGTCTGCAAGAATCGACTCAATGCTTTATCACTGCAATGGAATTGTCGGTTCCACCGGGAATCGATGCACTGCAATTGTGCGAAGAGCTTCGTCACGAATTTCGCAGCGATGGAATTACGGTCTCGTTACAGCACCGACGGGTGATCGCGGCCTTGGCTCACCCTGAACCTGTCGGATTTAACACGGCTGGTCCCTAGGCGCACTGGCTTTCACCGCCGACGCCGGATGCGTCTTGATTTGGCATAATTCAAAGAACTGACCAACTGAGCGACAATAATGAATCAACGAACAGGGTTTTTCTCGGCACTCCAACAACTTCGACAGTTGCCGCTGGATGTTCGCACGGTGACTCTTGGAATTAATATCTCAGATTGTGCCGATCGCAACTTTCACAAACTTTGTGATGGAATTTACCAGCGAATCGTCTCCAAGGCGGGCCGAATGAATGCGGTCTGTACCGAGGTGGCGTCGCTGATGGGTGTTCCGGTGTTGCAAAGGCGTTTGTGTGTCACCCCGATCGATCGGGTGGCTCAGGGGTTTCATACGGCCGACTTCATCAACATTGCCAAGACGCTGGATGGCGCTGCGGCCAACGTGCATGCCGAGCGAATTGGGGGTTACGCAGCCGATGTACAACACGGCATGACTCACAGTGCCAAACAATTAATCGCCAGTTTGCCCGAGGCGCTGAGCCAGACAGAACGGTTGCGAGCGGCAGTTCACGTCGGATCAACCGAAAACGGTGTGAACATGGAAGCAATCACGCTGGTTGCGAACACGCTGATTAAAGCGGCCGAGGCATCCAGCCATCGCAACGGCGATGCGACGGCAAAACTGGCGGTGCTTGCCAATGACTCCACGGGCCATCCTCATCTGACTGGGGCATGCCTCGGCGATGGATGGGGAGACCTGGTTGTCCATGTTGGTGTAGGAGCGGCTGCAATCATCCGGTATGCGCTCGAACAACGATTGCTCGAACATCCGAATTCAACTTTGGACGAGTTGGCATCGGTGATTCAAACGGCGGTGTTTCAGGCGACGCGAACGGCAGAATTGGTCGGACGCGAGATCGCTGACCGGCTGGGTGCCGATTTTGGCAGCATTGATGTGACACTTGCCCCGACACATCGTCCTGGCGACAGCGTGGTCGACCTGTTGCCGCTATTGGGGATTGAACGAGTCGGGGCACCAGGAACCGCGACGGCGCTCACGATGATTCTGAGCGCGATGCGAGCCGGTTCGGCATTCGCATCTTGTGCGGCGGGAGCCTATTCGCGAATCATGTTGTCGGTGCTGGAAGATGAATCGCTTGCTGAGGCAACGCAGTCAGGGACACTGACGTTCGACCAACTTTGCCTGGCGGCGAATGCTGGAACGAACGGGTTGGATTTGATTTGCTTGCCGGGTGACACCGATGTGGCAACGCTGTCCGCGATTATTTCAGATCAAGTTTCGGTTGCCGTTTTGAATCATCGGCCTGCCGCCGTTCGATTGATTCTGGTCCCTGGAAAACAAGCAGGAGAAATGGTTTCGTACAGTGGGATGAAAAACAGTACCGTCATCCTTCCGGTGCGAGGGAGTGGACTTTCCAGTCAATTCATTCAACGTGGCGGACGACTTCCACCAACCCGGTAGACTGCTCACATGTCGTTTTTCTGTCAAAAACAATAGCTGGCTCCCATTGGGAAATTTCCAATGGCGGCTACAATCGAGTCTGCATGGCTGAGCCTCGACGATGGCTTGGCAAACAGCTTCTTATTCCCTTTGAAAACGTGAAACGATGTCCTTTATTGATTTGCTTGAAACGTTCCCCAACCCGTACCCGCAAAGGGATTATTCGATCGAGACGATCTGTCCGGAATTCACGTCGCTCTGTCCAAAAACTGGCCAACCGGACTTTGGAATATTGACTTTGACCTATGTGCCAGATCAACTTTGTTACGAACTCAAGTCGTTGAAGATGTATCTTCAGCAGTACCGTAATCACGGGGCATTTTACGAAGCGGTGACGAACCAGATTCTGGATGACCTTGTTGCGGTAACGCTCCCTCGATCGATGACATTGGTGGGAGCCTTTACACCGCGCGGTGGCATCCGTACGAACGTAACGGTCAGTTACACCGCTCAATCGCTGAAATGATTTGGCTACGGTTGCCGGGGTTCCGTCTCGGAATTACCGTAACCGGTTTGAAGAGGAAATCTCGCTGTTGATGCGAGCAGGTCGTTGTTTTTCTAAGAAGGAAACTCATGAAACGCTCCAGTGTATGGCTTCGAATTGTTTGTCTGACAGGCGTTGCGGTCGCGGCATTTGCCCTTGGTGGATTCGCTAATCAAAAATCGGATAGCGATTCCAATTTTGCCAGCCAGACGATTGACGTGGGGATGGTTGTCAGCGATATCGAAAAATCGTTGAAGTTCTACAAGGATATTCTTGGCTTCAGCGAAGTGACGGGATTCAAGGTCCCTGGTCAATTTGGCTTGGATACCGGTCTTTCGAACAAGCTGGACCTCGACGTTCATGTGTTGGTTCTGGGGCAGGGTGAGACCGCCACGAAGCTGAAGTTGATGCAGTTCAAAACCGCTCCTGGTGCTCGTGTCGACAACACATTCATCCACACTTCGTACGGGTTCCGGTATCTCACGATTCCCGTCAAAAACCTGAACCTCGCTGTTGATCACGCCGCGAAGGCCGGTGGAAAGCCGATCGCGAAATGCCCGGTTCCGTTGCCAGAAGGATTTCCTGCTGGTCTCGCGCTGGCGAACTATCGCGATCCCGATGGGAACCTGATCGAACTCGTTGGTCCCTGGACGAAGTAACAGGCCGTATTGAAAGGACCTTGGCGAACCCAAGGTCCTTTCGTTGCCACCGTTGTTTTTCATGAAAGCTGCCCGAATGACAGTCGATACGAAAACCGTGACTGGTCGACGAGTGCTCCGGTTTGAGTCTCTGGATGACATTCTGGCCGACTTGGATTCGCTGGAACGTAAGCGTTTAAAAACACTGGGGAACTGGTCCGCCGGTCAAATCCTGGCTCATGTCGCCATTCCGATGAACGCGGCAATCGACGGAATGAAGTTCGCCGCGCCGTGGTACATTCGGATGTTCGCTCGACTCTTTAAGAAAAAAATTCTGAGTGGAACCGCTCCACCAGGATTTAAGCTGCCGAAAACCGCTGAGGCGGAACTGATCCCTGGTCCGACGTCCGTCGAAGACGGATTCGTCGCCGTTCGCAAGGCGATAAAACGCTTGAAAACGGAATCGCATCGGGAACCGAGCAATTTTTTGGGTCCATTGTCGGTTGATGAATGGAATCAGCTGAACTGCCGCCATTGCGAGTTGCACCTGAGTTTCATCGTTCCAGAATAACCATGGCCCAGCCTTTGCCCGCTACGTCAAAAGGCTTCCTGCAGAATGGCCAGCAAATCGGCCTCGGTTGGTCGCCGTCCGTTTAGGAGCATCAGGCGTTTGATCTCAAACGACTTTTTTGCAAACGTCGGCAATTGGTGCGGCGTCCCTCCCAATTCCCGGATTCGTTGAGGAATTCCGATTGCAGCACGCAGCCGTTCGACGGCATTAATGGCGAGTTCCGCAGCGGCAGATTCGGTGAGACCTGTCGTCTCTTCCCCCAATAGTCGCGCGATCCTTGCAAATTCGGCGGTGCGGGTTGGGAGATTGAATCGCATGACGTACGGAAGCAGCATTCCATTTCCTGCTCCATGCGAACAGTGAAGGGCACCACCGATCGGGTATTCCAGGGCATGTACCACGGCAACTGCATTATTGGAAAACGCAAGCCCCGCAAGAGTCGCAGCAAGTGCCATCCCTTCGCGAGCGGCAAGGTTGTTCGGTTCAAGAACGGCTTTGACGAGATGCTGACCGATCAACTCGATCGCTCGCTCGGCAAGGCAATCACCGATTGGCTGCTTGCCGTCGTACGGGAAGGGCTCGTCGGCGGGAACATCCAGTTCATCGAAACGGGCGGCGGTAAATGCTTCGATGGCATGGGTAAGGGCGTCGATTCCGCTGTCGGCAGAGGCCCTTGGTGGGCAAGTCAGCGTCAACTTCGGGTCAACAACCGCCAAAAGGGGGCGAAGGTAATGGCTGAGGCAACTGATTTTTGTCTGGTTTACGGTATCGGTCAGTACTGCGGCATGAGAGACTTCGCTGCCCGTTCCGGCAGTGGTCGGAATGCAGACCAGCGGCATGATCGGGCCGGGAACTTTGCCGTAACCGAAGTAGTCACGATAGTGGCCACCATGCGTCAAGACGTTCGCAACGATCTTAGCAAGGTCAAGGTTGCTCCCACCTCCAACGCCGATGATGACATCAGGACGTACGGTGCGAGCCAGTTCAATGGCCTTGTCAGCGATGGCGAACGAAGGTTCCGGTTCCCCCCCGTCGAAAATAGTGACTGATATTCCGGCAGCTTTCAGTGGCGATTCCACCTGGGAGACAATACCGACCCTGGTCAGAATTGTATCCGTGACAATCAACGCGCTTGTTGCCTTCCAGGGTTGGATGAATTGATCCAGCCGGTGGACAACTCCAGAACCGAACACGATCCGACCGGCAGAATAAAAGTTCCAATAGTCCCGGTGGTTCATAGTGCGGTCCCCAACTGTTGAAAATAAAGAGGCATGTTTTCGCCGAATGAAATCAGTCAAAAGTGAGACAGATGATAGACCAATACGACGCAAGCAAACATGGCAGCGGGCGTGTTTTCCCGCCAGAATCGCTTCGTTCCCGCGTTGAGTGGCATCTTGTGTCGGCAGCGTTTCAAAAAAACGATCACAGAGTTCGCACAATCAAGCGACCTGCCATTTTTTTTCAATAATTGTCAGAAATCTCTTGCCGGCCAGGAATTTGCAACGATATCATTTTAGTTTGTCATTTCTGGAGCTGTGTTTGAAACTGTCCCATGCGAGTTACGAGCCGACAGGAATTCGTCGATTTCGACTGAATTCTGTTGTGCTTTTGACTTTCTCCATGTTTTGGGCATTCTGCATACTTGGGTCTTCCAAGGCCGAAGCAACCTGCGGTGACTACCTGGCGCACCACATGAGTGGGACAGAAGAGATTTCCGATTTTCCCGTCGGAACCGATTCTGCAGCTCAACATGTTCCACTGCGTAAACCACTGCGGCTTCCGTGTCATGGGCCGTCATGTCGACGTGGGCCGGTGGAACTGCCTCTTTCAACACCGATCGTTTCGATTGATCTTCAAGACCATTGGGTCTGGTTCGCTAGCCTTTTTGAAACAACACCCAATCAAGCTTCTTACCTGGTTCATTCTGCTGAACCCATTGTTTTGCCCCAGAATTCTTTTCGGCTGGATCGTCCGCCAAAAGCCTGAAGATTTGCATCCGAGGTGTCACATGAGTCGAAAGAAAAGCGTTTTGCTGAGTCTTTCGTTCTTTTGATAACCTCATGTGATTTAAACGGGGCGAACTGGTTGCAGAAATTCCCATAAAGGGACTCTGCAACCGGGATATCATCCCCTGTGAAGTGGCATTCACCCAACGGCATTCCAGTAAATTGCGAAGCCGTCAGGTTGTCGTATGCCGTTGATGCATTTTTCTCGTGGCAAATTCTTCTCGTTTTCATCAACTTTCCTATTGGAACGTTATCATGTTTTCTGCCAAATCGACTCGTACCAACTTGAAGTTTGTAGAGATTTCCCTTGTCACCCTGTTGATGGGGGTGATGATTGCGCTGTTATTGCCGGTTGCGAACAATGTCGCAGGGGATTCGATGGACCGACGTCTGGTTTCAACGCCAAATCAAAGTCAGTTCGTCTCGAAGAATAAGTCCGTTTCCCATAGAATCGGCCGAAGTCGAACTTCAAGGATGTGATTTTCGTTCATTCGTTTTTGACTCGATTTCAGTTTGTTTGGACTTTCGTTGTTTTCCTTATTTGATAAATGGAGTTCCACCATGAAACAGACACGTTCGCGGGGTTTTACCTTGATCGAACTATTGGTCGTGATTGCGATCATCGCAGTCTTGATTGCATTGCTGCTGCCGGCCGTACAACAGGCTCGTGAAGCGGCTCGCCGGACTCAGTGCAAGAGCAATCTCAAGCAGATAGCGCTGGCCTTGCATAACTATCACGAAGCATTTTCCGTACTTCCCTTCGGAAAAGGGGCGAGTTACGGGGGGGGGCGTCCCAGTTTACGCTCGCTGGTCGCAGCATGCGATGATCCTGCCGTACATTGATCAGGCTCCGCTGTATAACTCAATCAACTTCAGCGCTCCACCGGAAACTCCGGGAATGGGTGGGGTGATCAATTTCATGCCCCCATACACCAGCCCGACAGGAATCAATTCCGCACAGTGTCGAACGGTGATTCCGTTATTTATTTGTCCTTCAGACTCGGCTGTGAATGACGCTTGGACTGGTCAGAATAATTATACTGCGAACCAGGGGGGGTGGTTATGTGACCGCAGCGACCAACTGGACGCCAACGCAATTAATGCACCGACCGAAGTTCAGACCGGAGTCTTCTACTATCTAAGTCAATGCCGGATGCGCGACATCACAGACGGTACCAGTACGACATGTTTCTTCAGCGAAAAGATCAGGGGACATGGGATCCCTGACCCGAAGGCCGACCTATTCGTCATGTCGCACCAGACTTCGCTTGATGCGACGTACCAAGCTTGCCAGGCATTAAATGCTGCAACAGCAACTCCGTTGACAAGCAAATGGGGTTACAGTTGGGTAATGGGTGAGAACTGCTGTACCCTTTATAATCATGTTGCCGTACCGAATTCGAAAAGCTGTGCCGACACGATTTTTCCAGGCACAATGTCGAATATGGCGATGCAAGTTTCGGCAGCCAGCCGCCACACGGGCGGGGTGCATTCAATGACCGGGGACGGTGCAGTACACTTTGTCAGTGACAATATTGACCTGACGGTCTGGAGAGCGTTGGGAACTCGAGCCGGCAGCGAAACGATTAGCTCCCCTTTCTAATCAAGACTTGGACAAACCGATGACCGTTGTTTGCAATCCAGTACATTGCGAATTGTGCTTTCGAATTTTGTTACTGGCCGCTTGCATGATGCCTTTCGGTTGCGGGCCAATTGATCGAAGCTCGCAGTTCATACCTTCGGTGACTGTCGCGGAATCGGCGGTCAAAGCCGGGATGGAAGCCTGGAAAAAGGGCGAGCCTGTCGGTCTGGTCCCAGGTTTAACGAAGCCTGCAGTCCAAGTGGTTGACTCGCATCGGAAAATTGCGAAGCAGATTGACAGCTATGAGATTCTGGGTGAAGTCCCTGGTAATGCCCCGCGATGCTTTGCCGTGAAAGCGAAATTGAGCGGCTCGGAAACAACCGAACGTTTACGGTACATCGTCGTTGGTATTGACCCGTTATGGGTCTTTCGCCAGGAGGATTACGACCTGATTTCGCATTGGGAGCACCCGATGGAAGTGAAGCAAAAGGAAGAGCCAGCGGATAAATGATCGGGGATCATGGTTTGACGACTGTTTTTCCCGATTTGATGCACCCACTCTCATTTGTCACAGGGACCTGAAGGATTGAACTGATGTCGTCTGATCAACCAAGTTCAACCGCAAAGGACGCCAGAAGCGACATCACATCGCATTCTGCCATGTTCAATTTACGGTGGTGGGCTGAGGTTGCCAAAGTGCGGCTGAGGTTCTTTCTCATCGTCTTGATCGCGGCGATGGTTACAAGCCAATGGCCAGTACTGAAAGGTGTTTGGGAACGATGGACATGGCGAGGCCATCGACATGAAGGAGGGGCGGTATCGAGTTCGCACGAATATTTTTGTCCGATGGACGCAGGAGTGATCTCGGTCTGGCCTGCGATCTGCCCCATTTGCAATATGGATCTGGTTCCACGCAAGAAAATGGAGGCCCAGATGCTGCCAGACGGAGTTATCACCCGAATGCAGCTTTCTCCCTATCGAATTCAACTGGCGGGTATCAGAACCTCGACGATCGAACTTCGGTCTCTCAAGTTCGAAAAGACGTTTAATGGCGTGTTACGGCGGACAGAAGATGGAAAACTTGGATTTCAAGCTAAAATCGCTGAGACGGACATTTCTCTTTTCAAAAAGACGCAAACTGCTGAGGTTCACGTCCCATCGAGAACGGAACCAATTGCCGCCGAGGTGACGCTTGATAAGGACGGAAAAGATCTTCAAATTCGTGTCGTGCGGAACGATGCGAGTACGTTATCACCGGGAAATATCGCGACGGTGACCGTTTCACTGACTGTGAGTGACGATGACCAGGTCCTTTCCATTCCCGAATCCGCCGTCATCGATCGGGGTCGAGAGCGACTCGTCTATGTCGAAACCATGCCTGGTTTGTTCGACGGAGTTGCGGTGGAACTGGGTCGCCGTTGCGGTGGCTATTATCCGGTGACAAAGGGGTTAACTGCCGGTCAACGTGTCGCGACGACCGGTGCGTTTCTGATTGATGCTGAGACGAGACTGAATCCAAGTCTGGCGGCGGGCTATTTCGGCGCAAACCAAAGCGATTCGAAGGCATTGCCAGTGGTACCGCCCCAGTCATCGGAAACAACTGCACCTGTGGCAGGATTGAAGGCTCCCAGGCAAAAACTGTCGCAAGAGGATCAGTCACTGGCAGACAGACAGCGAATCTGTCCGGTGACGGAACTGCCGTTAGACTCGATGGGAGGACCGATACCGGTCATGGTGTCTGGGCAGAAAATTTTCATCTGCTGTGCTGGTTGTGCCCAGCGATTAAAGGATGATCCCAGGAAGTACCTCGCGCGAATTGAGAATAAGTGATTTTCATATCTCATATAAGATTGTGCGAGTTACATCCAAAAACGCGTAAATGATATCAGGACGAATTGGCGACAGGCGATGATATGCCTTACTCGCCAGAGGCAATCAGCAAGTTTCACGAGTTCCCATGATTTCCGGTCTCATCGAAATCTCGATCCGACATCGTACTGCCGTAGTCATTACAGCGATCGTGTGTGCATTGGCTGGAATCTACGCTGCCGTTCACTCGCCAATCGACGCTGTTCCAGATTTGTCTGAGAATCAAGTGATCGTCTTCTCGAACTGGCCGGGGCATGGGCCACGTGAAATCGAAGACCATGTCACATATCCGCTTTCACTGCAATTGCAAGGGCTGGAAGGGGTGCGAGTTGTTCGTGGATCGAGTGACGTCGGCTATTCGATGCTGCATGTGATTTTCGAAGACCGCATCTCGTTTGGAATGGCGCGGCAAAGGGTTCAGGAACGACTGATATCAACCGAGGTTCGACTTCCAGAAGGGGTGATTCCTCGCCTTGCTGCCGATGGAATTCCGACCGGACAGATCTACTGGTACACGGTTGAAGGTACAGGATATGACCTGGCAGAACTGCGCAGCTTGCAAGACTGGACAATCGCCCCTCAGTTAAGTTCCGTTCCCGGAGTTGCTGAGGTGGCAAGTGTCGGTGGCTTTGTCTCCGAACTCCAGATTGCGGTTGATGCGGGATTGCTTTCCGCTTATGGCCTGACGGTGGTCAATCTCTATGACGAACTGTCGCGCCCCACTTCGAATGTTGGCGGACATGTCATTCATAAAGGCAACGCAGAATTCGTCGTTCAATTCAACGCGGATCAAGAACATTCGCATCAAATCCGTAATTGGGAACAGCGACTCATCAATCTTCCGAGCGGAGGCAACCTGCGTCTGAGTGACGTTGCAAAAGTGGCTTGGGGGCCAGCAATTCGAAGAGGCATGTTCGAGAAGGATGGAAATGAGGTTGTCGCCGGAATCGTACATTTGCGTTACGGCCACAACGCTTTGGAGGTGACACGGCAGGTACGAGCCAGATTGCGTGAAGTCGCCAAAGGCTTGCCAGAAGACGTGAGAATTGTTCCCTGTTACGATCGGACACCGCTGATTATTGGTGCCGTCAGGACTGTGACGCGAGCACTTGTCGAAGCGATACTGGTCGCAGGGATCTGTGTCTTAGTTGTTCTACGGCATTTTCGAGCATGGCTGGTGATTGCACTGACGCTTCCGCTGTCCGTATTGGGAACGTTTCTCTGTATGTGGTTGCTGCGCACCAGCGGTGCGGTCGATATTCAGACGAATATCATGTCACTGGCGGGAATTGTGATCTCGATTGGTGTTTTGGTTGATTCGTCGATTGTCATGACGGAAAACGTCATGCATCGATTGCGCCTTCGATTCGGAGATGAACCGGTTCAGGGTGATGTCACAGAGACCGTCGCCGCAGCTTGCCAGACTGTCGGATGGCCGGTGTTTTGTTCCGTTATTGTCATGCTGATCTCGTTTGCGCCGGTGTTTGCACTCGGTGGAATCGATGGTCGAATGTATCGTCCATTGGCTTTGACAAAGTCATTGGCATTAATTTCCGTTGCCTTTTTGGCCGTGACGCTGGTGCCAGCTCTCTGCACGTTTCTCGTGCGAGGTCGAATACGCGACGAATCTGAGAGTTCGATCGTTGTTGGCGTGATCAGCGTCTATCGTCCGATGTTGTCATGGCTGTTGGATCGACCGGGGCCACTCGTCTTCTTTTTTTGTATGACACTGGTTCTCGGATCGATACCGCTTGGAAGTGAGATGGTCTTTCGATCAATGCTGTTCGGATCGCTGACCTTGATTCTTTGGGAGGCCGTGTCATCAGGCAACAATTGGCGAGCAATCAGAAACGCGATTGTGTTCGTTCTGATCGCAATCATCGGCCAGGGTGCGATGAAACCGCTGGGAGTTGAAATGCGAATGCCGCTCGACGAAGGAATGGTGATGGATATGCCGATTACCATCCCTCGCGCGTCGATAACGCAGTCTGCGGATGATTTGAAGGCCCGAAACATGGTGCTGTGTCGGTTTCCCGAGGTCGCGATGGTGACGGGTAAGGCAGGTCGCGCGGAGACTCCGTTCGACCCGGCGCCGCTCGATATGATCGAAACAATGATCGAATTTCGGCCTCGAGAAATGTGGCCGAAACGCCGTCTCTTACGGGCAGATGCCAAACGAATGACTGTGCGTCTTTTGCGTGAACTGACCGAGGCGCGGCTAGTCAGCAACGTAACTGAACCGGAAATGGAATCGATAATCGAATCGGCTCAGTTTCGTTACGATGCAATTCAGCGTGAGACCGCATACCAGATGACTGACGTTTTCAATCATCGATTGCAGCAGGATCTCTGCCGGTTCCTGATCGGACAAGTTGGAAATGAATTGAAGGCGAGAGGACGGCTGACTCGCGTATTTTCTCCAGCGGAAGTGACGGTCATTCTCACTCAATTGTCCGTCGCTGAAATGCGAGAATTGACATTGACGCCATCAGCCGAATCGGTTGGCCGACTTTGGCCACAAATCTTGGACCGGCTCGATCAGCACCTCCGCTTGAGCAACACCCACGAAGAGAAAACAACTTCCACCAGTAATGCCGTCGAGTCCATTGCTGCAATTGGAACGGCTTTCGGATTCTCACGATCAACGAGTGAGGATCGCGTGCTGACAACGGTGCAACATGAGCATCGTCGACGCTGGTTACTTCACGTCTCCGATTTGGATCGAACGCTTCATCAGCGAGCGGCACCAACCTGGATTCGGTTGATCGCAAACGAATGCTTTTCCAGAGGGAAAGTGAATGACGACGCGCTCGTCGAAAGGTATTCACAAATTGCAGTAGCTCGAAATACAGTTCCGAAACCTCATGACACCGAGTCACATCAGGGGCTGCCATCGCTGTCCGAACTTCCCTTGATCGATCCGCATCCTCGATTTGATTCCATCTGTCGTCGTTTGGTTGACGAATTTTCGCGATCACTACTTCTCAGCCCGCATGACACCCTCAGCTTATCGGCGTTTGGCGGGGAAATGGACCATGTCTTACAAATGCCGGGATGGACCAATGTCTGGACACGGCCCATTCAAAATCGTGTTGATATGCTTGCGACGGGAATCAATGCCGAAGTCGGAGTGCGAGTCCTTGGTCGAAATCTGGACAACGTCGTTCACGTCTCTGAAGAGATCGCGCAAGTGTTGAAAGATATCGCAGGAGCTGCCGATGTCGTTGCCGACCCCATTCGCGGAAAAGGACTGATTCAAGTCACACCCAGCGTTGGTCGAGCTGCCGAAAGGGGTGTCAGTCTGTCGGATCTTCAAGCCGTGCTCGACACGGCACTGTCCGGCCGAATCATCGACCACATCCTTGACGGTCGCGAACGAAAGGTGGTTCGTTTGCGAACCGCTTTGGGGTTCATTGAGCAAGACGAAGAGACGCTGCGAAGTTTGCCGGTACCGTGTCGTATGAACGGATCTGATCGTAAACAAGAACTCGAAAGGGCTGTTTTGACCGGGACTCAAACATCTGGGTTAATTGATGATCCGGCATTTCAATCATCCGATGCAAATACGGTTCCGTTGGAAACCGTTGCCGATATTCAAGTGACGGAAGGACCTGCAACGATCAAGAGCGAAAATGGTTGGCTGCGGAACTATGTAAGGCTAAATGTTCGCGACCGCAGTCCATTTGAATTTGTCGAAGAAGCGCGCCGCGTTGTGGCAAATCGAATCCGGTTGCCATCCGGTGTATTTGTCGAATGGACTGGACAATTCGAACATGCCGAACAGACCAGGTCTTCACTCATCGTCATGATCCCGATTGTTCTGCTCATTATCCTGGCGATGCTGTACGCGACATATCGAGATTGGACTGATGCTGCGTTAATGTTGTTGTCAGCGCCTGGTGCCCTTGCCGGTGGAATCATGTGTCAGTGGATTTTGGGTTATCAATTCTCCGTTGCCGTGGGCGTCGGTTATATCGCCTGCTTTGGAATGGCCGCAGCAACCGGAATCGTCATGTTAGTGTACCTGAGGGAAGCGGTCGATCTTGCTGGTGGCCTCGCGAATATTACACTTCCTGAATTAAAAAACGCTGTCCTCAACGGAGCCGTTCATCGGTTGCGACCGAAACTCCTTACAGAAGCAACGACGATTCTCGGCTTGGCACCAATGTTGTGGAGCAACGGAATTGGCGCGGAAGTGATCCGTCCGATGGCGGCCCCGGTCCTTGGTGGAATCTTGATTGCAGATGAAGTGATCGATCTGCTGTTGCCGGTATTGTTCTATCAAATCCGCCGACGCCGTTGGCAGATTTTGCATTTGAAAACCTCGGGAATCGAGTCACCAAATTAATCAGAAGCATGCCGGTGAAATCAATATTCCCCTTGTTTGCCGGTTGTTTTACATACCATCACCTTTTTTGATTTCAACCTATGCGATTGTTTGCGCATGAAACATACGCCTTGAAAATGAGAGATTGACTGCATCATGTCAAAAACGATTACCGTGCTGCCCCGCTTTTTCCCTTTGATTGCCATTTTGGCATTCTCCCTTGGATGCGGCGGTGCTCCCGAGAAAAAATATATTCCCGATGCCAGAACGGCTCGCGAAGCACTTGACGCTGCATTGGAGCATTGGAAATCCGGTGAGAAGCATGGACCCGTTGAAGGTTTCAAGGTTACGGTCGACGTCTTCGACGCCCGATGGCAAGCCGGAAAAAAACTCGAATCGTACGAAATTTTGAACGAAGTACCTTCCGACGGCCCAAAAATATTTCTCGTAAAAATGAAGCTGGACGAGGACAAAGAAGAAAAAGAGGTTAAATATTTCGTTGTCGGAAAAGATCCGCTACTTGTCTTTCGCGAACAGGACTACAACAAGGCAAGTGGAACTGGGGGCTAGCACGTTCGGCAGATTCTGCCGCTTGCGTCGACGCCGCGAAGAATTTTCAATCAGGACCGCCGCCTACTAAACCCCACCTCCAAAAAGAGGTGGGGTTTAGTTTGGATTGCGTACATGGACGTTACCGCTCGGAAAAGAACTCCTTTACGACGTTGCATTAGCCCGGATTATTCATGCATTCTCTGCAATTCGACACAAGATATTTGTTGATCGAGAGTTAAACCATCATCACAAAAAACACCCTGTAACGTTAGCCCGACGCGCAAGCGAGGGATCTTGCCTTCAATGATAAGAAGATCCCTCGCTCGCGCGTCGGGCTAGAGAATAATCCGGGTTAGTGGGCGCCCGATACGTTGCGACCGTGCCAACCGACAGCACCGGAACGGTTGGCACACATCTCACAGTCGGAATGTTCGGCACAACAGACAGCTTGGTCTCTGTTTGGGGCTGGCGGTACGGTTATCCGCGATGTACGGCCCGCTCGGCGGTCGATTCGATTGAGGGGCAATTCTGTTTCTCAGAACAACCCGGTTTGTCATTGTGAGCGCCGTGGTCGCGCTCGTACTATGGCAATATTGGAAGTTCGGAATGGGGTGTCTTGTGAGTGCGCCGCGATTGACGCTCAAGGGATGGAGTGGCGAGACGATGCGCCAAAGCGGAGTCTTCGAAATGGCCCGGATTCGGCATGTATTGGTTTTAATTTGTTCTATTGCAGCCACCGCCTTCACTGGTGCGGGGTCGCTGTCTGCGCAGCCACCAGCAAAAAAGTCGGTTATTGAACGATCTCCGCTTCTCAAGGAACCGACGACTCCTGAAGAAATGTTTGCTGCCACGGTCCTGATGTTCGACCTGGCAAGACTGGATCTGGCGGCCCAATATCTTGAACAATTTGATGCGACATCGCCCGATGAAACGATGCTGATCAAACTTCGGGACAAGCATGGCACCGCCGAGTTTTTGAAATTGGCCTCCTCGCCCATTCTTCAACCTCGTTCAGCAAAGTTGCTCGAACGTTTGAACGACGCAGCCAGGAAGCAGGCTGAAAACCCTGAATATGTTGATGCGATGCTTCAGCGCCTGACGCAGGGGCCGACGGAACGTGACTTAGCAATCGCTGAACTGCGCAACGCCGGGGCTCGCGTCGTGCCCGAGTTGTTAAAGCAAATGTCGAAACCAGAATTGGTCGACCAGCAAGATGCATTTGTAATTGCACTAGCCAAAATGGGGAATCAAGTTGTCGCACCGCTCGTTGGTGCCCTTGATTCCCCTGAGCCACGTATTCGTGCTGCGATGATGGACGCGTTGGGATGGTTAGACGCTGCTGAAGCAATACCTTACTTGTGGTTTCCGGCCTTTGATGAACAGCAGCCCTTGGGTGTTCGTACGGCCGCCCGACGAACGCTCATTAAGTTACTCAAAGGATCCCCCGATCGGGGAAGTCAAGTCTCGTCAGTGACCGCATCGAATGAGCTGAAGCGATTGGCAAAGCTGTTATATCGGTCCCCGGATCTGCTGCCTGGCAACGAAGAAGGCGCCGTCAATCTATGGGCATGGTCAGAGAAAGATGGGACGATCATCCAACGATCACTAACTCCCGAGGTTGCCGCCCTGTTTCTATCAACCCGATTCGCACGGCAATCTCTCGCCTTATCGCCTGAGCAGATGGAGCCTCAACGACAATACCTCGCGTCGTTGTTAGGACTCGAAGTGCTTCGTCAGGGCTGGGACACACCCAGAGTGGCAACGCCTGGTTCGGCCATGTATCTCGGCTTAACAGCCGGTGAAGAAACGATGGCTCAAGTTCTCGCGGAAGCCCTAGAAGCTGGCCGGCATGCAACCGCCGTTGCAGCTCTGGAAATTCTTGCTCAAATCGGAACGCGAGAACAATTGATTACATCCAAAAGTGTCAAATCACCTGTCGTTGCTGCGTTGAATTCACCTGATTCACGCGTTCAGTTTGCAGCGGCAACGACAGTCCTGAAACTGGATCCAACCCAGGGTTTTTCGGGTGCCAATCGGATTGTTTCAATCCTTGCGAGGGCTCTGACTGACGTACAGGAATCTCGCGCGGTGGTGATTGATTCGGACAATCGACGTGCCACTGCAACATCGGGATATCTGTCAGATGGTGGGTATTTTGGATATGTCGCATCGGCCGGCCGCGACGGTTTCGAACATGCGGCCACGACGGCGGGTGTCGAACTGATTGCGGTGCACGTAAACTGTCAACGTTGGGATTTGACTCAAACATTGGCCAATCTTCGTGCAGACTCACGCACCGCAGCGATTCCAATCGTCATTTATGGCCCTGGCAAAATGCGACAGGAAATCGTTCGACTCGTTGGTCGCACCGCACCTGCAACGTTTGCCTCTGAATCTGCCACTTCAAGCGATTTCTTAGATCAAATTGTTCCCTTTATGAAGAACTTAAAATCAGCTGCGCTGTCGCCTCAGGAACGCAACCTGCAAAAAGGTGCGGCAGCCTTCTGGTTAGCAACGATTGGTAGCGGAAGTCTTTCGAAGATCTTCGATCTTTCGCAAATCGAAAAGGAACTTGGAGCAGCTATTGAGGACCCAGCGATCGCCCCGAATGCGTTAGTCGCTTTATCTGGAATCGGAACGCCATCAGCCCAGCGACGTCTTTCCGACGTCGCGCTGAACGCTCAAATGGATGAAAATGTCAGTCAAATTGCAGGTAATCAATTGGCGTACCATATTCAGCACTATGGCCTGATGCTGACCAACGATGAAGTAATTGATCTTCATTCAGGGTGGAAGAGCACAAAGAGCCCGGCTGTAAAGTCTGCACTTGCGGGTGTCATTGGGTCACTGCGTCCTAACGCAACGGTCGTCAGCGAACGCCTCCGTCAGTTTCCGGTTCCACCCACAAACTGATTCCCTTCGAAGAATTTGTCAAAAAACATCGGGATTCAGGGAGACGTCCTAACGTAGGAATCGAATCCCCAGTCCACGGGGGACGTGTGGTTCGACCAATACTCCGGAGACATCGCGGTGATCCGCCGGACCTTTCTGAAGACCGCTGCACTGCTGCCTTTCACATTCCCTCCCGTTTTACATGCTGATGGGCCACGTGCGAAGGAGTTGCGGGCAGACATCGTAATTGTCGGCGGGGGCATTGGCGGGTGTGCCGCCGGACTTGCGGCCGCGCGGTCAGGCCATCAGGTCATCCTGACTGAGGAAACCGATTGGATTGGAGGGCAGCTCACCTCACAAGCAGTTCCCCCCGACGAGCATCCCTGGATTGAGTCCTTCGGAGCAACTCGTCTGTACCGACGATTCCGCAAAGACGTTCGGGATTTCTACCGTCAACATTATCCGCTCACGGCCGAAGCCCGCGCTATCGAAGATCTGAATCCCGGCAATGGTATCGTCTCGCGCCTCTGCCACGAGCCACGTGTCTCACTCGCCGTTCTGACCGAACTGCTTGCGTCTTATGTCAGCAGTCGACGGATCATCCTGCTGACGCGACACAAGCCTGTCGAGGCTGATGTCGACGGGGATCGAGTGCGGGCTGTGAGAATGCGCGATCAGGAGTCGGGCCGTGTCATCGACCTGAGCGCGAACTATTTTCTTGACGCGACCGAGTTGGGTGACCTGCTACCGCTGACGAAGACGGAGTACGTTGTCGGTGCCGAGTCACAGCAGGAGACCGGGGAGCCGCATGCACCGACTGAGGCCCGGCCAGCGGATCAGCAAGCCTTCACTTACTGTTTTGCGATCGATTATCTCGATGGCGAGGATCACACGATCGAAAAACCGACCGAATACGACTTCTGGCAGAAGTACGTCCCAGAGATGAAACCAGCCTGGCCAGGTCCGCTTCTTAGTTGGCAGATGTCCGATCCAATTACCCTGAAAGAACGAAAAGTCTCCTTCGATCCGACGGGGGCCGTAACAGAGGGGCTTAACCTGTGGCGCTACCGCCGCATTGCTGATCGCAAGAACTTCAAACAGGGGATCTATCCTGGCGACATCTGTCTTGTCAATTGGCCACAAAACGATTATTGGTTGGGCAACCTGATTGATGTCACCCCCGAACAGGCTGAGCAGCATTTAATGCGAGCCAAACAACTGAGCCTGTCACTTCTCTACTGGATGCAGACTGCGGCCCCACGCTCGGACGGCAAGCTTGGCTGGAAGGGGCTGAGGCTGCGTGACGACATAGTCGGCACAGCAGACGGACTCGCAAAGTACCCGTACATCCGCGAGTCGCGCCGCATTAAGGCGGAGTTCACCGTTCTGGAGCAACATGTCGGCACGGATGCACGCATGAAACTCACAGGTCACAAGCGTGAAGAGGTGACGGCGGAACGTTTTCCCGATACGGTCGGCGTCGGCAGCTATCGGATTGACCTGCACCCGTCCAGCGATGGGACCAATTACATTGACGTGTCGTCATTGCCATTCCAGATCCCGCTCGGTTCCCTGCTCCCACAGCGAGTGGAGAACCTTCTCGCCTGTTGCAAGAACATCGGGGTGACGCACATCACAAACGGATGTTACCGCCTGCATCCCGTCGAATGGGGTATCGGCGAGGCAGCAGGTGCTCTCGCCGCATTCTGCCTGCAGCGCAAGGAATCACCCCGGCATGTGCGGAACGACAGCAAGTTGCTCGCCGATTTCCAGGAGATTTTCCGGAAGGATGGCGTAGAATTAGAGTGGCCAAAGCTTACCCCGCGATAGCGTGTTGCTTTTCGTCGTGTCGGCTTCCAGCCAAAACAAGATGCCAGGGATCATGGGCTTCAGCCTGTGCTTTACAACATCACAGTATTCACCAAATTCATACCAAGATGCTCAAGAAACAATGTTTTCGGTGGGAAATTTAGGACTTATACGACGTTTGGGACTTATGAGACCAATAAAAAAATGCCGTGCTGGCATTTTGACTTGATCAGTGCCTATCCGTGTCATCCGCATTAAAAACTCGTCTGTTCTTCAGCCTTCGCTCTGGTTTGGCGAGCTTGAGCCGAGAATTCAGTCCAGGGGAAATGAAATGTGCCTTGCTGTTCCGGGCCGCGTCGAACGCATCTTCGAAGAGAACGGCACCTTCATGGGAAAAGTGAACTTTGGTGGTGTGGTCAAAGATGTTTGCTTGATCTATCTGCCCGAGATTCAAGTCGGTCATTACGTGCTCGTTCATGTGGGATTTGCCATCAGCCAGATCGACGAAGCGGCTGCGCTGGAAACATTACGAATGTTCGAACAACTCGGGATGATGGAAGAGAAACTGGACGAACTCAAGGGGACTTAAAACACAGTGAAACATCAGCCCGACGTGCAGCGAGGGAGAACAAAGCAAGACCCTCGTTGCACGTCGGACTGACGAACAATCCGAGCCGAAGAGGAAGTGCAACGTTGAAATATCTGACTGAATTTCGCAATGGCGAAAAGGCACGGCGACTTGCTGATGAAATCCGTAAGCGAACCACTCGCAACTGGGCCATCATGGAAGTTTGCGGCGGGCAAACTCATTCGATCATCCGTCATGGGATTGACCAGATCATTCCCCACGAAATTGAACTGATTCATGGACCAGGCTGTCCGGTCTGTGTGACTCCGCTGGAGATAATAGACAAGGCTCTGGAAATAGCGGCTCGTCCAGAAGTGACGTTTTGTTCGTTCGGCGACATGTTGCGAGTCCCCGGAAGCAACCGTGACTTGCTGGGAGTGAAAAGTACAGGCGGCGATATTCGTATCATCTATTCACCGCTCGACGCCCTGCGAATTGCCAGAAACGAACCGGACCGCGAGGTCGTCTTTTTTGCCATCGGTTTTGAAACGACAGCTCCTGCAAACGCGATGGCCGTTAAGCTCGCCAAACAACACGGCGTCAAGAATTTCTCTGTTTTGGTGTCACACGTCCTGGTTCCACCCGCGATTGAAGCCATCATGAATTCGCCGACAAACCGCGTGCAAGCCTTTCTGGCTGCCGGGCATGTCTGCAGCGTCATGGGATTCTGGCAATACCCACCGCTGAGTATTCGATATCACGTACCGATCGTCGTTACAGGCTTTGAACCACTGGATATTCTGGATGGGATTCGACGTGCGGTCATTCAATTGGAATCCGGGACGGCGCAAGTCGAAAATGCCTTCGACCGCGTTGTCACGTTCGACGGAAACAGGCTGGCTCAACAGGTGATTAGCGAAGTCTTTGAAGTGACGGATCGGTCGTGGCGTGGTATTGGCATGATTCCCCAAAGTGGCTGGCGACTGAGTCAGGCGTATCGCAACTTCGATGCGGAAACACGTTTCGGTGTTTCAGGTATCTGCACGAACGAGTCGACTCTTTGCCGCAGCGGCGAGGTCTTGCAGGGGGCGATTAAACCGCACCAATGCCCCGCGTTCGGCAAACAGTGTACTCCTCGCACGCCATTGGGGGCGACGATGGTATCGAGTGAAGGGGCTTGCGCCGCCTATTTTAATTACGGTCGCTTCCTGAAAGCGGAGGTGACGGCATGAATGCCAACAATCTGTCAGGGCCTCAGTTCGATGGAATGAGTTGCCCTGTCCCGCTTCGCGACTTCAATGAAATTGTCATGGGACACGGCGGAGGAGGTAAGCTTTCATCGGAATTAATCGAACACCTGTTTCTCCCGGCGTTTGGAAATGACCATCTCAACCAGTTACGTGATTCGGCGATCCTCGATCTTGGTGAACAACGTCTCGCCTTTTCGACCGATTCGTTCGTCGTTCGTCCATTGTTTTTTCCGGGAGGAAACATTGGCGACATGGCGATCAATGGTACCGTTAATGATCTGGCGATGAGCGGTGCCAGGCCGTTGTATCTGAGTGCTGGATTTATCATCGAAGAAGGTCTGCGGATGGAGTCACTTCACGCGATTGTCAAATCGATGAGTCTGGCCGCCAGGCGGGCTGGTGTCCAGATCGTGACCGGCGACACCAAGGTCGTTGAACGAGGCCACGGCGACGGATGCTTTATCAATACTACAGGAATCGGTGTCGTCCGTTCGGGACTGCGAATCGCTCCCGATCAAGCCAGCCCCGGCGATGTGGTCATTCTCAGCGGGACGATCGGAGATCACGGCATGGCAATCATGAGCGTTCGCGAAGGATTGGAGTTCGAGTCGCAGATCTTCAGCGATAGTGCGCCTCTTCACGAACTGGTCGAGCGAATGCTGGCCGTCTGTCCGAACATCCGCACACTTCGTGATCCAACACGGGGCGGTATCGCGACTTCGCTCAATGAAATCGCGACCGCCTCAAACATGGGGATTGAGATCGACGAGACGACCATTCCGGTCAACCCCTGCGTGCAATCGGCCTGTGAAATTCTGGGGCTCGACCCACTTTTCGTCGCCAATGAAGGAAAACTGCTGGCAATCGTTCCTTCCGTGGCCTCGGAAGCGGTTCTGGCCTCGATGCACCAACACGAATTTGGATCAAATGCCCGGGTCATTGGCCGTGTTGTCGACGGCCATCGCAAAATGGTCATCGCGAAAACTCCATACGGCTCGACCCGAGTCATCACAATGCAAATCGGAGAGCAACTGCCAAGAATCTGCTAATTCATCATACTTGTGTGAACTTGCCGTGACCTCGTTACAAATCTCCAGCTTGGTAATCCCCGTCATAAAAACTCTGTTTTGCAGCCGCAGAAACCTGTTGCGATTGAGGAATTGAAAACCGAATACGCGTACGAGCGTAATTTTCCGTAAAAACAAGATGCTGGGTTTTTGCTACGTAGACAAAGTGGATTTGGCAGAGAGAATGCCGGAAAACGCATGATAATTCAGGAAACAAATTTCTGGCATTGCGTTTGGCGTTGTGTTGTTGAAACACGACTAAAGAAAGTCGAGGTCAGCGATGTGGAGGTTACGAAAGGTATTAGTAAGTTGTGCATTTGTTTTGGGAATGGTTGTCATCGTGCCGATTGCGAATGCCAATTTGATCACAAACGGCGGATTCGAAACGGGAGACTTCACCGGATGGACAACCGGTGCAAATTCATTCCCGCAGTCCGTCGTAACAAGTCCTGTCCACAGCGGCACCTTCGCGGCAGAGATTGCGGGGTACAGTAGGAATCCGAATACACTATCACAAACTGTCACAACGACGGCTGGTCAAGAATATCTCTTGAGCTTCTGGCGGTATCAGGCTGGAGGGGCACCAACGATTTCCCTGAACGTAACATGGAATGGAAGTTCGGTTTTTTCTGAACTCAATCCGGGTGCTCAACCCTATCAGCAATTTACTGCCGACGTGATCGGAACAGGTAGCGATAATCTTGTCTTCATCAGCGCGAACGACCCGTCATACACTTACATTGATGACGTTTCGTTGACAGCAATTCCCGAACCTTCGTCGCTGGTTCTGCTAACCTGTGGCGGAATTTGTTTGGCCTTCGGTACCAACCGGCGACAACGGTTGCAAAGGGCTGCGAAGTCTGACAATTGAATTGGACGTTTCAAATGAAAGCAGGCGATCATTAACGGTTGCCTGTTTTTGTTTTGAGATGTCGGAGTATAAAAGGGGATGGTGCTTGCCGCCGAGAAGATCGTGACTATCCAATTCGGTGATTCATGCCCGAAAATCTAAATCCCGACGTGTTAATTTCGAGGCAGCATGCACCTCGCATGAGCATGGCGTCTCCTTTATCGCAACATGCAGGATATGCGGAGTTAAACTGCCTGACCAATTACTCGTTTCTCCGAGCATCTTCGCATCCAGACGAACTGGTGCAGCGTGCGTCTGACCTTCGATACAACGCACTTGCGATCACCGATCGGAACAGTCTTGCGGGTGTCGTGCGAGCGCATTCAGCGGCCAAGCCGCTTGGACTGAAACTTTTAATTGGATCCGAACTGATCCTGGAAGACTCATCCCGCGTGGTGCTGCTGGCGATGAACCGAAAGGGTTACGGTCGACTCGCCCGGTTGCTGACGCTTGGAAAGCAACGTGCATCGAAAGGGGAGTGTCATCTCACGTTTCTCGATGTGGCTCAATACTCAGAAGATTTGCTGGCGTGTGTACTTCTCAACGAGGATCGACTGCAGGATCAGCTTAAGGAACTTGTTAATTGGCGCGAGGCGTTTGGAGATCGCTGTTCTGTTCTTGCCCAGTTACAACACGGTCCGTACGACGCTGATTTGCTCGACCAATTTCAAGACGTGAGCAAAAAAGTCCGACTGCCGCTTGTTGCGAGCAATGGCGTGCTCTATCACGAACCTTCACGGCGTCGTCTGCTGGAGGTACTGACTGCAATTCGCTTAGGCTGCACGGTGGCCGAACTCGGCCCAGATCGGCCCAGCAACAGCCAGCGGCATCTCAAATCAAGTGCTGAGCTAAAGACGCTTTTTGCGAACTGCTCGTCGGCAATTGAGCGAACTGTCGAAATCGCCGGTCGATGTGATTTTTCACTGGATGAACTGCGATATGAGTATCCTGAGGAGCTTTCTCCATCGGGGGAAACTCCTTTGGCCTGGTTGACGCAGCTTACGTGGGCAGGGGCACGCGAACGATATCCTGATGGACTGCCAGCACGAGTTCGGAGTCTCATTGAACACGAATTACAGTTAATTACACAACTACACTACGAAGCCTATTTTCTGACCGTGTGGGACCTGGTTCGTTTCGCCCGCAGTCGAGGAATCCTGTGTCAGGGACGTGGTTCAGCAGCGAATTCGGTCGTTTGCTATTGCCTTGGTGTGACGAGCGTGGACCCCGATCGAATTGATGTCTTGTTCGAGCGTTTCATTTCGCAGGAACGGGGTGAAGCGCCAGATATTGACGTCGATTTCGAGCATGAACGGCGGGAAGAGGTACTTCAATATCTCTACGAAAAGTACGGACGTGAGCGAGCCGGGATGACTGCGGAGGTCATCTCGTATCGACCCCGTTCGGCAATTCGAGATGTCGGCAAGGCATTGGGGCTCTCGCTCGATCGAATCGATTCACTCGCCAAATCGGTTGAACATTCGCCAAACAAACAGGATCAATTGACGGACAGGTTCCAGGAAAGTGGCTTCGATCCGACGTCGATGCTTGGTGGTCACCTCGTGGATTTAGTGGACCAGTTAAACGGTTTTCCGCGTCATCTTTCCCAACACGTCGGTGGCATGATCATCACAAACGGCCCGCTGTGCGAACTTGTTCCCATCGAGAATGCGGCGATGGCCAATCGCACCGTGATCGAATGGGACAAGAATGATCTCGACGCACTCGGTATCCTCAAGGTCGATTGCCTCGCACTGGGAATGCTGACCGCGATTCAAAAAACGTTCGAGTTGATCCGACGTCATACTGGTAACAACCTGACATTTGCAACGATTCCTGCCGAAGATGCTGCCGTGTATCAGATGCTTTGTCGAGCGGAATCGATCGGGGTATTCCAGGTCGAATCACGGGCGCAAATGAGCATGCTACCTCGCCTGCAGCCACGGTGCTTTTATGATCTCGTCGTCGAAGTTGCCATCGTACGACCGGGACCAATCCAGGGAAACATGGTTCATCCCTATCTAAGGCGTCGAAGCGGTGTCGAAAAAGTGACTTTCGCGAGCGAAGCGATTCGAAGTGTCCTGGAAAAAACAATGGGAGTTCCCATCTTCCAGGAACAGGCGATGCGACTGGCCGTGGTCGCTGCCGGGTTCACTCCCGGTGAAGCGGATCAGCTTCGTCGCGCGATGGGAGCATGGCGACGACGCGGCGTTATGGAGCCATTCCGAAAGAAATTACTCGATGGGATGCAAGAGCGAGGTTACGACAAGGAATTTGCCGAGCGGGTTTACGAACAGATCAAGGGATTTGGAGAGTACGGCTTTCCCGAATCCCATGCAGCCAGTTTCGCGCTGCTGGTGTATGCTTCCGCGTGGCTCAAGTGTTATCACCCCGCTGAATTTACTGCGGGCCTGCTCAACAGCCAGCCTCTCGGCTTTTATGCCCCAGCCCAACTTGTCTCAGAAGCCAGACGGCAACACGTTATCGTCAGGCCGATCGACGTCAACGATAGCGACTGGGATTGTACGCTTGAAAAAATCGGTCTCGATTCAACCATCGAAGGAAGGTCATCTTCGGATGCGCCTTACAGACTTCCTCCTGACAAACAACTGGCACTTCGTTTGGGACTGCGCATGGTTCGAGGTCTTCGCCGAGGTTCGGTTGATGCGATCATGAAGGTGCGCGAATCCAAGCGGTTTACTTCGCAGTCTGATTTCACAAAGCGAACGAACCTCAAGCACCATGAGATCACACTCCTCGCCCAGGCGGATGCATTCAGATCGCTTGAGACATCGCGTCGAACAGCAGTATGGGATGCGATGCCCGCGCGGGAAGACTCGCCACTTTATGAGCAGACTAATGACATCGAACCTGATCCCAATCTTCCTCCGATGACCCCGGTCCAGGAGGTTATTGCAGATTATCAAACCGCCGGATTGTCGCTGCGTGCTCATCCCATCAGCTTCGTTAGGACGCAATTAGACCGTCGTCGAGTCGTCCGCTCCGTCGACCTGCTGGTTCTCGAGGCAGACCGTAAGTACCTGGTTGCGGGGCTCGTTCTCCTGAGGCAACGACCTTCCACGGCAAAAGGGATCACGTTCATGACGCTCGAAGACGAAACGGGTACCACTAACCTTGTCGTCCACGTCAACACCTGGGAACGATTTCGACCAATCGCTCGTGGTGCATCGGCCCTGATCGCACACGGTATCCTGCAACGCGAGAACGACGTCATTCACCTGGTCGTCGATAAGTTGGAAGACCTGACGGAAATTCTCGGACAGTACCACAATTCCTCTCGTGATTTCCGATAACACATTAGCGGAATCGAACTGATGAATTGCCATTGGCGACGGGAAGAAATATCCTTTGGAGATCCCTGTCCATTCATTATTTTTCAAATTGGGGCGAAGCATGTGCCTGCCTTTGCGATTCCATTTCTTTTTAGTATGCCTCGTTTCAACTGCAATCGAATCGCTTCCTGCGAAAGAACCACCTCCCTCGCGACTGCTCAATTTGCCGCTCGTCTTTCACGACGACTTTGAAATCGGCGATCCCGCCTCTCGGTGGGAAGCGAGTGAACCCAAGGCGTGGAAACTGACCGAACTCGATGGCAACAAGGTTTGGAGCCAGTATCAGCACATTGAAACCAGGACGCCGGTTCGCTCACCGTTCAATCGATCTGTTGCGAAGGACGTGATTGTCGGCAGTTGCGTTCTCGACGTACAACTTCAGTCGACAGCTCGTGATTACCCTCACCGATCCTTATGTCTGTTCTTCGGATATCAAGATCCTGGGCACATGTATTATGTCCATCTCGGACAGAAAACCGACGATCATGCCAATCAAATCTTTATTGTTAACAACGAACCACGCAAGAAGATTTCAACAAAAACGACTGAGGGAACCAAATGGGACAACGAATGGCACCATGCTCGTGTTGTACGCGACGTCGACAGCGGCAAGATCGAAGTCTACTTTGACAACATGACCGAACCAGTTATGACCGCTGTTGATCGGACATTCACCTGGGGGCAAATCGGTATCGGCTCATTTGATGACACGGGCAATTTTGACAATGTCCTGGTGTATGGTGCCAAAGTCGAAAAGCCTGCTGATCCCATTCCACCAAAGACAAACAACTAGTCGGACAGGGAAAACAAAAAATGAATTCTGGGCCTGGTTTCGGTAATCTAACGTACTTTTTGTCAGCAATTGGTAGCCAGGGGCCGGTCCTTTTCGTGTACCTTGTGGCTGGCTACTTTTCCATCATTTATATGAGTCGAGCAAAACTCCCCTCGATGCTCACACTGATCGGAGTCATTATCCTTTTAGCGACCACATTTGGAGTAACGGCAGCACAGTCTTATTTACTCGTTAACCGAACAGACGCAACAATCCCCCAATTATTTCAAATAATCACTGTGGTTGGCGGTTGCATGAGAGCGGTTGGACTTGGTCTGTTCGTCGCCGCGATCTTTGTCGGTCGTAACCATACGCCTCCTGGCGATCGTTATCTTCGCGAGTAAATTCGACTTAGACTGAACGGGGAATCAAATGGATTGCTGGAGCTTTAATCATCGCAGTGACACACTTACCAACGTGAAGTTGCAAGTCGTCGCTGGCGGGACGGGTAATGAGCGATGTGAGTTCGAAACCACAATCGAGCACAACTCTGACCAGCGGCCCTTCGGGGGTTAACGATTTGATGATGGCTGGTAATTGGTTGCGTACCGTTGTCGGGCCAGTTAACTCCCTGCACAAGGATACGTCTTCCCCTTTGATGCAGACGTGAACGAGTCGCGTCTGCGTGGACGGAGCGACAGCCAATACCGACGCCGATCCAACGCTGACCGTCGCAAGACCTTCGCGCGTGTCGACAATTTCCCCGGGTGCGACCGTTTCAACTCCGACAAGTCGAGCCAGTGAGGCGTTGCTCGGACGGGTGAAGACTTCCTGAATCGTACCAATCTGTTCGATCCTTCCGGCACTCATCACGGCAACTCGGTCAGCCAGCGAAATGGCTTCGACACGATCATGCGTAATCAGAATGACAGGCGTACCAAAGTCGGCCAGGATTTGACGTAGCTCGCCTCGCAGTTGTTCTCGCAGCAATGCATCCAGGGCTGACAACGGTTCGTCGAGTAACAGCAATTTGGGTTTGCGGACCAGAACTCGCCCCAACGCGACCCGTTGTTGCTGCCCACCGGAAAGTTGACGGGGAAGTCGTCGCTCAAGTCCCTTGAGGTCAAACTGTTTGAGGATTTCGGTCACGCGGGACCGTCGCTCGGCATCCGTTAGATGACGCAGGCCAAAGCCAATATTTTCTTCGACGGTCAAATGTGGGAACAGGGCGTAGTCTTGAAAAAGAAATCCGATATCCCGCTGTTGAGGCGAAAGTTCGGTCTTTGTTGTGCTGTCGAACCACGTCCGGCCGCGAAACTGAATCGTGCCTTGATCAGGACGAGTTAACCCTGCCAGACAACGTAGCATGGTTGTTTTGCCGCACCCTGACGGGCCGATCAAAGCCGTCACTGAAAAACCTGTGGTTGACTGCACGAAATCAATGTCGATCGTGGCAGATCGCACGAATCGCTTTTGAAAGCGAGCGACAAGATCGGTAGTCATGTCGCTACACCTCGTTGTCCAAGCCACTGTGTCACACACAACACGATGAATGAAAAGGCCAGCAGCACGGAAGCGGTCTGGCCGGCTGACGCGTAGTCGAGTCCCTGTACGGAATCGTAGATCGAAATTGACAACGTCCTTGTCACGCCTGGGATATTACCACCGACCATCAGCACGACTCCAAACTCGCCGACGGTATGGGCGAATGTGAGAATCAGGCCGGTCAGAATTCCCGGCCAGCAAAGTGGCAGCGTGATTCGGCAGAATGTCTCGAATCGTGAGACTCCCAGGCACCACGAGGCTTCGATTAATTTCCGATCCATCCCTGCGAACGCAGCAGCAAATGGTCGAACGGCAAACGGAAGATTAAATAACACCGCGCCGATCAATATCCCGGTAAAAGTGAATGGCAACCGTATGCCAAACAGGCGATTGGCCACAAGGCCCAACGGACCATGTGGCCCCATGGCGACAAGCAAATAAAAGCCCAGAACCGTTGGCGGCAGGACGAGCGGCAACGCAACGACCGCCTCAACCAGAAATCGCCCGCGCCATCGCGTCATGGCCAGCCAATATGCCAGAGGCAGTCCAAGGGCGAACAGAATCATCGTGACGATCAGAGCCAACCGCATCGTCAGCCAGACCGCACCCCATTCCACGACCGTTACTCCACAAGAGAAGCGTTATAATTGATCAGGTATCGTATCCAAGGTTGGGAGAAAGCCATCGTTCCAGTATTTCGAGTGGCATGCCCTTTCGCTTTGCGTAGTCTTCAACCTGATCCTTCGTAATCTTGTCGACGCTGAAATATCTGGCTTCCGGGTGCGCAAAGTAGAGACCGCTGACACTCGACGCCGGGAACATCGCATAACTTTCGGTCAGGCGAATCCCCGTTTGACGCTCGGCATCGAGAAGCTCAAATAGTTTTGGTTTCTCGGTGTGATCGGGACAGGCAGGATAACCATGCGCAGGCCGGATACCGCGATATTTTTCGTCGATGAAATCGTCAGTCGAAAGTTTTTCGTTTTTGCCGTAACCCCAATCATCGCGAGCTTTCTTGTGCAGGTATTCTGCGAACGCTTCTGCCAGTCGATCAGCCAGGGCTTTGGTCATAATCGACAGGTAATCGTCATGCAATTCATTCTGGAACTTGTCGGCCAACTCGTCACACCCAATCCCGGTTGTGACAGCAAATGCCCCCAGATAATCCTTTCGGCCTGATTCGGCGGGCGCGATGTAATCGGCGAGCGAACGGAAATCGTTTTGACCTGGCCGCTCCCACTGCTGGCGAAGCATCGAGAATCGTTTGCAGGGTGCGTTGGAATCGACCTGTCCGTTAGTGACGCCAGCGACAACGATGTCGTCTCCCTGAGAGACCGCAGGCCAGAATCCATACACCCCTTTCGCTGTCAGCAGTTTTTCGTCCACGATCCGTTTGAGAAGAGCCTGGGCATCATCAAAGACCTTGCGTGCCTGGTCTCCCACGATCGAGTCAGAGAAGATTTTCGGATATTTCCCTTTCAGTTCCCACGTTTGAAAAAATGGAGACCAGTCGATGTACGGAACCAGTTCTCTTAATGGTACATCGTCGAGCAATTTCGTTCCTAGAAACGCCGGAGTATCGATCTGAACTTTCGCCCAATCGGTCGCAAACCGGCGTGTCAAGGCTTCGGCGTAAGTCACAAGTTTACGATTCGATTGCATTGCCTCGTAATTGGATCGATCGCGTGATTGTGCGCTAAGGTTCTTTTCAATGAACTCAGCCCTGCGTTCAGAGTCGAGCAGGTTTTCGACAACCGGAACCGACAGCGACGCATCGACAACATGGACAATGGGCTGTTTGTAATGTTGGGCAATTTTTACCGCCGTGTGTTTGGCTGATGTCGTCGCTCCACCGATCAATAGCGGAATGGTAAAGCCTTGTCGCTGCATTTCTTTGGCGACGTGTACCATTTCGTCTAATGACGGAGTGATCAGGCCGCTGAGGCCAATGACGTCAGCGCCCTTTTCTTTCGCGGCTGCCAGAATCTTATCGCACGAAACCATCACTCCCAGATCGATCACGTCGAAGCTGTTACATCGTAAGACCACGCCGACGATGTTCTTGCCGATATCGTGGACGTCACCCTTCACGGTGGCGAGCACAACTCGACCCCGACCACGAGTCGTATCAACGACTGCCGCAGCTTCTCCTGGTGCGAGTGCGGCTTCGGCGGCAATTCGTTCAGCTTCCATGAAGGGCTCGAGATACGCAACCGCCTTCTTCATGACGCGAGCACTTTTCACGACCTGTGGAAGGAACATCTTCCCTTGTCCGAACAGTTCGCCAACGACATTCATCCCGTCCATCAACGGTCCCTGGATGATGTCCAGGGGTTTACCATACTTCTGTCGGGTTTCTTCTGTGTCGGAATCAATGTGGTCGGTAATCCCTTTCAGCAAAGCATGCTTCAGCCGATCTTCGACGGAGCCGAGTCGCCATTCTTCAATTGCATCTTCTGTCGCTTCCTTCGTTCCGTGCTTGAATTTCTCAGAGAACGTGATCAGGCGTTCGGTCGCGTCGGGTCGACGATTGAGGAGCACGTCTTCGATGTAGACGATCAGTTCTTTATCGATCTCTTCGTAGACTTCCAGTTGACCCGCGTTGACGATGCCCATATCGAGCCCCGCCTGAATCGCATGGTACAGGAACGCCGCGTTCATCGCTTCACGGACAACATCGTTGCCGCGGAACGAAAACGAAACATTACTGACCCCGCCCGAAGTCTTCGCACCGGGGCATTCTGTTTTGATCCGGCGAAGTGCTTCGATAAATTCAACGGCATAATTGGAATGTTCTTCCATCCCCGTGCCAACCGTCAGAATGTTAGCGTCGAAAATGATGTCTTCAGGAGGGAACCCAGCCTGCTGCGTAAGCAGGTCGTACGCTCGCTTACAGATATGGACTTTATTCTCACAATCAGTTGCTTGCCCCTGTTCGTCAAAGGCCATCACGACGACAGCAGCTCCATACCGGCGAATGCGTTTGGCTTGAGCGAGAAACGCCCCTTCCCCTTCTTTCATGCTGATTGAATTCACGACCCCCTTGCCGTCGAGGCATTTCAGACCCGCTTCGATCACGCTGAATTTGGAACTGTCGACCATGACGGGAACCTTATTCACGTCAGGATCGTCGGAGATCAGATTCACAAACGTCGTCATGGCCGCCTGGCTGTCGAGCAGCCCTTCGTCCATGTTGACGTCAATCATATTCGCGCCCCCTTCGACCTGCTCACGAGCGACGGCCAGGGCGTCATCGAATTTACCTTCTTTGATCAGGCGCGCAAACTTGCGAGAACCGGTAACGTTGGTACGTTCGCCAATCATCATGAAGTTGGCGCTCGGACGAAGATCGACGCGTTCTTTTCCGCAGTAGGACGAAATCGGCGCGATGTCGGGAATGCGGCGTGGCGCGACTCCATCGACTGCTTCAGCAATCGCCTTGATGAAATCGGGGTTCGTACCGCAGCATCCACCAACAATATTCACCCAGCCGTTTTGAGCAAACTCACGCAAATTGGCTGCAACTTCGGCGGGATTCGAATCAAACCCTCCGAACCCGTCAGGCATCCCGGCGTTGGGATAACAACTGATATACTTTGGCGCAAGATTGGCCAGTGTCTCGACGTGCTCTCGCATCTGCTTCGGACCCAACGCGCAATTCAGCCCGATCGTCAGCATTTGGGCATGAGATACCGACGTCCAGAAAGCTTCGACGGACTGACCGGTCAATGTTCGACCGCCGTTGAAAATCGTGCCTGAGACCATCACCGGCAGCCGTACGCCCAGTTCGGCGAAGACGTCTTCGATTGCGAACAGACATGCTTTCATATTCAGTGTGTCGAACGAAGTCTCCGGGAGCAGCAGGTCAACTCCACCTTCGATCAACCCGCGAATCTGGACGGCATACGACGCGACCATTTGATCGAACGTCACTGGTCGATATCCAGGTTTATCAGCATTGAACGACAGCAACACTTTCGTCGGTCCAATGCTACCAGCGGCGAAGCGAGGCTTGTTGGGGGTTGTTGCCGTGAACTCGTCGCACGCGGCTCGAGCGAGTCTGGCTGCCGTGACGTTAATTTCGCGGGTGAACTCAGCCAATCCGAACTCTTCCATCGAGATGATGTTCGCATTGAATGAATCGGTCTCGATGATGTCAGCACCCGCCGCCAGGTATTGGCGATGAATATCACCGATCATCTTCGGCTGCGTAAGCACCAGCACGTCACCAGCATTCTTGAGATCGATCGGATGTTTTGCGAACCGTTCGCCACGATAGTCCGATTCTGTCGGTGAATATCGCTGAATCATCGTCCCCATGGCACCGTCGAGCAC
>Ga0364920_10026_pt1 | contig 72632 bp, 73 predicted proteins | sample SorcelJu500001C8_FD_206961 | JGI IMG/M metagenome (GOLD analysis project Ga0364920, IMG submission 206961) | Enriched cells from Trout Bog Lake Hypolimnion, Wisconsin, USA - BchlTB.June20.5000.01.C8 | ecosystem: Environmental > Aquatic > Freshwater > Lake > Hypolimnion/Profundal zone | place: USA...
ATACAAAAAAATGAACACAGTGGAAGCAATTTATTTCACGCTGCTGCACAAGGACATTTATCTTCTTTAATTTTTTTACTGAAGGCTTTTCCCAAAGCCATTGTCCTTCCTTTGATTAAAGAAGGCGATCAGGATGGCGTGACGGTTTTAGGTGCGGCCTTAGAAAATCTTGACTGCTTTAAAATGATACTTTCTTTATATCCTGAATCAGAGTGGCTGGTCGCGTTGCATGCTTCTCAAGCTGAGTCGCCGACTATTTGGGAGCAGAGCGTACACCATCCAGAGATATTTTTATTCATTTTGAATTTATTGCAGCCCTTTGAGCGGACCGCCTATGCCGGGTTATACTTTTCTAGCGTTAATGGAACACTCATGACCATCGAGCAGACGCTTTCATTTCTAGCCATATTGAGCGGATTTCGACCTATATATGCTTTTCAAAATTTGGTTGCAGAACAGCGAAGTATTTTAGGACTTGATATAGCGGGTGAGGTTGTTGCTTCGGAGCCGCCAATGGAGGCCGCTCTAGCTCCTTCATTGTAAGTATATTAATAGACCTTGGGTGGTTGCGGCTATGATGCCCGATGCGGGTACAGTTAATAACCAAAATAAAAAAATTCGCCTGAGGATGGGCCATTGAGTTTTTGCCTTGTTGTTTGCGAATCCTACACCGGTGATGGCCCCGGTAACTGTGTGTGTGGTAGAAACAGGCACGCCACATTCTGTTGCAATAAATATCATCGCTGCAGCGCTGGCATCAGCCGCACATCCACGCATGGCGTTTAGAGGGGTAATTTGTGTGCCCATAGTTCGAACAATTCGCCATCCACCACAGATTGTGCCCAGGGATATAACGCCCTGACAGGAAATGATCACCCAAAAAGGAATATAGAAAGTGTCGCCTATCCAAGATGCTGAAAACAGTAGTCCTGCAATGATACCCATCGTTTTTTGTGCGTCATTCCCGCCATGGGTTAAGCCTAGTAAAGCCGAAGAAGTGAGCTGTATCCATTTGAAGGAACGTCGAGATTTTCTTTCAGGAATAGATTGGGTCGCACGTTGCAGAAGTTTACTGATCAGTAAAGAAAATAGCAGGGCGCACAGTGGCGTAATTAATATACCGATGAGTACGGTTATAAAACCGGTTAGCTTAAGCGAGGAGAATCCTGCAGCAGTGATAGCTGCACCAGCAAGACCACCAACCAATGCGTGCGAAGAGCTGGACGGCAAACCAAAATACCAAGAAATCAAACTCCAACAAATAGCCCCAATTAAGGCGGATAAAATTAATTCTGGATTGATAATGCTGGGGTTAATTAGCCCGGTGCCAATCATTGTGGCGACAGATAAATTAAACACCATAAAAGCAATGAAATTAAAAAAAGCAGCCCATAAAACAGCCTGTTTGGGGGTAAGTACTTTAGTTGCAATAATGGTTGCTATAGAATTAGCGGCGTCATGAAAGCCATTAATGAAATCAAAAAGAAAGGCGAAACCAATGACCAATAATATAAAAGCTGTCGAAGTCAGCATAGATTGCTTCCTTTTATGCAAACGTTACTGTGACAGAACTTCCTTCAAATAACTTTCCTCTTTTTATATATAATAGCTTGTTTTTGTCATTAGTTGGGCCGTTAACCCCATTATTTTTTTAATGATAGTTGGTAACTGGGCGGCACCCGCTTGTTCGGCCATTTGAGCATGTTCTGCTTCGTCTTGTTTCATTTGTTCAAGGATATATTTTGTTCGCTTGTCTTTGGACGGCAGTTTTTGTAGATGACTTTGTAAATGTTGTGTGACTTGATGTTCAGTTTCAGCCACAAATCCTAAGCTCCATTGATCACCAGCTCTGCCGGCCACTACCCCTATTAATAATGACCCCAGATACCATAAGGGATTAAGAATGCTGGGTTGACTTTTGAGTTCTTTTAGTCGCTGCTCACACCAGGCCAAATGCTCATTTTCTTCATCAGCCGCTTGTTCGAATTTGGTGCGGATTCGGTCTAGTTTTGCGGTGAGTGCCTGGCCCTGATAGAGACCCTGTGCACAGACTTCACCGGCATGATTAATACGCATGAGACCCGCGATGTGTTTTTTTTCAGCTGCAGTTAAATGTTGATCAATTGATTTTTGCGCTGGATTATCTCCAGGTGTAGGTCTTTTACTATATCGTGTTTCAGGAATAACCATGGTTCTCATGGCTTTGTCGACCTCATGTAAACAACGATCAAGGACATTAAATTGGCGCATGAAGTGATCCTAAAAAAATGATACGTATAAATTTACTAGCATTATCCATGATTTTGTGCATGATATAAAGACGGACCGTATTTTTATGGTTTAATGGGTGAGTTTAAATTAACAAGGACGGAAAAATGGATTCAATCAAATGTAACATAGAGAAAAGCGACCGGATTAATCGTGCAGTGATAGGTGTGTTGATTTTTCTTGCGGCATTAGTCGGTGCAGGACCAGTGTTTTTTATGCTGATTGGGCTTATTTTAGTTGTTGAGGGTGCAATTGGCTGGTGTGGTATTCCGTATGTGGTCGCTGAAATTAAAAAATTAATTAAAAAATAGGTAAAAGTTGCTTGAAGAGGGGGATTTTTATCCCCTTTTTTATTGGGGATTATTTATCAATGAAGTATGTTGTCTAAAAGAAAGGGCCAATCAGTGTGTCGCCAATTGACCCAGAGGATTGACACAGTGCAAGTCCAACCTCGCGACGATAATATCGCATAATTTGGACGTATTTTCAAATAGTAAAGCATGTTAATATTTGATCTATTTTATTGTGTGATGAATTATTTATGTTTTATGGCAATTCAGTTCAAGATACTCGTCCTTTTTTCTTTTTAAGTTGGCAAAAATTTCGAGCCCAACAAGTTTTAAGTCCATTGGAACAACAAATTGTTGATGTCTTGATAGTTCATCCGGAATATCATGCTTTTTTTGAGCAAACCAATGCAGCGACCGATCGTGTTTATCATCCGTCGTTGGGTGAGCCTAATCCGTTTTTTCATTTAGGTTTGCATCTTGCAGTGCGTGATCAGCTTGCCACCAATCGTCCAGTTGGTATCCAAGTCTTACATCAGCAATTACTAGTGCAGTTTGGTGGGGACTCGTTACTTGTCGAACATCGTATGATGGATGTCTTGGCTGAATCCCTATGGCAATCTCAGCAATCTGGTAGTCTATCTGAAGAGGCATATTTGGCGGCACTCAATCGTTTGATAAATCGTTGAACAATCTTTCCCTCAAAGCACTGAATAGGGTAAGATAGTATCTTTTAATGTAACCACACACACGCTCTCTACGTCCCGCGGACAAGCCGCGGGACGTAGAGAATACAGGTTGGGGTGATCAGTTACCTTTTAATTTGAGAAGATTTCCCATGGCAAAGCGCGCTAAAACAACCCATTTTGGTTTTGAAACGGTGGGTTGGGACGAAAAACAGAAAAAAGTGGGTGCTGTTTTTGAGTCCGTTGCATCTAAGTACGACTTAATGAACAACTTGATGTCATTGGGTGTTCATCATGGTTGGAAGCGTTTTGCAGTCGAAGCTAGCCAGGTTCGTCCGGGACAACTGGTGCTTGATTTAGCTGGTGGTACGGGTGATTTAACTCGTTTGTTCAGTGAAAAAATAGGTCCAAGTGGCCTAGTTGTGCTAGCAGATATTAATGCAGCGATGATAGAGGTGGGGCGCAATCGATTACTCGACCAAGGATTAATCAATAATATCAAGTTTGCTCAAGCTAATGCTGAAGCGCTACCATTTGCCGACAATTCATTTCATTGTATTTCAATGGCTTTTGGTCTGCGAAATGTGACGGACAAGGCAGCTGCATTACGCAGCATGTATAGGGTATGTAAGCCCGGAGGTAAATTATTGGTTTTAGAGTTTTCTAAACCTGTATTACCTGGATTAAATAAAGTGTATGACTGGTATTCCTTTAATTTATTACCGAAGCTGGGTCAGTTATGTGCGGGTGATGCCAGCAGTTATCAATACTTAGTGGAGTCCATTCGCCTGCATCCTGATCAAGAGAACTTAAAGGCGATGATTGAGGATGCTGGCTTTGAAGATTGTTATTATCACAACTTGAGTGGCGGCATTGTGGCGCTACATATTGCTTATAAATATTAGATGACATAAAACATGATTAAGACCCCTAAACATTATTCTCTGAAAATTCTTCAAAAAGCGATGAATCAAGCCGCAAGCCTAGATCCTGCGGTTCCTGGTAAATTAAAGCAATTGTCCGGAAAAGTGATTCAGTTGGTGATTGTACCTTTGCAGGTTAAATTTTTTATTACTTTTCATGATGGGCAGATTGTATTGATCGATCATTATGATGCAGCCCCCGATACCATTATTCAAAGTAGTCCTTTGGGTTTTATTCGTTTATCTTTGCTGCCTATTTCCAAGGCTCGGTCTTTGTTTCATGATGAGGTGAGATTATCTGGCGATACAGAGCTCGGCCAACAAGTGAAACAGATATTTGATGAGCTGGATATTGATTGGGAGGGGCATTTGGCTCACTTTACGGGTGATGTAGTGGCCTATCAAATTGGCTCGCTGTTGCGTCGTGGTTTGGCTTTTAAAAATCAATTAAAAGACTCTGTATGTGATAATTTGAGTGAGTATTTGCAAGAAGAGGCTCATCTTTTCCCCGGTCAGGAAGAGGTCAATGATTTTTTTGAAGCGGTTGATCTGTTGGCACAAGATACCGCGCGATTAGAAGCGAAAATGGCGTATTTGAATATGAGTGTTGCTGATGAAAGCCATTAAACAGTTATTTCGATTATTTTGGATTAGTTGGATTTTAGCTCGTAACGGATTAGATCAGTTCATTGTCTCCATTCATCTTTTTTCGCCGTTGCGATTTTTGATTTATTTTAATCCTTGGACCTGGTTTCGTCGACAACCCTTAACCCGAGGTCAAGCATTACGCCAAAGTTTAGAAGAGTTGGGTCCTATTTTTATTAAGTTTGGACAAGCCTTATCAACACGTCCTGATATTTTGCCGCCTGATATTGCAGAAGAGCTCTGTAAACTACAAGATGCTGTGCCGCCATTTCCAAGTGATAAGGCTTTAAATATTATTGAGAAAGCATTTCATTGCTCGGCGATGGATTTGTTTGCTTCGTTCGAATTGGAGCCATTAGCCTCTGCTTCGATGGCACAAGTGCATGCAGCAACCTTAAAAACGGGTGAGGAAGTCGTGGTCAAGGTGCTGCGACCCAATATGCGTAAGATTATCCAGCAAGATATTCAGATCATGTATACCATTGCTCGTTTAGCTGAGCGATATTGGTCTGAGAGCAGACGATTTAAACCTTCAGAAGTTGTCCAGGAATTTGAGCATAGTTTAATGGATGAGCTTGATTTACAACGTGAGGCTGCGAATGCTGGCCAATTAAGGCGTAATTTCAATCAGTCTCCTTTGCTTTATATTCCCGAGATATATTGGGATTATACGCGTGAAAATGTCTTAGTCATGGAGCGAATTTATGGGATCCCTGTGGCTGATGTTGCCAGCCTGCGTGAGCTGGGGGTCGACATTAAAAAACTAGCTGCACGGGGAGTTGAAATTTTTTTCACCCAAGTTTTTCGTGATTGCTTCTTTCATGCGGATATGCACCCAGGGAACATTTTTGTTTCGCCTCATCATTTGAAAGATCCGCAGTATATTTGTGTTGATTTTGGCATTGTCGGGACACTGAATGATTTCGATAAGCGCTATTTAGCGGAAAACTTATATGCTTTCTTCAATCGAGACTATCGCCGTGTCGCACAATTACACGTCGCGTCAGGATGGGTTGCGCGCGATACCCGGGTTGAGGAGTTAGAAAGCGCCATTCGGACCGTATGTGAACCCATTTTTCAAAAACCGTTGAAAGATATTTCAGTTGGTCAAGTTGTCATGCGTTTATTTCAAGTGGCTCGACGTTTTCAAATGGAGGCTCAACCTCAGTTGATTTTGTTGCAAAAAACGCTACTAGCTGTTGAGGGCTTGGGTCGTCAATTATATCCAGAGTTGGATCTATGGGAAACCGCACAGCCATTTTTAGAAAAATGGTTGAAGGAGCAAGTTGGTCCTAAAGCGTTGATTGCACAGTTACGTGAAAACCTACCTTTTTTTGCTGAGCAATTACCGCATATGCCCCGATTAATTTATGAAGTATTGCAATTAACTAAACTAGAGCAAATTCAACGAATGTCGCAGAAGTCGGATCGCTTTGATATTTCCAGTGTGGAGCGTCGAGCATGGTTTCGTGGTCTTGGTACAGCTTGTTTGTTTGTTACGGCTCCTTTAGCCGCTTTAAGTTATTGGCATGTGCTAGGTCGGCATGATCATTGGAGCTGGTTGGCTGGCTCGATTGCTTTGATCGGTTTTTTTATCGTTTTACTCAATAAACAGCATAAGATGGGAGGAAAATAATATGGGCTTGAGCGGTATGAGTCCAATGTCACTATTATTGATTTTATTTATCATATTGGCATTATTTGGAACTAACAAATTAAAAAACATAGGTAGTGACCTAGGAAATGCGGTGAAGCATTTTCGACGCGCACTTCGCGATGAAGATTCAGATTCGGCTAAATAATTCCATTAAGATGAGAGAGCTCGATGAGTTTAGGTGAGTTGCTGGTTATTCTAGTCGTCAGTGTGGTAGTGTTTGGTCCCAATAAACTCCCTATGGTGGCTAAACATTTGGGGTTGGCTATGCGTCAACTTAATCGCTGGAAGTCCCAATGGCAGACTGTTTGGCAAAATATTTTATTAGCGCAACAACTGGAAGAAAACCAGCAAAAAGCCAAGGCAGTCGATGATATTTATCTACAGCAAAACAGGCAGGTTATGCAAGAGGTCTCATCTAAAATGTTTGAAAAGGTATAGTACTCAAACATAAAATTTCAATGCACTTGAGTAGAACCATCGCGATAAGTGGAGAAAAGTCTATCATGCCGGTGTTAGGCAATCGTTTACGAATCAGTCTAAGCAACGGTTCGGTGATGGCAAATAAAATATTGACGAGTGGATTTTTCCAGAGGGGATTTACCCAGCTAATGATCACGCGAACAATAATTGCAAAAAATAAAATATTGCATGGTTGAATGATTAAGCTGATTGGCACGCTGAGTAATACATAGCCAAATGATAGGCTTGTACGGAGGAAAAATAAATTAAGTAGGGATAGCTTGATTAGCTCACAACAGGCGAGCACCAATAAACTAGATACATCATAGCGACCAATCGTCCCTTTACTTCGCGTAATATATTGTTGAATGGGCGTCATGAAGGGGTTGGTTATTTTAAAGATAGTTTGGCTGAAGGGCTCAAAAGGACTGATAGTAAAAAACCGTATAAATATGCGGCCCCACAGGATAAACGTTACTAAGCTAAATAAGATACTTGTTAAAAACAGAGCAACGGAAATTAAACCGTTCATGATAATCGCTTCCTAATAGTGAAAAGTGCATTACAATTCACTCATCAAGATAGCGGGTAATCGGACAAAAAGCCAGCGTTGTTTTTCTCATGACTGGGACTAAGGAGCAAATGAGTTTAACTGTATAGAGTTGGCGAAATAGTATTCTCTTGCTCTTGCTCTAAGTCATGACGATTCTCTGGTTCATTTGTCACGGCGCTTAATCCATGTGAGTCAAGATACGCGTCTTTCACCAGAGTATTCGTGATGTCTTTAAAGTTATCACGTGTAATTTCAAGATCGGTCTGGTATTTAACTTCCTCTACCGTCGTAAACGTAACTCGCGGGCTAATGGCTGCTTCCTTATCAAAATACCGAACTTGTTCTAGATTGGGGTTAAATGACAAGCTCTTCTTCCGCTTGTTGATTTGTTCGCTTATATCGGTCCTTGGTGTGCTATGCGTCTTAAGTATTGACCGAGGTGTATTTTCTTGGGGTGAGCTCATGTTGTTAGTTGCTGGTTTTTCTTGCGGTCTGGATTTAAGAATACTTTTAGGTGCGTTTCTCGGGTTTATATTAGGTTCAGGATTAGGCTTTTTATTTTGAAATATAGATTTAAGTGCGGCAATGAAGCTTTTAAATCGTGATGGTTTTGCTGACATAACAACCCCCCAGGAAAAAATACTTCACAACATAACATCTGACATTGATAGATATATTTACATCCATCAATCTAAATATAGACTATCTTGCATTGTTAACAACTTGTGACGGATTATTTATCAATGAATTATCTGATGATAAAATTGTCATTTTAGGCAATAATAGGTTTTTTATAAGCAGCTCGAATTAAATAGTGATACAAAGTAGCCTGGGCCTTGGCCCAGGTTATAATTATCTATAGATCTATACTGCGTGATGTTTCGTTATATTCGACAAAGGATCCCAATTATTATGCAACGGTTGAAATCCCACCCCTGGATAAAGTTAGCTTATCCTTGGATTATCTGGACAATTGCGGCCAGTTTCTTTTTTTATAAATATTTGATTCAAGTTTCTCCTAGTGTGATGACAGGCGATTTGATGCAAGCGTTTCATGTGAATGGCGCAGGGTTGGGTAACTTATCTGCATTTTATTTTTATGCTTATCTGGTCATGCAAATACCTGTTGGCATTATGTTGGATCGTTATAGTCCCCGATTATTAACGACGGCAGCCATTCTACTGTGTAGTGTGAGCACTTTTATTTTTTCCCAGACTAGTGTGTTATGGCTTGCGTGCTTGAGTCGTGCTTTTATGGGAGTGGGTGCTGCGTTTGCTGCTGTGTCCTGCTTTAAATTAGCGGCCGTTTGGTTTCCTCCGAAGCGATTTGCATTGATTTCCGGAATGTTTATGACCGCAGCTATGCTGGGTGCCGTTGGTGGACAAATGCCTTTATCAATTTTGGTAGAGCAGTTTGGTTGGCGAGCGGCTCTGCAAATGATAGCCCTTTTAGGTATTATGCTTGCATTCATTTACTATGCAATTTTGCGTGATAAGCCCACCGCAAACACTCAAGCGCCGTCTTCACATGAAGCGATTTTTCCTTTGTTATTGCGAATTATTAAAAATCGTCAGGCTTGGGCCCTATCATTATATAGTGGTTTAGCATTTGCACCGGTTTCAGTTTTCGGTGGACTGTGGGGCGTTCCCTTTTTGGTTGAGGCTTATTCTTTGTCACGAAATGATGCAGCATTGGCCGTATCATGTATTTTTATCGGATTTGCTGCGGGAGCACCCTTTTGGGGATGGTTTTCTGATGCATTAGGTCGACGTAAACCGGTTTTATTTGTGGGCACATTTACCGCCCTAATTTCATTGTTGATAGTGATTTATATGCCGAATCAACGATTGTCGATGCTTTGCTCCTGGTTATTTATTTTCGGTTTTAGTGCGAGTGGTTTTTTTACGAGTTTTGCCATTATTCGAGAGCTATTTCCAGTCTTTTTGGCAGCAACAGTTTTGGGTATTATGAATACGTTTAACTCTGTTTTTGAGGCACTTTTTGAGCCCTTAGTGGGGGTATGTTTAGATTGGATGTGGGATGGGCGGTTAACCCATGGGATGCATCAGTTTTCTTTACATGGCTACCATGTTGCTTTGTTTTTATTGCCTTTATCATTGGTTGGCTCTTTGCTCAGTTTGGTCATGATCCAGGAAACGTATTGTCAAGAAGCGCCGTCTAAATAGTATTTACGTTGGAGTAGACTTTAACTGTTGGATATAAGCTGTTGCAATGCCCCAACTCATTTCAATGTGTGTTGTTTTTTGAAGGGTAAAATCATTCGAATTGAGTTTTTTACTGATGGTAATGATCACCGTACCTGGTGACAATTGGATTAGCTTTTCTTGAATCTTATGCCAAATAGGGCCAATAAAACCGGTTGCATTGATAAAAATTAAGTTAGCATCAGAAAAATCGATCTTTAAAAAATTGCCTTGTAATAACGATATGCTCGATATATTTTTTTCATATGCTGAGTTTTTTGATAATTTTTGTTTTTGTTGATTGGCGGCTTGATGCAAATTGGCAAATAACTCGATACCACAAGCTTTTTCAACATCAAATACCATGGCACAAGCCATCACGGCTTTACCGATACCACTACCTAAATCATAAAATCGAGTTGTTGAATTCGGATTAACTAAACTGAGTAGTGCAATAAAAGGCCTGAAGCTAATTTCACCATAAGTATATTCAAAAGCATCCCCTACGGCTGCTCTCGCCTCTTGAGATAAAGTAAAGCCATTAATGGGTGCATAGAATATTGCCTCGTGCCGCTCTAACTTGAGCGCACGAGACCATTGATAAACTTTATAGCGTTGGATGAGGCGTTTGGTGAGTTGTTGCCAGAAAATGATAAGAGGCCCCAGTTAGGTTATTTTAGTTTCGCCATTTACTTCGACGATTTTTATTTTCAGTTGCAGATGCGGTGTGAGTAAATCGTCTTTGATTATTATTTTTAGCTGTTTGTCCTGATTTTGCAAGAGGGACCACATGTTGTGGCTCAAAATCATCAATTTCAATGCGCTCTAAGGGGCGTTTAATCAATTTTTCGATAGCATGCAGCTGCGGTGCTTCATCGGCACAGACTAAGGAAACGGCCAGACCTGATGAGCCAGCTCGTCCTGTCCGGCCAATTCGATGGACATAATCTTCTGGTACTTGCGGTAAGTCAAAATTAACGACACAAGGGAGTTGTTCAATATCGATGCCGCGAGCAGCAATATCGGTTGCAACGAGAATATGGAGTTCACCGGATTTAAATTCGGCTAGGGTTTTGGTCCGCTGTGACTGTGATTTATTGCCATGAATCGCAGCTGCATAAATTTGGGCATCATTTAGTTGTTTGACTAATTTATTCGCGCCATGTTTTGTTCGCGAGAAAACCAGTGTTTGTCCCCATTTATTTTTGTGAATCAAATGGCTGAGTAATAAAGGTTTACGGGCTTTATCAACAGGATGAACCAATTGTTTGACAGCAACTGCCGTAGCATTCCGTACCGCAACATCAATTTCGACGGGTTGATTTAAAATACCTTTGACTAATTGACGAATCTCGTCTGAAAATGTTGCTGAAAAGAGTAGATTTTGTCGATTATGGGGCATGAGTTTAATGATGCGCTTAATGTCGTGGATAAATCCCATATCAAGCATACGATCGGCTTCATCTAGCACCAAGGTATCAATTTCATCAAATTGAACAGCGCGCTGTTGGTGCAAATCAAGTAAACGTCCTGGTGTTGCAACCAGAATATCGACACCACCGCGTAATTTCATCATTTGCGGGTTAATTTTGACGCCACCGAACACAACGGTTGATTTGATTGTCATGTGCGCACCATATTCTAAAATGCTTTCATGAACTTGGGCGGCTAGCTCACGTGTTGGCGTTAGAATTAACACACGGGTTCGATTATTTTTGACTTTTGGTTTATCCAGCGAGCGTTGTAAAATGGGTAAAACAAAACTAGCTGTTTTGCCTGTACCAGTTTGGGCTGAGGCTAAAACATCTGAGCCACGTAAAATAGCTGGAATGGCTTGTTGCTGGATGGGTGAGGGGGTTGTATACCCTAACTCGGTGACAGCACGGACTAAGGGTTCAATTAACCCCAGTGTATTAAATTGCATAAAATTGATCCCTCTAAATAAAGACTTATAAATATTAGCGTTGATTATTTTTTATGCAATATTAACACAAATTTGTTGGATAGTGTTGATTTATTTGAGTAAACAAGGGTTTTAATCTCGAAAGTTTTCAAATTGTAAGGGTAAATTGATTTCCATTTTTTTTAACAGGGCAATAGTGTCTTGAAGATCATCACGCTTTTTCCCTGTAGCGCGAATTTTTTCACCTTGAATGGACGTTTGGACTTTTACTTTACTATCTTTGATGTATTTAATGATGGTTTTTGCATCAGCTTGATCGATACCTTGTTTGAATTTTAAGTTAAAGGAATAAAACTTTCCGCTATGAACAGGCTTGTCCTCTTTATCAATACCAGAAACGGGTAAGCCACGTTTTGAACAATGGATGATAAATAAATCTTCAAGTTGTTTTACTTGAAAATCGGATTCAGAACGTAAAGTCACCGTTAACTCATTGAGCGTGATGCTGGCTTCAACACCACGAAAATCAAATCGGGTGCTGACTTCACGTGTGGCATTGTCTACGGCATTACGCAATTCGGCTTCATTTATTTCTGAGACGATATCGAAAGAAGGCATGGTTTCTCCTGGTTGTTTAACATGAGTGTTAAAAGTTTAACCGAGGTGTCCCGACTAGACAATCAAAAATGGTCTACACTTTAAAGGTTGTTAATCAAAACTGATTACCAAGGAGAACTTCATCATGAAGACAATTAAAAAAATAGCATTATTAAGTTTTGTTGTTGCAGCCATCAGTGTTTTAGCTTCATGTGGCACCGTGCATGGGGTTGGTCAAGATGTTACAACTGTGGGTCATGATATTGAAAAAGCAGCACGCTAATCGGTTGTATGTTCTTGTCTGTTCATTTAAGCCGACTTAATAAAGCCGGCTTAATTTTTTTGGGATTTTTATTGCCCATGAGGCCTAGTACCCATGACGCTAATATCATTTGATTTTTGACTTGTTTCGTTTAACTTAATAACCAATCCAGGATTAATTCACTACAGACTTTTGGTTGCTCCAGCAACAACATGTGCCCACAATCATTAACGATAACAAATCTCGCGTTGGGAATATGACAGGCAATGTATTTTGTCGATTTGAAAAACTCGTTATCTTCCTTACCCACTAGCACGATTGTCGGGACCTTGATCGTTGGGCTTTTGCAACAGCGCCGTTGTATCATCATTTCTTGCTGTGAAACGAGGGCATTAATATTTCGTTTAAACATATCAGTAATCGATAGTTTTATTTCAGGTTTATAAAGATAATACTCAGCAAGGAAATTGACCAACTCCTCCGTAGGAACTGTAGCAAATGAATTTATACACTGATTTCGCAAGCGCATTTTTTTTGCAGAGTCCAAACGTGCTGACGTAGCTATAATACATAATTTGCGTACGCGCTCGCTGTATTTACGCATGAGTTCAATCGCTAGCCATCCTCCCATTGAATGCCCCGCAAGGTAGAATTGTGAAGGGCATATTTCAATAATACTTTCAATGAGGTCGTCCGCATTATTAAATTGATTCATATTGGGAACGATAATAGTTGCATGGTGTTGCAATGCTTTAATCTGATGTTGCCACACAAACCGATCACAGAGCAGGCCTGAAAGTAGAACTAAGGTTGGTTTATTCACTTTGGGGGAGAGGTTAATGGCACATCTTAAGACAATAGCTAATATTGCATATCACAGCAATGCATATTTAATGAGTCAGGCCAGGCGTGTTTAGGGCTTTTTAAATTGAATTCCGTTTCGGCCAAGATAGTAGAGTTGTCAACACACCTTAATGCAAGGACTTAAATAGGATACGATGCGAGCTAATCGACATGAGTATTCCAAATCCTGCTAAAAAGGTCACCATGGCCGTGCCACCGTAACTAATTAACGGTAAAGGAATACCGACTACCGGTAAAATACCCATAACCATGCCCATGTTGACGAATGCCGAAAGAAAAAATGTCATGGTTAAGCTGGCTGCCAGTAAACGTGTATAAGTCGTTTGTGCCTCTTGTGCAATTTGAAGGCCGCGCAGACTAATGAGTACGACAAAGAAAATTAAGGTACAACTGCCGATAAACCCCAAGTCTTCACCACATACAGCAAAGATAAAATCAGTAGAATGCTCGGGTAAAAAATTTAGATGAGATTGACTGCCGACCAGCCAGCCTTTGCCAAATATTCCGCCGGAGCCTATGGCAATTTTTGATTGAATAATATGGTAGCCTGCGCCGAGTGGATCTGATTCCGGATTTAATAACGTAAATATCCTTTGTCGTTGATAGTCATGCATAAAGTGCCAAATAACCGGGGCGCATAGGGCCATGCCAACACCTATCGCCATGATAATGTTGATGGAAATTCCCGCCAAAAAAATAGTTGATAAGCCTGCCGCCATCACCATAATGGCCGTACCAAGATCAGGTTGTTTAGCGATTAAGAGGGTCGGAATAAAAATAATAATACCGGCTTTGATTAAATCTCCAAAACGAATGGCGGTTTTCCTTTGGTCAAAATACCATGCAGCCATCATCGGCACCGCCAATTTCATGATTTCGGATGGCTGAAAACGAAATAAACCAAAATCAAGCCATCGCTGCGCGCCTTTGCCGATTTTACCGATAAGCATGACCGCGATGAGAAGTAATAGCCCAGAGCAATAAATCCATGGCGTCCATATTTTATATTTATGGGGCGGTATCACGGCCAAGACGATCATGATAAAAAAGGCCAGGGATAGTCGCGCGAGTTGACGTAATAACATACCCATATTTTGATTGGATGCACTATCCAAAATAATTAATCCAAATCCAATAACGATTAATAATAATCCGAGTAAAGGCCAATCGATGTGGAGTGCTCTCGTGGGCAGCCGATATATTGGTTTAGAATAGTTCATGATGTTTTCTCATTTTTTTTCATGTCGAAGTAAGCATCCATCACTTGACGGGCAACAGAAGCGGCCGCAACATCATTTTCAACCATGACTGCAATGGCGATTTCGGGCGCTTCTACGGGGGCAAAGGCAATAAATAGTGAATGATCCCGTAGATGTTCAGGGATGTTTTCATAGCGGGTATCGACATATTGCCGACCTGTAAATACTTGTGCCGTTCCTGTTTTAGCCGCAACAGAATATGGTGCATTACGACCAAATCGATATCCAGTTCCTTCATTACTGGTGATAACAGAATGCATGGCTTCTCGAACAATATCCCAATGGGCATCTTGTTTTAACTCAACCGATTTTTCACGAATAACGTTATAGGGATGAGGGTTTTCTTGATCGCTAGGAATGGATTGATTGAGCAAGTGGGGGCGAAAGCGCTCGCCTTTTTGCGCCATGGCTGAGACGGCGTTGGCAAGTTGCAAGGGAGTGGCTAGCATAAATCCTTGACCAATCGAAGTGATTAATGTATCACCAGGGTACCAGGGCACGCCCTTTTGTTTTTGTTTCCATTGACTGTCAGGTAAAATGCCTGCCGCTTCTTCGGTTAAGTCAATTTGTGTTAACTGGCCAAAGCCAAAGCGACGATACATATCGGATAAATGTGTAATCCCCATGCGGTGACCGAGCTGGAAAAAATAGGTGTCACAAGACATCATGATAGCCCGTTGTATATTGACGACGCCATGACCATATTTTTTCCAATCATGGTAAACGTGCTTAACATTGGGCAGGCGAAACCAACCTGGGTCATGAATCGCATAATGAATATCAACAATATCATTTTCGAGACCTGCTAAGGCAACATAGGGCTTTACAGTCGATGCTGGTGGGTATAATCCGCGAACAGCACGATTGTATAAGGGGCGGGTGGAGGCATTCGATAATGCACTGTAGTTTTTAGTACTAATACCATTGACAAAAAGATTGGGATCAAACCCAGGTGCGCTCGCTAATACCAATACTTCGCCATTTCGTGGATTGATAGCAACGACAGCGCCGCGTTTATTATCTAAAGCTTCATAAGCTTTTTTTTGTAAGGCAATGTCTAAGGTCAGTATGAGCTTTTCGCCAGAAATGGGCGGGATGGTGTTGACAACGCGCACGGTGCGTCCGCTGACATCGGTTTCAACTTGCTGATAGCCAACCTCACCGTGTAGGCGGTCTTCATAGTATTTTTCAATGCCCGTTTTACCAATAAAATTCGTACCATGATAATTACTGCTATCGACGCGTTTTAATTCTTCAATATTGATTCTGCCAACATAACCTAAAACATGAGCTGTAAGCTCTCCTAGGGGATAATAGCGCATAAGACGCGCTTTAATATTGACACCGGGGAAACGATACTGTTGTGAGGCAAAGGTAGCGACCTCTTCTTCGGTCAGTTTTAATTTAATGGGGATAGCATTGTAGCTACGGTTGGAACGATTGGTGCGTTTAAATTCATTAATATCGTCATCGGTGACCGAGGGTAATAGTTTTTGTAGTGCAACGATCATTTGCTGCATATTGGGAACCCGCTCCGGCGTCACTTCGAGTACATAGACCGGCATATTTTGCGCGAGGATGACCCCATGTCGGTCGACAATAATTCCTCGTGGTGGCGCAATAGGCAAAATGCTCATTTGATTTTTCAAAGAGAGCGTATTGTAATGAGAAAATTGATAAACTTGTAAGTAGCACAGCCGCAGGACGAGACCGAGGCTTAAGACAATAACCATGAGCGCTAGGAAGACCAATCGAAGTCGTAATGTTTCTGCTTTGTGACGTTCAAATTTTTGTTTTTTAAATAATGGTCGCGTCATGAAAATGATTACTTATGATAAGGGTGATTGTGGTTGATGCTAAAAGCTCGATACAACGCCTCTAATAATACAATACGTGCTAGAGGGTGTGGAAGTGTCAAAGCTGACAATGACCACGAAGCATGACAACGTGCAAGGGTTTCGCGACTTAACCCTTCTGGGCCCCCAATGATAAAACAGAGGTGGTGTGCAATGAGTTGAGTGGCCAAGAGCTTTTTAGCTAAATTTTCACTGCTAAAGTGTTCGCCGTCAATGGCTAAGGCGATGATATGTGCATTTTGGGGGATGACATTTTGTATAAGTAGCGCTTCCTTCTCAACAATACGACCGAGATCACTAGTCTTTCCACGTTTAATGAGGGGAATTTCGATAAAGTTTAATTGAGCAAATTCTTTGAGGCGTTTGCTATATTCTGAAACTGCAGTGTTAACCCACGAAGGCATTTTGCTTCCTAGCGCGATGACCGTGATTTTAATTTTTCCATAATCCTTCAAGGTTGTAGTGTGCCCGGACTTCGGGTTGCATGATATGAACAATGCTATCACCCAAATCAACGAGAATCCAATCACCAGTTTCTTCGCCATGACAGCCTAATGGTCTTTGCCCATTGGCTTTGACTTTTTCGATAAGCGTGTTAGCAATGGCCTTGACATGACGCGAAGAGCGACCAGAGCAAATAATCATATTGTCTGTTACGCTGGTTTGTTGGCTAACATCAATGACAGTGATGTCAGAGGCTTGTATTTCGTCTAATATTTCAACTATAAAATCAACAGATTGGGGCATAATAATTTATTTTTGTTACAAAGTGGTTGGATAATAACAGCAAATTCAAAATAATACTATCCTAACTCTCGATCAATTTAGGGTTGCTGCATTAAAATCACTCACGCCAGGCTGGGCCAAGGCCCAACTAGGCATGGTTTGTAGCGCTTGGAGATATAGCCTGGTCTATCAATTGATTCGTTTACAGACTTTATCAGCAATATATCCAATTGCGCCGGCATAATAGATGGAATTATTATAGCGGAGAATCATTTTATAATTTGGAAAGGCTAAAAACGCAGGGCCACCATTTGGTTGCACAATGCTCGCATTCAAATGTTGATAAGGCAATGGCTTACCATCTATAGTTCGAACCCCCATCGCATTCCATTCTGTTACGGGTTTAATGATGGTTTTGCCTTGTAATGTATTGTCAAAATTAGCGGGTAACTTGACGTGAATTGCCCAAGGCTCACCACTTCTCCAGCCATTTTGTTTCATATAATTGGCAATGGATGCAAAAACGTCTGGCTTACTGGTCCATATATCTTTTCGCCCATCACCATCATAGTCAACGGCATATTTGCCCCAGCTTGATGGTAGGAACTGACATTGACCCGATGCACCGGCCCACTCCCCTTTAAATTGTTGTAAAGATACTTGGCCGTCGTTCACAATATGTAAACCTAATAGGAGTTCTTTACGAAAAAAATCTTTACGTGGTGAATCATAAGCTAAGGTTGCAAGCGATTTAATTACCGGGAAATCACCCATGTAGGTACCGTAGCTGGATTCCATGCCCCAGAATGCAACGATAAAGCAAGGATCAACACCATAACTTTCACCTATTTTATCTAATAGGGCTTTATTTTGGTTGTAATTACGTTGTCCCATGATAATGCGGTATTTATCAGCACGGGTGTTCAGATATTTGTTATAGGTCAAACGATGTTCTGGCTGTGATCGTGCCAACCCTTTGACTTGACGACTAGGCTCGTGAATGCCTGCAAAGGCAGCATCAAATACACTTTCAGAAATACCTTGTTTGAGGGCTTCTTGCCGAACATCGGCAACCCAGCTTTGCCAGCTTTGAGTGGCTGCTTGTGCGGTGAAGGAGAAGAAACAACTTAATACAAGCCAAAAACCTGGTTTGATAAGCATCATGGTGAAATTTTCCTTATTATTAGACCTCTTGCATAACCTGCCTCTTTGCAAGAGGTCTATTCTTAGTGATAAAAACAGCGCGTACTTTTTTAATTATAGCCTTATCTGAAAAAAAAACACGAAAGAAGATTTGATCTAAATTATTCTAATCAAAGCAAAAGAAAAAACGTGAATCTCAAGATAACTCCGTGTATGCTAAGACAAAATTTCTTATTTTGATTAATGAATATGCCGTTATTGTATCTCAATGCAGAGTTGTTTCATGGCGCCGTTATTCAAGCGTGCCGATGGGTTATTCAACAGCGAGAGGCGTTGAATGCCATTAATATATTTCCTGTTGCTGATGGTGATACCGGCGACAATATGGCGTCGACCGCCTCAGCTATTATTCATCATGCTGGTAAACAAGCCACGCTATCTGATGTATGTCAGGTTATTGCTGACGCCAGTATTTTAGGGGCTCGTGGTAATTCAGGCATGATTTTCTCTCAATTTTTCAATGGATTAATCGAGGAATCTGAGCTGCCCGCTGAGCTCAATACCCAACAATTTGCCAAGATGATATCGCGCGCAGCAAAGAGCGTGCGAGCAGCCATTCTTAACCCGGTTGAAGGGACGATTTTGACGGTTATGGATGCTTGGGCAAAAAGTCTTAATCAACATGCACAAACGATTACTGACTTTAAGGTATTAATGGAGGAAATCAAACAAGACGTACAAGTCGCATTGCAATCAACCACAGAGTTCTTGGCTGTATTAAAGGACGCTCATGTTGTGGATGCTGGGGCTAAGGGCTTTAGTCTCTTTGTACAAGGATTTGCGGCATTTTTATCCAATCCTGAAGCTTTAAGTAGTCAATCTGTGCAGCCAACTCTTTTTGAAACAGCGCATAGCCATGATGATGATTTGACGGCTTGTGGCGCGTCTCCTGATTTACGTTATTGTACTGAAGCGGTTGTCATGGGTGATGCCCTTGATAAAAATCAAATTAAGTCAGCGATTGGCGAGTACGGTGATAGTGTTGTGATTACCGGCAATGAGCGTCTATGCCGCTTGCACTTGCATTGTAATCAGCCGGCGAAAGTATTTGCCGCATTAAAACCTTTCGGTAAGATTCGCTATCCCAAAGTGGATGATATGTTGCGACAATATCAAACACTGCATCAACGTAAGTATCGTATTGCGTTAGTGACCGACAGTGGTGTGAATATTCCACAGGTTGTAGCTGATGAATACCAGATTCATTTTATTTCACTGAATGTTCATTGGGATGAGCATGATTTGCTTGATAAATATTCTTTAGACGGTAATTCATTTTATGATGATTTATCGGCGCATGCTGTATATCCGACAACATCTTTTCCACCACCTCAGCTGATGGATGAAAAAATACGGCATTTATCACGCCATTTTGATGATGTATTAATTATTAGTCTTGCAAAGGCTTTAAGTGGAACGCATGATGCCCTTGATCAAATTTCTAAGCGCTATTCAAATGTTCATGTGATTAATTCCTGCCAAGTAGCTGGTGGTCAAGGACTATTATTAACCTATGCCGCGGAGCTAATTGCGGATGGTCTATCGATTGAGGCAGTTAAAGAGGCTGTACAGCGTAAAATTCCCAAAACTAAATTTTTTGCAGTGATTGATCAAATTGATGCATTAGTACGTTCAGGTCGGGTACCTAAATTGGCGGGTAAATTTGTTCAATTTACGGGAATAAAACCCATTATAACTTTGGATGAAGAGGGTCGAGGGATCCTCTGCGATAAGGCGTTTAATGAAACTAAGGCGTTAGCAAAACTCATTAATCACGTGAATCAATTTATCACGCCAGAGAACAAAATGAGTAACTACTGTATTTTGCATACAGGCGTCGCCAATAAAGCGCGAGATTTTTCTATTTTGACTACAGAGGCTTTTGGATTTGAGCCTGCATTTATTGAGCCCGCTGCAACGGCGATTGGTTTACATGCAGGTTGCGGATCAATCGCCATTGCGGCGATGATGGACTAGTTCACCCATTGTACCCATTGCAGTTTCCATAAATCATACAGAAGTACCTCATCGGCTTTGTTTATCATTAGGTCGATGATTGCTTGTTTGGGTAATACACGATGGTTAGCAATCAGTTTAATCAAAAGGGGGTTTACATCCCCTTCAATGCCCCATTCACGCCCATTAATAAATAATTGTAGAGTTGAATGGTGCTCTTGATAGGCAAAACGGCAAGTTGCTTCACGCAATAATCCTTGGCAACGTTGGAGTTGATTGATAAATGCATCATGCGTGATGATTTCTTTATCACTGAGCGGAATAGGTAATAGCTGCTCCGCGTTGTTATCTAACGTTGTAATAAAGCATCCAAACCAATTTTGTAGCAATTCATCGTTGTTTAAAAGCGACTGCATGAATTTTTTTGCTTGAGTGATTGCTTGAGTTGGAATATCCGATGTTCCGTTTGCGTCAAGCCAATTTGGATCACGATAAAATTGGTTAAACTCATCGTGTTCGGATAAATAATCCCCCAAGCTGTTCCACATTTCAGTACTTTGATAGCTGCGATAGCCAAAGGAGTAAGTCATACACTCGTCACTTAATGAGACACCGTGATGACCGACATGAGGGGGTAGATAGAGCATATCGCCTGGTTCAAGAATATATTCTTCCTCAACCATGAATTCTTTCATAATGCGCAACTCAATGTCTTGGAGCGCATTTTCAGGATTACAACCCTTGGTTGTTAATGACCAACGACGTTGTCCCATGGCTTGATATAAAAATACATCATAGTTGTCATAATGCGGTCCGACACTGCCTTGCTGAACAGCATAGCTTATCATGACATCATCAACTCGCCATTGGGGGAGGAAATTAAAGTGGTCGAGTAAGCTGGCAACGCCTGGAATTAGCCGGTCAACACCTTGAACTAAGAGTGTCCAGTGTGATTTGGGTAAATGCTGAAAATCTGCTGTCGTAAAGGGACCGCGCTTTAAGTGCCAGTAAGGTTTGATACCAGGTGTTTCAGAAACTAAACGGCTTTCAAACTCATCCTCAAGGGCTAAACCTGCGAGTTCATCCGCACTAATGGGATGGTCAAAGTGAGGGATAGCTTGACGAATGATCAAGGGTTTTTTTTGCCAGTATTCTGTTAAAAAAGTTTTAATATCAATATCGTGAAATTGGATCATGCGAGCGCTGCTCAAGAAGAAAGAAGATTGATTCGATAAAAAGAGTAGGGGCTGTTTACATTTCGTCCCTCGACGTCACGCGCATAAAGCGCAGGATGTCGGTGTTTTATGCTGAAATGTAAACAGCCCCTACATTTCCCTGGGTTTATGGTTTTTAACCCCGGGGAAACGTTAAGATTATTTACTTGGTGTAACTTGGATTTTTAATTCGGCAATAACTTCACTATGTACATGAATTTCAACAACATAGTCGCCGATTGCATGAATTGGGCCTTCAGTCATGACGATTTCACGTTTGCAAACTTCAATATCACGAGCCTGCAAAGCATCATGAATTTCTACAGTGCCAATTGATCCGTATAACTTGCCTTCATCACTAGCCATTGCTGCGATAACTAATGTAGTATCATTCAGCTTAGCTGCGCGTTGTTGTGCATTAGATAAGTTTTCTTGTGCTTTTTTCTCTAGCTCGGCACGGCGTTGTTCAAACATTTCAATGTTTTTAGGTGTCGCGAAAACAGCTTTATTTTGCGGAATTAAAAAATTACGCCCGTAACCTGGTTTGATGGTGACTTTGTCGCCCAAATGGCCAAGATTTCTAACATGTTCTAATAAAATAACTTCCATTACTAACCCCTTATTCAGATTTTTGTAACAACCATCGTGCCCTTAAATGAAATATACTATCAATCGATCCAAATAAAACATAAATTGGGAATGCGATGTAGGGCAATACGATCATCGGTAAAAACAAAGCAACATAAAGAACCAATTTTTTCTTATTAGCCAATACGTTGAACATTAAACTGATGCCCGCTAGCATCAGGTATACAAAAAATATCGGTACGCAGCTGATACATACGGAATTATCATAATAGGCACCCAGCATCGTGAGTAACAACAAGAGAACCCCAATACTATTTGCGCGAAAGTTTAACATTTCCTGTCTGAAACCACCAGGATAGTACAACGATGATTGCAATGAGCGTGCTAATGTCAGTGAAATCATGATGCTAAAAATCACGCCTAATATTTTGATACTCAAAAAATACGATGCCAATTTAACATGGGTTGCTGCATCAACATTGAGAAGGGATTTGCTAATAAAATTCCCCTGATCAAGGCCATTGAGAAGACTCAGCATGGCTTGGTATTGATCCATCATATAGCTCGGCGCCAACCCCTGCACCCCTAAAACAATCATTACGCTACTTACGATGGTCAATATGGCAACCCATTCCCAGCTGGCCCATTCCCGTAACAAATTCGCTGCAACATAGGTTAGCAAATAAGCCGGAATTGTTGTTGAGAGTACTTCGGGTAATTGTCCGATCATTTGTGCGACACAAATAGACAAGCTAACGCCCGCTATTAAGCATCGACCACCTATAAACCAACCTAGGCGCAATGTAACGAGTGCCGTGATGGTTAATGCAACCCAATCAGTTAAAGGAAACAACGCAAAAAGCCCCGTGAAAATCCATGTGCGGTTTGGATTTTCAAGGAGCAACCTAGCAAAGCGTTCGATGATTCCGTTAGCTGGCTTCATGTTGACGATGAATTAACGGTGGCTATCGCAATATGGCAACAAGGCAATAAATCGCGCATGTTTAATTGCAACGGCTAATTGGCGTTGTGTGCTTGAAGATACGCCAGTTATGCGTCTTGGCACAATCTTGCCTGTTTCACTGATATAATTTTTTAATACATTGACGTCCATGTAATCGATTTCACAGGACTCTTCGCTGTTATTAAAGTGTGACATTTTTTTACGTCTAAAATAAGCTGACATGAAAGCTCCTTATTGACCTACATTTTCACGGGATTCTTTTCTCAAAAAGACAGATTCAGTTTTGATAGCGTCTTTTCTCTTAAGAATCAAATTTCGAATAATCGCGTCGTTAAATTTGAACGCGTTTTTGATTTCATCGAGGGTTACTTGGTCACATTCAATATTTAATAAAATATAGTGTGCCTTATGAAGATCGTTAATAGGGTATGCGAGTTGACGTCGTCCCCAATCTTCTTTTCGATGAATTTGCCCGTTATTTTTGGTAATAATGCCTTCATAACGCTCAAGCATGCTAGGTACTTGCTCACTCTGATCTGGGTGAACAAGAAACACAATTTCATAATGTCTCATGATAATGTTCCTTTTGGGTGATCCAATCGTCGGCGTAAACGGCCTCAAATTGGGGGAGCCTTTCTTTGAAATACAAGGTGTATTGTTCCGATAAGGCAAGGTTAAAAAAACGCCTAATGGTAACTGATAATGAAACAGTTAGCAAATATTGGACGGGATCAGGACGTGATAGCCCCGTGTCTTGACCTTCCTTACAATTTAGTTGGCTTGATATATGGCCAGATTGATCTATATTTAAACTAATATGTTTTATCATTTTGGGGTAAATATATCATGACATCATTTCATCGTACGACGTTTATCTTAGGCATGGCAGTTTTTGTTTTTTGCCTAGTATGCCCTAGCGTGGCGGCGGCAGATACGTTTGTATTTAACCCTCGTACGTTAAGTTGGGTTGCCATCAATCACAATGGTCATGTGGTTAAAAGTGGTCGCGCATCCGGAGGCCGCCATTATTGTCCTGATATCAAACGAGCTTGCCGTACCCCTACGGGCACTTATACAATACACAGCAAAGGCGGGGTTGATTGTCGCTCAAGCCGTTATCCAGTGGGGCATGGCGGTGCTAAAATGCCTTATTGTATGTTTTTTAGCCAATATTACGCGATTCATGGTTCAGATGAGGTGCCACATTATAATGCTAGTCATGGTTGTATTCGGGTCCCTCCAAGTGATGCGCGTTGGTTGAGCCAACATTTTATACGAGTTGGCACAAAGGTAGTGGTCAAGCCCTATTAGGGTATCTTGACAATTCTACTATCTTGGCCGAAACCAGCTTGTTTCGGCTCGATCTAGCGAATTGTCAAGACACTCTAGAATTTTCAACACACCCTATTCAAAAAGGTTTATATTTTCATGAGAAATAGAAAGCAACGTATGGTATCCCAAATCCCTGTTCGCGCAGAGGTCACGCATTTTAGTCACGATGGCCGAGGGATTGCTCATATTGATGGTAAGACAACGTTTATTCGTGGCGCGTTAGCTCATGAAGAGGTGATGTTTCGGCGTTTGCGCAGTAAAAAACAATATGATGAAGGTGAGGTTTTGGAGGTTCTTCGGGCTTCGCCACATCGTGTTGAGCCGAAGTGCCCACATTATACGATGTGTGGGGGGTGTTCGTTACAACACCTGGATGAAGCAATGCAAATTCATGAAAAACAAGACTGGTTGGCTAATTTGTTGGAACGTATTGGTCATGTCACGCCCGAAACATTTTTAGCCCCCTTAACCAGTGAGGCTTGGCATTATCGCAATAAAGCGCGTCTAAGCGTGCGTTATGTTGAGAAAAAAGGAAGTACCTTAGTTGGTTTTCGAGAGCGTAATAACCCGCGCTTTATTACTGATATTCAGGAGTGCCCAGTACTTCATCCGCGCGTAGATGCTCATTTAGTTGATCTTCGTCGTTTGATTGACTCCTTTGCGGCGCCTGCTTCAATTGCCCAAATTGAAGTCGCCGCTGGTGATGAGGATGTCGGGCTTATTTTTCGTCATATGACGCCATTAACAGATGCTGACAAAGCGCAATTGCGGCTCTTTGCTGATGAAACGCAGATGAGTATTTATTTACAGCCAGCCGGGCCAGATAGTATTACGCTATTTTATCCTGAAAAGGCCGATCCTTATTTATATTATGAATTACCCGATGAGGGGCTTCGTTTTGCGTTTCATCCACGCGATTTTACCCAAATCAATATGCGTTTGAATCGATTGATGATTCAACAGGCGATGGATTTATTGGCATTGAAATCAGACGATCGTTTATTAGATTTATTTTGTGGATTAGGTAATTTTTCATTACCTGCGGCGCGTCGGTGCGCCAAAGTAATTGGTGTCGAGGGAAGTGATGAGATGGTGGGACGTGCAACGATGAATGCGCGTTTGAACCATCTTGATCATGTTGATTTTTATTGTGCTGATCTGACTAAGACGGATATTTTTGAACAACTGCAGTCCGAGCGATTTACACATTTATTAATTGATCCGCCTCGTACGGGTGCATTGGAAATTGTTCGTGAAGTGAATCGGATCTCACCACAACGTATTGTCTATGTATCATGTAATCCAGCAACGCTGGCTCGTGATGCCGATGTCTTGGTGAATCAACATGGTTATGAATTAAAGGCCGTCGGCGTGATGGATATGTTTCCTCATACGGCGCATGTTGAATCAATCGCATTATTTACGCAGGGACGTTAATCATGGTTAAGGTAAAGGAGTTTGATGGATGGATTGCACCTGATGGTAGCGTCGACCTCGAACTTTGGTTACAACAGCTGAGCGATAAAGGATATTCGAATGATTTAGGGCTCATTCGTGGCGCTTGCACGTTAAGTCAATTGACTGGGGCTGAGCAACCAGCAGAAACTGATATTTCATGCTTCAAAATGGGCTTAAGTATGGGGGATGTGCTGGCTGATTTGCACGTCGATCCCGAAACGCTAGCCGCAGGTATTTTATTTGAAAATCATCAATATGCTGATTTGTCATTAGATGTGGTTGCTGAGCAATTAGGTCCCAGCGTTGCAAAACTCATCAAAGGTGTTAAGCGGATGGGCGCCCTGCAAGGCATGCAAGTCCTTAATAAATTACCGCAGGACAAACCAGTCCAAAATAAGCATCAGCTAGATAATATTCGTAAGATGTTATTAGCCATGGTGGATGATCCGCGGGTTGTGCTCATTAAATTGGCTGAGCGGCTTTGCATATTGAGGACATGTGCACCTTTGCCACCAGCGATCCAAAAGCAGCTTGCGACTGAAGCCATGGATATTTATGCCCCTCTAGCGAACCGTTTGGGGATTGGAGCGGTTAAATGGGAGCTAGAGGATCTGGCGTTTCGGTATTTGCATCCTGATGAATACAAAGCGATTGCTAAAGGTCTGAAATCGAAGCGAATTGAACGAGATCGTTTCGTGAATCATATTGTTGAAGTACTCAATAAACAAATTGAAGCCTTGGGTATCACACATTTTGATGTATATGGTCGATCGAAGCATATTCATAGTATTTATCGTAAAATGACCCGAAAAAATGTCCCTTTAGAAGCAATTTATGACGCAACAGCCGTGCGAATTTTGCTTGATACGCCAGAGCAGTGTTATGAAATATTGGGCATGGTCCATCATTTATGGCATCAAATCCCGGCAGAATTTGATGACTATATTAGTCATCCTAAGGCAAATGGTTATCAATCATTACATACTGCGGTTGAAGATCTCGATGGACGAGTATTTGAAGTGCAAATTCGTACGTTTGCGATGCATGAACGCGCCGAAATGGGGGTTGCGGCACATTGGAAGTATAAAGAAGGGGTCAAAACAGCGAAGCAAGGCCATGAGCGAAAAATTGCTTGGCTGCGGGACGTCTTGGCGTGGCATCGTGAATTGGCTGTTTCTAAAGGAATGTCTGAATCCATTGAAAATGAGTTTCTTGATGATCGCATTTATGTTTTTACGCCAGGAGGCGATGTTATCGAATTAGCGCAGGGCGTTACGCCACTTGATTTTGCTTATCATTTACATAGTCATATTGGTCATCGATGTCGCGGTGCAAAAGTGAATGGCTCGATAGTGCCATTGACTTATGGTCTGAAAACTGGTGATCGTGTAGAGGTCTTGACTGGAAAGGAAGAGCGCCCCTCTCGGGATTGGATCAATCCACACTTAAATTATCTCAAAACATCCCGTGCAAAAGCCAAAGTGTTGCATTGGTTTAGGATGCAAGATTATGAATCACATCGTACATTAGGCTTTGAAATACTCGAGAAAGAACTCAAGGTGTTGGGTCTGAAATCAGAGTCCTTAAATGACGTGTTGGTCGCATTTAATTTTAAACGAGTAGATGATTTATATGCCGCTTTAGGTCGAGGCGATTTGAAGCTGGGTCAAATTACCAATCGCTTGACGCCGGTGGAGGCAAGCGCACCAGTCATCAAAAGTGCAAAAGTGAATAAATCAACGTGCAAGGATGACTTGTGGTTTGAGGGGGTAGGGAATTTACTAACCCATATTGCGCGATGTTGTCAGCCAGTACCTGGTGATCCTGTTCTTGGCTATATCACACTGGGACGGGGCGTTTCTATTCATCGGCAAGATTGTGTGAATATTATTCATGCCAGTGAGAAACAACAAGAGCGGTTTTTACAAGTTAGCTGGCGTTCGGTGATTCGCGATAATTATTTGGTACATTTATCTATTAAGGCCTTTGATAGGCCCGGTTTATTACGGGATATAACCTCATTATTATCGACGGAAAAGGCCAATATCTATGCCTTAGAATCACGAACCGATCAAGACAAAAATATTACGCATATTCAGTTATCGGTTGAGGTAGATGGTTTAGGTAGTTTATCCCGCATTTTAACGCGAATGCATCAGATTCAGAATGTGATTGAAGCGAGACGCCAATTAAAAGAGTCTAATTAATTTAAAAGCAAGCGCCACCAGACAGACTCAATGAAACCTGGTACTCGGCTTGAGTAAAAATTTCTTGAAGAAGTGAGTCAATTGATAAACAAACCCTGTTATGATGAAGAGGGTGAGGATGGTGATCCTCCGCTTTCTTTTTTGAGTAATAGACATTATTTGCTAAGGATTGGGCGCAAAATAACTTCTATTTTGCTCTTAATCTTAAGTGGCGAACAGGGATGAACGAATGGAACAGTCAAGTAGAGAAGCGTATCAGCAACTTATCGATTTTTTTGAGTATTCTGCAGCACATTTTCCTGATCGTATTGCGTTAATTTGTAATAAAACAAGATTAACTTATCAAGCATTGAACGAAAAAGCCAACCAGTTGGCGCATTATTTATTATCAGAATCCGTCATGCCGATGTCCATCGTGGGTATATTACTTGATCGATCCGTTGAGAGTTATATAAGCATCTTAGCCATTTTGAAAATTGGCGCGACTTACGTGCCCATTGAAACAGAGCATCCTGATGAGCGTATTAATTTAATATTAGCGGATCTTGATTTTCATACGATTTTAACGTCCACCACACAAAAAGCACGCACAGGGATCCATTTCCCTCATAGTATCGAACTTGATGACGTGGCTCCTGCCATTTCTAAAAAGTCTATTGTTCGCCCTGATATTATTCTGCCCAATCAGCCTGAGGATCAGGTCTGTTATATTATTTATACTTCTGGTTCAACTGGAAAACCTAAAGGTGTGGAAGTGACGCATCGTAATATTTGTCATTATGTTACTGTCGCCAGCACAATTTACGCGATAAAACCTGAAGACAAAGTGTATCAAGGTTTTTCTTTGGCTTTTGATGCTTCTTTAGAAGAGTTATGGATGGCATTTGCAAATGCCGCAACGTTGGTAGCCTGTACTAAAAAAGATACACGCATTGGCGTAGGCTTAGTGGCCTTTTTAAATCATCATCAGGTAACTGTTTTTTCTACTGTTCCAACCCTTCTAGCAACGCTCGAAGGCCCTATTCCATCATTGCGTTTATTGATATTAGGTGGCGAAGCCGCAACCGATCACTTGGTTGAGCGCTGGATCCGCCCAGGATTACGTATCATCAATACTTATGGACCCACGGAAACAACCGTGATAGCTACGTATGCTGAGTGTCATCCCCACATGCCTGTTACGATTGGTAAAGCATTGCCAGGGTATGAGGTATTGATTTTGGACGAGCAGTTGCAAGAGGTGATTCCTGGTGAAGAAGGTGAATTATGTATCGGCGGAAATGGTTTAGCACGGGGATATGTGAATCGTCCTGAAACGACGACCGCAAAATTTATCTTCAATCCAAATAATCCTGCTCAGCGTTTATATCGAACCGGAGATAGAGGGTTTTTGGCAGATGACGGTAATATCCAATTCACTGGTCGAGTTGATGATCAAGTGAAACTGCGGGGTTTTCGTATCGAATTAAATGAAATTGAAGCCGTTATTACGTCTTTTCTAGCTGTTCATGAGGCTGTTGTTGTATTACAAACCATGGAAGAACCAACCTTGGTAGCCTATTTGTTGGTGGATAAACATATTCATTTTGATTGGATAGCTTTTAAGGCCTACTTAACGGCTCGCTTACCTGCGCATATGATCCCAAGATTTTTTGAGCAAGTGGATGCATTTCCATTGTTATCGAGTGGGAAGGTCGATCGTAAAGCACTACCTAAGCCGACACAGCAATTAGTGAGTCAAGATTATGTGGCACCTGAATCCGCTCTGGAAACGTTGATCACTGAAATATGGGAAGAGGTGTTTCGATATAGCCCTATTTCAGTCACCGCAGATTTTTTTATGGATCTTGGTGGACATTCATTATTGGCAGCGAGGGTGATCTCTCAATTGCGTAAACATCCTGCGATGAAGAGTATTTCTATATTAGATTTATATCAATCAGCTACCATTCGAGAGCTCGCTCAAAAAGGGTTGGCGCATGTTTCACGTGAAGCCCCTCAAAAAAGCGCTTTGCCACCCACTAAGAGTCTCGTTCCCACTTGGAAATATTATGCCTGCGGTATAGGGCAGTTTTTTGGTTGTGTTTTGCAATATGCCGTCCATGCATGGCAATTTTTGTTGGTGATATGTTGTTATAACTGGATTGCAGCGACTGAGCCTTTATTGTCTTGGACTTCATTTAAATTATTTACGGGTTTGTTTTTGGCGATGCCGTTGGCAACCTGTTCCTTAACAATTATTGCAAAATGGGCTTTATTGGGTCGTGTACAGCCTGGGCAATATCCTGTTTGGGGTTGGTATTATTGGCGTTGGTGGTTAGTACAACGTCTAGAAAAAAATATCTTTCCAGTGAAGTATTTAACCGGCTCACCATTAGTTAATTTTTATTATCGCATGTTGGGCGTAAAAATTGGTAAAAATTGTTACATTGATACTGCCAATATGGCGGCTTGTGATGTTATTTCGATTGGTGATAATACCTCTATTGGCTGTGATGCACGTATAAGGTGCTATGTCATTGAAGATGGATGGCTTAAAATTGGGCGCGTGTCCATTGGTCAAAATTGTTTTGTGGGTTCGCGTAGTTTGTTAGATATCGATACGGTCATGGAAGATTATGCCGCATTGGAAGACATGTCTATGCTACCTCGGCATAGTGTGATCCCTAGACATCAGTTTTATGCGGGTTCACCAGCGCGTTTATCGCCAGTGCCAGCTGATCATGTCATTAAGCAAGCTAGGCCAGTGCCTGCGTCGTATATTACTGGCGCGGTTTTTTATGGCATGTTGCATTATTTAGCCTTGGTATTTACAGGGATGATCTACTGCGTTGCATATATTCCAGGTATTTTGTTGATGTGTCATTTTTATGACCGCTCGGACTATATCGGTGCGATGTTACTTGGTGTCCCGTTGGGCACTATCGTTTTTCTTGGTTTGTATTATTTAACCTTAATTGCAAGTAAAAAACTTATTCTAGGAAAAGTGCAGCCAGGTCATTATCCGGTGAGAAGTCTTTCTTTTTTAAGACAATGGACCATTGTTAAGATGTTAGATATTGATGAAATTTCAGTCTTAGCCGATAGTTTATATTTTCCATTATTTTTACGTTGCTTAGGAGCAAAGATTGGTAAACATGTCGAAATGGGAGAGGCGCCTCATATTTTGCCCGACTTAGTCCATATTAAAGACTGTGGTTTTACGGCAAGTTCGGTAGGCGTTTCTTGGCCAAGTATTTATCAGGGCGTAGCTTGTTTTGCCTCAGTCACGATAGGTGAGAAAAGTTTTGTGGGTAATATGAGTCTCGTTCAATCTGGTTCTGTTTTGGGAGATCAAGCTCTTTTAGGGTGTATGTCCATTCAACCGCCGAATAAAATGATTGAATCAAATTCTGATTGGTTTGGCTCTCCCCCAGTCTTCTTGCCTAAGCGTGAGTTGTTGACGGGTTTTTCCGATCAGCAAACCACTCATCCGTCGATGAAGCTTTATAGTTTAAGGTTGCTCATCGAGTTTATTCGCATTATTTTGCCGACAATGTGTTCATTTATGTTTTTACTGAATATGTTTTATGTGATTGATTATCTTTTGGATCATGCCGCAATGGATATCACGTTAAGCGTATTACCATTTGCAGAGTTTGGGCTTAATATTGCTTTAGTGGGTTTGCTGATTGGATTAAAATGGTCGATTTTGGGCCGAATTGAGCCGGTTGTTAAGCCGGTTTGGGATATCTTCATTTGGAAAAATGATATTCGAGAATACACTTATTCTTATTTTATCAATCAACATTTAACGAATATTATTTTAGGAACACCATTTATTGCCTATTTATTTCGCGCGATGGGGGCAAGGGTTGGGAAGCGATTCGTATGTGATAGTGCAGAGTTTGCCGAATTTGATTTAATGACGATCGGTGATGATGTGTGCATTAATGCAGAGTGTTTGATTCAAACCCATTTATATGAAGATCGTATTTTTAAATTGTCTCGTTTACAGATTAAAGCAGGGTGCAATCTGGGTGCTGCCTCGATGGTGTTGTATGATACAGTTATGAATGAAAATGCAAGCTTGGGATCACTATCTGTGTTGATGAAGGGTGAAGACTTACCTAAAAACACTTATTGGCAAGGAGTCCCCGCACAAGCATGTCCATATGGCTCTGATGTTAACCAAGAAGAGGCCTTTTCATTATCCGCTGAGAGCGCTTTGGATGCTGATGCAGAAGAGCTTTTAAATTCATAATGCCTTACAACCAGTTAAATTAATATGACACGAACTATCCGAATTTATCAGCAAGGCCATTTTCATCTCCAACAAGAGCTTCGTTTATCTGAAGAGGCGGGCCAACATGTTGGGATTGTTCTCCGTAAAAAAATTGGCGACCGACTGGTTGTTTTTAGTGGAGATAATCGCGAGTGGGATGCTGAAATTATATCGGCACATAAAAAAAAGGTGACGGTGTGTCTTTTGACTGAGAGGTTATTAAGTCGAGAGTCTCCGCGGATCATTCGCTTAGCACAGGCTATCTCCAAAGGTGAGCGTATGGAGTGGCTTATTCAAAAAGCAGTCGAGTTAGGTGTTCATGCGATATATCCTATTGTGACGCAGCACGCCGCTTATAAAATGGATGAGGCGCGTTTAGATAAAAAATTTGAGCAATGGCAAGCGATTGCTATTTCTGCTTGTGAGCAATGTGGTCGTAATCAAGTACCACTTATTGCGCGCGCACAAATGTTGAGTGAGTATTTAGAGTCGTCTTTTTTAGCAACACCCAATGTGAATTATGTTCTAGATCCCTATTCGGGAAAATCGCTACGTTCTTTTGATACACCTCCTGCAGAAATTAGCCTAATGATTGGTCCTGAGGGTGGCTTTCATGATACGGAAATAAGTATGCTTCAGGAAAAAAACTTTCAGTCATTAAGTCTAGGTCCCAGGATTTTAAGAACGGAAACAGCAGCAATGACCGCATTAAGTGTAGTACAAGCGGCATGGGGTGATCTATAATATATTTTTAGTGGTAATTACTCAGTGAGTAGTTACGTTTAGAGTGTAACCTGGGTGTACCGGGTTCAGCTTAGTAATAGCAAATAACCTAAACCATGAGGAATTTTATGAGTGAACATGTGAAACACATTTCTGAGGCTGCTTTTGATCAAGAAGTTCTAAAATCAGGCAAGCCAGTTCTTATCGATTTTTGGGCTGAATGGTGTGGGCCTTGCCGCGCCTTAACGCCTATTTTTGAAGAGGTGGCGACAAGTTATCACCAGCAAGTTACTTTTGGTAAAGTGAATATTGATGAAGATCCACAAATCGCAAGTAAATATGGCGTGATGAGTATTCCGACATTAATTTTATTTAAAAATGGCGAAGTGGCTGCGGTTAAAATGGGTTTATTATCTAAATCACAACTCAGTGCATTTATTGAAAGCCATTTATAAATTTTAGTTCCGGATCGGATATCTCTTGCAGCACGCGTGATCATCGATCGGCCATAGGCGGGCAATTCACAGATCATGATAAAGCACTCTTTGACGATTGATGTTCTATTAAGTTTTTCTCAGCCTACGTTGCTCGTTTTTTTCATTCTTTCATTGTTCATGATAGCAGGTCGCAAAGTTGCCATTCAGACTATTTTATTAATGGCGCTGTGTTTGATTATTAATGTAGCACTGAAAGTGACTTTCCAGATCCCGCTGATGCCCCATTTAGGGAAAATGGGGTTTTCTCTACCAAGCGGTCATGCACAATATACAACAGTTTTTTATTTATGGATGGCTTATCAGTTCCGCTCACGGTGGATTTCACTATTAGCTATTCCGATAATTGCCAGTGTTGGTTATGGGCTTGTTGCTGCTGGTTATCATATTCTTCATGATGTGATTTGGGGGCAAGTGACAGGCGTGCTGTTAGTACTTGGTTATATAGGACTAGTGAATTATGACGCGCGGAGAATCCCTTTGATGGTTTTGCTACTTTCTAGCATGCTCATGATTTATATTCCGCTTCAGTACTTACCTGTTCCCTTACATGCTTTGATTGCTTATGGCATTATTTGGGGGATAGTGAGTGCTTTATGGATGGAGCGTTTTTGGATGGGTAACAAAAAAGCCAATTATTAAATACATGGTTAATCATATAGTTAATAATTGGCTTTTTATCAATTTGAATGCGTTGTTTCTATTACAAAGAAAATGGGCACGTGGCCCATTTTTTGAAACTATACGAGTTCGACTTCTTCAGCCTGTGGACCTTTTTGGCCATTTGCTGCTTTGAACTTAACGGTTGCGCCTTCAGGAAGAGTTTTGAAGCCACTAGATTGAATTGCACTGAAATGTACAAAATAATCTTTACCATTGCTTTCAATAAAACCAAAACCTTTGCCTTCATTAAACCACTTAACTGTACCTTGAATTTTATCTGACATAATTAATCTAATCCTAATATTTTGGAAAGTAACTTTAACATTTGTCCCTTAAATGATTAGTAAAAAGAACAAATCTAAAGAATCTATATGAAATTCAAACATTGATTTTGACAAATTTGAACACCAAATAGATTTCTATTTCAACGTCTTAGTAAACTAATAAACAAGACGCCGAATGTGTATCATATACGCATCTGTAGAATTACGCAACATATATATCATATATTAATTAGGGGGCTGGTTACATTTCGTCCCTCTACGTACGTCCTGCTCTTTATGCGCGTGACGTCGGTATTTTATGCTGAAATGTAAACAGCCCCTAGGATTCTCGATGAACCGTGGTGACGGTCGATGAGGTATTAATTTGTTCACGAGCTAATTGTTGATTAATTTGCTCTTGTAAATAGTTTCTCACGACGGATATATCTTTGGTGTTGACCCAGCTCATGAATTTGAGTTCAATGGCGTTGCTGGTGAAATGATTAATGACCACATTAGGTTGCGGATCTTTCAAGACTTGGTCGCACTGCTCAGCGATGTTTAATAGGATTTGTTTAACTTTTGCAACATCACAGTCATATGCAACGGCAATTAAAATATCAATGCGTCTTGTTGAAAAATAACTAAGATTGGTAATTTCTGATTTAATCATGGCCTCATTGGGAATGCGGACTAATTTATTGTCTGACGTTTTAAGTTTTGTAGATAGTAAATCGATGGACTCGACTACCCCAATAATGCTTTTCACTTCAACCGTGTCACCGACCTTGAAGGGGTGCTCAAATAATAGAAATATACCACTAATTAAGTTTGAAACGGCGGTTTGTGATGCAAAACTGATAGCAACAGTAAATACGCCGGCTGCACCTAATAAAATACTTAACTTAAAACCTAAGTGTTGTAATCCAGTAACAGAAAAAATAGTAAAAATAATATAAAATAGCGATCGTTTGACCAGCAGGCTGTGATGACGTGACATACGAGACACGACGGTCTTTTCGGCGATAATGCTAACGCGTTTAGCGATGAAATATCCAAAAAAAATTAAACTGGCGGCATAGACCACATTTAAAACACGATCGGGATGTATGAAAAACTCAATCGCTTCGTGCATATTGTGAAACATTTAATTCTCCGTAAGTTAGGGTGTGTTGACAATACGGTCGAGTCCATATGAGACCCTAGTTCGTTCGTAATTGCTCGGGATGACGCGAGAGTAGTAGCGTCTGCTCTATTTTGGCATTTTAACATAATATGTCATGGATGATGAAAATGATTTAGTTACCGACCTTTGGGAGTACTCATTAATGTTTAAGCAAGCAACCACGTTTCAACCTTTAGCCACTCGCATGCGACCCCAATCACTGCAAGCTTTTATTGGACAGTCTCATTTGCTGGGGATTGGGAAGCCATTGCGCCAAGCCATTGAGAAAGGAATGTTGCATTCAATGATTTTATGGGGGCCACCAGGGACTGGAAAAACCACATTAGCCCAATTGATGGCGCAGCATGCGAATGTTCGATTTGAGCGTTTGTCGGCGATCATGTCCGGTGTTAAAGAGATTCGGCAATTAGTTATTGAGGCAGAAAAATTGGCGGTGGAACATCAACAAACCATGGTGTTGTTTATTGATGAAATTCATCGGTTTAATAAAGCGCAACAGGACATCTTTCTTCCTTATATTGAAAATGGGACGTTCATTGTAATTGGTGCGACTACGGAAAATCCTTCTTTTGAATTAAATAAAGCCCTGTTATCACGAATGCGCGTTTATGTTTTGAAGTCTTTTAGCGATGAGGAGTTATTACAGATCCTTCAACAGGCTTTAACCGATCAGCAGCATGGATTAGGCAAGCTCACTTTTGATTTTCCATTGTCGCTACAGCATCAGCTGGTCCGTGCCGCTGATGGTGATTCACGTCAATTACTGAATTTATTGGAAGTCCTCACAGATTTGGTTCCGACGGACACGGCAGATTTTATCATCACTGAGGCCTTATTAACCGAAGTCTTGCAAGCTAATTTAAGACGTTTTGACAAGCAAGGCGATGCTTTTTACGACCAAATATCTGCATTACATAAGTCGGTTCGAGGTTCAGCACCTGATGCCGCGCTCTATTGGTTTTGTCGAATGCTCGATGGGGGTTGTGATCCACGTTATATTGCACGACGGATGTTGCGTATGGCCAGTGAAGATATCGGTTTAGCTGATCCGCGTGCACTCGAAATTACTTTGGCCGCTTGTGATGTGTATGAGCGTTTGGGTTCGCCAGAGGGTGAGTTGGCATTGGCTGAGGCGATATTATATTTATCATGTGCCTCAAAAAGTAATGCCGCTTATGTTGCGTTTAATGAGGCGATGAAAGCGGCGAAGGCTCACGGATCATTGCCAGTACCTGCCCACTTGTGTAATGCTCCGACGAAATTAATGCGTGATTTGGGACATGGTAAGCATTATCGTTACGCGCATGATGAGCCACATGCCTATGCTGCGGGAGAGCAATATTTTCCAGATGGTTTAGCAGAGACACGTTATTATCAACCTGTTCCAAGAGGTTTAGAAGAAAAAATTGCTGCGCGTTTGGCTTATTTTGCACAGTTAGATCAGCAGGCTTTGGCGGTCAAAAATCCATCGCGAGAGAAGTTATGAAGTCATTCGATGTCATTATTATTGGTGCAGGTGCAGCTGGATTGATGTGTGCCATTGAAGCGGCAGCTCGTGGGCGTCGTGTACTGGTACTGGAAAAAAGCAACAAAGTCGGCAAAAAGATTCTGATGTCAGGCGGTGGTCGTTGTAATTTCACTAATCTTAATATTCATCCTGAATGTTATTTATCGCATAATCCACATTTTTGTAAATCCGCATTGAGTCGTTACACGCAATGGGATTTTATTGCGATGGTTGAACGTCATCGGATTAAATACTATGAAAAAACCTTAGGACAATTATTTTGTGAAGAAAAATCTAGTTTGATTGTGGAGATGCTTTTAACGGAATGTGATAAATATCAGGTTGTTATTCAATTAAATCAAACCATACAAGTCATCAAAAAAAATGCAGACTCTTTCCTGATTGATTGCTCCGATGGAGCTTATCGTGCAAATTCAGTGGTTGTTGCGACGGGTGGGTTGTCTATTCCTACGCTAGGTTCCAGCCCCTTTGGATATCAAATAGCCACACAGTTTGGTTTAAACGTCTACCCAACTCGTGCTGGTTTAGTTCCGTTGACATTACATCCGCATGATAAGCAACGCTATGAGGCTTTGGCAGGCATCGCAGTTGAAGCTCATGTGACCTCTCAGGGACAATCGTTTCAAGAAAATTTATTATTTACGCATCGTGGATTAAGTGGTCCAGCCATTTTACAAATCTCTTCTTATTGGTTGCCGGGAGAACCACTTGCGCTAAGGTTGTTGCCAGAAGTTGATTTGTTGGCGGTCTTGCGTCAAGCACGCATCGATTCTCCAGAGATCCATTTGAAAACTAAATTAGCACAATATGTCGCAAAACGAATTTTGCCCGTATTTTATGATGAAGCTTGGTTAGATAGACCACTAAAGCAATTCAACGATAAAGAGCTGATTCAGGTGGTGGATGAGTTACAGTGCTGGATGCTTAAGCCCAATGCTACGGAAGGTTATCGAACGGCAGAAGTGACTTTAGGTGGTGTAGATTGTTGCGAAATATCCTCACAGACATTTGAAGCAAATAAGGTCCCAGGTTTATATTTTATTGGTGAGCTGTTAGATGTGACGGGCTGGCTGGGTGGATACAACTTCCAATGGGCTTGGTCTTCTGGGTGGGCCGCCGGTCAAGTTGTTTAGCAATTCTACTATCCCGGCCGAAACAAGTTGATTTTCTGTGCTCAGATACTTACATACTACGTCCTCATTTTTTAACTACACATTAATTTATTATCGTTTAATAATTACAATACTTGGACTGGGATATCCAGGATTGACTACAATTACACGAGCGGGTTGTCTATAAAACCAGGGCTTGTGATACCATCCAAATGCAGGGTAGGGATGATAATGTGAATGGTGCATTGCCCCATATCCGTGTCTATATTCTTCATACCCATGTCCATGTTGATAGGGTGCTCCTGGCATCATGGCTGAAGCGAGCGGTGACATGAGTAGGGATAGTCCTAATAGACCTGATACACAATATTTTTTACTTAGCATAATGGCTCTCCGCATTAGATTTCTTAGCGCCAGTATAAAAAACAAATGTAATGCGGAGATAACAAGTACGGACAGATTTGTAACGTACTTGTTACATGAGCACCAGGCTCACATGGATACGCAAATTTCCTGTTCGGGTTGCAGTAGCCATTGAACCTGGTCGGTTAAACTAATTGGAATGGATGATAATTCTTGGATGTCATGATTCTCGTAAATATTCATGCCTGGGTTTTGTAATTGATGTTGAATTACTTGATGATCCCGCGCTTGTTGCAGCCAAGTAATTTGTGGCGCAAACAAATGGATTATCCCTTCGACCCAACGATCGAGTACTTGCCAATAAGGATTATCTTCTTTGGTCATTTTGTACTGTTTAATAAATCGTGAAATATGTTTGGCATCGTACCAAACTTCATAAGAAACGCATCGATTAACACTAAATAATCGAATGGGCTGTCCCTGACAATTCATTGCTATCGCAACTAAGTGCGTCATGGGGTTATCGATGTTGATATCCCAGTCAGGCAACGGTGTTGGTTTGATATTGGCCGGAATATATTTATAGCGTAAAAAACAATGGAAATGTCCATGCTCGGTCGTTTCAAGATCTTCTCGGTGACAATGATAAAAATATTGAGCCCCAGTTTCGTAATCAATACGATCCCCCTTGGGGTAATGATCCATAAATTGGTGTCGACGTTTTTTTTCTAAGGTGTAATGGATAATATTTTTTCCGCGCGACGTGGTCATGAGTTGTTGCGCTTCGAGCACTTGTTGCGCATAGCGCAATAGGGTTGCTTTGGACGATTTGTTGAGTGTAGGGTGTTTGAATTCAGAAAGATTAGACATCATGTCATACTACTAAAAGAGTTAAAAAAAACTGGGTGGCGTCAGCCACCCAGTCCGTTGCTTAGTGACCTTTGCAACCCATGCAGCCTTTACAGCCTTTGCATCCCATGCAACCTTTACAACCTTTGCATCCCATGCAGCCTTTACAGCCTTTACATCCCATACAGCCTGCACAGCCTTTGCATGCAGCTAAATGAGCGTTAGCGTTAGCAGCATAAGCAGCAGGAATGGCAGCGGCCATAGAAATGGTTGACAATAGTGCAGCAACAGCTAATGATGACTTTTTCATAATTAATTCTCCTTTATATAAGTTATGAAAATTACAACATGTGACAATCTAATTGTAGCAGAGTATTTTTATTTGTGTACAAGCTAGTCAAACTTCCTTGGCCTCTACTATTTTTAATAACTGTTATTTTTAGATTGTAAGCACATAAACAACACAACAGCGCATTTATTTATTTTGTTAGGCTTACAAAATAACAAAAACAATGATAAAAGGCAGTGTGTTACTTAATGACTGTATCACTCCTTTAGGTGGTTTGATAGGGGGCTGCACATCAGGTGAAGTCTGTTTATTTTTTAGGATTTTGAATATGCTTAGTTACCAACACGGTTATCATGCCGGCAATTTTGCGGATGTCATGAAACATGCCATCTTAATGCGATTGTTGACGTATTTAGTCCAAAAAGACAAACCTTTATTTTATTTGGAAACCCATGCTGGTAAAGGCCTATATGATTTGCATAGTAAGCAATCTCTTAAAACAGGTGAGGCACAACAGGGGATAGAGAGCTTATGGTCAAAACACGCTGCATTGCCGTCAGTTTTTGCTCCATACATTCAGGCCATTCAGGCAGTAAATGAACCTAAAATCTTGCGCCATTACCCGGGCTCTCCTTCGTTGGCATTAAATGCTTTACGGTCGCAGGATAGGATCTATTGCTGTGAATTACATCCAGCTGAATATCAAGTGCTGAAGCAACTCCGATCGCGTGATAAAAAGATTTTTTTTAGTCAATCTGATGGTATGGTGCAAATGAACGCTATGTTGCCACCACCTGAGCGTCGTGGTCTTGTATTTATTGATCCGTCCTATGAAGTCAAAACGGAGTATCGTGAAATTCCACGACAAATTAAGTCAGCTTATGCTCGTTTTGAAACCGGTGTTTATTGTTTATGGTACCCTTTTGTGGATAAAACGCATTATGAGCAGCTGATTCGTGGATTAAAACAAATTGGTGCGCCTAAAGTTTTGCGTGCTGAATTAAGGTTGAATCCATCTTCCCGCGTGGGGATGTCAGGTTGTGGATTATGGATTATTAATCCACCTTATCGATTAGCTGAAGAAGTCCGAGAGATATTGACCCATTTATGTCAATGTTTTAATCCAGGGGTGTCGTCTTTTCTTCTTGAGGAATGCTAAATCGTTCTGCAATTTGGGGATGTGACTCTAACCAACGTTGAGCTGGGGTAATGACTTTAAATACCAGAGGATTGAGCGTAATAGAAATAAGTGCCCCAGCAATAATTAAACTTTGACCTTCCGTGGGGAGTAATCCTAAACGCGTCCCCATTTCGGCAAGAATAAATGAAAACTCACCGATTTGTGCCAAGCTTGCGGAAACAGTGAGGGCTGTGCTTAAAGGATAGTGCAGTGCCAACACGAGAATAGATGCAGCAACAGATTTGCCAATAATAATAATGCTAACAATGGCGAGGACTTGTAGTGGGCAGGTCAGTAAAATGGTTGGGTCAAATAGCATGCCCATCGCGACAAAAAATAATACAGTAAAGGCTTCACGGAGCGGTAGCGACTCTTCTGCGGCGCGCTCACTGAATTTCGATTCTTGCAGCATCATGCCGGCAAAGAATGCACCGAGAGCGAACGACATCCCAAATAACTTCGCGGCAACAAAAGCAACACTGACTGCTGCTGCGGCAATACAGAGGGTAAATAGTTCGTGGGAGCCGGTGCGTGCAACGTGCCAAAGTAAGAAGGGAAAAATGCGCCGCCCGATAAGTAACATGAATAATAAAAAAGCGGTAATGCGACAAATGGATAAAATGAGTGTGACAAATAAGGTATGAGCCGGTGGATCTAGGGGGGGGCTGCCTAAAAAACTCGCAAATGCGGGCAGTAATAACAACACAATGACCATGGCCAAATCCTCAACAACCAGCCAGCCCACCGCAATACGACCATTGGATGAGTCAAGATCATGGCGTGACTCCAAGGTTCTAACCAGCACAACGGTACTTGCAACCGATAGTGCTACGCCAAATATGAGTGACCCACCCCATCCCCATCCCCACATGAGACCAATGATGGTTCCTAAGAGGCTTGCCACTGCAATTTGCACTAAGGCGCCTGGGACAGCAATTTTTCGAACCGCCAATAGATCTTGAAATGAAAAATGTAATCCTACGCCGAACATGAGTAACATGACTCCAATTTCGGCAAGTTCGCGGGCAATTTCCCCATTGGCGACAAACCCAGGTGTAAAGGGACCTATCAAGATGCCTGCAAATAAGTAACCTACAATAGTTGGTAGTTTAAGACGTGCCGCTAAAAATCCCATGACGAGCGCTAAGCCTAAGGCAGTGGCGATGGTCGTGATGAGTGGAATTTCCAGCGGCATGTAGGATTCCTTAATTTGAAAAGTATGGTGGTATGATTGATCCTTAAGCAAAGTATAGATGGATTTTAGAAAAAATGTGTTTGTGTTAGGGGCTGTTTAGGCTCAATCTGGCGAATTGTAAACACACCCTATAGACAATGGCGTTTATCTTGGAGTGAAAATCCAGTCATGCTATGAGGATAGTTTTTATTTAACGCGATAACTTTGAATAATTCGCCCATTTCGTGAGGTTGCAAGAGTTGTTTGAGTGCTTGAATGGCATTAACCTTTATCGCGTTATCTTCCATGCAATCTAATAATTGAGTGATGCCAGCACCGAGTAAAAAAGCGGCTTGATTAGTATAGCCCGTTAAATGAAATCCCGCAGTCATGGCGGCTTCAGCCACGTGGGTGAAGTCTACGTGAGCAGTAATATCTTGCTCACCGACATTGATGAGTGGATTAGGGTGTGTCAGGTGTTGAGCGTGGCACATGAGGGTCCCTTGATTGCGATCCGGGTGATAGTATTCAGAACGAGGAAATCCATAGTCAATCAAAATCATAACGCCTTGATGGAGCATATCTGCACATTGTTTAAGCCAACCATCAATGAATAAATTGACTTCAGATTGATAAGGGGCCCAATCTGAAGGTATATGCTGGGTAACATATTCTGCTAATGGGGTATTGGTGCAGGGCACAAAACGTTCATGTAACTCTCCCGTTGTTGGATTGAGTCCAATCATACTTTCGAAGATACCTTCTGCCTCACGTAAAAATCGATGAACGGGCATGGCATCAAGGACTTCATTGGCTAGAATAACGCCCGAAATGGGTTGTTTAGGCCACTGGGTTAACCATTGTACTCGGTCAGTTAAATGGGGAATGGTTTGTTGAATGAGTGTTTGCTGTGACTCACGTAATCCGGCGCTGACTTCTAAAATATAATAATATTGAGGTAGTTGGTGCTTGTTTTCCAGGTGCTTAAGTATTTCGACAGCTAAACGGCCGCTTCCTGCACCAAATTCAAAAATCACTGCATTGGGAATATCGCGTAGGATGGGTATACATTGTTCCGCGAGCGTTTGAGCAAATAAAGGTGTTAACTCTGGGGCTGTGATAAAATCACCTTGGGCCCCCAACTTTGGGCGATGGCTTTGATAATAGCCAAATTGAGGTGAGTACAGTGCCTGCTGCATGAATTCGGCAAAGGAAATATCGCCTTGAGTGGTGAGCAGCGTTTGCAGAGCATGAGGTATTGTCATCAAATTATCTCAAAAAATGGAGCAACATAACGTGAATTTAAAAAATACTCAACTTTTTGAGTCACACGCCCCTGTCGTTTTAGTCACGGGCGCCGCACGACGAATTGGTGCGGCGATTGCCCTGTGTTTACACCAAGCAGGTTATCGGGTTGTTATTCATTGTCATCAATCACGCGCTGCGGCAGATCAATTAGCCGCTGAGCTTAATCAAAAGCGTCCTACAAGCGCTTTGGTGATTCAAGCGGATCTGTTGCAAGCTTCTGAAGTTGATGGCGTCATCGAGCAAGTTATTGATTGGTCTGGCAGTCTGCATGGTTTGGTAAATAATGCCTCTTTATTTGAAAGGACAGATTTACAAAACCAAACCTTTATTGCGATGTCCCGCGGCTTGAATACACCGACGTCCCGCGGTTTGAATACATCGACGTCCCGCGGCTTGTCCGCGGGATCCAGTAATGCCCAGAGCCCCCTAGCTCCCACAGGCAAGCCGCGGGAGTTCGTTGCGGGGATAGCCGTGACGCGTTTCCAAAAATTGTTGCAAGTGAACGTGTTAGCGCCTTGGCAATTGAGTTTAAATGCACGGCCTTGGCTTGAAAAAACGCAAGGATGCATTGTGAACATGACGGATATTCATGCGGAAAAACCTTTAAAGCAATATGCTGAATATTGTCAATCAAAAGCCGCTTTGTGGATGCAAACTAAGGCTTTGGCGCGAGAGTTTGCGCCACTCATTCGAGTGAATGCCGTTGCTCCAGGTGCTATCGCCTGGCCAGAGGGCGACAATGCGCTGTCAGAGACTATGAAAACAAAATTGCTAGCTGAAACGCCTTTGAAGCGCCATGGCGAGCCGCGCTTTATTGCAGAGGCGGTATTGTCATTATTTAATAATGAGTTTATGACGGGACAGGTTTTGCGTGTTGATGGTGGGCGATCAATTATCTGAGGTAGGGCTTCCAAATAACTTTCCTCATTACTCCCTTTCGCCTCGGACACGGAAAGCCTTAACAGTTTTACCCTTATTTAACAGGTTCGTATCAAACGAGGTAGTTCTGAAATTAAATACAATGGAATAGATAATATTCGTTTCTCAAAAGACAGTGGTTTTTGAGAAATTCTAACGCCAAAAGGACTCGATTTTTCATCAATAAAACGTTGCAGTGAGAGCAGGCGCCCTGTTGCTCCAGCTTTTACTTCGATGGGATATATAGTCGCATCCACAGCAATGACATAATCTACTTCTGCCGTACTACTACCTACGGCTCTATCCCAATAGACTAACTGACCGTCCTGATAAGGCGGCGCATAAGCCAATAATTCTTGTCCAACAAATTGTTCTGCAAGAGCGCCTTGATGAACCAATAAAATGTCCTTTTGCATTAAAATTTCTGCACTCAGCTGTGTAGTGCAGTTAACCAATCCAAGATCAACAAACAATAATTTAAACTTTTTTTCCTGAATGGTGGAAAGGAGTGGAAGACGTTGTGCAAGACTGGCATAAACGGTATAAATTAACCCGGCGTCTTTAAGATTGGTCAGTGCACGCTTAATATCCCGCGCAAGCATATGCGGGTCAACTTGAACATATCGAAAATGTTGACCAATTAGTCCTGGGACCTTATCAAAAAGGGTTTGTAAATATTTTATATTGGATTTACTCGCATATTTTCCAAAGTCACTACGATATGTATTTAATATAACTGACTGCCTGATTTGACTTGCTTCAAATTGCTGTGTCTGTAAATATTGCTCAATAACGGCGGGCATCCCGCCTAAAACAAAATATTCTTTAACGTGCATGAGTAATAAGTCATGAATCGCCGGCTCAAACGTGCCTTGTAGAGAGGCTTGTTCAATGTATTCAACCAATGATTTTTTGTGTAATGCCAATAAAAACTCTTTGAATGATAAAGGTTTTAAGTAACAAGATTGTACCCGTCCAACCGGCATACGGAATTCAGCCTCACGAAGCGTAAATTCAAGTAAAGATCCCGCGGCGATAATATGTAATTCAGGCATTTGTTCATAAAAATAGCGGAGTGCAAGAATAGCATTAGGACACTCTTGAATTTCATCTAAAAACAGCAGTGTTTTGCCGGGTACAATGGTAGTTCCCGTCATCGTGTAGATAAGATTTATAATTTTTTGGGGATATAGTGTTTCGAAGCAAGGCAAATATTCACGTTGTTGTTCAAAATTAATTTTAATGACATTCTCAAAGTGTGTTGCTGCAAATTGTTCGATGACATAGGTTTTTCCAACCTGTCGGGCACCTCGGACCAGTAGAGGCAATCGATCAGCTGCTGTCATCCATTCTTTAAAAAAAACCTCCATTGATCTACGCATAAAAATAACCTTAATGTCTTAATATACAGGTTATTCTATACTTTTTATGATCGAATATACAGGTTATTAAATATAATTTACGCTATGAAAATGCATATGACATACTGAAGAGGAAGTAGCGAGTGGCCCGAATATTTCGCCACTATTTTAGTCATTTAAATGTGGACGTTCAGGTGGCTTGCGGTGTATGAGCGATTCAATGGGGGGGCGATACGCGGATGTTTGACTCAACCTCCTGATGAGTTTAGCTCGTCAATTCTCATCAATAGCAGATTGATCTGCATTTTTTATGTATAATGCTTTCCTTTTTGGTTAATACTTGGGAGACAGTTAATCATGCAAACACTATGGTTCTACCGGAATCCCCGCGTTGCTGGTAATCATGCTGGCCCAACAATCGAATTTCGAAATCGGACTCTGACAAGAGCCTTTAAGTTGTTTTTCCTTTTTGTATTACTGAACCTTGGTGGTTGTGTTCATACTATCCCGGTGATGGTAGGCAATACTCCTATCCGGATCATTCAAGAAAAACATCAAGATCACGGTAAAACGATTGTTCATTTACATGAAAATGAAACGACCGCATTGGCCGCAGCGCGGACGTATGTTAGACAGGATGGCGGCACGTTGTTGACATTGCAACATGGTGGCACGCGTAATATTGTGTTTTACCTGAATCAGGTGCGTTATGAAGTTGATCCTAACCGAATTTTTACGGATAAAGGGATTAAGCAGTCATTAAAACAATTTGGTCCGTATAGTCCAGAGGCGCATGCCGCCGTTAAATCATTGGCGAAGCGTATTTTAGCACTCATTCCGCCGGGGAAAGTGATTGCTGTCCATAATAATCGGGATTATTCAATGAAAGAATATTTTCCGCATCACCCCATGGCTCGAGATGTGAAAGCGCTTCATTATCTCGCATCGTCGAACTATCGAAACTTTTATTTTGTAACCAATTCGCGAGAGTATCGACGACTCAAAGCACTCGATTTTAATGTTGCACTTCAATCACCGCATGCTGAAGATGATGGGTCGTTGTCTTATTACTTGGGTGAGCGTGACTATGTGAATATTGAAGCTGCTTATGGGGAATTGAAAGCGCAGCTCAGAATGATCTATCATGCCTAGGGTGTGTAAACACACCTTAAACTATTCATGACGTGAGGTGATAAATAAATCATGGCAAAAAAAGATCATAACGATACTCAATCGATACAAGAAAAATTGCTTGCCTTGAACGCTCATTTAAATGAGCAAATTTTAGGTCAGCAAGGTTTGGTTTCTCGATTACTCATCGCGTTATTGGCCGATGGCCATTTGTTGGTTGAAGGTGCGCCAGGATTGGCTAAAACCCGTGCGGTGAAAGCTTTGTCATCACTCATTGAGGGTAATTTTCATCGGATCCAATTTACCCCGGATTTATTACCAGGGGACTTAACCGGAACGGATATTTTCCATCCTCAGGATGGATCATTTGTTTTTCAACCGGGACCTTTGTTTCATCATTTAATTCTTGCCGATGAGATTAACCGCGCACCCGCTAAGGTACAGTCAGCATTACTCGAGGCGATGGCTGAACGACAAATTACGATTGGTTCTAAAACCTATCCCTTGCCGGAATTATTTCTGGTGATGGCGACACAAAATCCAATTGAACAAGAGGGAACTTATCCGCTACCTGAAGCACAGCTCGATCGTTTTTTGATGTATGTCAAAATCACCTATCCTGATGCCAGTGTTGAGCAAGATATTCTGGCTTTGGCTCGCCGTGAAGCGCTTGGAGAAGGGGTTGGTCAAACGTCAGCCTCTCCCATTGTTCCCCTAAGCCAGGCTGATTTATTTGCAGCTCGAAAAGCTATTTTGGGTGTGCATACGAGTCCCGCCTTAGAAAATTATTTAATTCAACTCGTGATGGCAACGCGTAATCCTCTTGCTTATAGTGATGAGTTAACTCGCTGGTTGCGATTTGGGGCAAGTCCGCGCGCGACGATTGCGTTGGATCGCTGTTCCAAAGCACGTGCTTGGATGGCCGGGCGGGATTATGTCACCCCAGAAGATATTCAAGTCATTGCCCATGATGTATTGCGTCATCGTATTTTACTGAGTTTTGAAGCTGAGGCTGAGGGCGTGACGAGTGATGACTTTATTGATAATTTGTTACGCCTAGTGGCTGTCCCTTAGCCGGGTGGTTGTAGTTAGCAAGGAATCAACATGGCGAATGGCGTTGAGATAGACATTGCAGAGCTGGTGGCATTGAAGCGATTTGTTGCAAAAAACCATCATCAACCGACAGCGGTTGGTGCACGTTCGGGTCAATATTTATCGACCTTTCGGGGGCGTGGTATGGACTTTGCCGAAGTAAGGCATTATCAACCCGGTGATGATATTCGTCACATGGAGTGGCGCGTCACGGCGCGTACTGGCCGTCCGCATGTTAAGGTTTATCAAGAAGAGCGCGAACGTCCGGTTGTTATTTTTAATGATTTTAACCCGTCCATGTATTTTGGTACGCAAGTAGCATTTAAGTCGGTGCGTGCGGCACAACTTGCTGCGATGTTGGCTTGGACGGCTATCAAGCAAGGCGATCGAGTGGGTGGTGTGATGGCGTCATGTGATCAACACGATGAATTTACGCCGAAAAGTCGTGAAAAAGGTATTTTACCTTGGTTGGCCAAATTGTCTGATTATACTTATCGTCATCAGGCGATGAATACGACAAGCAATAAACCGCGTCAGTTAAGTGACTCTTTACTCCGTTTGCGCCGAGTGGTGCGTCCGGGCAGTATGGTTATTTTGATCAGTGATTTTTACCAGTTAGATTCAGATTCTGAACAGCATTTAAGTTTTCTATCCATGCATAATCAGCTCATGGCTTATCATGTTTGTGACCCCCTTGAATTAGCTCCACCGAAGCCCGATATTTATGTCATGACTAACGGGGAAGATGATTTGATTCTAGATACACAATCACGAGGGGTTCGTTTCGATTACCAAGCGTTTTGTGATTCCCGTCATCAAGCGGTTCGGGCTTTATGTCAACGCACTAAAATTCAATATGTCATGAGTCATGTTGATCAAGATGCGCCAACTTTAATTCGTCAAACATTTCCACGGAGGCTGTATGTCTAATGGTGATGCTTTAGCGCGATTAAGAGACATTCATTTGCCAGCGCCGATTAGCTGGTGGCCGATTGCGCCGGGTTGGTATGGGCTGATGGTGTTGGTTATATCACTTTTGTTGGCAGGATTTTTGGGATGGCGCTTTTATCGTCGGGGTGGAGCTAAACGTGAAGGGCTACGCTTATTATTGATCTATGAAAAACAGGCGCAACAAGGTGAGCCTTCAGCGGTGATTTGTGCGCAAGTGACCGAATTATTACGTCGCGTGGCGTTGGCTTATTTTCCGCGTCAAGATATTGCGGGTTTACACGGTGATGCTTGGATTAGGTTTTTGAATCAAACAGGAAAGCGAATAGACTTTATGCCTGTACGTAGCTTGTTATTGGAAAGACCTTATCAAGCATCAGCGAGTGCTGGCGAAAAATTTGCAGCAACTGTGCCACAGAGCGGCCTACAACAGAGAATAACTGTTGATGATCCCCTCATCCACCGCGATGCATCACCTTCTCCCCGTGTCCGGGGCGAAGGGAATAAAGAGGGAAGTGATTTGGAGGATTTGACGCCGCTCTTTACGTTGGGTCGCACCTGGATCAAGCAACGGGGGCGTCGTGTTTGAATTAGCATTACCTGCGGCTTTGTTGGCATTGCCCTTGCCCTTGTTAGTTTGGATATTCATGCCGCGTGCAGTACCTGTTTTTTTTGGGGCGTTAAAAGTTCCTTTTTATGATGCTTTGGGTTCGGCTTTACATCACAATCATGTTGACTTGATTTGTAAGAAATATCTTTATTTATTGGGGTTGATTTGGATATTGCTAGTCTTGGCAGCGTCTGGGCCACGATGGGTGGGGCAACCCGTTCCTCTATCCCGTGAGGGTCGAAATATTATGTTGACCTTGGATTTATCCGGCAGCATGGCTTTGGATGATATGGTGTTGCATGGCAGGCGAGCTACACGTTTGGCCGTGGTCAAAAAATCTGCCAAGGATTTTGTGGCGGCACGTACCAGTGATCGAATCGGTTTAATCCTGTTTGCTACGCGAGCTTACATGCAAACCCCTTTAACTTACGATCATCAAAATGTGTTGTCACGTATTGATGATGCGACCGTCGGCCTAGCGGGTCAATCGACATCAATTGGTGATGCATTGGGTTTGGCAGTGAAACGCTTTCAATCAGTTCCAACAGAGGGTCGAGTCATTATTTTATTGACGGATGGGGCTAATAATTCGGGTATTTTAACGCCCTTGAAAGCGGCACAATTAGCCAAAATGGATCATATTAAAATTTACACTATTGGCTTGGGCTCAGATAGTCGTGCCGCTGATTTTGGTGGGTTATTGATGGGATTAAATCCTGGCGTTGATTTGGATGAAGGTACGCTGAAACAAATAGCAGAAAAAACAGGTGGGCGTTACTTTTATGCGAATGATCCGAAATCACTAGAGCGGATCTATCAAAAAATCAATCAACTCGAAATCGTGAAGCAAGATGCTTCGACGATTCGTCCCCAACAAGATTATTATCCCTGGTTATTAGCCATGGCTTGTTTGTTATGGGCTTGGCTTAGTTTGGCTTGGAGCGGTTTGTTACGTTTTTATAAGCCACTGAATGTAGGTTTTAGGAAGGAGGCATCATGATGCCAGCGAGCTTTCATTTTCTTCGTCCGGAGTGGTTTATTGCTTTTTTGCCTTTGTTGATTTTATGGTTGCTACTGGGACGCCGGCAGAGACAACAACAGGCTTGGTCGACGATTTGTGATCCGCAGTTATTGGCTCATTTGGTGCGAGATGCCGGGAAGACCAAACGTCGAGCAGCTTCTTTCAGTTTGTTGGCCAGTATCTTGTGTGTGATAGTCAGTTTAGCCGGGCCTTGTTGGTCAAAGTTTCCTGTTCCCACATATCATTCGATTATTCCCCGCGTGATTGTGCTGGATATGTCAGATGCGATGTTAGCGCATGATCTTGCGCCCGATCGCTTCACGCGGGCAAAATTTAAATTACATGATTTATTGACACGAGAGGACAATATTGGGCAATTGGGTTTAGTTGTTTTTACCGATGAGCCATTTATTGTTTCACCGTTGACTGACGATGCTAAAACCATTGATGCATTGCTACAAAGTTTGACATTGGATGCTATGCCAGTGAATGGTTATCGATTAGATTTTGCCCTGAATGAAGCCGCTCGATTGATTCTGCAAGCTGGTTTTAATCAAGGACAGATTTTAGTTTTGACGGCAGAGACGCCTAACGCTTTGGCGATTGATAAGGCGGCTACGTTGTCACGGGATGGCATGAATATTTCAGTGATTCCGATTCGTGCTAAGAGTACGGTGACGAATCCTTTATTTGAGCGTTTAGCAGCAGCTGGTGGCGGTATAGTTGCACCCTTGTCAGATAATCGGGATGATTTGGATGCATGGCTACAACTCAAAACGCGGCAACATACGGATTATTTACGCGAACATGAAAATCTTCCCGTATGGCGAGATGAGGGGCGCTGGTTTTTAATTCCGGCATTGTTGTTGATGTTACCCGTTTTTAGACGTGGTTGGTTACAGCGGGTTGTCTTATGAATATTTTAGTTGCCTTCTTCATGATGGGGGTTACTTTTTCCGCTGATGCATGGCATTGGCAAGATTTATGGTTAACCCCCGATCAGCAAGGTCAACGCCTGATGCAGCAAGGACAGTTTAATGAGGCGGCTCAACATTTTCAGCAATCGGATTGGCAGGCCACTGCTTTATATCGTGGGCAATCTTATGAAAAAGCCGCACAACATTTTGAGTTATCGAAAACCGATGAGGGTTATTACAACACGGGTAATGCGTTGGCAAAACAGGGACATTATCCCGAGGCGATTAAAGCTTATGATCAAGCCTTGCGTCTTAATCCAAAACATGAGGATGCACGTTTTAATCGTCAACTGATTGCTGACTTATTGAAGTCAGATCCAAATCAGCAGAATCAACCCAACAAACAAGATCAACAGCAGCAACAACAAGATCAGCAACAAAATCAATCGCCGCAAGACGCAAAATCATCGTCTGATGATGAACAACAAGACAAGAAAAAAGACTCTTCTTCTGAGACTGATTCATCGCAATCTGAACCTGAAAAGCCCGCATCCGATTCGTCGCCCAAAGATGCAGAGCAGCCAGAAAAAAATGATCCGTCATCAAATGACACCTCACCACCAGAAAAGCCAGAAGAACCTTCGACAATTAAGGATGAAAAATCAAGTCAGGGTAATGTGCAGCAATCAACGGATGAGCAAGAGCAGCAGCAAGCGAAAGAGCAGTGGTTGCGTTTGGTTCCAGATGATCCGGGTGGATTATTAAGACAAAAGTTTTTGCGAGATTATCGGCTTCGGCATCAAGGGGGGCAGTAACGAATGAAGCGTAGAGTGATGCGTTGTGGTTATTTATTACTTTTGCTGTGTACTAGTTTAAATGCAGCAGTGATGATGCAGGTTGATCCGCCACGAATTAAGCCCGGAGAAACTGTACGTTTAACACTGACTTTAAATGAGGTGAAAGATCGTGTTGTGCCCGACTTAACGTCGGTTCGTAAGGATTTTAACGTGATTGGCACGCAGCGTACAGTCAACTATACCGTTGTGAATGGTCAAGCACAGTCCTTAAGCCAATGGATTATTATTTTAATGCCTAAACGGACAGGGCAGTTAACGATTCCTTCGATACCGATTGGCTCAGATAAGACCCCGGAAAAAGTAGTGATGGTCGCTGACGCCCCAACGGGTAATTCGGCAGGACAGTCCTCAGGCGGCTCAGGTGCTCCAGATTCCCAGGAGGATGCTGTTTTATTAAAAACGGAGATCAGTGATGCGCATCCGTACGTGAATCAAGAAGTCATTTACTCCGTCAAGTTGTATACCAGTCGTCGTTTGTTAGATGCGGACTATGAGCCACCTCAGGTCAAAAATGCATTAATCATTCCCTTAGGGAATGCGGATCGCTCGCAAGTGAATAAAAATGGCATAGAATATATGGTTGAAACGATACAATATGCGATTTTCCCGCAAAAAAGCGGTTCATTGACCATTACGCCACCTCGGTTTAGCGCGTTAGTGTTTGATATGGTACCAGGTAAGGTGCAACGGGAGGGGAAACCACTCACGTTAAACGTCAAAGCTGCGGTGCAAGGGGGCGCAAAGACGCCATGGTTACCGGCAAAACAACTTCAATTAACTGAACATTATGATAAATCGGCCAAGACCATTGAACAGGGCGGGATGTTGACTCGCACGGTAACTTTGAAGGCCGTAGGTGTGCCAGCGCAATTATTGCCTCCTTTCACCTGGGATTCACCAGATACTTTTAGTGTTTATCCAGAAAAACCAGTTGAAAGCACTGTTTATCAACATGGTGATATCGTGGGCTCAGTAACGGTTAAGTTGAGTTATCTGTTTAATCAATCAGGTCGAGTAGACATTCCAGAAGTAAAATTACCCTGGTTTAATACAGTCACGGGACAATCGCAAATGGTTACTTTACCAGCTCAAACCATCATGGTGAAAGGCCAAGCTAAAGCTAGTGGTCCTGCAGGGCTTAAAGCAAGCGCTTCTCAAGGCACCTCGGTAGCGAAAATGTCTGCGACGATGGCATCACCACTTAAAATAAGGATGCATTTAGCACGCTACCAACGAGTCGCTTGGGCATGGTGGGTTGCGCTAGGTTTCGCATTGTTGTGGTTGTTAACGTTGTTGGCTTGGTGGTGCTCACGTCGAGCATCGGGGCGGGGAAACAAACTATCAGATGCTAGAAAACGATTGCGTCAAGCTTGTCTTGCTAATGATGCCGGTGCTGCAAAAGATGCTTTGTTGGCATGGGGTAAACAGATTTGGCCAGATAAATCTTGTATGAATTTAGATGATGTCGCACATGGCGTGACTTATGAGCCCTTGAAGCGTGCTATCCATCAATTGTCTCAGTGGCTTTATCAAAAACCTAACAACGACGACCTTTTAAAGGCTAAGTCAGACGTGAAGCCAATTCAGAGCGCGGTTTCACAGGATGACGTCCAACCCATGACCCCGCAAGAAACGAGGCGAGATGATTGGCAAGGCAATGACTTGTGGCGTTGTTTTTTGGCTCAACCAGCGGATAAAAAGAAATTTAAAAAATCGCCGACCAATCCCTTGCCTAATTTAATCCCCTAACGTGCTTTGTTATTTTGCGGATTTCCTTAAGGGGACAAGCCTAATTTTTAGCTCATATCCCATGGCTGATGCAAACTATACTAGTGTTAAGAGCGACGGAAAATTTTTAACATTTTCATGGCACGTCTCAAGCCGTGAAATGGCTGGTTTTTGGGTGTGCAAGATAGAGGTAACTTCTTCCTGGGCCATTTTTTCTTGAGTCTTGTGCCTTTTCATTGGATGGCAAGTTCAATCTGTAGCTTCGTCGTTTCATATATTGCTCGTCCTGCGGCTTGTCCGTTTTCGACGTTACGCGGCTTGTCCGCGGGATCCAGCAATCAATGCGCATCCTTAAGTAGGGCTATTAAATATATCGAAAATATAACAAAAGTCGAGTTGACTTTTCTTCCATTTATCATCATCCTTAATAGGAATTTTTTTTTAAACAGGGAGAATCACGGATGTTGAAACTTAAAAAAACAATGGCTGCTTTGTTAGCCTTAGGAAGTTGCTCTGTATTTGCAGGCACCATGGGACCCACTTGTCTTGCAGGCAATGTGACCGTCCCTTGTGAAAACAAGGGCTGGGAGGTCGGTGGACAGGCTTTGTATTTACAGCCGATTTATAGCATGGCTGGGTCATCTCCTATGGCTGTCTTTGGGGATAATGATAATTTTGGGTATACGCGTTATCCTCAGCCGAGCTGGGCTTGGGGGTTTATGGTTGATGGGGCTTATCATTGGGGGATGGGTAAGGATATTACCTTAAGTTGGTACCATGTGAATCACGCCACGGTTTTAGCGAATCAACCCTTTCAGGATGCGCTTAATGGTGCTCCGAAGCCAGTTCTTAATATGAATCTGAGCTTACATCCTGAGTGGGATGCAGCGAATGCAGAGTTTGGTCGTCGCATTGATTTAGATCAACAATCCAATCTACGATTTTTTGCTGGGGTTCAATATGCGCGCATTGTGAACCAATCGAATGGATATATTGCAAAGGGAGATAATCAGGTTATTTCGAATAATACTTATTTAAAGGTCAACTCGAATTTTAATGGCTTTGGACCACGTGGCGGGTTGGATTTGAATTATGACTTACCCTATGGTTTTACAGCTTACGCCAAAGGCGCTGGTGGTCTATTAGTTGGCTCCGCTGGCTTTACCAATGATCGATTAGGTCTCTTAGGGGGGGCTGGCTTTAGCGCAAATACCGGCTCACGGACCATGTTGGTTCCTGAGTTGGAGGGTAAGTTAGGCTTCCAATATCATCATCAAATGACGACATGGGTTAAACAACAATCTCCCAGTGAGTTAACGCTGGATGCAGGTTGGATGTGGGTAAATTATTTTGAAGCGCAAATGTTTGGCACGAATGAGTCAGGTAGATCGGCTTCTATCGCGCCTAACCGCGTTGATGTCAGTCAAACCAGTTTTGCGTTGCAGGGCTTGTATTTTGGCTTGAACTGGTTAGGAAATATGTAAGAATAGTAAGTGTTCTGTTCTCTCACGATCCAATGTTCCTCTCCGCTGTCATCCTTCCCCCGTCTTCGCTTGGGGGCGGGATGACATCAATGAATGCTTATTTAGCATACAAGGTTGTAGTGATTTTTTATGATGAAAAGCCTGCCTGAATGCCCAACTCTCTGTTGGCGTGTTTAAACTGGCTTATAAATAGATTACACACAATGTTATCCACAGAATTTGTGGGTAACATTGTTTAGATGGATTGGCCATCAGATGGCTTTAACTCTTGTCAGCAAAAGGCTATAAGCCTAAAATCATTTTAACAATAAGAGCATCGAGTTCACGAGCAGATTAAAATATCCACAATGTTAAGATCAAAAGAACGACTGTATTTTGAAATAACATACCGTCTCTCATCTTACCGACCTAGAGGAACGAAATATAGACAGCCCTAACTGGCACCAGCGGAGATAGGAGAAATATGAGAAAAAAAATCGTGGCAGGTAACTGGAAAATGAATGGTCGCCTCGAAGCAACCCGTCAATTATGTCAAGATTTAGTACGACAACTATCAGCACTTGCAACAAAAGTCGAATGTGTAGTGTTTCCCCCGGCTATTTTTATCCCTTTAGTCCAAACATATCTTGAAGGAACTGCTATCCAATGGGGTGGCCAAAACATTTATCCTGCACTACAAGGTGCATACACTGGTGAGCATTCTGTTTTGATGTTACAAGATTATGGATGCCATTATGTTTTAGTCGGACATTCGGAGCGGCGACAGTTATTTGGTGAAACAGAAAAAATTATTGCAGAAAAATTCCACATTATAAAAGAACATGATATGATTCCGGTCCTCTGCGTTGGAGAAACGCTAGAGCAACGACTTTCTGGGCAGACCGAACAAGTGATTCGGCTGCAGCTGCAGGACTTATTAGCTCAAAATGCTCGCGCATTTGAGCATGCGGTAATTGCGTATGAGCCGGTTTGGGCGATTGGTACAGGACAAACGGCGACAACTGAACAAGTGCAAGCTGTGCACAGTTATATCCGTTTGTTGATTGCCGAATATAGTGATATCGACGCAAAAAACCTTTCCATTTTATATGGTGGAAGCGTCAATGATAAAAATGCAAAGGCATTGTTTGCAATGCCTGATGTGGATGGTGGTTTAGTTGGTGGCGCCTCGCTGAACGCGGCGCAATTTGTGGAAATTGTTCAATGTATCATTTAATTTTAATTGTTCATGTGATTATTGCATTCTTGGTAATTGGGCTCGTGCTCATTCAACATGGTAAGGGTGCGGACATCGGTGCGGCGTTTGGTTCGGGTGCCTCTAATACAGTGTTTGGTAGTCAGGGAACAGGTGGGTTTTTGTTTAAGTTGACGGGGGCGCTGGCGTTGACATTTTTTGCGACGAGCTTAATGTTGTCCTACCTGGTTTCAACTCAATATGAAAATGCGTCAAAGCAAGTGATTCCTCATGAACATAGATTACCTGAAAATTCCATTCCAATTCCGGATGAAGGTAGTCGAGGAAAGTAATCAATTCGTAACGACGCGCCCACTGCGCACGTCGTTACAAAAATGAATATGCCGAAGTGGTGGAATTGGTAGACACGCCGTCTTGAGGGGGCGGTGGGGAAACCCGTGCCGGTTCGAGTCCGGCCTTCGGTACCATTTTAGTTGGGTAGTGACGAAGCGAATACATGTTATTGGTTTGCTGGTTTTGACTACCCACACTCGGTGTTTTGCGGATAAAGTCCAAGGGACGCGCGAATAGAGGCAGGCAGCAGAATGACCTGTTCTTTTTGATTGATTGGGGGGTACATCCATCATGTTAACTCAGTATTTACCCATACTTATTTTTATTATATTGGCACTGATTCTTGGATCGGTGATGCTGGGTGCTGGTGCTTTATTTGGTGCACACAAGCCTGATGCAGAAAAAAATTCGCCTTATGAGTGTGGCTTTGCCCCTTTTGAAAATGCACATCTTCCTTTTGACGTTCGCTTTTATCTTGTTGCCTTGTTATTTATTATTTTTGACTTAGAAACCGCATTTTTCTTCCCATGGGCTTTAGTTTTACGACAGATTGGCTGGGTTGGATTTTTCGGTATGATGTTATTTTTAGGGTTGCTCGTTATTGGTTTTATTTTTGAATGGAAACGCGGCGCACTAGAGTGGGAGTAAGCTGAATTTGTTCTCCAGAATTCTTGTGATGTTTCTATCATGCTGGGCCATGGCGTATAGCTGTGAGGTTAGGCAGATGTCATCCCCGCGAAGGCGGGGATGACAATATTAAGATCATGTTGGTATGATGTAACCCAATAAATTCCTTAGCCTGATGGCTATGGGCCTTGGCCCAACAATTGAACTGGAAGAGTTTATGGTCAGTGAAGAGTTTCAAAAAAATGGTTTTCTAACAACCTCAGTTGATAAAGTGGTTGATTGGGCGCGAAGCGGTTCGATGTGGCCAATGACCTTTGGTTTGGCTTGTTGTGCCGTAGAAATGATGCACGTTGGTGCTTCCCGTTACGATTTGGATCGTTTCGGCGTTATTTTTAGACCCAGTCCACGACAATCAGATGTGATGATTGTCGCCGGGACACTTTGTAACAAAATGGCGCCCGCTCTTCGTAAGGTCTATGATCAAATGTCTGAGCCTCGTTGGGTCATTTCGATGGGATCGTGTGCCAATGGCGGTGGATATTATCATTATTCTTATTCTGTGGTACGTGGTTGTGATCGCATTGTGCCCGTTGATATTTATGTACCAGGGTGTCCTCCAACGGCTGAAGCCTTGCTGTATGGGATTATTCAATTACAAAACAAAATTAGACGTCAATCTGTCATTGACATGTAAAGTTACAGGTAATAATAAATGACAAAGCTTACCCGTTTGACTGAAGCCCTTAATGCGAAATCATCTGACCGGATCGATTCAGTAACTGTTGCATTCGATGAAATCACCGTCAATGTTTCCTGCCAGCACGTTCAGTCGTTGTTGCTTCAGCTGCGTGACGAATCCATCTATGCCTTTGATCAGCTCATTGACCTATGTGTGGTTGATTATTTATTGTATGGTGTTTCTGATTGGGAAACCGACAATGCCTGCGAACAAGGTTTTTCGCGTGGTGTGGAGCGGCAACCAGAAGTAGAGGCAACGCAGCAACCAGCACGATTCGCCGTGGTGTATCATTTGTTGTCAACCATTCATAACCATCGATTACGCGTCAAGGTGTACCTTGATGATGAGGCAGTCATTCCTTCTTGTGTGAATATTTGGTCTGCAGCAAATTGGTTTGAGCGCGAAGCGTTTGATTTATATGGGGTTGTATTTGAAAATCATCCTGATTTACGCCGCATATTGACCGACTATGGTTTTATCGGCCATCCGTTCCGTAAAGATTTTCCTGTCAGTGGGCATGTCGAAATGCGATATGATGCGCAACAGCAAAAAGTGATCTATGAACCTGTGAATATAGAGCCACGCATTTTAGTGCCTAAAGTTATTCGACATGATAATCGTTATCTAAGTCCTGAGGGATCTGAAGCATGACAACGCTTAAAAATTATACTTTAAATTTTGGTCCACAGCATCCCTCTGCGCATGGTGTTCTGCGTTTGATTATGGAGCTAGAAGGGGAAACCATCGTTAAGGCAGATCCTCATATCGGTTTATTGCACCGAGCCACAGAAAAGCTTGTCGAAACAAAGCCTTACCTACAAAGTATTGGCTACATGGATCGTTTAGATTATGTTTCGATGATGTGCAACGAACACGCTTACGTTCGAGCATTAGAAAAAATGTTAGGTGTTGAAGCGCCGATTCGCGCCCAATATATCCGAACCATGTTCGATGAAATTACGCGGATCCTGAACCATTTGTTGTGGTTGGGTGCCTGTGCATTGGATATTGGTGCAATGACAGTATTTCTTTATTGTTTCCGTGAGCGAGAAGATTTATTTGATTGTTATGAGGCGGTTTCGGGCGCCAGAATGCATGCGACGTATTATAGACCGGGTGGTGTCGCGCGCGATTTGCCTGATTCTATGGCAAAATTCAAGCCTTCACGTTGGAATGATGACCGCGACACTGAAAAGCTCAATCAACATCGAGAAGGTAGTTTGCTTGATTTTATAGAAGCATTTGTTCAGCGTTTTCCTCAATGTGTTGATGAGTATGAAACATTATTAACCGACAACCGTATTTGGAAACAACGTACGGTGGATATTGGTGTGGTGTCTCCTGAGGAAGCTTTAGCGATGGGCTTTACTGGGCCGATGTTGCGAGGCTCAAATGTTGCCTGGGATCTCCGTAAAAAACAGCCTTACGCTGCTTATGACAAAGTTGATTTTGATATTCCAGTTGGCAAAACGGGTGATTGTTACGACCGTTACTTGGTTCGTATTGAAGAAATGCGTCAATCGAATCGGATTATTCAGCAATGTATTACTTGGCTGCGTCAACATCCTGGTCCAGTTCGCATTGATGACTATAAGGTTACGCCACCGCGTCGCGAAATCATGAAAAAAGACATGGAAGCCCTGATCCATCATTTCAAATTATTTTCAGAAGGTTTCTGTCTCCCTGAGGGTGAGGTTTACAGCGCAGTCGAAGCACCTAAAGGTGAGTTTGGCATTTATTTAGTGTCAGATGGGGCTAATAAACCATACCGCATGAAAATTCGTGCGCCTGGCTTTCCACATCTAGCGAGTTATGATGCCATGGTGCGAGGGCATATGTTGGCGGATGGCGTTGCTATCTTAGCTAGTCAGGATATTGTTTTTGGAGAAATTGACCGCTAAAGAGGTTTAAATAGTCGGTTTTATATTACATAAGGTTATTAAATGTCACAGAACACCTTAAAACCACTGAATCAAATGCTTTCAGCAGAGTGTATGAGTGAAATTGATTCATGGATAGCAAAGTACCCAGCGGATCAAAAGCAATCTGCTGTGATGGCGGCTCTTCGTATCGCACAAGAGGCACGTCGTTTTTTGACGCCTGAGTTGATGGATGCAGTTGCAGTTTACCTAGAAATGCCGGCGGTCGCTGTTTATGAAGTAGCTACTTTTTACACGATGTATGAATTGAGACCGGTCGGGCGACATGTCGTTAATATTTGCACTAATATTTCTTGCAAATTACGCCATTCTGCAGAGATTGTCGACGCGATGGAGAAACGACTTGGCGTTAAGTTAGGTGAAACAACAGCCGATGGACGTTTTACTTTGCGTTCAGTTGAATGTTTAGGGGCATGTGTGAATGCACCAGCCATTCAGGTTGACAAGGATTACCACGAAAACCTGACGTGTGAAAAAATTGATCAAATACTGGAACAATACGAATGAAGCAAATTGAGCTGAATCAAGTTTGTTATCGAACCTTTCATTTGCCAGAACCATGGACCCTTGATTCTTATCTAAAGGTCGGTGGTTATACTGCATGGCAACGAATTCTTGCCGAGAAAACACCACCGGATCAAGTGATTGAACAAGTGAAGCAATCAGCTTTGCGTGGTCGTGGCGGCGCAGGTTTCCCTACAGGGCTAAAGTGGAGCTTCATGAATCGCAATAATCCTGAAGCGAAATATGTGGTCTGTAATTCCGACGAAGGTGAGCCAGGAACATGCAAGGATCGTGAAATTTTAACCAATAATCCGCATCAACTCATTGAAGGGATGGCCATTGCAGGATATGCAATGGGTTCAATGGTGGGATATAACTACATTCGTGGCGAGTTTTGGTTGCCCTTTCAACGAATGGAGCAAGCTTTAAAAGAAGCGTATGCTGCCGGTTATCTTGGAAAGAATATTCAAGGTAGTGGTGTCAATTTTGATTTGCACAATCACTTAGGTGCGGGTGCTTATATTTGTGGTGAAGAAACCGCTTTGCTGAATTCTTTGGAAGGCAAAAAGGGTATGCCACGGTTCAAACCCCCATTTCCAGCAAATTATGGTTTATATGGCAAGCCTACAACGATTAACAACACAGAAACCTTTGCCTCTGTTCCCGTTATCATGGAAAAAGGTGCCGAATGGTTTTTGAATCTAGGTAAACCCAATAATGGGGGCACAAAATGTTTCAGTGTCAGTGGACATGTCAACAAGCCAGGTAATTTCGAAATACCTTTGGGTACCCCTTTCAAAACATTATTAGAATTAGCTGGCGGTATGCTAAATGGCAATAAAATCAAGGCGGTCATTCCCGGAGGCACGTCCATGCGAGTCCTGCCCGGTGATGTGATGATGTCGCTTGATATGGATTATGATAGCATCCAAAAGGCCGGTTCAGGTCTAGGTTCTGGCGCTGTCGTTGTGATGGACGAAACGACTTGCATGGTAGATGCATTATATCGCATTTCAGAATTTTATATGGATGAGTCTTGTGGGCAATGCACCCCCTGTCGAGAAGGTACCGGTTGGATGGTTCGACTGTTACATCGCATCAAAGAAGGTCATGCAGAGCCAGGCGATCTAGAAAAATTAGTCAATGTCGCCAATAAAATTGAAGGGCGTACAATTTGTGCATTGGGTGAAGCTGCGGCGTGGCCAGTGCAAAGTTTCGTGAAATGTTTTCATCATGAATTCGAGTATTTTATCAAGCATAAGCGCTCAATTGTGCATGCTTAATTTTATGATTTTTGCAACATGAATAAGGTTCTAACCATGGCAACCATTGAAATCGACGGAAAACCGTTGGACGTAGAAAATGGGAAAATGATTATTGAAGTGGCTGATGACGCAGGAATACACATTCCCCGTTTTTGTTACCACAAAAAACTGTCAGTTGCGGCAAACTGTCGAATGTGTCTGGTTCAAATAGAAAATTCGAAAAAGCCGGTTCCAGCCTGTGCCACACCGATTACTAATGGCATGAAGATCTTTACTCAATCAGAAGAGGCCATTCGATCGCAGCAAGCGGTCATGGAGTTTTTGCTGATTAACCACCCCTTAGATTGCCCTATATGCGACCAAGGCGGGGAGTGTGAGTTGCAAGACGTTTCGATGGGATTTGGTCAGGATGCTTCTGAATATAATGAAAGTAAGCGTGCCGTAGAAGATGATGATTTAGGCCCACTTATCTCAACCGAAATGACACGGTGTATTCACTGTACACGGTGCGTACGATTTGGTGATGAGGTTGCTGGTGTACGTGAGCTGGGTGCCATGAGTCGAGGTGAGAAAGTCGAAATTGGAACTTATGTTCAACACAGTATGACCTCAGAAGTCTCGGCAAATATTATTGATTTGTGTCCGGTCGGTGCTTTAACATCTAAACCATATCGGTTTACAGCACGAGCGTGGGAGCTTACTCAGCACGAAGGTGTTGCACCTCATGATTGTCTCGGATCGAATGTTTATATTCACGTCCGACGTAACGAAGTCATGCGTGTCGTTCCCAAAGAAAATGAAGAGATTAATGAGACCTGGCTGTCGGATCGCGATCGATTTAGTTACCTTGGATTGAACAGTCCCGCGCGGGCTAAGAAGCCGATGATCAAGCAAGATGGACAGTGGCAAGAAGTGGATTGGCCGACCGCATTGAAATTTGCCGCAGATGGTATGGCGAAGCTGATTAAAAAGCATGGTCCAGAACAGTTTGCTGCTTTTGCGTCTCCATCATCAACCACCGAAGAGTTTTATTTGCTGCAAAAATGGATGCGTGAATTGGGTGTTTCCAACATCGATCACCGACTGCATCAAGTGGATTTTAATGATCAGCACGCTATGCCACTAATGCCTACGAAATCATTCCCCTATGCGCAACTTGAGCATCAAGAAGGTATATTATTGCTTGGGTGTAATATTCATCGGGAAGCGCCTTTAGCTGGAGTTCGTGTTCGGAAAGCAACGCGGAACGGGGCCCATGTTGCAGCTATTAATCCTATTGATTTTGATTATCATTTTAATGTTGATGCGAAAGCAGTTGTTTCCCCCTACGAAATGCCTTTGCAGCTATGTAAACTAATTGTTTCACTTATCCCTGATACGAGCAAATTGAGTGAGGCGGTTCAGCGATTATTAATTGGTATTACACCCGATAAAGCTTCAAAGGCCATGGCCAAGGTGCTCTCCAAGAAGCGTTGTGTCATCGTCACGGGAGCATATGTAGAAAATCATCCACATGCTTCATTAATGCGCGCATTATTACATGTCCTCGAAAGTATTTGTGGTATCCAGATACTTAGCCTAACAACCGGCTCTAATGCTGCCGGTGCTTGGTTGGCTGGGATGTTACCTCATCGTGCAGCCGGCGGTGCAAACCTTGAGAAGTCTGGTTATGATGTTCAACAAGCTTTAGACGCTAAATTAAAAGGCTACTTCTTACTTGGCGTCGAACCGGGATATGACTTTGAAAATCCAGCTAAAGCGCGTCAGTCTATGCTTGCTGCAGAATTTGTTGTGCTGGTTTCTGCACATTGTCATGAGTCTATGCTTGATTATGCTAATGTCATTTTACCCTACGGTCCTTATGCCGAAACATCAGGTACTTATATTAATTTAAATAATCAATGGCAAACGGTTAAAGGGGCGATTACGCCTCCTGGCGAAGCAAGACCTGCCTGGAAAATTATTCGTGTATTAGCTAACTTGTTGAATTGTGAGGGGTTTGAATATAACTCGACACAGGACATCTTGCGTGAAATACAAAACAAATATGACAATGCAACGACTCACGAGTTTGAGCCGGTTTATGCTGAGTCGTTACCATTTTGTCAAGATCCGATTGTTCGGGTTGCTTCATGGCCGTTGTACCGGGCTGATGCGCTCGTTAGAAATGCGGCAGCGCTGCAACGTGCCGGGCAAGTCGATACGGCATGTATACGTATTCATCCAGAGACAGCTAGCCGACTGAAATTACAGCAAATTGCTACTATATCTCAGGGTAATATTGAGATAACATTGCCTCTGGAGCATGATGAGCGAGTCGCCTTGGATGTTGTTTGGATTGATAACGCGTTGCCAGAGACGATGGATCTCGGGCACTCTTTTGCGGCGATCACAGTAAAATCGTAAGGTAGGTATATGTTTCAAGATATCAGCATTTTAATTTGGATTATTCTTAAAATTTTAGGGATAGTTTTACCCCTATTATTAGTGGTTGCCTATTTAACCTATGCTGAACGAAAAGTAATTGGCTATATCCAGGTTCGAATTGGTCCTAATCGTGTTGGATTTCGAGGCTTACTCCAGCCATTTGCCGATCTTATCAAATTAATCACCAAAGAAATCATTGTCCCAACGCAATCAAACAAATATCTATTTGTGATTGCGCCACTATTATCTCTCGCGCCCGCGCTTGCAGGTTGGGCAGTTATCCCCTTTTCTGAGGGCGTTGTTTTATCCAATATCAATGCTGGGGTGTTATATTTGTTTGCGCTCAGCTCCTTGGGTGTTTATGGTGTATTGATAGCTGGATGGGCATCTAATTCTAAGTATGCGATGTTTGGCGCATTGAGAAGTACTGCACAAGCGATATCCTACGAAATTGCCATGGGTTTTGCGTTAGTTGGCGTATTGATGGCTTCTGGTAGCATGAATTTATCAGACATTGTGCTTTCGCAACAGGGTGGTATTTTACATTGGTGGTTCGTTCCATTATTACCCTTGTTCATGGTTTTTTGGATTGCAGGCATAGCTGAAACCAATCGTGCCCCATTTGACATGGCCGAAGGTGAAAGTGAAATTGTCGCTGGATTCCATGTTGAGTATTCAGGGATTGGCTTTGCAGTATTCTTCATGTCTGAATATGCGAGTATGGTGTTGATCTCAACCATGCTTGCCCTTTTCTTTATGGGTGGTTGGTTGTCACCGTTTGAAGGGATGTCTTGGTTAGAAGGAATCTTTTTCGTTGTGCCGGGCTTTGTATGGCTCATGTTAAAAGTTTCTTTTTTTCTATTTGTTTATTTGTGGATACGGGCTACTTTTCCTCGGTATCGCTACGATCAACTGATGCGACTCGGATGGAAAGTCTTGATCCCTGTGACTATCGTTTGGCTTGTTGTCACTGCGTTGATGGTGATGCTTCAACTAAAGCCGTGGTTTTAAGAGCGAACTTATGAAAAAGACAAGTCAAAAAATATTTTTAAATCTTAAGCATTATTTCAAGAGTTTTTTCTTGATTGATTTGCTGTTGGGCTTGAAGGTGACGGGAAAGTATTTCTTTAAGAAAAAGGTCACGGTTCAATTTCCAGAAGAATTCACACCAATGTCACCTCGATTTAGAGGCTTATTGGCGTTAAGAAAGTACCCGAATGGCGAAGAGCGGTGCATCGCTTGTAAGTTGTGTGAAGCGGTTTGTCCGGCATTAGCGATTACGATTGAATCTGAGCCACGTGAAGATGGTTCACGACGAACAACGCGCTATGATATCGATATGTTTAAGTGTATTAATTGTGGCTTGTGTGAAGAGTCCTGTCCGGTTGACTCGATTGTGGTTACGCCAATTCAACATTATCACATGAGTGAGCGTGGACAAAACATTATGACCAAGGATAAGCTTTTAGCTATTGGTGATTTGATGGAAACGCAATTGGCTGCTGACCGGCTTGAGGATGCGCCTTACAGATAGGCTGGGAGCTTAGTTACTTAAACTGGACTTTGGCTATTTTGGTGAAACAGACTGATACATCGTATTTGCGAGCCTTGGCGAAGCAAACCAGATCCGCATTCTAATTGAAAAACGATCTGGATCGCTTTGCTAACGCTCGCAAAGACGACACTTTTAAGTGTTATGCTAAAAAAGGCCAAAGTCGAGTTAAAAAGATTATTAAATTTAATTGAGACACTCAATGACAAACTTAGAATTACCGCAAATTGTATTTTATATTTTTGCAGCTATTACGGTACTATCGGCTTTGATGGTTATCACGCAAAATAACCCCGTTAGGTGCGTTCTTTTCTTGGTGCTAACCTTTTTCGCGAGTGCGGTACTGTGGATCCTGCAAGGTGCTGAGTTTTTGGCACTGATCTTGATTTTAGTGTATGTTGGCGCAGTGATGACCTTATTTTTATTCGTGGTCATGATGCTAAATATTGATGTTGAATCCATTAAGATCCAGTATCGCCGCTATATACCGTTGGGCTTGATTGTCGTTTCGTTTTTGGTTGGTTTGTTAGTCATCGCCATGCCAGAGCATCTGTTTACGCCAGAGTATGCAGCGACATCAACTACGGCTAGTGCACCACGATGTGATAATTGTGATGTTGCCGGAAAGGCAACCTCAGAGCCAACTTTGTCCAATACACAGCAAATAGGCATGGTTCTGTATACAGATTATATTTACGCTTTTGAAATTGCCGCTGTTTTATTATTGGTCGCAATAATTTCTGCAGTAACTTTGGCACATCGTCACTTGGCACGATCGAAGCAACAAAACATTAAAAATCAGATTATGACGCAAAGAGATGATCGTGTGACACTTGTTTCAATGAAGTCAGAGCCAGTTAAAAAAACACATAGAAGACACTAGGAAAAACTTATGATACCCGTTACTCATTATCTTATTTTGGCCGCTGTCTTATTTGGATTAAGTCTAGTTGGCGTGATGTTAAATCGAAAGAATATTATTCTCTTACTGATTTGTGTTGAGCTGATGCTGTTAGCTATTAATACTAATTTTATTGCCTTTTCGCATTTTTATCGGGGAATATCAGGCCAGATTTTTGTTTTCTTTATATTAACCGTTGCGGCCGCAGAAGCTGCAATTGGATTGGCGATTGTTATGTTACTTTATCGTAATCGAGGTAACATTGATGTTGATAAAATGAATTATTTAAAGGGTTAATAAACGTGGGTATACAACTGACGCTAATCATTGTTATGGCACCTTTGTTGGGTGCGATTATTGCTGGTTTCTTTCGTAATCAGATTGGTCGAGCTGGCGCGCATACTGTGACAATTGCCGGGGTGGGACTTTCATTTGCTCTGTCACTTTATCTGGCTTATGCGGTATTTTTTCTTGGTGCTGATGGTTTCAATCAAGACTTGTACACCTGGGCTAGTGGTGGTGAGTTCTTTTCATACGCTTTTAATATTGGATTTTTAATTGATCCACTGACGGTTGTGATGTTGTTGGTGGTTACCTTTGTGTCATTACTTGTTCATGTGTATAGCATTGGATATATGATCGATGATAACGGTTATCAACGATTTTTCAGTTATATCTCGTTGTTTACATTTATGATGCTGATGCTGGTTACCTCGAATAACTTTTTGCAACTATTTTTTGGTTGGGAAGGCGTAGGCCTGGTTTCTTATTTGCTCATTGGTTTTTGGTACGACCGTGAGTCGGCTAACCAAGGCAGTATGAAAGCTTTTATCGTTAATAGAGTAGGTGATTTTGGATTTATTTTAGGTCTTGGGCTTATTTTAGCGAGTATTGGCAGTCTTGATTATGCGACAGTTTTTCATGCGTCACAGCCGCTGGTCAATGAGACGATTCAACTGTTTCCTGGGTACTCGTGGTCTGTCCTGACGGTTATTTGCGTTCTGTTATTTATTGGCGCCATGGGTAAGTCGGCTCAAGTACCTTTGCATGTTTGGTTACCTGAATCAATGGAAGGCCCTACGCCGATATCTGCATTAATTCATGCGGCAACCATGGTCACCGCGGGTGTATTTATGATCGCGCGTATTTCACCGATGATTGAATATACGCCAACTGCATTAAACTTGGTTTTAGTTGTTGGGGCGACCGGTGCATTATTTACGGGGATCTTGGCAATTGTGATGAACGATATTAAACGTGTAGTGGCCTATTCAACATTGTCCCAGTTGGGATACATGATGGTCGCAATGGGCGCGTCAGCCTATAGCGCTGGTATCTTTCATTTGGTGACACATGCCTGTTTTAAGGCTTTATTATTCTTGGCGGCAGGCTCTGTCATCATTGGTATGCATCATGAGCAAGATATGCGTAAAATGGGTGGTTTATGGCGTAAAATGCCGATCACCTACGGTTGTTTTTTAATTGGAACCTTAGCCCTTTGTGCTATCCCACCATTCGCAGGATTTTATTCAAAAGATACGATCATCGAAGTTGCCCAACTGTCTGAATTGCCCGGAGCAACTTATGCCTATTATTGTGTGCTAATTGGCGCAATGATTACTGCGCTATATAGCTTTCGATCCTTTTTTATGACTTTTCATGGTAAGCCGCGAATGGATGAGCATACATGGTCACATGTGCATGAATCCTCACGTGTGGTTTGGATTCCACTTGTCTTACTCGCAATTCCATCCGTTGTCATTGGGTATTGTCTGGTTATGCCGATGTTGTTTGCAGAGCCATCGATGCTGGCTCAATCGATTTTTGTACTGCCGAATCATCAAATCCTGGAAGAATTAAGTCACGAAGTTGGATCACCACTTCAAATGATGATGCATGCCCCTGAGGGGATGACTTTTTGGTTAACTTTGTTAGGTATCGCGATGGCTTGGATAGGATATAGTCGCTTCCCCCGAATTCCAGCAATACTGGCAAGGCGATTTTCATGGATCTATCAACTGTTGGCGAATAAATATGGCTTTGATACATTCAATAATATGGTATTCGTTAAAGGCTCCAAATTATTAGGCCGAGTTTTCTATCAAGTTGGCGACCAGTGCTTGATAGATGGATTGGTGGTGAATGGATCGGGGCGAGCTGTACGTTGGTTTGCCAAGGCAGGACGTACTATTCAAACGGGCTACTTGTACCATTATGTTACCATGATGGTTTTTGCTCTATTTGCATTTTTGTGCTGGTTATTATTAAGGTAAAAATAGATGGTTCAGTTACTTAATTTATTGATTTGGTTTCCTATCATTGCAGGTTGCTTTGTTTTACTTGTAGCTGATGATAATAATCCTGCTATTGCTCGATTTGTAGCCTTGTTTTCAGTGGTCATTTGTTTACTTTGCTCTATTCCACTTGTTTCTCACTTTGATCTGAATACCTACAGTATGGAATATGTTCAAAGCCTTAATTGGATGTCATCGTTGGGCATTCGTTATAGCTTAGGAATTGATGGCTTATCCTTGGTGATGATTGTCTTGAGCATTTTTACCAATTTGATTGTAATTCTGGCTACATGGAACAGTATCGATCGAAAGGTCGGTCAATATATGGCTTCATTTTTAATTATGCAGGGATTGTTAGTCGGCGTATTTGCAGCAACTGATGCCATATTGTTTTATATTTTCTGGGAAGCAACGCTGATTCCGATGTACCTGATTATTGGTATTTGGGGTTCGAGCAATCGGGTATACGCTGCAATTAAATTCTTTTTATATACATTTATGGGCTCAGTTTTAATGTTGGCTGCCTTCTTATTCATGGGATATGCGGCGGGGACTTTTCAAATTGAGTCATTCTATGCCCTGAAACTAAGTATGAGTGCTCAAACGCTAATATTTATTGCATTCTTTCTTGGTTTTGCAATTAAAATCCCCATGTTTCCTGTTCATACATGGCTTCCCGATGCACATACTGAGGCGCCTGCCGGTGGATCGGTGGTTCTAGCGGCTATTTTATTAAAGCTAGGGGCTTACGGATTTATTCGTTTTGCGTTACCCATCGTCCCTGATGCATGTCGTGCGTATTCTGGGGTTATGGTTGCCTTGTCATTGATTGCAGTTATCTATATTGGGTTAATTGCTATTATTCAGCAGGATATGAAGCGCTTGATTGCTTATTCATCGATTTCTCATATGGGATTCGTAACCTTAGGTTGTTTTGCGATCTATATGATTAGTGCTAATTCGGGTCTTGAGTCTGCTGGACTTGTTCTTGAAGGTGCTATTGTAGTGATGGTATCACATGCGTTCGTTTCCAGCGGATTATTTGCTGGTGTCGGATTCATTTATGACCGGATGCATACACGTGACATCAAGGATTTTGGCGGTTTAGTCCATACAATGCCATTATTTGCTTCTTTTTTCATGTTATTTGCAATGGCCAATGCAGGTTTGCCGGGTACCTCAGGCTTCGTCGGCGAGTTTATGATTATCTTGGGTGCTATGAAGGCTGGCTTTTGGATTTCATTTTGTGCTGCCCTGACGCTTATCATTGGCGCATCATATACGCTTTGGATGTATAAACGGGTTATTTTTGGGCCCGTCGCAAATGACAAAATTGCTAAGCTGAGAGATATTTCCGGTTATGAATTGTCTTCATTTGTGTTATTGGCAATTATGGTTATTGCCATGGGGGTTTATCCGAAGCCTCTTTTAAATTATGTTCACCATACCGTGACCTATACTTTGTCACAGGCGGACAAATCAAAGCTTTAGATTCGAAATACTTATTCCTAATGAAAGGTTATAGAAATGATCACGTTATTTGAAAATATTCATGTTGCTTTACCAGAAATTATCATTTTAGTGACGGCATGTCTTGCGTTGTTAAGTGATTTATTTTTTAAGCCTTCTTTTTCAAAATATTCAACATTAGCAATAGCATGTATTGGATTGCTGGCGTCTGGATGGGTGAGCTATTTGTTGTTGGGTAATTATAATACCGTCATTTTAGCGGGTTTGTACGTGAGTGATGATGTTGCACAGTTGATGAAAATATTTATTGCCATCACGGTTTTACTTAGTTTCTTCTATTCAAAGGACTATCTTTTTGAGAAGGAGATAGCGTATGGAGACTATCTTGTACTTGGATTATTTTCCGCGTTAGGGATGATGGTATTAGTTTCAGCTAATTCATTTTTAACTATTTATTTAGGCCTTGAGTTACTGTCGTTGCCGATCTATGCGATGACAGCCATGCAGCGAACCTCGGGAGATGCCATTGAAGCGGCGATGAAATATTTCGTCATGGGTGCGATAGCATCGGGGATGTTGTTATATGGCATTTCATTGATTTATGGTGCTACAGGGCAACTGAATCTGCTTGATGTTGCAAATGGCATTGCCACAAACTGGCAAGAAAGCAATACCATGATTATTTTTGCATTGGTATTTATCGTTGTGGGATTAGGCTTTAAATTAGCTGCTGTACCCTTTCATATGTGGGCGCCAGATGTTTATCAAGGAGCACCTACTTCAGTTACGTTGTTTATTAGTGCAGCTCCTAAAGTAGCGGCAATGGGTATGACACTGCGCCTGTTAGCCGTGGCTCTACCTGATGCGACGGACCAATGGCAGCAGTTAATTCTTGTCATGGCTTTGTTATCAACAGCCCTAGGGAATGTGTTGGCTGTTGTCCAAACCAATCTTAAGCGACTATTAGCATACTCAGCGATTGGTCATACGGGGTATGCCTTGTTTGGTATTCTTGCTGGGACTGAGGCAGGATATTCTGCTGCACTATATTATATCCTTGTTTATTCGGTGATGTCTGTTGCCGCATTTGGTTTTTTAGTGTTGCTTTCTCATAAGGGTTTCGATGCTGTCAATGTGGATGATTTAAAGGGGCTCAATAAGCGCAACCCTTGGTTGGCACTGATGTTGATGCTGGTGATGTTTTCTATGGCAGGTGTCCCGCCGATGGTCGGTTTTTTCACGAAATTATTGGTACTCAAGGCATTAGTTGATGTTCAATTGACTTGGGTGGCGGTTTTCGGATTAATGTTTGCTGTTGTAGGGGCGTATTACTATATCCGGATCGTCAAAGTCATGTATTTTGATGAGCCAGCTGATTCATCACGTTTATCGTTTTCTAGATCTGCTACCGCACTTTATTCAGTTAATTGCATCGCGTTACTGATGATGGGATTGTTTCCTGCTGCGTTAATCAATGCTTGTATCAGTGCTTTTGCACCTTAACTTGTATTTGAATTTTACGATCTTGGCCGAAACAGTTGCCTACCAAATTATTGTATTTAGAATTCGATTGTGATATCCTTTTAAATTCAAAATAAGACCCATTTCTTGTGAAGAAGGTCAACATCCTCTGGTTTCCTTAAGTTATTCCGACGTATAAACTAACTAAAGAAGGTAAACAAAGTAGACTAACCGTAAGAATATGGTATATAAAGTATCATTATGTCGAGTTTTAAAATCTTAATTTCATAATATCTGTATATGATGACATCGGCATTCTGTTACTAACCAAGGGTGTGGTTCGGCCAAGATAGTAGAATGGTAAACACATCCTAATCGAGTATTCAATT